>JAANMY010004202.1_pt1 | contig 11112 bp, 4 predicted proteins | sample 7279691 | NCBI WGS metagenome assembly JAANMY01 (sample SAMN14094543, study PRJNA606508) | bioreactor metagenome | isolation source: A lab-scale SPAN reactor treating ammonium-rich wastewater day 388 | place: Ireland: Galway | collected 2018-02-07
CCGACCGCGGCGGCGCCGAGGTGTCCGGCGACCCGAATGCGCTGGCCGACGCGCTGGCGAAGATCGACGCCATGCTCTTTCAGTTCCTTAAATGTTTCGGAAATTGAGTGTCCAACATCGGCAACTGCATTGCTTGTAAACTCTTTGTGTTCGTTCAATTTATTAAAGTGTTCCGAAAGGAACTCCATTAGCAACTGACTTTGATTTAATTTGTTTTCAAGATTGTCGGCAATGCTCTTGAAATTATCTGTTCTTGCTAAAAGTTCGTTAGTTCGGCTTACAATGTTCTGTGAGTTTTCAACGAATTGCGTAACATTGGTAAGATAAGCATTGAATTTTTCAAATTGCCCAACCGAAACATCTAATTGTTTCAGAACAGCAACATTGTATCGGGTCATATCCGAAACCTTTGCTCTGTCCAAAGCATCAAGCAATTCTTTTTGTTCTCTTATGGCACTTCTGCTTGCGTCAAAAATTCCTGTAAGACCTTTCAAATTGCTTGAAAATTCATTGTTGAATTTTAATAAATTTCTTTGCAACGATTCTAATGTTGAAGCCAATCCTTGATTGATTAACGGAAGCAATTCAATTTGAACAAATGTGTAAAGTTCATTTTTTCTTGATTCGCTGAAACTTCTTGAACCTTTAAAAGCCCAACCCGAATTGATGATTGTAAAAAATAAACCAATAAAACTGGCAATCATCGCAATTTTTACACCACCAATCAGCAAGCCAATTCCCTCATTTAATTTCAAATCCATTGCTTTGGTGTCGCCAATTATTGCACCCAATTCAGGCATATTGAAAAGTCCGATTACAATTCCTATCATTGTTCCCATTAGCCCAAGGTAAAGAGGGATTCCGATAGATGAATTTATATCTTCTTCAACTGCATCGGTGTTTCTTTCAATAATGTCTTTTATCAAATTAAAATCAGATGCTGCACCACGATTGCGAATGAGATAATTGTTTACTGAAAAAAGTATTTTTTCAAAAACGTCATTTTTGCTTGCATCGGTTTCAATGATGTTTACTTCTGTTTTTTCAACGTGGTTGTTGCTTTGTGTTTCTTCAAAAAACAAATCCAAGTTTTCACTATCGCCAAAATCACCCGCAGGAACGTATGACGGTGTAACTACGTTACTGTTTTTGTATTTGCCGATGTTTGCTAAAATTTCTTTGGGTGACAATCTTTCAAGGTCGGCAGTAGGAACAAGAATTCTTGAAACCCACAAAGAATTTATGTTCGGAATAATGTTTTTGAATACACGAATTTGTTTGAATGTTCGTGCAAAAACATAAATCTGAACGGAAACGATTACTAAAACAAGTAGTATTTCAATGCTTTCAATTTTCATATTTAATTTTTGCTTTCTTGTTTCTATCTACAATCCACTTTCCGTTTTGTAATTCTGCCTCGCCTTGCTCAACTGTTGTTATGCGTGTTGCTTTGGGATTAAACGCATTTACGGCATCACAAACAGGGTCAATGTTTTTATCGGGATATTGCAAGGCAAGTTTTGCGGAAGCATCTTTTTCATCAATCTGAAATTTTGCTCTATGGCTTCCAATTTTTGTAAAACGGTAAATGGTTGCACCGTCTTTGTATGAAGAAGATGCCGAACTTTCATTGAAACTTCCGTCTGAATTTGGTGTTGAAAGGAAGAATGTTTCCGTTTTCACTTCGGGTTGTTTCGTTTCTTGATAGGTTGGTTGCGTGGTTTGTGCTGTGTAACTTGAACCAGGATTTGAAGTGTTTAATTGTGCTTTTATTTTTTCAATTTGTGATTCCAAATCTCTGATTCTGTTGTTCGCATCTCTTAATTCTGCTGAATTATTAGATTGATTACTTGGCGTTGCTCTACCAAATCCGCTTTGGTCTTGAATAAGTTGTCGTAATCTCTCACTTTTTAGAATTTCGGGCATTATTTCTTCGTATGAAATTTGTTTCCTTAAACTTAATATCATTGCGACAATACCCAACAAAATTGAGATTATAATCAGATAATCAGCAAGTCCGCCTAAAAGTCCTTTATCATCTTTTTGATTGTTCTGATTTTTTTCAAGTTCTGCAACTTTTTCTTCTAATGTAGATTGTTGAACACTTGTAGTTGAGGGTTCAACATTTTGCTGTGGTGCGTTATCTTCAAGTTTTGCAGATAAATCAGTTTTTAACCCTGTTTTGTAAGTGTCAAATTCCGGTTTGCCTTTTCGTATTTCTGCAAAAGCAAAAATTTTTTGGTATTTCGATTTGTCTGCAAAAATGCCCTCTGACAGAAATGTAACAACTTCATCTTTTTTCCAATACTCTTTGAACGATTTTTTCAAACTTTCCACTTCGTTTGAAAGGGCAATCGTTGCATCTAATTTGCCAACCGAAGTAAGAAATTGGTTTATCTGCGTATTATTTACTTCACCGCAAGGACATTTTTGCTTAAACTTTTGCAGATTTTCATTCCCCTGCAATGACAATTCAATTGTTTTGCAATTCAGCAAATCAACGGCTTTGTCGTAGGCTTCTTTGCTTACCTGTGCTTGGGCAAATCCGCATAGCAACAGAGCTGTGAAAAGCAATGTTATTTTTCGTTTCATCTTAGTTGTTTACTTGTGTTAATTGTGTTAAATGAGTTGAAAGATTATTGATAGCTCCGATTAAAGGATAAAAGAAAAGCGTTTCTTCAATTTCCTTGTCGTCTGTTGCTATCTCATCTAACTTTTTGTTGTATTCCAATCCTTCTTCCAAATAATCTCTTAAATGTTTGCTTAATTCTTCTTTGAAAATTCCCAATGATTTTTCAGTTACATTGAAGTAGTCAGAAAAATTGTATTGAGCATTTAAGTTGAAGAAAAACTTATTGAATTCACCAACATAGTTGGCAATGTTGGCTTTTGCGGTTTCGTCTAACTGGTCATAAGTGATTTTTTCCACGCCATTCAAACAAGTGTGTGTTGCTTTTATGGTGCGAATGTCAATTGCCAAATCTTCTGCATTTAACATCAAACCTCCTTTGCAGGTAACTTCTTTCGGCATTTCTTTTTCTGTTTCAATACTCAAACTGTCCGAATCAAATTTTTGACCGTAAACATTCTCAAAAATTGTTTTTGAAAGATTAGCCAAAATTTTGAAGTCAGAAGTAATTACATTCAAAACTTTTGAACCTGTTCCGCTAAAAACAATGTGCTTAGGCAATTCAATTTGTTTTTGCTTCATCAATTCTGCAATGTGGTAAATGATTGCAGAGTAGAAGTAGATGAAAATAATTTTCAAATCTTCATCGTTTGCAAGCAATGAATTGTATGAGAACAGTTTTTTATCCTTTATTTTCGGATTATTCTCAATGGAAAAGAAAAAGGCGTTTATGTCTTCCGTTTTGTTCTTGTCCTTAATAGAAGAAAGAACTTTTGACAAGTCATAAAGTTTGTTGGTGGCAAGCAAATTTTCGTAGTAAGGAAAATATTTGCTGACAAGTCCATTTGAACTTGCTGCACCATATTCACTAAAACCGTCCCCGAAAATGGCGTTTGCCGCAAACTTGAATGAAGTCATTAGCAACGGTTTGTTAGATTTGAATACAACAATATCCGTTGTTCCTCCACCAATATCAATAGAAACAACAGGTTTGAACGCTCCGCCTTGCAACTTGTTTGTTCCTTTGAAATAGTAAAACGGTGCTAATGATTCTGTAATTCCAACCGCAGGTTGTGTCGGGCTGAAATACTGATTAAACAACTCGTTCCAAGTGCTTTCTAACTGCGATTTTCTTGCAGGTTTCATACTGGAAGGGTAGAACCAAACCAATTTTGTTTGGGATAAATTACCTCTGTTGAACAAAACTTTGTTGCGTAACAGCATTATTATTTTTTCAAAATATGCTCTTACTCGTTTTTCGTTACCCTTTTCTTTTTTCGCCCATTTTAGGTTTGACTGAATTTTGTCTTTTTCGGGTTTGCGTTCATAAATGAACGGAATATTGAAATCGGCAAGCGAAAAAGTTTCTGTTTCTACATTCAACGAATGGCTTTCTGCAATTACCGTTCTGTGTGGAAACTTGTATTCAGAACCATTGCCTATATTTTGCGGCACAAATTCGTGTTCAATCAACTCACGAATGGCAATCGCACCTGTTCCGCCAAAGTCCTCTGTTGTTTTGGTCGGGTGAAATAGCGTAGCTATCTGTACATCATCAGCCGTAATGTCAAAAGGTTTTGGCGAACCGTTTCCAACTTTATATTCAATGTGTGTGTTGGTTGTTCCGAAATCAACGGCAAAACTGAAAACTTCGTTGCCTTGTGAATACGGTTGCCATTTGGGAATAATAATTCCCGAAGCACCCGAAGCTACAACATTTTTTATTTGAATAAAATCAAACTCGTTGTGCAATACATAGTATTGTGATGTTGCTGTTTCAACGGCATCGGGCTTTTTGCTACTTCTCGTTTTCTTTGCTCTTACCTCAACTGCATCGTGTCCTGTGTTTGAGAAAAATTTCAAATCGTAATCCGTATTTTTCAAAACACCTGTAACATCTCTATCCACTAATTGCACTCTGTAATATGCTTCAATGCTTGGATTGTTTGTTTTGATGAAAGGGAAAAGCGTAACACCAAACTGATGTTCCACAATTACACCTTTGTTTTGTTCTTCATTGGGTTTGTCGGACGATTGGTAATACATTCTTTCAAAAGATATATATTCGCCTTGTTTTGCAACTGGTATTCTCAAAATTACTTTGACTGAACCTGCTGCACCTTGAATCATTTCGATTTTTGGTTTATTGTGCAATGAACTTAGCAGGTCATCAGAATCAAAATAGTCAAAAAACTGTTTTTTCAATGGCAAAATAAAACCTTTAGAATCGTCACCAACTTCAATATTTACATTGCCGTCAAAGAACTTGTCTTTGTTGATTGGATAAACCAAACGGATTAAATACGGCTCTAAAAAATCACTTACCGTTAAATACGGATATTGGATATTTACGCTTGGCAATCTGCGTTTTTCCAAAACGGTTTCATTGTCGGTAAATGGAATTTTAATTGTGTTATCCCAATTGTCGTTTGCATATCTGAACGGCTTATTCAGATTATTTTGCAATACAAGCGGTTTTAGTTCTCCTCTGTATTTTGAAGATTGAATAATGAAATCGCTTGACTGAATTGAATTAACAATGTCCTCTTTTTTGCGTTTTCGTAGTGCAACGCCAATTACTTCAACGCTGTTGCCTGTTGCACCTGTGTCTAATTCAGAATAATTAGTTGCAAAAGATGCAGCATTTAAGTTTTTAATTTCTTCATACAACTTGTGATTTTCCGTGTCAAGAATCTTCAAATTCTTTTCCAAGTATTCATTTACAACTGTCAAACGTTGTGAAAGTGTCGGATTGGCTTTGAAAAGCAAATAGAAATACTTTTGAAATTCCGAATCTCTCTCATAGAGTGGTGTGTATTCATCGTCAAAAGTTACATCGTTTTTTGTCAGTTTAATTTGGGCGTGGCTCAAATCGTTTGCTGTTGCAAAAAACAAAGTAGCTGACGAAGTGCAACCAATTATTTTGTGATTGTATTCAATCAAGTAAAGGCGTTTCAATAAATCAAAATTGTATGCTTCTTTGTCTTGGTATAAATACAACTCCAATGTTTCAGCAAGTTGTCTGTGTCCTTTGATTGAACTATTTTTCAGCTTCTCAATTTCGACTTCCTTGTCCCAAACAATGATTTTTATTTTATCTTTAATGCTGTCAATGTTAAACAACATTTCTGCAAGGTCTAAGGCATCAGAAACTAATTTTTCATCGTCTTTTCCTGAAACAACATTGCCGTCTTTTGTGTATGCTTTCAAGTCAGGCGACTTGGCAATGTTTCTGAAAGCCGTTTTCACTAAATCAATTCTTGCAAACGGACTTGGGATTGCCGTAGGCAATGAAATTTCGCTACCGCCTTCGGGGTCTTTAATGGCTTCAATTTCTTTATCTGAATAAGCATCAGAATTAAACCAATGCTGACCGCCTTTTTTTGTATATCCGAATATTTTGCTCATAATCTCTTAGTTTTTTAATCCAAATTTTGAAGTGAGAATTTCTTCTGTTGTGTCAAAGAAAAGTTTAATCAGTTTTTGCGGTGCAGAACTGTATGTTTTGCCTTTTGATTGTTTGCTTAGTTTGTCGTCATAAAATGCAAAGTCAACTTTTCCCGAAAACAAACCTTTCTTTACTGTTCTGTCGGCAACAATTGCATCAAGCGTTGTGTCAAGATTGAAAGGTGCAAACGCTCGTCTATTGTTTGACATTTCTTTTAACCATTCGCCATAAGCTGAAAGAAACTCTGCAACATTGGTTCTGTAAAAAGTATCGTCAGAAAACTTTTTATTTATTTCGGGTTTATCTGTGCTCCACGCTTCTTTTTCAATGGCAGTTTGCAAATGTTCGTTCAAGTATTTTCTGAACAATGCCAACTGTGAAAGTCGCAAAGCAACTTTTCGTTCTGTGTAATCTTCAAAGTCGGAAAATTTGATTGAATCAGAATCTTTGCGAATACCAAATTCTTTGTAGATCGGGCTTAATGCTTTTCCGCCTGATGTTTCTAAATCTCTGTCGGGTATTTCCAAAAAGTCAATGATTGCAAGAGCCGATACCATTTCCACAAAATGAGCATCATTTTTTTGACCGTTATCGCCCGGGTCATTTTTGTATGGTTTCCCGCTGTAATCATCGGCAATGTAATAAAGCGAATTGATTGAATTATTGCCTGTAACATTGTCTTTGTAGTAATACAAAGCCGCTTTTGTTTTAGCAATGAAATCAGATTTTTGAATTGGGCTGTCGTTGTCTTTTTCAATATTGAAATAAGGCAATGCCGTAACAGCACCAATTTTTGCATCTTGCAAAAATCCTTTTCCGTCAATGTTTCGGTTGTTCATTGCATCTCTGATATTTTTCAAAATGGTCGGAAAACCTGCTGCACCTGTTCCTCCAAAAATGGAACTGATAATAAAAACTCTATCACCGTCATTGAAGTTGGACGCAAATTCTTTGAATTCTTGCGAATCTTTAAACTGATTTAAAACCACGCTGCCAATATTCGGATTTCCAACAAAACCAATATCCATTTCAACATCTAAAAGATTTACTACTTCGTGACGCTTGTTGATTGATTTGCCCGAAAACAAAATATCGGCTAATGCTTTGTTTGCATCATCAAGTTGATTGAAGTCAATGTATTCCTTGAATTTTTTGCCGCCAACTTCCTGTAAATTGAAAGTAAAACTTCCCGAAAGTCGGTTTGATGCAACCAAATTATTAAGCGTTGTGATTTTCGTGCTGAAAAATCCATTGCTCAAACCCGCTTGGTTTGAAATGGTTTGATAGTTACCAAGCAACCTTTCAGTTCGTTTCAAATCCTCGTTGGATTTATGTGGGTCAATAATGATAGGAACACTGGCCGCGTCGTAACCCTGAACGAGGTGCTGGAAGTCACCACCAAGCCGATCATTTATGACGGCGACACCGGCGGCAAGCCCGAGCATTTCCAGTTCACCGTGCGCACGCTGGAGCGTCTGGGCATTTCTGCGGTCATCATCGAGGACAAGACCGGGCTGAAGAAGAACTCGCTGTTCGGGACCGATGTCGAGCAGACGCACATGGCGCGCATGGTTGACGCAACGATCACATAAAGGCGGATGGAAGACGGTCGAGATCAACCCGATTGGTCAAATGCCGACTCTCTCTCCTTCACTGGTGCCTTCGGAGACTCCCTTTCCCTCCATTACGCCGACACGATCAGATTCTCCAACATCTTCGTATACCGCAACTCCAACGGCCGGTCCCTCTGAGGAACGAGTGGCATTCGCGGATGAGAGCCATGCCTCACCTGAGAAAGCAATCAATGATTGCCGTCTGCTTGGAACGGCGGACACGGAGGTGCAACTTTGGGTAGTCTTGGAAGAAGGTTTTAGACTCTTTCATCTCGGCCCGGACCGGGTGGAAGGATTCACGCTCCCGGCTGGCAAGGCGGTTTTCTTCGCCCTCCTCGATGGCAAGCGGGTTGCGCGGCATGAGACAACACTTCAGTCCGGAATCTCGTATGCCGTCGTGGTCATCTCGAAGCGCTGGTATTTGGAGGTGCGGGTGGATGACTCCATTGCTGCATATGGGGAGAGACTGACTCGCTAAAGGAGGAATGGAGAATCCACGCCAGCAATCCCTCTGAAGCGCGGCACAAACTCGCTAACTTCCTTACACTCCTTTTCACCTCCATTCGTCAGGCACGTCGACACCGCACGCCCGGCTGTGCTAAGTCAGGATCGCGGTCTCTCGGCCGGAGGGCCTACCTTTCAATGGCCAGGATCTCTCGACACATAAGCCGGGTTCTGCCGAGTCCTTCGCATACTTTATTGATTGCAGATTCGACTTGATTGGGTTCGATACCGGCACCCTGGAGCTCGGTAAGATGCTTGAGACTATGTTCGCTGTGGATTTCACCGAGCCATTGAATAGACTTAGACCGACAGCCGCTAATATTCTTCTCTGCAAAGCGACGGAGGATCTCACAGGTGCGTTCTGTGTCGACTTTGCTAAGCGCCTCAATTGCACCTTGTCTGATCCAGTTTTCCTCCTCCGTGGAGGCAAAGACAACAAGCAGCCTGAGAAAGAGGTCGTCAGGTGTTGCTTCTCCTCCGAGAATCGACCGCATCCTCCGCCGAAGCTCTCTTGCTTCTTCAGGATCCGTGATTTCTGTCATCAGTCGTATTGGGGCCAATTGTTGGACTCTATATAGAGCATCAGAAGCAAAGAGTGGAAGTACTCCGTCATCGCCTGCACAGACCGAATCCAGAAGATCAAGTAGTTCGGCATGTGTCCACAATCTCGCATACGCCTCATTCTTTTTTATCCTGATCATGATTGAGATCACTTTATGTTCATGTCGATCAATCATGCCTTGCATGAGGTTTTGGATGAGACCGAGGTTAACCTTCCTATACTTACTCGATTTGCCGGGTTCACACCAGCACGATCCTTCGTACCAATAGCCACCATTGAGCATTATTAACAGAGCGGTTAGGACACCATCCATTAATACCTCATCTGCACACGTCCTACCGAGATCATAGAGTGACTTGATACTTCTGTGTGACCCGATGCGGGTCAGTGACTCTAGAGCGGTTTGCCCTATGCGCCGTTCCTGTGAAGTCCGCAGAATCTCTATGAGCGTGTCCACAGCGGAATCGGAGCCAATTGATCCGCAAATCTTTATCAGGCGGATTAGACGGTCATCCCGGTAGGAATGAGATGGATTATCCGGTATGGCTTTCGATTGTTCTAAACGAGTTTCTATGAGCTCGTGAATATCATGCAGAATTATGTCCAGAGCTCTCTCGGAGTTCATCTCAACCAGAGCATCCAAAGCACAATCATAAAGTAATGCATGTTGAAGGTATGATGCTATTACACGCTCATTCTCCTCACCGCCCAGTGAACCGAGAATTTCAATCACATGCGACTGGACCGTGGAGTCAGTGGATGTGCCCAACAGGTCAACAAGCTGGGAGCGAAACTCTGCGGACCAGTTCTTGAGCCTTATGAAGCCGTCTCTGGCTGCGTACTGAAAGATCGGATTGCTGAAGAGGTGAGACAACAACGGTATGGTCCGTCGCGAGCGGATACGTGTGGCCGATTGAGCTGCCGCCAGCCTGTGGGACGCATCGTATGCCGGGTTGTTTATCCATCTCTGAAGGTGGTCAATTGCATGCGGCGAATCTGTCTCACCGAAAAACTGGATAAGCTCGATGCCCAGGGTTAAGTTACGTTCCGATATTTCACGTTCTATCAACTCTGCCAGCGCGCCGACTGCTTTGGGGTGGCGGGCGTGGACAAGGAACGCACAGCTTTTGCGGTACTTGGCGTGCTCCCACGGCACCTCATCAAAAATCAGCGCTGCAAGATCTGATCTGAGAGTCCCGATTGGCGACGGGTCGTAATGGCAGAGTGAAGCGAATCCTTCGTGAAACGAATCGCGGTTGTAAACATCATGATCATCGCCTCCCGGCGCATACTTGATTATGGCCTGTTGAATGTTCTGGAGAGCACCGTCCTCGACCACCTTGCATTCGGCGATGCAGTGGGCCGCCAATAGTAGCCGGTAATGTTCCGAAGTATCCCTCCCATTCTGTGCGATCTCTTCATTCCAGATTCGGTTGACGATGAGAGTGCAGTTGTCGGAGATGCTGCATAGGAATCGGATGACGTTTCTCCATCTTGGACTGAGGATGCGTTGTTCGGTGAGTTGGTCTTTTCCTTCGATCCACCTGGAGCCTTCTTTGAGATAGCAGGCTGCGAGGAATTCTTGGAAGGTTTGGTGGAGGAATTCGTAGGTCTTGTCTCCTCGGTCTATTAGGATGCCGTTGTGGATGGAGATCTCTTTGCGGGCCCGTGCCTTCTCAGCGTTTGAAAATCCGTCCCAGGAGATGATCATCGAGTTGAGATGATGTTGATTTGCCGGGTATTGTCGCGTGACGAATGTGTCATAGGCGAGGCGTGCGAGGAAGGCTTGTTTCGAGGGCCATGGGATGGTGGACCTCGTGGGGAAATCTTTGATTTCCTCATTGAGCCTCTCGTAAAGGATGAGGAGAAACTCGTCGTAGAGAGGTCCGATGCGGCGGGGAAGTTCCCAAGTGTCTTCGTCGGGGGCGATGAGGCTGCAAAGTAGGGTGAGGAAGAGCGGGTTGGTGGCCAGGTCAGCGGTTTGTGGGTTGTCGTCGAAGTAGCGGTTGGCTTGTTCGCGTTTGGCGTCGGTCGTGAACCATTTGTCGATGAAAGCGCGCACTTGTGTTTCATCAAACTTGGGGAGGGTGCAGATTGTGAAGTTTCGCTGATGGAAGGTGTGGGCATGAAATGCGCCTGGCCGGGAGACCAGAATGACTTGGTTGCCTTTACATTGCCCTTGGATGAGGGTGGTGAGCGCTCCGTCCAGGAGTCCGAAGGCTTCGTCATACCCGTCGAGTAGGAAGCAGGCGTTGCCAGCCTTGATCTGGGAGTTCAGAAAGTCCGCATGCATTCCGTACCGCTTTTCGATGTAGTCGTCCAGATCTGCTTTGTGGATCGTCAAATATCTGTGGAG
>JAANMY010004204.1_pt1 | contig 11108 bp, 9 predicted proteins | sample 7279691 | NCBI WGS metagenome assembly JAANMY01 (sample SAMN14094543, study PRJNA606508) | bioreactor metagenome | isolation source: A lab-scale SPAN reactor treating ammonium-rich wastewater day 388 | place: Ireland: Galway | collected 2018-02-07
GCCGCGCGTGCGCAAGCGCCGGCCCAAGCAGTTCCCCCTGATGACGCGCCCGCGCGCCGAGCTACGCCAAGCCCTACTCATACAGAACGATGCGGCTTAACTTAATGGCATTCGCACCAGAGGCCGAATCCGTTATCGTCCTTCCGCTCGCGCCGCATGACGCAACAGGCTCTCCTGATCAAACAGCGACCCTGTCTCCCGATAAACGCGGATGCTGTACCACTGACGCCACCTTTCTCAGGAGGACAAGGAACCATGCTCAAACTGGCTATCATCATTGGCAGCACACGACCGGGGCGCGTGGCCGAAGCGGTCGCTCGCTGGGTTTACGAACTCGCGCAGAAACGCGGCGATGCCGAGTTCGAGCTGGTGGACATCAAGGAATTCGACTTGCCGCTGCTCGACGAACCGATCCCGCCGTCGCAGGGCAAGTACTCCAGGGAGCACACCAAACGATGGGCGGCCAGAATCGACTCCTTCGACGGTTACGTCTTCGTGACGCCCGAATACAATCACGGCATCTCCGGCGCGCTCAAGAACGCGATCGATTTCCTCTACGCCGAGTGGAACAACAAGGCGGCCGGATTTGTCGGCTACGGCAGCGCGGGCGGGGTCCGCGCGGTGGAGCACCTGCGGCTGGTCATGGCCGAGGTGCAGGTCGCCACCGTGCGCGCCCAGGTCATGCTGTCGCTGCACGACGACTTCGAGAACTACAGCGTCTTCAAGCCGAGAGCGTTCCACGAGAAGACGCTCGGCCAGGTGTTCGACCAGCTGATCGCCTGGAGCGGCGCGTTTGGGTCGCTGCGGGAGCAGCGCGCCTGACGACGGGCGCGTGACTGCTGCACCCGCCCGCACCGCGCTCCAGCAGGACTTTACCGCCCCTCGGCGCCCGCCACCGCATCCCCAAAACAGTAGCGGGCCAGGGTCACGGTGACGTTATCCTTCCCGCCCCGGTCCAGTGCAGCCGCGACCAGCGCCTCACACCCCTCCTGCGCCGTCCCGGCCTTATCGAGGATGGCGGCGATGCGCGCGTCGGCCACCATGTCGGTCAGGCCGTCTGTGCAGAGCAAAACCTGGTCCCCGTCCGCCAGGACAGCGGACAGGAGATCGGCCTCGGCCGGCGGCCCGTCCCCGCCCAGCGCCTGGGTCAGGACACGGCGGAGCGGGTGCGTCGCGACCTGTTCCGGCCGGATGTGGCCCCGGTCCGCCAGCACCTGGGCATACGTGTGGTCGCGCGTCAGCTGGTGCAACTGCCCCTCCCGAAACAAGTAGGCGCGTGAATCCCCGACGTGACTGACCAGCAGGTTCGTCCCCAGTGTGCAGGCGACCGTCAGCGTCGTCCCCATCCCGGCCAGACTCGGGTCGGTCCGGGAGCGGGTCTTCAGCGCGATGTCGATCTCGCGATACCGCCAGGCAAAACGCTGGAGAAAACGGTCCTCCTCCTGCTCGTCCAGCCGCATGATCCAGTCGGGCGTGCCGAGGACGAGGTCGATCAGGGTGCTGGCAGCCTGCCGGCTGGCGACCTCTCCCGCCGCCGCCCCGCCGATCCCGTCGGCCACGAGCATCGCGTGGGCGACCTCGTCGAGTCGGTCCGGGAAGATGTCCGCGGGAAGGTTGGAAAGGACCGGGTGCAGGGCGCGTTCGAGGCGCGCGATCAGAAAAACATCCTCGTTGTTGGCTCGCACTTTCCCCCGGTCCGTCAGCCCGCTCAGATCCACCCGGGCTGGCACGGCGGCAGGAAGTTGTTTGGGGGGGGCGGTCGGAGCAGGCCCCGCCGGGTAATCGGCCGTTTCCGCATTCGGGTCGCTCGACATCACATCTCCCTGCTGGCGGTGCTGACGCAGGTTCGCGGAACCCGTTCCGCCCGTGCGCTCTAGATATATGGCGCGCGGGGGTTGGGGGAGGGGGGAGTCGGGCGGAGCGTTCGGTCAGTGCCCCCTGGTCGGGTGTGCCCGCCCCTGGCCCGCGGACCCGGCATTCATCCACCAGGCCAGGCCCGGGCGTCACGGCCCCTGCTTGTCGGCCGGGCGCACACTGAGGAGCATGCCTTCCGGGACGCTCAGATCCACCACCTGCGGCTGGTCGGTGACGGCCGTCGCCTCGTTCCCGGCGCGGTCACGGACACGCAGCTTGAGGTAGACGCTGGCCGGCGTTCCGGACGGGACGACCCACGAGTGCTTGCCGAGGTTGGGCAGGTCGGCGGCGATCACCTTCCACGGGCCGGTGCGGTCCTCGGCGTATTCGAGTGTGATCGGTTGGTCGCCGAGGTTCCTGTCCTTCGCGGCCCAGTTGAGCAGCAGTGCGCCCGCCTGGGTGGGGTCGGCGACCGGCTGGTACAGCTCGGCGGTCGGCGGGCTGAGATCGACCTCGATGGTCATCTCGGGCGAATCGCCGGGCTTCGGCGCGGGCCTGCCCACGCCGGCCGGGTTGCGCAGCACCAGGAACAGGCCGAACACGCCCTCCCCCGGCAGTTCCAGCGTCCGCTGATACCTCTTCCCGGAGGTCGCCTGGTGCGGGTCCGGATCGTTGGCGTACTCGACCCAGCGCTTGCCGCCGTCCTGCGTCAGGTAGAGCTGGATGCTTTTGACGCCCGACGGGCCGACCTTCGAGAGCTGGTACTCCAGGGTGATTTCCTTGTCGTTGACGATCTGGGCGTCCGGGCGCTTTCGCGGCCCCGGGCCGGGCGCCGGCCCTGGCGGCTGCGCGGCTCCCGGAGCCGAGCGGGCCTGGTGGGCGGAGTTGGCGACGACCGGGCGCGGTTCGTGCGCCCGCTGGGGCAGGGCAGGGGGGGAGGGCTGGCTCCTGCCAACCGGAACCCCCGGCGTCGGCAGGCCGCCCGCGTTCGGCAGGCCCGGTGGCGCCGGCGGCGGCGGGTTTCCCCGATCGGGGGGAAGAGGCGCTTGCTGTCCCTGTGCCGTGCCGACCGGCGTGGGCAGCTGCGTTTGCCGGCTGGGGGTCGGCGCAGGCACGGCAACGCTCGCCGTCTTCGCTCCGGCCGGTCCGGCGACCTCGACCTTCGCCTCCGCCACGTTGCCGGCCAGGTCGCGCATCTGCAGCCGCACCACAACCGAGGCGGAGGTGTTGGGGCGCATGCGCGCCTCACCCGTCGCGCGCGGCGCGGCCTGAATCGGCAGCCAGACAGGGGTGGAGCCGTCGAGGATCTGGTACTCCAGCTTGAAACCGTTCGGTTCGGGGTGATTCTCCTGCACCTCCCAGCTCACGACGATGTCCTCGCCGTCGCGCCGGGCGGCCGGAAGGCGGACGGTCGGCGGGGTGGTGTCGATGATGATCTTCTGCTCCGGCTGGCCGCGGTAGATGTCCTCGGGCTCCTGCTTGCCGTTCAGGTTGACGGCCGCCGACCGGAACCAGTACTCGCCGTCGGCTGGGGCGTGGAACTTGAAACCGGCGGCGGTCGGCGGCACCGCCTCATCGTGCCGATACCAGCTCTTCCCGCGGTCGGGGGAGTAGTAGAGGAGTACCTCGCGGATCTGCGCCCGGCGGGCCGGCTCGATATCGACCGGCACCTGGAACCCGCGCATCTTGAGGTGCGTCACGTCCGACGGAGCCTGGGCGGGGACCAGCAACAGGCACGTCAGCGTCCAACTGCCCGCGGACATGGCAAGCTCCTCCGAAAGACCGTCGCGCCGGGCGCGCGCAAGCTCCGACAGATCGGTTGCATGGGAAGGATCGGTTGCGCCGGCCGCGAAACTTGAGCCGATCCGCGCCGGCCCGAGAATCGTTCAAGCCTGTAGAATGAAGCACGGGGCCGCCGCGGCCGGGCGGCAGGGGAGCCAGCGCCAGGACAGGAGAGGGCGATGCAGAAGCCGGAGTTGCGCGAGTTGCTGGAGCGGGTGCGGGCGAACGAGGTAAGCGTCGAAACGGCGCTGGAGCGGTTGGACCCGACCCCGGTGGCGGACCTGGGCTTCGCCCACGTCGATCTGCAGCGCCGCGACCGTTGCGGCTTTCCCGAGGTGATCTTCTGCGAGGGAAAAACGAGCGAGTGGATTGAGAGCGTGGTGCGCAAGCTGGTCGAGGCGGGGCAGGACTGCCTGGCGACGCGCGTCAGCGCGGAGCAGGCCGAATCGCTCACCCGGCACTTCCCCGCCGGCCAGCAGGATCGGGTAGCGCGGACGTTCTGGCTGCCCGCGAACGCGCCGGCGGCGCCGGCCGGGCGCGTCGTGGTGATCACGGCCGGCACCAGCGACCTGCCGGTGGCGCGCGAGGCGGTGGTGACGGCGCAGGCGCTGGGGTGCGACACGGCGCTGCTGGCGGACGTGGGCGTGGCGGGGATTCACCGGCTCCTGCACCACCGCGCCCAGTTCAGCGGGGCCGAGGCCATCGTCGTCGTCGCTGGCATGGACGGGGCGTTGCCGAGCGTCGTCGGCGGGCTGGTCGATTGCCCGGTGATCGCGGTGCCGACGAGCGTCGGCTACGGGGCCGCGTTCCAGGGGCTGGCGCCGCTGCTGACCATGCTCAACAGTTGCTCGGCCAACGTCGTCGTGGTCAACATCGACAGCGGGTTCAAGGGCGGCTACGTCGCGGCGCTGATCGCGCGGCGACAGGCCCTTCAGCAGGCGGCAGTAGGCAGTCAGCAGAAAGCCCACGGGTGATGTCCCGTGGGCGTAGTGCTGGGGACTTCACCCACGGGACGCCACCCGTGGACTTTACCTACCGCCTGCCTGCTGTCCCTCCAGCGGCGGGCACCCCGCGGCCTCCAGCAGGGCGGCCGGCGACAGCCCCATCGCCACGAGCAAGCGGAGCTGGGCGCGCTCATACTCGGTGAGCGCCTGGGCGTAGGACTCCAGCACGTCGTTCAGGCCGCGGATCGAATCGAGTACCTCCAGCGGCCGCGTTCTTTCCACCTCCCGGATGCGCTCGAAGTTGAGGCGTAGCGACTGGAACACCGGGCCGTTCGCTGCCCCCTTGGCGTCGAACAGCGCGGTCCGCATCGTCTCCACTCGCGTGCGCCACCCCTGAACGAGTTCATACGCCTGCACCACCTGCGTCACCACCCGGTCGCGCATCTGGAGCAGTACCAGCGACGCCTGACGCGCGGCCGCCGTGGTCTCCCGGATCTCGGCCAGGTTGCCCAGGCCGAGGTTCTGCAGCCGCCACACCAGCGTCACGTCGAAATCGCTACGGTTCTTGAAGTGCCGGATCCGCCCCGACGGTCCCCACCCGGGCTGGGCGACGACGCGCTCGGGCTCGCCCGGGCGCGCCGGCGGGACGACGATTGGCGGGTTTGGATCCGGGCCGCCGCCGAACCCGCCGTAGCCGTAGTTGACCGCAAGGTTCGGGAGGAGCGGGCGGTACTTCGCGGTCCGCACGCGCTCGACCGCAGCCGCGACGAGCGCCTGGTTCTCCGCCAGCTCCGGGCGGTTGTTCAGTGCGACGGCGACCAGTTCCTCCACTGGCTTGCGGGCGTAGATCTCGCCGGGGAGGGGCACCGGAAACCGAAAGTCCTCGATCGGCCAGAGCGGCACCGTCGGGTCGAGCCGGATCAGGCGGGCCAGTTCGGCCGCCGTCACCCGGAACTCGTTGACCGCCCCGGTACGCTCCTCCTGGCGGCGTAGCACCTCGACCCGCACGCGCTCCACCTCGGCCCGCAGCGCCTCCTGCCCCCCCGCCCGGTAAACAGCGAACACCACCGGCAGGAGCCCGCGCGACCCGGCCCGCTGCGGGGAGGGACGCTCCGACGTCAGGAAGTCGAGCGTCTCGTCCGCCCGGGCGAGCCGCCGGCGGGCTCGTAGCACCGCGAGGTACGCATCCCCGACCTGGAGCAGGACATCGTTGTTGACGCGGCGCAGCCCCGCCTGGGTGGCGACGAGCAACTGGCGGCCGGCGAGCGGGGTGAAGATGGCCTCGGTGAAGGCGACCGACAGCGCCGGCCCGCCGCCGACGAACAGCGAGTTCCGGTTGGCCGTGATCACCTCGCCCTGAGCCCGCTGGATCTGCCCCTCGTGATCGACGTAGGTGCTGCCGAGATTGAGGTTCGGCAGGAAGAGTACCTGGGCGCGCAGGAGGGCGGCGCGGGCGCGGGCGACGACCTCGCGTGCTTGCAGGACGTTGAAGTTGGCCGTCTCCGCGAGGCGCAGGGCGGCGGGCAGGTTGATCGGCTCGGCGCCGCGGGCGAAGTGGAGCGGGTCGTAGGCCGCCGGGAGTGCGGTCGGCATGGGGGCGGTTTCCTTGGCGGGCGGCGTCTTCGGGCCGAGCGCCGGGAGCACCTGGACCACCTCGGGCACGGCCGTCTCCGGAGGCCCAGCGGCCCAGACGAACGGGGCACCGGCCGCGACGAGCGCCGCGCAGACGACGACCTTTGACCAGCCCGCGCGGCAGTACGGCGCGCGCGGGTGCCCCTGTGAGCGGTCTTCCACGGATCCCCCCTTCCGCCACGACGAGGCGCGAGCACCACCTACCAGCCCGTTGCTGGCGCTCCGGGCTGGTCAGGCCGCCTTCTCTCCCTGATCCGGCGGGAACAGCGGGCCAAGCGGCGCCGGCAGTTCCAGCGGGCCGAGCGGCCCGTGGCCGTGGCCCTCCCAGGCGTGTCCGCGAATGCTCTCCAGCACCCGGGCGGCCAGCGCCATCGCGTTCAGCCCGGCCGTCCCACCCACGCGCGGCGTGCCCCCGCTCCGCACGCAGGCGACAAAATCCAGCAACTCGCGCGTCAGCTGGTCCCCGCGCTCGAGATCCAGCTCGCGCACCTGCAGGTGTCGTCCGAACAGTTCTTCCTTGAGGCGCGCCAGACCCGCGCCGTCAAGCCGGCGCGGGTCGATGACGTGTCGCCGCAATTCCTCTGACGGCTGCACCAGCGTGATCCGCCGTTGCGCCAGGTCGAGCCGCGCGTATCCCTCGGCGCCCCAGACGTGCATGCAGCGACGCGGCGCGGGGTTAACCCGGCTCGCGGTCACCCCCGCGACGCACCCGTTGGCGAAATGGAGTCGGGCCTCAGCCACATCCTCGTGCGTCCCGAGCAGACTCACCCCAACCGCCTCGACGCGCCGCACCGGGGACCGGACGAGCGCCAGCAGCAGGTCGAGGTCGTGAATCATCAGGTCGAGAACCACCCCCACGTCGGTCGAGCGCCCGCTGAACGGTCCGAGCCGCTCGCAGGTGACGAACTTCGGCCGGAGCGGGCGGGCGAGCAGCGCCTCGAACGCCGGGTTGAACCGCTCGATGTGCCCCACCTGCAAAACGGTCCGCTGCCGCTCGGCCAGTTCCACCAGCGTCTCGGCCTCTTCGAGCGTCGCCGCGAGTGGTTTCTCGACGAGGATCGGGATGCGCCGTCTCAGGAACTCGGCGGCAACGGCGAAATGCTGGCTGGTCGGGACGACGATGCAGGCCGCCTCCACCTGGTCGAGCAGGGCGCGAAAGTCGGTGTGAGCCGCCGTGCCGACGCGCTCCGCCACCGCCCGGGCCTGGTCGGCGTTCATGTCCGCGACGCCGACCACCTCGACTCCGTCGAGACCGGCGAGGACGCGCGCATGTTCCTTGCCGAGATGGCCCACGCCGACCACCGCCATCCGAAGTCGGGCCATGAATCTTCCTCAGCTGACCGTTGAACCCTGCCCCTAATGCAGGGGCAAGGAACCTGGTGTGCCGTGGACTTTCTCAAAGCCCACGGGGCGCCGCCCGCGGGCTTTGAAGAATCTCCCTTCACACCCTGTCCCTTGTCCCTGCACTGGCTCCCAATCCCTCTAAGCGGCCACGCGCCGCTGGGTGCGGTTGCCGTTGTTCAGGTGCTGGCTCAGAGTGCGCACCAGTTCGATATTGAGCGGGTGCCCGGACCGATGCGCGACCAGATGGCCGCAGACGTCCTGGCCGAGCAGGGACAGATCGCCGATCAGGTCCAGGATCTTGTGGCGCGCGGGTTCGTTGGCGTAGCGCAAGCGGTTGTTGATGGGTCCGTGGGGGCCGAACACCAGCAGGTCGGCCGGCGTGGTGCGGGCACCAAGACCCTGCCGCTGCAGTTCGGCAGCCTCCTCTTCCAGGAGGAACGTCCGACAGTCGGCCAACTCGTTCGTGAACGACTCGGGCGTCACCGTCGCCGTATGCCCCTGGCGCCCCAGCGGTGAGGTGGGGCCGTAGTCGAGCAGGTAGCTGGCGCGGAGTTCGACTCGGTCGAGCGGGTGCAGCGCGAGGGTAGCGCCGTTCCTGTGCAGCACGACGCTGCTCTCGACGCACCAGACAGCGCGGCGCGCCGGCTGGACGCGAGGACCGGCGGCCCGGAGGGCGTCCACGAACCGCCGCGCCGACCCGTCCAGGCCGGGGGGCTCGCAGGCGTTCACCTCAATCGTGCAGTTATCGATGCGCAGCCCGGCGAGGGCCGCGAGGACGTGCTCGACCAGTCCGACCGTGACCGGGTGGCGGCCGAGGGTGGTCCGGCGGTGCGTCCCGGTGACGTGCTCGACACAGGCGGCGATGCGAGCCCCCGGCCCCAGGTCGGTGCGCACGAAAACGACCCCGGTGTCGGGCGGGGCCGGCAGGAAACGGAGGCGGACGTGGGCGCCCGTCAGGTAGCCGGTGCCCTGCACCTCCGCGGGGCGCGTGATGGTGCGCTGATAGCGGTAACAGACCCTTCTCACGTTCGCGCCTTCCTTGCTTGAGGATCTACCGATAATCCGGACCGCATCCCTGGCTCGCCGATTCCGAGAAACGCTCGTTCAAGGCCCGTTCCAGCCGGGGGGTAGCCATTCCTTGTCTGCCTGTTGCTCCGGCAGACAGGAATGGCTGCCCCACATGTTGAAATCACCTCTCAGCGCTGCGCCGGGGCCGGCGCGGCCGCAGCGGGCGTGCCGGCTGCGGGGGCTGCCGCCTGGGCACCGGCGTTCAGGTTGGCCAGCACCGCCTGGGTAATGTCCAGGCCGGGAGCCGCGTACACCGGGAACGCGCATCCGGTGCCCATCGTGCCCTGCAGCTTGCGCTGGATGTTCGCCGGGTGGTACGCCTCGCTCGCGTTGGCCTCGTGGTGAGCCATGACGAGGTGGAACCCGTTGGAGGCGGCGTAGCGCTTCACGGCGTCCTCGACCTCGTGGTAGAGCTGGACCATGCCGTCGCCCTGACGCTTCTCGATGACCTTCTTGGCCTCGAGGAGGTTATCGTCGATCTGCCGCTTGCGCTCGCGGATTTCCTTCTCGGCCTTGTCGCGCTGCTCCGGCGCGATGCCCTGCTTCTGGGCTTCCTTCTGCCAGGCCTCCAGGTTGACGCGCAGCTCCTTGTCGCTCTTCTCGAACGGGGCCGCCAGGCGGGCCATCTCGTCGTTGAACGTCTTCGCCTTGTGGTAGCTCTTGATCAGGTGGACGATGTTGACGAGGGCCACGCGCATCTGGGCGGGAGCCTGAGCGGGAGCCGCGGGAGCCTGGGCCCACAGCCGGGTGCCGAAGTAGATAGCCACCCCCAGGGTCGCCACGCCAGCGACCAGTCCTACCTTCCTGTTCACGGTTCGGTCTCCTCTCCTCAATCGGTTCCGTCGATCGGGCCGCCCCATTCCCCTCCCGAGGCCCAACGTTCGACCGTGCGCCTGCGACTTCTCCCCCGGGGCTACAAAAGGAGAGCCGGGTTGTATCCGACGACAGCAACCCGGTCAAGGGACATTTGCGGCCCCGGCCCCAGTACCGATGCGGGGATTCGATCCGCTGCCCCCGGCCGGGCAGTCGTCTGCTCTTGGCCCGGTTCGCCCCCCTTGCTATGATCCGGCGTCAATTCGGTACGACGGTGCCGATTCCCTTCTTGGACGTGAGGCAGGACGGCATGCGGATAACCCGGTTCGTCGGAGCCGCCCTGCTGGCGGGGTCGGTGCTGCTGGGGCCGGGTTGCCGGTCCGGGACGGCGCCGCTCACCCAGGTGCAGGGGAAGGTGACGTACCGCGGCCAGCCGGTCCAGGGCGGCACGATCGTGTTCGCGCCCGATGTTAGCCGGGGCGCACGCGGCGAACTCGCGTGCGCCGAGATTCAACAGGACGGGTCTTACACTCTGAAGACGAGCGATTTACCCGGCGCCGCGGCCGGGTGGCACGTTGTCACGATCAGTTCCGTCCTGCCTCCGGGTCCGCCGCCGCTCGGCCAGCCTTACGCCGTCCCCCCATCCGTCCTGCCCACCCGATACCGCGACCCGCGCTTCTCCGGCCTGGCCTGCGAGGTCAGCGCCGACCGGCCGAACACCATCAACTTCCAGCTCGACTGAAAACCCCCCGCTTCAATCCGCATTAACTGCTTGCATCGGCCCGTCGGGCGCTTACAATCGCCACGGTCCGCCCCGCGCCACCACGAGACCCACGCCATGCTCTGGGCCTACCAGCAACGCCTCGACCCGCTCGCCGACTCCGTTCTCTGGTCCCCCCTCTGGTCCACCCTCCTCGCCGGCCTGCCGGTACTGGTCCTGTTCTGGCTGCTGGTGCCGCGGCGCTGGCTGGCCCCGAAGGCCGGCGCCGCCGCCGCCGTCGTCGCCATCCTTGTCGCGATCGTCGTCTACCGCATGCCGGCCGACATGGCCGGCATGGCGTTCGTCTACGGCGCCGGGTTCGGCCTGCTGCCAGTCGGATGGACGATCTTCAATGCCATGCTGCTGTACAACATCACGGTCGAAACCGGGCAGTTCACCGTGGTGCGCCGGTCCGTGGCGGGGCTGTCCGGCGACGCGCGCATCCAGGCCATCCTGATCGGGTTCGCGTTCGGCGCGTTCCTGGAGGGCGCGGCCGGCGGGGGGACGCCGGTCGCCATCTGCGGCGCCATCATGGTCGGGCTCGGGTTCAACCCGTTCCTCGCCGCCGTCCTGTGCCTGATCGCGAACACCTCGCCGGTCGCTTACGGCGGACTCGGGACGCCGCTCATCGTGCTCGGCGGCGTGACCGACCTGCCCACCCCGACGCTCAGCGTCATGGCCGGCCACCAACTCCCACTGCTGTCGTTCATCGTGCCGCTGTGGATGGTCCGGTGCATGTGCAGCTGGCGGCAGACGTGGGAGGTGTGGCCGGCGCTGCTCGTGTCAGGCGGGTCGTTCGCCCTGTTCCAGTACACCTTTGCCACCATCCACACCTACATTCCGGGGGTCGAACTCTGGCCGATGACGGACATCGGCGGCGGCATCTTCTCGCTGGTGATGACGGCCATCTT
>JAANMY010004207.1_pt1 | contig 11102 bp, 7 predicted proteins | sample 7279691 | NCBI WGS metagenome assembly JAANMY01 (sample SAMN14094543, study PRJNA606508) | bioreactor metagenome | isolation source: A lab-scale SPAN reactor treating ammonium-rich wastewater day 388 | place: Ireland: Galway | collected 2018-02-07
TGCCCAACCTCGCCAACATGGACCCGGCGCTGATGGCCCTGGCCGAGGCGTTCGATCCCGGCAACGAACACGCCGTGATCTATCTGTGGGGCACCACCGGCATCGGCTATAACGTCGAAGCCGTGCGCGAGCGTCTGGGCGAGGATTACGTCGTCAATAGCTGGTCGATGGTGTTCGATCCGGCCATCGCCGCGCAACTGGCCGATTGCGGCATCGCCTTCCTCGACGACCACACCGAAATCCTGCCGCCGGCGCTGCGCTATCTGGGCCTCGATCCGCTCAGCACCGCCGAGGCCGATCTCGAGGCCGCGGTGTCTATGCTGGAAACCATCCGCCCCAGCCTGCGCTACTTCCATTCGTCGCAATACATCTCGGATCTGGCCAATGGCGAGATCTGCGTGGCGGTCGGCTGGTCGGGCGACATCCTGCAGGCCGCGGCCCGCGCCGAAGAGGCGGGCAACGGCATCGAAGTTGCCTATGCGATCCCCGACGAGGGCGCGAACCTGTGGTTCGACATGATGGCGATCCCGGTCGATGCGCCCAACCCCGAGGCGGCGCATGCCTTCATCAACTACATGATGCAGGCCGATGTCGCGGCGGCGAACACCAACTACGTGCAGTATCCCAACGCCAACTCGGCCTCGACGCCGATGATCGACGCCGAGGTGCTGGAAAACCCCTCGATCTATCCCTCCGATGCCGCGCGGGCCAATTTCTGGACCCTGCGCCCGCATGACAGCCGCACAGACCGGCTGATCACGCGGCTCTGGACCCGGCTGCGCACCGGCCAGTGACCTGCCCCTGACCCCGCCCGCCCCACGCGGGCGGGGTTGTCCTTTTGCCAGAGGCCTTTTCATGACATCGAACCCGGCGATTGCCGCGAACACCCGGCCCTGGAGCGATCCGGCTGCCAAGCCCTTCATCTCGATCCAGAACATCACCAAGCGATTTGGCGATTTCACCGCGGTGAACAACGTCAGCCTCGATATCTACCGCGGCGAGCTGTTTTGCCTGCTGGGCGGGTCGGGCTGTGGCAAGTCAACCCTGCTCAGGATGCTGGCCGGGTTCGAGCAACCGACATCCGGGCGCATCCTGATCGACGGCGCCGATATGGCCGGGGTTCCCGCCGACCGGCGGCCGACCAACATGATGTTCCAGTCCTATGCGCTGTTCCCGCATATGAGCGTGGAAAAGAACGTGGCCTACGGCCTTCTGCGCGAAGGCAAATCCCGGGCCGAGGCCTATGCCCGCGCCGCCGACATGCTCAAGATGGTGCAGCTCGAGAGCTTCGGCCGCCGCAAGCCGCATCAATTGTCGGGCGGCCAGCGGCAGCGGGTGGCACTGGCGCGCGCGCTCATCAAGCAGCCCAAGCTGCTGCTGCTCGATGAACCGCTGGGCGCGCTGGACAAGAAACTGCGCGAGGAAACCCAGTTCGAACTGATCCGCATCCAGGAATCGCTGGGCGTCACCTTCATCGTCGTCACCCATGACCAGGACGAGGCGATGACGCTGGCCACCCGCATCGGCGTGATGACCGAGGGGGTGATCGCCCAGGTCGGCGAGCCGCGGCAGATCTACGAAACCCCCTCGACCCGCTTCGTCGCCGATTTCATCGGCTCGGTGAACCTGTTCGAGGGCAAGGTCGGCCCCGCCGCCCCCGATCTGATGCGCGTCGAAACCGCCGATCTGGGGCCGGTCAGCGTGCTGCCGATGCCGGGGCTGACCCAGGGCCAGACCGTCTGGCTGGCCATGCGGCCCGAGCGCGCCTGGATGACCCGCACCCCGCCCGAGGGCGCCATCAACTGCGTGCCGGGCATGGTGCAGGACATGGGCTATGTCGGGCATATGTCCTCCTATCTGGTCCGGCTGGAAAATGGCCGGCTGGTGCGCGTGACCCAGGCCAACGAAGGCCGCCGCGACAATCCGATCTCCTGGGACGAGCAGGTCACTGTCACCTTCGAACCGGCCGATTTCCGGGTGCTGACGCAATGAGCGCGCCCGCATCGTCCTCGGGGCTGCATCTGACGCGCGGGGTGATCGTGGCGCTGGTGGGCTTTGCCCTGCTGGCGGCGCTCGGCTGGCTGACCCTGCCGCCCAACATCGCCCTGCTGCTCAGCGCCGCCCTCGGCGCCGCGCTGGTGGTCTTTGCCGGCGGGCGGCTCCTCGGCGTTTCGGACCGCTGGATGGTGATCGCCATCCCGCTCCTGTGGTTCGTGGTGTTCTTTCTGGTGCCGTTCTTCGTGCTGGGCCGCATCTCGCTGTCCGAAACCCGCATCGCCCGGCCGCCCTATTCGCCGCTGTGGGAAACCGGGCCCGACGGGCGGCTCGAAATCATCGCCAGCCTGGAAAACTACTGGTTCCTGCTCAGCGACGCGCTCTATCGCAACGCCTATCTCTCGTCGATCCGGGTGGCGGCGATCTCGACCTTCTTCGCGCTGATCCTCGGCTATCCCATCGCCTATTACATCGCCCGCTCGCCCGAGCCGCGCCGCTCGGTGCTGCTCTTGCTGGTGATCCTGCCGTTCTGGACCTCGTTCCTGCTGCGCGTCTACGCCTGGATCGGCTTTCTGCGCCGCGACGGGGTCATCAACAACCTGCTGATGTGGACCGGCATCATCGACGAGCCGCTGGTGATGATGCAGACCGATTTCGCGGTCTATATCGGCATCGTCTATACCTACCTGCCGTTCATGATCCTGCCGCTCTACGCCACGCTGGTGAAACTCGACGACGCCCTGCTCGAGGCCGCCAGCGACCTCGGCGCCTCGCCGCTGGTCACGTTCGTCACCGTGACGCTGCCCCTGTCGATGCCGGGGATCGTCGCCGGCTCGATGCTGGTGTTCATCCCGGCGATCGGCGAATACGTCATCCCGGCGCTGCTGGGCGGGCCGGATACGCTGATGATCGGCCGGGTGCTGTGGGATGAATTCTTCGCCTCGCGCGACTGGCCGGTGGCCTCGGCGGTGGCGATCGTCATGCTGATCCTGGTGGTGGTGCCCATCATGTGGCTGCAATCGGTGCAGAACCGGCAGGAGCAGAATCGATGAAACGCGGCTGGTTCCTGCCCATCGTGGCGACGCTGGGCTTTTGCTTCCTCTACGCGCCCATCGTCTCGCTGGTGGTGTTCTCGTTCAACGAAAGCCGCCTCGTCACCGTCTGGGGCGGGTTCTCGACCCGCTGGTACGGCGAACTCCTGAACGACGGGCAGATGCTGGCCGCGGCCTGGATCAGCCTCAAGGTGGCGACGCTGGCCGCCTCGGTCGCCACGGTGATCGGCACGCTGGCCGCCTTCGTGCTGACCCGCTTCGGCAAGTTCCGCGGCAAGCTGCTGCTCACCGGCATGGTGACGGCGCCGCTGGTCATGCCCGAGGTCATCACCGGCCTGTCGCTGCTCTTGCTGTTCGTCGCCATGGAGCTGACCCTCGGCTGGCCCGCCGGGCGCGGACTGACCACGGTGGTGATCGCCCATGCCACCTTCACCGCCGCCTATGTCGCGGTGATCGCCCAGTCGCGGCTGCGCGACATGGACGAAAGCCTCGAAGAGGCGGCGCGCGATCTGGGCGCCGGGCCGGTGCGGGTGTTCTTCGACATCACCCTGCCGGTGATCGCCCCGGCGCTGGTCTCGGGCTGGCTCCTGGCCTTCACCCTGTCGCTCGACGATCTGGTGATCGCCAGCTTCGTCTCGGGGCCCGGCGCCTCGACCCTGCCGATGGTGATCTTCTCCAAGGTCCGGCTCGGCGTCAGCCCCGATGTGAACGCGCTGGCGGCGATCATCATCGGCATCGTCGCCGTCGCCGTCACGATTGCCGGGGTGCTGCTGATGCGCCAGTCGAAAAGCGCGCGCTGAACCGGGGGCCCGGTCGCCGCAACTTTGCGCTCCAAATATCCTCGGGGGGTGAATTTGCGGCACGCAAAGAGGGGGGGGAAAGCCCCCCGTCTTCGCGCCGCCGGAACGGCGGCGCGCGGGTCGCCCGAAGCGCCCGCGACAGCGGGCGTTGAGGGCGAAACCCGCCCCCGCCCTCAGGACTCAATGCTCGGGCTTGATATGCTTGCTCAGCCGCGACGGCTGCGAGGATTTGCGGCCGCGGTACGGGTTCTGATCCGCCGAATCGCGCAGGAACAGCCGGATCGGCGTGCCCGGCATGTCGAAATGCGCGCGCAGGCCGTTCACCAGATAGCGTTTGTAGCTTTCCGGCAATTGGTCGGGATGCGAACATTTCACCACGAATCCCGGCGGGCGGGTCTTGGCCTGGGTGATATAGCGCAGCTTGACCCTGCGGCCGCCCGGGGCGGGGGGCGGATGCGCCTCGGTCATCGCGCCCAGCCACTGGTTCAGCCGCGAGGTGCCGACCCGGCGGTTCCACACCGCATGGGCGCGAAGGATCGCGTCATGCAGCCGGTCCAGCCCGCGCCCGGTCTTGGCCGAAACCGTGACCAAGGGCGCGCCCTTCAACTGCGGCAGATAGCGTTCGAATGCCTCCAGCAGCGCCTTCAGCTTGTCCTGCTTGTCGTCTTCCAGATCCCATTTGTTGACGGCGATGACCACGGCGCGGCCCTCGGTCTCGGCCAGATCGGCGATGCGCAGATCCTGTGTCTCGAACGGGATGGCGGCATCGAGCAGCACCACCACCACCTCGGCGAATTTGACCGCGCGCAGGCCGTCGGCGACCGACAGCTTTTCCAGCTTGTCGGTGACACGGGCCCGGCGCCGCATCCCGGCGGTGTCGAACAGCCGCATCGGCGTGCCGCCCCAGGTGAAGGGCAGGGCGATGGAATCGCGGGTGATCCCGGCCTCGGGCCCGGTCAGCAGCCGGTCCTCGCCGATGATCTGGTTGATGAGCGTCGATTTCCCGGCATTCGGGCGGCCGATCACCGCCACCTGCAACGGGCGCTTTTCGGTCGGTGCCCAGTCGGGCGCCTCGTCGCCGCCCTCGGTGTTGTCGGCCTCGCTGTCCTCGTCGATGCTGACATCGGTGAGCGGCGCCTCGGCCTGGGCGCGTTCCTCAAAGCCTTCGGCCAGCGGGCGGAGCTGATAATAAAGATCATCCATCCCGGCGCCATGCTCGGCCGACAGGCGGATCGGTTCACCCAGCCCCAGCGAATAGGCCTCCAGGAACCCGCCCTCGGCGGCATTGCCCTCGGATTTGTTGGCGGCGAGGATGACATGCCGGGCGCGGCGGCGCAGGATATCGGCGAAAATCTCGTCGGCCGGGGTGACGCCGACGCGGGCGTCGATCATGAACAGACAGACATCGACCATCTCGACGGCGCGTTCGGTCAGGCGGCGCATGCGGCCCTGCAGGCTGTCGTCGGTGACATTCTCCAGCCCGGCGGTGTCGATGACGGTGAACCGCAGATTGCCCAGCCGCGCCTCGCCCTCGCGCAGGTCGCGGGTCACGCCGGGCTGGTCATCGACCAGCGCCAGACGCTTGCCGACCAGACGGTTGAACAGGGTCGATTTGCCCACGTTCGGGCGGCCAACGAGGGCCAGGGTAAAGCTCATGGCTGCCTCTGGAGGAACGCAAGGCGCCGACATAGGCGCCGCCGCGCCGAATGTAAAGCGTCAGCGGTACGCCAGCAAGGCGCCGTCGCGGCTGAGAACATAGAGCGTGCCCCCGGCGACAATCGGGCCCGAGGCGGCGCCACCCGGAATCGGGATCTCGGCGGTGGTATTGCCCGAGGCCGGATCAAAGCCGCGCAGCACCCCGTCGCCCGAGGCCACCCACAGCCGCCCGCCCGCCAGAACCGGCCCGTGCTGCGGGAAGATGCCCAGACGGCGCCGCGGCCGGTCGCTGGTATACAGCGGCAGGTCGCGCGCCCAGATCACCGATCCGTCGCGGGCATCGAGCCGCAGCAGACGGTTCTGGTCGCTGACCAGGAACAGCGATCCTCCGACCGGCCAGACCGGACCATAGGCGCCTTCCTCGACCGACCAGATCGTCCGCCCGGTGGCGAGTTCCAGCGCAAACACCCGGCCCGACTGGTTGGCGGCATAGATCCGGCTGCCCTCGGCCACCGGATCGCCGGTCAGCGCCGGAATGGCGCCCAGCGCCGCGCCGGTGCGGCGCCCGGCCGCCACCGTGGTCCAGGCCCGCCCGCCGTTCGAGCGGCGCAGCGCGGTCAATTCGCCCGCCTGCGTCGGGAACACCACGAAATCGCCCGCCACCGCCGGGGCCGATCCGCGCGCCACCGTCGCCAGCGCCGGGGTGCCCGGCAGCGTCCACTGGATGCGCCCGGTCGCGGCTTCCAGCGCCCAGAGCGTCGAATCGGTGGCGCCGACATAGACCGTATCGCCCGAGACGGCGGGCGAGCCGGTCAGCGGGGCGTCGAAATCGACACGCCACAGCTCGCGCCCGGTCTGCACGTCCAGCGCCGCGACAAAGGCAAAGGCCGAGGCGACGAACAGCCGCCCGCCCGATACCGCCAGCGACCCGCCCGAGGCGCTGGTGCGCCGGTCGCGCTCCGGCGTCAGATCGACGCTCCACAACACCTGCCCGGCGGCCGAGGTCGCCTGCACCTGCGCGCGGGCATCCAGCGTATAGATCCGCCCGTCGGCGGCCACCGGATCGGTGGTCAGCCGGGCGCGGCGGCTGTCCCCGGCGCCGATCGGCGCGGTCCAGACCAGTTGCGGATTGGCCGACAGCGCCGGATGCGCGGGCCGCGCGCCGGGCGTGCCCTGACGCTGGCTCCAGGCGCCGTTGGCGCTCTGGCCGGGCAGGGCAATCGGCTGGCTGCTGCTCTGTTCGGCCGCACCGCTGCCGCCCCAGGGCGCGCGCAGATCGACGCGCTCGCCCTCCAGCGGGCGCTCGCGGTTGCAGCCCGTCAGGGCGAGGGCGACAAGGCCACTTACGGCCAGGGTCTTGAAAAGGCTCACAGGTCGCACTCCCTTGCAGCCGCCGCCGGGGCGGTCAGCCCAGATCGCTGGGCTGTTCTCCGCCCAGCACGACAATCAGTTGCGCGATCCGGCGCCGCAGCGCATCGGTCACGTCGGCTTCCTGCAGCAGCGCCTGCGCCTGGGCCAGGGCGCCCTCGCGGTTGCCGGTCTCCAGCGCCAGCAGCGCCAGTTGCTCCAGCGCCAGCGGGCGGAACGGCTGGCCCGCCGCGGCGAGGTCGCGCAGCGTCGCCGCCCGGGTGTCGGCCGGGATGTCGGCGCCGCCGATGATGATCCGCTTGAGCGCGGCAAGCTGGCGATAGCTGGCCGGCAGCGTCTCGTCGGCCTCGACCGCGGCCAGCGCCGCCAGCGCGCCGGGGCGGTCGCCCTCGGCCAGTTCGGTGGCGCCCAGCAGCAGGTTGACGATCGCCGCCCGGTCGCCGGTGGCGTCGATCCCGGCCAGCGCCTCGCGCCGGGCGGCCGGGTCTTCGGCATCCAGCGCGCCGATCACCGCGTCGCCAAAGGCGCGCGCCTGGCTTTCTGCGGCGGATTTGCGCCATTCGTTCCAGGTGGCGGCGCCGACGATCCCCAGCACGGCGACCACGGCGATCCAGCCATATTTGCGCATCGCCCCGAACAGTCGGTCGCGCTTGAGTTCCTCGTTCACCTCGTCGATGAAGCTGTCGGGGTTGCTCACGTCTGGCCTCCGGTCCTGCGCCCCGCCGCGACGGGCGCGGCCTGAGGCCCCTCTTAGCCCGAAGCGCCGGGCCTTGCCAAGCCTGCAGCCCGGGACCGGCGGGCGATTGCCGCTTTTCGCTGCAGCGCGGCCCGCAACCGCCCCCCTTGTAACGCCAGCGTGAAATAATACATCGCGGCGGTATCTTGACGCAGCGACAGACGGCCCTCGCGCATTGCAATATGGGGGCTTGAAGAGTAATCCGGCGGCAACGCAAGGCCCGTACAAGACCCATTCAGACCGCGTGCGCGGCACGGCCGGGCGGGGCGATCCCCGGAACGGCCCTCAGGCGACCCGCGCCCGCCCGATTGCAAGACGTCCACGCGCCCCCGGGGCCCCGTGGCAACAAAGGTGTGACAATGCGCGTGGTGCCGCTGATTACCGCCACTCTGGTGCTGGCGTTCCTCTATATGCTGGTGCTCGAACGGCCGACGCTGATGGCGCTGGTCGGGGCCAGCCCGGCGCAGGCCGATGGCGGCACGGCGCCCGAAAGCGGCGTTTCCGCGCCCTCGGAGGCGCTGTTTGCCGTGGTGGTCGACCATATCGTCGAACGCGATCTCGAAAGCGCCATCGTGCTGCGCGGGCGCACCGCCGCCTCGCGCAGCGTCGAGGTGCGGGCGCAGACCTCGGGCCTCGTCACCTCGCAGCCCCGGCTGCGCGGCACCCGCGTCGCCGAGGGCGAGGTGCTGTGCACCCTCGATCCCGGCACCCGCGCCGCCCAGGCGACCGAGGCCCGCGCCCGGCTGGCCGAGGCCCGCGCCCGTCTGACCGAGGCCGAGATCAACCAGACCACCACCGCCCGCCTGACCGAGGGCGGCTTCCGCGCCGCCAATACCACCGCCGCCGCCGATGCGGCCGTCGAAAGCGCCCGCGCCGGGATCGAGGCGGCGCAGGCCGGGGTCGAGGCGGCGCAGGCCGAACTGGACCGGCTGACCATCGCCGCGCCCTTTGACGGCCTGCTTGAGGTGAATTCCGCCGAGACCGGCTCGCTGATGCAGGCCGGGGGCCTCTGCGCCACGGTGATTCGCCTCGATCCGATGCTGATCGTCGGTTACGCCGCCGAGGCGCAGATCGACCGGCTGGCCACCGGCGCCCAGGCCGGGGCGCGGCTGTCGAACGGCACGCAGGTCATGGGGCAGGTGACGTTCCTCGCCCGCACCGCCGATCCCGCCACCCGCACCTTCCGGGTCGAGATCACCGTGCCCAACCCCGACCTCAGCCTGCGCGACGGCATGAGCGCCGATCTGCTGATCGCCGCCACCGCGACCCGGGGCCATCTGGTGCCCGGCTCGGCGCTGACCATCAACGACGAGGGCACGCTGGGCCTCAGGCTGGTCGATGCCGCGAACCGCACCTTCTTTCAGCCGGTGCGGGTGCTGCGCGACGCGCCGCAGGGCTTTTGGGTCAGCGGCCTGCCGACCGAGGCCGATGTCATCACCGTCGGGCAGGAATATGTCACCGACGGCATCGAGGTGCGCGTGACGCGCCGGGGCGGGGAATAGGCCATGCACGGCATGATCTCCTGGGCTGCGGCCCGCGCCCGCATGGTCCTCGCCTTCGTCGTGCTGACGCTGGCGGCGGGGATCCTGGCCTATGTCGGCCTGCCCAAAGAGGGCGAGCCCGACATCGAAGTGCCCGCGCTCTTCATCTCGGTGCCGTTCCAGGGCATCTCGGCCACCGATTCCGAAACGCTGCTGGTGCGGCCGATGGAACAGGAATTGTCGGGCCTCACCGGCCTGACCGACATGCAGGCGACGGCGCATCAGGGCTATGCCAGCGTCGTGCTGCAATTCGAATTCGACTGGGACAAGACCGCCACCATCGCCGACGTGCGCGACCGCATGAGCCGGGCGGCGGCGAATTTCCCCGAAGGCGCCGACAATTACACGATCAACGAGTTCAACTTCAGCCAGTTCCCCATCGTCATCATCGCCGTGTCGGGCGATGTGCCCGAACGCACCCTGCTGCGCGCCGCGCGCGGACTGGAACGGGCGATCGAGGGGCTGGATGCCGTGCTCTCGGCCAATGTCGCCGGGGTGCGCGACGAGATGGTCGAGGTCATCATCGACCCGCTGCGGCTCGAGGCCTATAACGTCTCGGCCGTCGAACTCATCAACGCCGTCACCCGCAACAACCAGCTCGTCGCCGCGGGCGAGATCGAATCCGAATCCGGGCGCTTCTCGTTGTCGCTGCCGGGCAGCTTCGAAGACCCGCAAGACATCTACGACCTGCCGATCAAGGTGAACGGCGACCGCGTGGTCACGCTGGGCGATCTGGCCACCATCCAGCTCACCTTTCAGGACCGCGAGGGCACCGCCCGGTTCGAAGGCCGCCCGACGCTGGCGCTGCAGGTCGTCAAGCGCAAGGGCTTCAACCTGATCGGCACCGTCGACGAGGTCCGCGCCGCCATCGACGCCGAGGTCGCAAGCTGGCCGCAGGAACTGCGCGACGCCATCCAGGTCACACCGGCGCTGGACCGCAGCTATCAGGTCGCCTCGATGATCGGCCAGCTCGAAGGCTCGGTGCTGACCGCCATCGCGCTGGTGATGATCGTCGTGCTCGCCTCGCTGGGCACCCGAACCGCGCTGCTGGTCGGCTTTTCGATCCCCTCGTCGTTCCTGCTCAGCTTCATCCTGCTGGGCATCATGGGGGTGACGATTTCCAACATCGTCATGTTCGGCCTGATTCTGGCCGTCGGCATGCTGGTGGACGGCGCCATCGTCGTCGCCGAATACGCCGACAAGGAAATCTCGCAGGGCAGGGGCCCCATGGCCAGCTATGTGAACGCCGCGCAGCGGATGTTCTGGCCGGTCGTCACCTCGACCGCGACGACGCTCTGCGCCTTCCTGCCGATGCTGTTCTGGCCCGGCGTGGCCGGCGAATTCATGGGCATGCTGCCGGTGACGCTGATCTTCGTGCTGGCCTCGTCGCTGATCGTCGCGCTGATCTTCCTGCCGATCCTCGGCGGCGTTACCGGGCGTATCGCCCGGCGCTTTGACCAGTTGGCGCAGCGGCTGCGGCGGCTGCCCTGGCTGGCCCGCGTGCCCTTCATGCTGGTGGCGCTGGCGCTGCTGGCGGGCGGGCTGGCGGCGATGCTGAACCCGGCGCTGCTGGGCGTGACCGGCAGCGGGTTGCTGACCGTGCTGCCCGGCGCCGTGGCGATGAGCCTCGGCGCCTCGGGCATGTCGATCACCCTCAACGCGCTCAAGCGCCGCCCCCGCCCGCGCCCGGTGCAGGCCGGCTACCGGCGCACGGCCTTCGGCTGGTTCACCAAACTGATCGTCGGCAATTGGGCGATGCCCTTTGTCACCATCGTCGGCGTGGTGTTTCTGGTCTGGCAGGTGTTCGTCTATTACGGCGAAAACAATTACGGCGTCGATTTCTTCGTCGCCAGCGAGCCCGAACAGGGCATCGTCTATGTCCGCGCCCGCGGCAACCTCTCGCTGGCCGAGAAAGACACCCTGCTGCGCCAGGTCGAGGAGATTGTTCTCGCCG
>JAANMY010004208.1_pt1 | contig 11102 bp, 1 predicted proteins | sample 7279691 | NCBI WGS metagenome assembly JAANMY01 (sample SAMN14094543, study PRJNA606508) | bioreactor metagenome | isolation source: A lab-scale SPAN reactor treating ammonium-rich wastewater day 388 | place: Ireland: Galway | collected 2018-02-07
CGGACATCTCGGCGATGTCGGCGGGGAAGATGGTCAGATCGTTCATGGCCGCCCTCCTCACGGGTAAGCCCGAGCCGAGGTCGAGTAACGCGACACGCGCCGCTCGAAGGCCTCGATTTCGGAGATGAGGTAGGTGACGCGCGCCCCGAGCTTGCAGAAGACGGGGCCGAGCTGCTCCTGCCGCCAGCGGCGCAAGGTTTTGACGGATAGCCCCCAACGGGTGGCGAGTTCATGCTCGTCGAGAGCGATGCGCACGGCACCGCCCGGGAGTTGCCGGATTGCGTTCCGGCCGGGTTGGAGAGGGTGTTGGTGACGGTGATGGGATAGGCGACGGCCGTCAATGGCGTAAAGTGCAGCGCGGCAGCGGCGGCGACACTCCCTTCTTCAAGGACAACGGCGACGCGCCCCTGGTCAAAGCTGACCACAGATGACGCAGCCGGCAGTGGCACGGTGACACTGGCGACTGCGGTTGGCGTCATTGGCAGCGTTGCCGATACCGGCAGCGTTTCTGTCAACGGCAGGGTCGCTGTCAACGGCAGGGTCGCTGTCAACGGCAGGGTTTCTGTTAACGGTAGGGTCGCTGTTAACGGCAGGGTGGCTGTCAACGGCAGGGTCGCTGTTAACGGTAGGGTCGCTGTCAACGGCAGGGTAGCTGTTAACGGTAGGGTCGCTGTGAAGGGGGGTGTGATGACCGGCGTTTGCGGAAACGCCGCGGCCACTTCCAGCAGCGCCGCGCCGGGAGGGATGAAAGCGGCGAGGGTGTTAGCGTTAGCGGGCGGCTGGTAACGCATCTGCGCCACCATCGGCGCGGACAGCGCCTCGCCAGAAGGCAGCATGTCAGTTCCGACGTACTCATCGGCGGCCAATGGCTTGTTGGCGATGACCGACAGCAGCAGCGCCAGGGTGATCAACAGCGCCCAATGCAGGAGCCGATGACGATAAATTTGCTTGAACACGATAGTTTCTCCTTGTTTTTGTTTGCTTTTTCTTGTGAATGGCCGCGAACTCAGGCACTGGGTCCCCCACTGCATGAAAACGTTCAGCCACGTCGCCTTGTTTTACCACAACATGGACTCCAACGACCTACAAATCAACTACAAAAAAGCTGCAAACAACCAACGCAGCAATTCCCAATATGATAGGGGGCGCGACGGTGCGGTTAGCCGGGGGGATACCAATCGTCAATCGTAAATCCTAACCTGGATAAACCAGAAAAGAGATTTATCCGCAGATTACGCAGATTACGCAGATTTTTGCTTTAATCTGTGAAATCTGCGGATGATTTTCTTGCACACTATACAAGAAGTTGACTCGTAAGGTACTATAACATTTCTCCAACGTCCCTCATACATATCTCTGATACGCCACATATATTTTTCTAACGCGGCCAGGCGAAAATAGTGGCATTGCGTAAAACAGTACGCAATCTGCAAGATGAAACACACAATCATATTGATTGGCAACGGAATGCAATTAGAAAAAATTCGGAGGTAGACGAAAAATGACAACATTAGTACGCTGGAACCCACGCAATCGGATGCGCATGATCAATGAATTCGACCGCGCCTTTGGCGACATGATCAACGATATGCTCGACGCGCCCACCACCCCTGCCAAATGGGGGCTGCCGCTGGATGTGGCCGAGACGGAAGATGCCTACACCGTCGCCGCGTCCATCCCTGGTATCAACCCGGACGACATTGATATCACCCTGGAAGATGACGTGTTGACCATCAAAGGGGAGACGAGCAGCGAAACCAACGAGGAAAACACCCGTTATCACCTGCGCGAACGCCGCTTCGGCACATTCAGCCGCAGCCTGCGCTTCCCGGTGGCCGTCAACAGCGATGCCGTCGCCGCCAACTATGTCAACGGTGTGCTCACCCTCACCATCCCCAAGGCGGAAGAGGTTAAGCCGAAACGCATCGCCATCAGCGTTGGCAGCTAAGAAACGAGAATTAAATAATTTGCGCATTTAGATTGGTTCAATCTCCGAAGATTGAACCAATCTTAACCAACAAGCAAGTGATTGAGGCGGGTTTTATACCCGCCTTTTTCTTTTCGAAGCGCTGCATAAAGATCAATTTGGGCAAAAATTTGCCATATGCAGCAAACCTCTTAAAATAGTCTCATAATTCATGCCCCAAGGAGCGCCTGCGTCATACGCATTTAGGGAGCTTCCTCAACGAGCCTTCAACAGAAGTAGTTAATTTATTAGACCCAGCGTGATCGCGTTGTTTTGGTACGGCCGTCTCCAGGCAAGGTGGCTGTCCTCTTTCGTTGCCAGAGAATCACGTCAACCGGTCTGATATTATTTGTTGTACCAATTTGTTTTTCCAAATAATAGATAGGAGGTCTTAGTGAAAGCAAATCCCTTATTGGTGAAGTTTGTTTCTCTCTGTGTGGTCATCACCATGCTCGTGCCCAACGTGGCGCTGGCTTTTCAACTGCCGACCACATATGACAACGGGCAGGATGCGTGGTCACACGCCATCCCCCCAGCCAACGAGACGTCATGGTTCAACACAGCAAACAACGAAACATCTTCAACCCTGGCCGCTTTGTCATCATTTGCTCCCGACGGTGTGGTACAACGCCAAAGCCAGATTGATAGTCGCGCGAGCCAGGTCACGCCGGTGACGGCGACGACAGGACGGCTGCTTTTCGCGCCGAGCATTGATCTGGATGGCGACGCGGCCAGCAACCCGGTATTCACCACGCCGGCGCCGGTCATTGATTTGCTCGGCCATATCGGCGGTGCGGTGATGTTGGCGGCGCAGCTAGAGCCGGATGATCCGGATAAAGCGGCGATTGGCGTGCCGGTTACGTTCCGGCTCTGGCGTGATAACGCCCTGCAATTTGAACAAACGATGATCAGCGACGCCTGGGGCGCTGTCAGCGTTGAAGTTCCCTTCGCCAATGTGATCGGCGAGTTTGCCTATCAGGCCAGCGCGCCGGGTTTTGGCGAAACAGAGACGCGCCGCTTTTTCTTTGACCCCACACAGGTCAGCCACACCCTGCACCCAGATGGGGCAGAGTTGGCTTATGCGCAGCAAGGGAACCGCCTGACCTTTACCTTGCATTCGCCCATCCCCTTAGAAGCAGGGCGTGACGAGGCTGTGCTTTTCATCATGCGCCGTCCCGTGGACAACCGGCTGCCGATAAATCGGCCGTTGCCCGAGATCGCCAATCAGTCGCAACTGTCCCTGGTCTCGCTGCCCTTGCCCGACTTGCCCATGACCATCGTGGATGCCCATACCGCCACAGTTGTCGTCCAACTGCCGCCTGGTGATTATGGTATGGTCGCCTCGCTGGTGGTGAATGGAACGGCCGTCGAACAGTTTCATTCACAACCCATGCGCCTGGCATTGACGGAAGGGACACGGCCGTCTGGCAAAGTCATTTGGGCCTCACCGGTGGAATACGAACCGGGGCAAAGCCTGGTGCAGCGCCAATCTCCCAACAACCACATCCTCTTCGACCTGATGCCCACCGCCGAACTGCCACTGATTGACGAACAATGGGACGGGCAAAGCCAACTGCTCAAAGTATGGCGTACCGGTCCCTTTGAATGGCAGGAAGAACTGTACGACATTCAGGTAGAAACCTTCGTTGACGATGGCAAAAAAGCCGTCATCTTACAAAACTTCGATTATGACCCCATCACCCGCCGTTACACCCTGGCGATCAAATCACTCCACAACGAAGTCATCACCGACACCCTGCGCGTTGATGTTTTAGGGCCAAACGAAATCGTCATCAAGCAGGAAGTTGCCGGGATCGTCTTAAAACCGGGGCAGACAATCTATTACACGGTGGAAGTGCCGGCCGAATTAGGCAAGCCAGAAGGGTTACACGTCACCATTGACGACCCATTGATCGAAAAATTCAAGGCATTGGAAGCGGCCGTAAAAACCCTCTACGGCGCGGTCTCCACCAAAGGCACCTTCAACAGCTTCTTCCGCCTCTACGCCGAAATCTTCGACGTAGACCTGATCGAATACACCTACCGCTACCCGCCGGGTTCCAGCCACTTCTCCTTTGAATTCTTCGAAGAGTTACAACGCGACCCCTGGGAGCTGCTGGTGCGCCTGGGCGGCGGCGCCCTCGACGGCTTCAGGTTTAACTTCTGGAGCCTCATCTTCTTCCCCTTCAAAGACGAGAAAGACCTGGACAAACTCCTGGATGAACTGTTCCGTTTTGAAATTGGCGGCATCGGCATTGACTGGGGCAAGGAGATCGGCTTCACCGCGACGGCCGATTTTGGCAAATGCCCTGAAGACGCCGACATCCAGCAATTAGAACAGCGGCTGGCAGAAATTGCCGACCGCCTGGACAGGTTAGTCGCCGACCGGGTTGATTTCAGTTCACCCTCTGTCTATAAAATCCCCCTCCACGCCATCGTCGCCATTAACCTGCGTCTGCGTCTGCGCCTGGGCGGTCACGTCAGCGCCGAAGGGCTTACCCTGCGCGCTACCGGTCAGGGTTCTATCGGCGCCACCGGCCGCCTGGCTATCGCCCTGGGTTTTGGCTGGAAACAAGGCGCGTGGTACCTGGTGGCGCAGCAGCTAGGCGCATTGGTCAACGGCGTCCTGGTATGGGTAGACGTCATCAACATCATCAATGAAGTGATCAACCTGCGCATTCCCGATGGCGACTGCGACCCCGACCCGCCCGACCCACGCCCGCCGGATGACCGGCAAGACGTGTGGCAAGGGGTCGAAGCGTTCTATCAGGGGCAAACACATGATGAAACCATAAACAATTTGAGCGAACTTATCCGCCAGGCGCGCGAACAGGGCCTGGGGCGCGTCGAACGCCTGCTGACCCTGCGTCTGCGCGAAGCCGAACTGGCGCGCTTCCTGGCCGACCAAAGCGCTTCTGTCGCCCACCTGGAAGAAACCTTCGCCGTCATGGAGAACACAGATCTCGATCTGCAAGCCATCCTCTCCGGCACAATCCCGCTCGATCCCTCGCAAACGATCACCGAGGCGCTCACCATTCGCTATATGCAGGCATGGGATGATTTAGAAGCGCTGCCTTACCCACACGAGCAGCAGCAATTGCTGGATGCCGTCGAAGTGGCGCAGCGCCGCTATCTGGAATTGCAAAACCAGGAATTAGAATTACAGCATGAATTACGCCAGCTATTAACGGGTGATACCATCGGCGTCATCGCTTCCGGGTTTGCCGAAGCGACGCTTTCCGCCCTGGCCGGCGCTGGCCTGCCCGGCCAACTGATCAGCCCATGGGCCGGCAGCGGCCAGTTCCGGGGCAAGCCTGCTCCTTACTTTGCGCCAGACCTGGCGCCGCGCGCCATGATCCTGCCCTCCGGCGGTATGCACGCCATCGCCAATTCCCCCGGCGCGCGCGACTGGCTCGACGCCTACGTCGCCGGCGGCGGCTTACTCATCGTCTTTAGCCAGGCATTTGGCAGCGACTGGCGCGCCTTACCCGGCGGCCAGATGAATGGCGTGGGCTATGAGGAGGATCAGCGCTGGCAGCACGCCACCGTGGAAGCGGGTATGCCCTCTGACTGGTTGGTTTGGATGGGCATCAAGAAGCCCGATATTCAGGTAGACGGCGCCTTTACCGCCTGGCCGGAAAACGCCAACCTCTTGCTGAAGCGCACGTTTGGCGCGTATGCCGGGTCGCCGGTGATGATCGAATACCCGCACGGTCTGGGCACGGTGCTGGCGACCACCGCTTATGGCGATTGGGCCTGGCAGACCAACTTCTGGTGGGGCGATGATGCGCGCATGACGCACTCACTGATGAGCCGCGCCTATTTGCTGGCGCGTGGTCAGGATGTGAGCGACGCTTTTGCCGCCGATCCGGCCAGCACAGTTGTCGCCTCTTTCCCCATTGACAACAGCAGCACGTTCGACACAACTTCCGTGGAGGTGGTGCTGCCGGTACGCCTCGGTTATTGGGGACGCGATTACAGCGAGACTGTACCCCTTGCGCTGGAACCGGGGGAGAGCGGCATGGTTACGGTTTCCCTGCCGACGCCGCCGGTGATGCGTGGTGTTCACGACTGGACACAGGTCGGGTTGTACCGCCTGCGGGTGACGGTGAACACCGCCGACGGTCAGCGCTATGCCACGTCGGCGCCCTTTGTCTACGTGCGCTCGCCTGTCGCCCCACCGCCGCTGGCTGTCAGGCTGGAAACGGCCGTTTCCACAGCCAACCTCTTCCAAACCGTCGCCGTAACGGCAACCGTGCGCAACTACACGGCCATTGCCCGTACCGTCGTCATCAGCGACCAAAAAGGGCTGCCGACGATCCCGGTGACGCTCACTGTGCCGCCAAATGGCACGGCGAGCCATGTCTACAGCCTGGTGATGGACAGCAGCAAAACCCCCAGCGTCGGTTTCTATGACGAAGACGACAAACTGGTGGGGCGCGCCAGCCTGGCGATCAACATCGCCTACCCCCAACTACGCGCCACCCCATTGCCGCCAACGACGTTAGACAACGGTGCGGTGATCCCGGTAGTCGTCCACAACAGCGCCCGGCAAGGGCAGGCGTTAGCCGCTGCGTTGGCGCTGAGCCTCACCACGCCGTCCGGTGTGACCATCTGGACGGCCGATCAACTTCTACCTCCTCTGGCTGCCGGGCAGACCATCACGCCGACCTTCACCCTGGATGGCCTGGCGTCGGAGTTGGGCATTTATCAATTGCAGTACCGCGTGGATGATGGGCGCGGCCTGGCTCGTACCAGCAACATCCCGCTGCCATCGCGCCTGACGCTGGACGCTTCCCTCGACCGCGTTACCTATCGTTTGCGGGATACGGGCGAACTGACAGTTGTCGCGCACAACAGCGGCCGTTTCCAACTCTTCCCAACGCTCACGGTTGCCGCTCCGGAACTGGCATTGAATGACAGCCAGGCGCTCAATATCGGCGTTAACAGCAGCCAGACACGGCTCTATCCCTTTACCATACCAGACACGCTGCCCGCCGGGACGCACCCCATCACCGTCAGTTACCAGGTGGGCAGCCAGACCATGACGCGGGTGGCGTCGGTGATCATCCCCCTGGCGCGGGTACGGCCGTCGCTGGCGCAAGATACTTACACGGCCGGCGATACCATTGTTGTGAACCTCAGCAACGATGGCGGCGTTGATGCGCCGGTAACGGCCGTGCTGCAACTGACCGACCGCCGGGGACGGACCATCGCCAGCAGCAGCGAGGCGGCGACCATCCTGGCCGGCCAGAGCGTAGATTTCTCTTTGGTTGTGCCCGATGGCGCGGTCAGCGGCGAGTATGAACTTGTGGTGACGGGTGAGGATACGGCCGTCAACAGCCCCTTCACCCTCCGCCGGCAAGTCACCGTGACCGGACTCAGCGGCGATCTCACAGTCTGGACAGAGTATCCCGCTTACTTTAGCGACGAGGACATCACTGCCCTGGCGACCTTCACGGCCACAGGGCTGCCGGTCAGCAATGGCAGCCTGGACCTCAAAATTTGCGTACCGGCGCCGTCAGACATAGAAGAACCAACAGAACCGCCGGCAGCATCTCTGCCCACGACGCTCGACGATCCGGTGACCACGCTCGATATAGCCAGTTTTACGCCGTTGGTCGGGTCGCCCCTGTCCATCAATGTCGCCACAGATGGCAGTTACCAGGTCATTCACGATGCCGTCAATCCGAGCACGCCGGGGCAGGTTTATTGGACGCAAGCCGATATCGCCGACGCTGGCATTTTCCTCTGGTACGACGGCTACGTCATCGGGCCAGATTTTGCCAACCATCCCAGCGGCTCGGCGTCCAACTCATATGATCCCTGGACAAATGCCGGTCAGAGTGGCGTCACGGGCGCCGGTATGCCCGACAATCCCTGGGTTATCGAAACAGGCCTGGTACACGCCGACAGCGGCGCAACGATGACCAGTTGGACCAGCTACGTGAATGGCGAAGATTACTTCCGGCTGGATTGGCAAATTTGCCTGCCACAACCGGCGTCCGTCTCCACCTTCCTGGCCGCCGATTATTACCTGCAAGGCAGCGATTCCGGGTACGGCTATTACGACCCCGAATCCGGCTCTGTTGGCGGTTATAACCAGGCGCAAGATTGGTTCCAGGTCTTTACCCCCATCCGTCCCGCGTCTCATTACTACGAAGCCAACTATCGGCAGGTGTGGAATGCAATCGGCCAGGCCGGCGCGCCGGGGCCAGGCTTCAACGACACCCTGGATCCATTCCTGATTGATAACGGCGGTGGTCTGCAATGGGACCTGACCATCAATACATGCAGCACCATTAATGCTTTTTGGAGTTTTGGCGAAACGCCAACGATCCCCCCGGTTGAGCCGCCCTTTCAGGATGGCTGTGGCTCCGTGCTGTGGGAAACCACGCTGCCACTGAGCACAACCACGACGCTGAATGTCACCGAAGTCGTTGACGCGCTGGATACGACAGGCCGCCTGCTGCTGTGGGGACAGGCCAACAGCGAAACCGGTCAACCTGTGGCTGCGGCGCAGTACCCGTTCTATCTGCATGATCGGGACACAGCGTTGACCCTGGAAACAGACCGGGCGGCATACCAGCCAGGCGAGACGGTGACGATCACGGGTGTCGTGAGCAATACCAGCAATCTCAGCCAGACGATGACGCTGGAAGTGTATGCCAATGGCTACTCTCTGATCAGCCAACCGTTGACGCTGGCGCCGGGAGAGTCGTACAGTTACGCGACGGATACGTATGCCACCATCCCCCTGGCGTTGACGGCGATGGCCGCAAACGCCGAGGTCTTCGCGTATCCACTTGTCGCTTACCCCGATGTGATGGCTGAGTTGTTCGTCCCTGAACTGGTCGGCCGTGAACCATTTAGCGTGACGCTGGTGATGACCAACACCGGCCTGGTGGACGCGGCCGTCCAGACAACGCTCGCCGGGCAGTCCGGCCCAGACCTGCTGCTGACGCCGGGTGAGGTTGCCGTCGTGTCGGTCTCGCTGAGCATCAGTGAAGATACCATCATTGAGGCTGAGATCAGCGGCGATGTGGGTCTGTGGTTGAGCCAGATGGTGTTGCAAGGCGAGCAGGCGGAACTGCTGCTATGGTCACCGGATACGGCCGTCGCCGGCCTGATCGAACTGCCCTATGAATTGAGCGGGACCGGTTTACTGCCGGTTACCGGTCAACTGCTGTTGGAGATTGACGGCGCGCCGGTCTTGGCCCAGGAAGTCGCCGTGTTGGATGGACAGACGATCAACGGCGTGCTGCCGGTAGACATCGCCGCCGGGCAACACACCGTGACCGCCCAACTCGTGGCGACAAATGGCGCGCTGTTGAGCGCTTCAACCCTGGACCTGACCCTTCAGGCAGCCGGGCAAGCGGCCGTGCCTGACATCCGTCTGCTGGATCTCACGCTTTCTCCCAGCCCGGTCGCCGCCGGTGGTTCGCTAACGGTCAACCTGGAACTGGCGAATGAAGGCGCTGCCGGGCCTGTCATTGTTGGCTTGCAGCTTTTTGACGTGGAACAGCAGTGGGTGATCACCCCCACCGGGTTTAGCGTCCAAACCTTCACCTTCAACCTGGGCATACCGGCAGATGTGCCCAGCGATGACTACTTTGGCGAGGTGACGGTAGATGGACAGAGCCAACCCTTTACCGTAGCAGTGGCCGGGACAGCGATAGCGATGTCGCTGGCGCTGGATGAGGTCGTTTACTTCCCCAATGATCTGGCGACGCTGACGGTGACTTTAAGCGAAACGGCCGGGATCAGCGGCGACTATCTGCTCATGTCCCGTTACCTGGGCGCAGAGGAGTACATCACCGTCACCGTCCCGGCAAACCAGGTCGTGCAGCATACCTTCAGCTTTACGGCCACAGAAGCGGCGCGGGTGAATGTCTTCCTGGCAAACACGGCCGTTCCCCCCGCTTATGACCGGCGCGTTCTCCTCCTGGACAGCCTGCCTGTGCCGGTGGCGCAGCCTGATCTTGGCGCGTATCTGGCATTCGACAAGCTGGTCTACCAGCCCGGCGATACCATCAACGCCACCGTTCACGTTACCGGCACGTTGAATAATGTCATCGTCATGGGGCCGATGGAATTGGCGTTCCGCCAGGGTGGCTTCTTGCTCTGGCAGTCGCCGCGCAGCGAGGAAGGGCTGGGCCTGGTGATCAGCAGCACCTACCCGCTGTCTTACACACTGCCGGCCACGCTGCGCGCCGGCCGCTACACCTTCTTGCTGCGGATAGATGGGCAGGTCTACGAACACCCGGTGGACGTAGAGGGCTGGAAAGTGACCACGCGCCACATCACGTTGGATAAAGCGCGTTATGCACAGGAGGATGAGGTAACGGCCGTTGTCGAATTCTGGAATGAAGGCGAGACGGCAATCAACGATCTCACCTTGCGCGCCTGGGTTTTCTTGCCCGATGATGGCGACGTATTGGAACTGACGCCGGTGGTCAGCCGCACCGTGGACTTACAACCAGGTCTCAACGTCTTTACCGTCAGCGGTGAGTTTACAACCCCTGTCGTCGGACCACATCGCCTCCTGATCAACGTCGGGCCGGCCGGCGCCGGTTGGCGCGTCGCCGGGGCTTCTGCCCAGTTCGACGTGGGTTGGGCGCACCTGGTATCGCTGACCACCGACCGGGGCAACTACGCTCCAGGTGAACCGGGGATAGGACGCCTAGACGTTTATGGCTTTGGCCCAACGCAGTTGCAAGTAACAGCCAGCGATGGCAGCGATCTGCTGAATACCCAGGTTGATCTGGCAGGCTTTAGCGCCTTCACCTTTGCCATCCCCACCGACCAGATTGGCGACTATCTGCTGATAGCGCAAAGCAGCGACAGGAATGGCGCCAGCGATCAACTCATCCGCGCTTATGCTGTACCGGCGGCGCGCGATACCGAGCCACCGGCGCTGCAGCTCACCTACCCCAACACGCGCACTATCATCACGTCAGCCGCCATGACAACGACGATTCTGGTCACAGGACAGGCGACAGACGACCGCGGCCCGGTGACTGTGCTGGTCAACGGCGAGGTGGTAACTCCCACGGCTGATGGTAGTTTCAGCCTGCCGCTGGAACTGATACAAGGTTTCAACACCGTATCGGTGGTCGCGCTGGACGGCGCCGGC
>JAANMY010004218.1_pt1 | contig 11085 bp, 9 predicted proteins | sample 7279691 | NCBI WGS metagenome assembly JAANMY01 (sample SAMN14094543, study PRJNA606508) | bioreactor metagenome | isolation source: A lab-scale SPAN reactor treating ammonium-rich wastewater day 388 | place: Ireland: Galway | collected 2018-02-07
GCTGGTTTTCTTCGTCGCTGATCAGGGCAAAGAGCGCTTTGTTGTAGAGCAACTGGCAGTTGAAATGGTTGGCAATGCAGACCGCATTCTGGGCCACGGCCTGCACCAGGGGCTGGGCCATCAGCTCCGCCGGGTCGGGATAGCGTTTGATCAGTTCGTTCACCACCACCCGTTTGTAGACAATATCCACAAGGAAATCGTCCCCCGCCCACAGCCGCCCATCCCGCAGCGCCAGTTCGCCGGGATCGCAGATGATCACCCGGCTGCCCTCGGCTTCAAAAATCTGCTGGGAGAGCAGAAATTCGTTGCGGGTGCGCACAGTGTACCAGTCCACAATCGCAATGTTCGGGCGTTCAACCGGCGTCTGCCCTGTCGCCGCGCACCAGTCCCCATAGGTCTCCAGCAGCGTGCGGTATACCCGGCGGCGCACAGGCGGGCGGGTCAGGTGATACTCCTGGGCAAAGCGGCGCATCGGCTCAAATTCGACGAAGAGATCGCCCAGCACATCGCCGTAGCCCAGACCGCCGGGGCTGTCTGCATTGTACTCCAAAAAGTGCAGATCGCCCTGATCCAGCGTGGGGCCGGGCAGCCAGAAGGCGTCCATCCGGGCCGAGACATCGGGCGCTCCATAGACATCGGGCAGTTGCACCAGGCTGGCCTCGGCGGGGGAGAGATGCAGCAGACGCTGGCTGTCCAGTTCGCCGGTGCGCAGGGCCGCGTAGATTTTGTGCAGCGCGCCGGTCACATTGACTGTAGCCTCGGCGATGAAGTCGTAGGTCTGGGGGTGCAGGAATTGGGGGCGCAGGACATTACAGATGGCCCGGTCGCCAAAGTAGAGCAGATTCTCCCGCATCTGCTCCTGAAAGCGCGCCCACAGCCCGGGCGCGTCCGATTCCCGCAGGAGTTGGTGATAGCGTTCGACGACCAGGGCGGTGGGGTGCATAAGGATTGGTTCAATCTGAGACTGATGCAGCAATTCTCGGACCGGAAACGTGATGCGGGAAACGTGAAATGGCCCGGACGATCTCACGCTTCCCGTTTCACGTCTCAGAAAGCCGCCGCATAGCTCTCCCGTGCCGCCCGCTGCTCCGGCACGGCCAGGGCACGCTCGATCACCAGATCGGTCATCGCATCTACGGCCCAGTTGAAGTGCCATTCGCCCAGGCTGGCAATGTCCAGATCGGGCGCGCTGTTGGTGAAGTCGATGGCGTAGGGGACGCCTTTGTGAAAGGCAAACTCGACAGTATTCATATCGTGGCCCAGGGCCCGGCAGAGCTTCAGCGCATCCGATACCACCCGTTCGGTTTCAGCCGGGGAGAGGTAATCGGGCTGCTGCAAATAGCGCTCGTTGTGGGGCTTTGTCGGGTCCCAGGCGATGGGCAGCACCTTTTCCCGCCCGATGCAGAGGCAGCGCACATAGCGGTCCCAGTGGATGAATTCCTGGAGCAGCATCGACAACTGGTCCGAAGCGTCGTAAGCGACCAGCATTTCGTCGATGGAATGGACGATACTCACCGACTTCCAGCCGCCGCCCACCGCCGGTTTCATCACCGCCGGCCAGCCGATGTAGCGGCCCAGCATCTCCCAATCCACCGGGTGGATCAAATTGGTCAGACTTTCGCCGGTGATGTCGGGAATGTAGGCTTTGTTGGGCAGGATGACCGTCTTGGGCACGGCTACGCCCGCCTGCTGGGCCAGGAAGTTGGCGGTGAATTTGTCCTCCACAATGCGGGCGAAGGGGTTGTTGATAATCACCGCGCCCTGCAAATGGGCGTGCTTGAGAAAAATCTGGTAGTAGGGGACTTCGTGGCTGATGCGGTCCACAATCAGCGCATAGGGGGTGTGGGACTCCACCGCGGTGCCGCCCAATTTCACCCACTCCGCCTCCACCCCCGCGTCCCGGGCCGCCACCCGTTCGATGAGCGCGGCGGGAAAGGTGCGCTCGCGCCCGGCTAAAATACCAACCTTCTTCATCCTTCACTCCTTTTTCGTATACGAATGAGATGGTGAGATGATGGGAGACGCCGTCTCCCATCATCCCATCATCCCATCATCAATTTTCTATGGAACCGTCACACTCGCCACAAGGGTCCCCTCTGGGTTGCGCAGCCGGGCCACGCTTCCCGACGACCAGACCGGTTCGCTCAATCCCCAGTAGAGATTGATTGAGTTGGCTTCGCCGTTGCCGCTGTGCAGCCGCACACTGCCGCCGGGGAAGATGGGCAGGTTGCCAAAGGTGTAGATAGCGCCGCCCTCGAGGCTGAGGGTCCAGCCCTGCAAATTCAGGGCGGTGTCGCTGTCGTTGATTACCTGCACCTGCTCCTGGGCCAGATTGCCCGGCTGCTCCACCCGCAGCTCCATACCGTCGGCCGCGGGTGTGGGCGCGGTCACCGGGCCAGAGCCACCCGCGGGGGCAGTTGTCCCACCCGCGCTGGGGATTGCCAGCCGTTGGCCGACGAAGACGAAATCGGGGTTGGTCAGGTTGTTGGCCTGCATCAGCGCGTCCATTGTCAGCCCGAATTTGAGCGCGATGCCCAGCAGACTGTCCCCGGCTTCGACGACGTAAATTTCGGGGCTGCCGCTGGCCGGGGCGCTGGTCGCTGTGGCCAGGGGTTGGCTGACAATTGCCGTAGCCGCTGGTGCGGGGGGCTGGGTTGCCGGCGTGGGTGTCACAATCAACACTACCGGCGGCTCTGGAGTGTAGAGCGCGGCCAACTCTTCCGGGTCCGGTCGGCGCTGCTCGGCCACCCAGACCACACCTACAGCAACCGCCAGGCTGATAAAGGCATTGAGCAGAACGATAAAAAGCAATTGACGGCGGGACATACGCGTTGGTTTCTGGTTGGTTGGCTGTTTCTGGCGGGTGACTGGCCCGCTGCAAGGATTGTAGCATAGAAAGGGAGAGATGTCAGAGAAGAGGCAGACATAACGGGAAATTGCACTTGCGTTTACGGGCAACTGTAGTACTATACGGCTACCAAAAGCGTCAGTTACGGAAGGAACCGTTCAATGCTTGCCAAAATTCAGAGTTGTGCGGTGATAGGGCTGGACGCGCAGCCAGTGCAGGTGGAGGTGGACATCAGCAACGGGCTGGAGAAGCTGACGGTTGTCGGTCTGCCCGACGCGGCGGTGCGGGAGAGCGGCGAACGGGTGCGCTCGGCCATCGGCAACAGCGGCTTCTTCTTCCCCCAGGCCCGGCTGACTGTCAACCTGGCCCCGGCGGACCTGCGCAAGGAAGGGCCGGCCTACGACCTGCCCATCGCCTTGGGGGTAATGGCGGCCTCCCGCCAGCTTCTGGCCGATCTGGAAGATGCGCTGATTGTAGGCGAATTGGGGCTGGACGGGGATGTGCGCCACGTGGACGGTGTGCTGCCCATGGCGGCCATGGCCCAGGAAAAGGGCTTCAAGCGCCTTTTCGTCCCCGTGGGTGACGCACCGGAGGCCGCGCTGGTGGAAGGGGTGACTGTCTACCCCATCGACAGTCTGGCCGGGCTGGTCTTTCACCTGAGCGGACGCAAACCCATCGCCCCCCACGTCAACGATTTTGCCTTTGATGAAGCTGAGCCGGGCCGTTTTCTCATCGACTTTCGGGATGTCAAAGGCCAGGAGCATGTAAAACGGGCCCTGGAGATTGCCTGCGCTGGCTCCCACAATGCGCTGCTCAAAGGGCCACCCGGCGCGGGCAAGACACTCCTGGCCCGCGCCCTGCCCTCGATTCTGCCCCGGCTGACGATTGGGGAAGCGCTGGATATCACCCGCATCTATTCGGTGGCCGGGGAGCTGGGCAACGAAGGGCCGCTGATCCGCAGCCGCCCCTTCCGCGCCCCCCATCACACCATCAGCAACGCCGGGCTGGTGGGGGGCGGACGCTGGCCCCGTCCCGGCGAGGTGAGTATGGCCCACCGGGGCGTGCTCTTCCTGGACGAGTTGCCAGAGTTCGGCAGCAAAAATCTGGAGACCCTGCGCCAGCCATTGGAGGACAAAATTGTCAGTATCAGCCGCGCAGCAGGCTCACTCTCCTTTCCAGCCAATTTTATGTTTGTGGCGGCGATGAACCCCTGTCCCTGCGGCTATTTCGGCGACGACCGCAAGGAGTGTACCTGCGGTCTGGGAATGGTGCAGCGCTACCAGAGCCGAATCAGCGGACCGCTGATGGACCGCATCGACATTCATACCGATGTGATGCGGGTGCCCTTCGAGAAGCTGGCCGGGCTGGACGGGGGTGAGACATCGGCGGTGATCCGGGCCCGGGTGGAGGCGGCCCGCAAGATTCAAGCGGCGCGCTTTGCCCCCGTGGGCAAGCCCTACGTGCTGGTCAACGGGGATATGGGACCGGCAGAGGTGCAGCAGTTTTGTCAGATTGATGAGGCGGGCAAAAATCTGATGAGTATGGCCGTGCGCCAGATGGACCTGAGCGCGCGGTCGTATCACCGGGTGCTGAAGCTGGCGCGCACGATTGCGGATGTGGCGGGGGAGGAGCGCATCGCCGTACAGCATCTGGCCGAGGCGTTGCAGTATCGGCCCCGGGGATTGGTGTAAAGTGGCGCGGCTTTGCTCGTCACCTGTTAATGTGGTGCTTTTTCGCAAAGCGCAAGAAACACTCCCGCCGCTGCTTGTTTTCCGGTCACTACGCTTTGTCGGTGCCCGATGATTACCGAAGATGGACTTTTCTGGTCTTAAAAAGGCAGTTGCGTGTTCCCAAGGACGGTGATATACTGCGCTCGGCAAGAATCACTCCTCCCCCGATCCTTGGTCCATAGCGCCTTTCATTCGTGTTTATACTATAAATAAGTACGTCTGAGTTCTCCGCTTCTCATTGCAGTCGCGCACCTGCCAATCGCCTCGTCGCCTTGGGCTGCGCTCCCGTCAGTATCAGGCGTAGGTGAGGGCGCGTACACTACCACGAAAGGAGGTGCGGCACCCAGTGACGACGAACTGCCGTGAGTATATGTGGACGTAGAGCGCAAGCGTCCTCTGCATTTGGCAGTCTGCCCCTTCTGTTTCTCCCGCGTACATCACATGGAGGCACAAAATGACACAGTCCAGCTCACTATCTCGACGTACTTTTCTCAAGAGTGCAGCAGTTGGGACCGGATTGCTCCTGGCTGGTTGCGTAGTTCCCAGTGCGCCCTCGGCTACAGGCACCGAAGGCGGCGGAAGTCCCGCTGAGGAGCCCATCGTCCTCCGCCTGCACATGCGCGCCGGCGGTGAGACAGGGGAACCGGCCATCTATGTGACGCGTCCCGCCGAGTTCACTGAAGAAACGGGTGTCCAGGTTCAGTTGGAGCCGATTCCCGGCGGCGAGTATTGGGCCAAGATCGAGACCCTGGCTGCGTCGCAGACGTTGGGTGACAATATGTTCACTGATAACAAGAACTGGCAGCACAACCGGGCTGTTCATTTCGGCTTGATCCAGGCCATCGACGCTTATATGGAATCCGAGGGCGTCTCCAAGGATGAATGGCAGCCAGGTGTGATCGCTACCTGTATTGTTGACGGTAAGCTGTACGGCTTGCCCAAGACCGGCCACCCTGCCGAGGCCTACACATGGATCAACCATGCGTTGTTTGAAGAGGCGGGCATTCCCATCCCTGACACCTATGGAGCTACCTGGGAAAACATGCGGGAGTGGGCCAATCTGCTGGCCAAAGGTGATCCCGAGCGGCGCGACGTCTACGGCGTTTACATGCCGACCAACGGCATCCAGATGATCGTTAACGGCATCCGCACGTTTGGTGGTTGGGAACTAAATGAGGAAGGCACCCAATCGCCGATGGACGAAGGTTGGAAAGGCTTCGTGCGCACTGCCTATGCCTACTATCAGGAAGACAAGGTCTCCCCCATGGCCGCGGATATTGGTTCGGCGGGTGTCGTGGGGCTCTTTGCCGCCAGCAAATTGGGTATGCTGGTCGCTCAGCGGGGTACCAATAAATCTGTACGCCAGGCTGTCGGCCCCGAGGATGGCAGTGCGGGCAGCTTCCCCTGGAGTACGATTGCTCTGGCCGAAGGACCTAACTTCACCGGTTGGGGCGCAAGCCTTAACACCCACGCCGGCACCACACAATCGAAGCACCCACTCGAGAGCTTCAAGCTGACCTATGCGCTGTCCGATGCTCGCTTTGCCTATCTCGTTGCCAATGAGACCGGCTATCTGGTTGGCCGCACCAATGAGCTGGAGGAGATCGGCCCGGCCAAGGACGATCCCTTCATCCAGCTCCAGTACACCCAGTACGCCAAAGGCGTTCCCTACCGCATTGGCGCCAACTATCGGGGCATTGAATGGATGAACATTATCGTCAACATAACCGATCTGGTCTACTTGGGCGAACGCGAACCCGACGACGCCTTTTTTGACGAACTGGGCACTTCGCTGGGCGAGCTCCTGGCCCGACCCATCTGAGTCTGACCATTGGTCAGGCAGCCCGGTGACTTTCTCGGCGTCTCGTCCCCGTGCGACAGGGCCTTCGTTCCGACGCTAAGTGGACTGCTTCCCATCTTCCTGGTGGTTTTATTCTCCCCACCAGGAAGATGGGTCCGTGTGGGTCTTTCGGAAGATATGCTCCTTTCAACTCCACGGTACGACAGGAAGGATAGCGACAAATGGCGACAAGCGCTGGTGAGGCGACCCTGAGCGGCGCGCAGGCCCGCTGGCAGATTCGGCCCGGCTTGGGCGGGATGACCCGCCTGCAGCGGATCGAAGCCCTGCAGGGCTATCTGTTCATCTCCCCTTGGGTCCTCGGCTTCCTCATTTTCACACTGGGGCCGATGCTTGCCTCTTTTTACTACAGCTTCACCCTCTACAATGTGCAGACTGCACCCCGTTTCACCGGGCTGGCCAACTACATGTTCGCCTTTGTGGATGACGATCTCTTCTGGGTCTCTGTGCGGCGTACGCTGATGTGGGCGTTGATGACTGTGCCCCTGGGTATGATCGGCTCCCTGTTCGCAGCCATACTGCTCAACCAGAAGCTCAAAGGCGTGGCGATCTTCCGTACTTGTTTTTTCTTACCCCATCTCACGCCCATCGTGGCGGCCGCCATCTTGTGGATGTGGATTCTACAGCCGGACATCGGCATTCTCAACAATCTATTGGACCAGATTGGTATTCGCGGGCCCAAGTGGTTGCAGTCGATTCAGTGGTCCATGCCAGCCCTGGCGATGATATCGCTGTGGACGGGGATAGGCGGCAACAAAATGCTGATCTTCCTGGCCGGCCTGCAGGCCATCCCCGAGACTCTCTATGAGGCTGCGGATATCGATGGCGCCAGCACCTGGCAGAAGCTGATCCGAATCACGATCCCGATGATTTCCCCGTCCATGTTCTTCAATCTCGTACTCGGCATCATTGCCAGCTTCCAAGTCTTCAGCATGGCCTTTGTCACCACCAGAGGTGGGCCGGCCTACGCCACCTACTTCTACGCACTGCATCTATACCAGCAGGCTTTCGTAAGTTTTGATATGGGCTACGGCAGTGCATTGGCCTGGATCTTCTTCGTCGCGGTGCTCGTACTGACGCTGGCGCAGCTCTGGCTACAGAAGCATTGGGTCTACTACGAAGGCGCGGTCTAGTTGATCACTACTAAGAGGAGAAACCAGACATGGCTGCGATAACCCAACCACGGCCCCAGGGATCTTCGACCACACGGCTGTCAGCCCGGAAACTGCTCAAGCGCACGGTCATCTACATAATGGCCCTGGTCTTCTCGGCGATGTTCGTGTTTCCCTTTTTCTGGACGGTCAGCACCTCCTTGAAAGAGCCGGTTGAGCTGATCGCCTACTCTCCAACCCTCCTGCCCATAGTGCCGCGCTGGGAGAACTACGGCAAGATCTGGTCGGTGGGGCTGGGGATCAGCTTCGGGCAGTTCTTCTTCAACAGTACGTTTGTGACAGGAGTGGCCTTGATCGGTCAGATTATTACTGCCTTTCTGGTCGGCTACGGCTTTGCTCGTTTTCGCTTTCCCGGTCGCAACGCGATTTTTGCCCTCTGCTTAAGCACCATGATCCTGCCACCGCATGTGACCATCATTCCGCTCTTTGTTCTCTTTCGCAACCTGCACTGGATTGACACCTTTCTACCGCTGATCGTGCCTAGCTTTTTCGGAGGCGGCGCCTTCACTATCTTCCTGATCCGCCAGTTCATCATGTCCATGCCCATCGAACTGGACGAGGCAGCCCTGATTGATGGCGCCGGCCGCGTGAGTATCCTCTGGCATATCATCCTTCCCAACTCGGGCCCTGTGCTGGCCACGGCGGCGATCTTCGGGTTCATTGGCCATTGGAATCAGTTCCTGGAGCCGCTGATCTTCCTCAACGGTGTACGCAAGTATACCATCCCTCTGGGGCTTTGGTTCTTGCGTCAACAGGAGGGTGTGGCCGGTCTGCCCAACGACAACCTGCTGATGGCAGCCTCCGTACTGGCAACTGCACCGATCATTGTGATCTTCTTCGTGTCACAGAAGTATTTTGTGCGTGGCATCGCCATGACCGGACTCAAGGGATAGATGACGCCAGCGAACCTTCCGGCTTGTGCGTAGGTTTTCGTGTCCGGCGCTATTGGCTATGCCAGCCCTGCCGCCGACCTTCTCCTGCACTCCTATCACGCTTCCTAACCCAAACGATTGAAAGGATTTTGCCATGCGACCCGCCTTGGGGATGAGCGATTTGTCTGACGACAACCTGATCTTCGCCAAACAGATCGGCGTGCGCGATCTCGTGGTGGTACACCCGGAGGGTGTACAGGCCGGCAGCGAACCCTACTACGACTATACAAACCTGATCCAGTTGCGTACACGGGTCGAGAACGCTGGCCTGCGCATCGCTGCCATCCAGAACATCCCGACAACCTATTATGACAAGATCGTCTGGAACCTACCTGGCCGAGACGCGCAGATCGATAACTACATCAGGACAATCACCAATGTCGGCAAGGCCGGCATACCCATTCTCCATTACAATTTCCACGCAATCCGCGTGTGGCGCACCAGCCGCCACACCCAGGATCGTGGCGGGGCCCATGTAACCAGCTATAACCACGAACTGATGGCGAATGCGCCTGCCGAACGGGGACGCGAACTGGGTATCGACGAGCTGTGGGATAATTTCGAGTACTTCCTCCGTCGCATCATACCGGCGGCGGAAAGCGTCGGCCTGCGTATGGCCCTGCACCCGGATGACCCGCCGGCGTCTCCCATCGCCGGTGCCGCCTGTCTCTTCATCGATATGGACTCATTCCAGCGCGCGCTGGATATGGTTCCCAGCCCAGCCAACGGTCTGCTCTTCTGTAACGGCTGCTACGCCGAAATGCTCGGCTTGGGCGTATATGACGCCATCCGCCATTTCGGCAAACAGGGCAAGATATTCTATGTACACTTCCGTAATGTGTCAGGTCAGGCTCACAACTTCCAAGAGACCTTCATCGACAGCGGCGACATCGATATGTTCAAAGCGATGCAGGTCTACAAAGAGATCGGCTTTGATGGCGTGATGATTCCGGACCACCTGCCCGGGATTATTGGCGACAGCCCCTACCGTCATCGTTCCAATGCCTACGCGGTCGGCTATATGCGGGCCTTGATGGCGGCTGCCGATGTGCTCGACGAGTGATGGGCAAGCGATCTCCCGTGGCCTGTGAACGGCCCCGGAAGGTGACGTAAATGGGGCGACCGAGTATTTCGGTCGTCCCATTTACGTTGTGACCAAAAATCAGATGGTCGTTGGACTTCAACGTCAGGGCTATGACATCTGGTACTCCCCATGTGAACACCGGATAATTTAATTTGCCCAAATTTGGCAGCAAAAATCTGGAGACCCTGCGCCAGCCCCTGGAAGATAAAGTGGTAACCATCAGCCGGGCCGCGGGTTTGCTGACTTTCCCGGCCAATTTTATGTTTGTGGCCGCGATGAACCCATGTCCCTGCGGCTATTTCGGCGACGACCGCAAGGAGTGTACCTGGGGTCTGGGGATGGTGCAGCGCTACCAGGGCCGCATCAGCGGGCCGTGCGCCAGATGGACCTGAGCGCGCGGTCGTATCACCAGGTGCTGAAGCTGGGCCGCACGGTCGCAGACCTATCCGAGACGTTGCAGCACCGACCCCGGGGCTTGGTTAAACTGACTAGCGATCCTGCTTTTTGGTTACGCAAAACTACCTTCCTCAAGGGAATCCTACACAATTAAAATCAAAAATTGGGGGTTGACAGGTTGCAGAAAAACTCATATAATCGCTATGTAATCGATTACATAATCCTCGTAGGTTATTACATTTGTGAATCGGCAGAAGAAGGATTGTCAACGTGCCAACTGTCAAGGATGTCGCCCAGCGCGCTGGCGTCTCCGTAGCAACTGTCAGTCGCTGTTTGTCCGGAAGTTCCCCCGTCAAAGCGCAAACCAAAGAGCGGGTATTACAAGCCGTTCGAGAATTGGATTACCGCCCAGACCAGGTAGCTCGCTCGTTGCGAAGACGGCGGACCACCGTTATTGCCCTGATTATTTCCACCATAGAAAACGTCTTCTTTACTGAAGTCGCTCACGCTGCCGAGATTGCGGCTCGGGACAGGGGCTATAATCTCATCGTATGCAATACCGATGAGAATCCAACTCTGGAGGCCACATATCTCAACATTCTGGACCGACAACTGATTGCAGGCATTATCCTGGCACCTGCCCCAGGAGATGCTTCTCATCTGGCGCACTATATCAAGAAAGAGTTGCCGATAGTTCTCATCAATCGGCAACTTGAACAATATGCCTGCTCGTCGATTGTATCTGATGATCGGGCAGCAGCTTTGGCCTGTGTCAATCATCTGATTGCTGCTGGACAAGCGTCAGCGGCGGGCGATAGAGATGCGCTGTCTGGAACGCACCAAACCCCGACACGTCCAGGTCATCCGGCCAGCGCAAGCCCATCTCCTGCAGGGCGATGACCGCGCCCTGAGTCATCACATTATTGAAGACAAAGAGAGCATCGGGGGGATTTTCACTTTGCATCAGCGCATAGGCGACGTTGTAACCGCCTGCCATATTGGCCCAGCCACACTGCTGTAGCGCCGGGTCAAGGGTAAGCCCGGCTTGGGTCAGGGCATCCCTAT
>JAANMY010004219.1_pt1 | contig 11084 bp, 8 predicted proteins | sample 7279691 | NCBI WGS metagenome assembly JAANMY01 (sample SAMN14094543, study PRJNA606508) | bioreactor metagenome | isolation source: A lab-scale SPAN reactor treating ammonium-rich wastewater day 388 | place: Ireland: Galway | collected 2018-02-07
GCCCGTGACGGACGGGTCGCGGTCGAGGGCTGGGCCGAAGCCTCCGAACTCTCCGCGCTCGACATCGCCCGGCGTTTCGAGGACGTCGGCGTCGCAGCCATCATCTATACCGACATCGCCCGCGACGGCATGCTCAAGGGCCTCAATCTCGACGCCACCATCGCGCTCGCCGAGGCGGTCTCGATCCCGGTCATCGCCTCGGGCGGGCTTGCCTCGATCGAGGATATCAGGGCGCTGCTGCAGCCGCGGGCGGCGCGGCTCGAGGGTGCCATTGCCGGCCGCGCGCTCTATGATGGGCGCCTCGATGCGGTGCAGGCGCTCGCCCTGATCCGCGCGTCCCGGACCTGACCCATGGCATCCGATCTATGGCACTCGACCTGAAGACAACCGACCGGCCGCCTTCGACCGAGCAGCAATGGCATCTGGCGCTCGCGCAGCTCCAGTCAGCCGACCGCGCGGCGAACGTGCTGCGCGCGCTGGTGTTCATGGCGGCGGGGGCGGTCCTGATCGTGTCGTTCTCGCTCTTGCGCGCGGATGCGAAGGGCCCCGCGCTCTGGGGCCATGGCGGGGCGATCCTGCTCTGTCTCATCGCCATCCATTGCGTGGTGAAAGGCTTCCGCTTCCAGAGCGAACAGTCGGCGGAGCGCAGCAAGCTCTTGCAGGCCGGCAATTACGACGGCTATGCGCAATACGAGGGCGTCATCGGCACCCTGCGCAGCCGCCAGTCGGGCTTCTGGGACCGCTGCGCGCTGTGGGCGGTGATCGCGGCCTTCGCGGTTCTTCTTTTCGTCAAGCTCATGGTCACGACCGCAGCCATTCATGTTTAAGGTTCGCGTCATCCCCTGTCTCGACGTCAAGGACGGACGGGTCGTCAAGGGCGTGCAGTTCGTCGATCTGCGCGATGCCGGCGATCCGGTGGAAGCCGCCATCGCCTACGACGCGGCCGGCGCCGATGAATTGTGCTTCCTCGATATCACCGCGAGCCACGAGAACCGTGGCATCATCCTCGACGTCGTGCGGCGCACGGCGGAGGCCTGCTTCATGCCGCTTACCGTCGGCGGCGGCGTGCGCACGGTCGACGACATCCGCGCGCTGCTGCAGTCGGGTGCCGACAAGGTCTCGATCAACACCGCCGCGGTCCAGCGCCGCGAATTCGTGCGCGAGGCGGCCGAGAAGTTCGGCGACCAGTGCATCGTGGTCGCTATCGACGCCAAGAAGGTCTCGCCGCCGGGTGCGCCCGAGCGCTGGGAGATTTTCACCCATGGCGGCCGCAAGCCGACCGGGCTCGACGCCGTCGCCTATGCCAGGGACGTGGTGGCGCTCGGCGCCGGCGAAATCCTGCTCACCTCGATGGACCGCGACGGCACCAGGCAGGGCTTCGACATCGCGCTCACCCGCGCGGTCGCCGACGCCGTCACCGTGCCGGTGATCGCCTCGGGCGGCGTAGGCACGCTCGATCATCTGGTCGCCGGCATCCGCGACGGCCACGCCACCGCTGTGCTGGCGGCCTCGATCTTCCACTTCGGCGAATATTCGGTGCGGCAGGCCAAGCAACATATGGCGCAGGCCGGCCTGCCGATGCGGCTCGACCCGTAGCGTGTTTTCAAGCGAAGCGGGGTACCGGTTCGCGGGAAGAAAACGTATCAAAGGAAAAAGCTGGGGCCTCTGCTTTGATTCCATCAAAGCAGGAAAGGCTTTAAAGCAGGATGAGTTTTCCTTGAATCGTCATCCCGCTTTAGCGTTTTGTTTGAGCATGATCTTTTCCGAAAACCGCTTCGCACTTTTCGGAATCATGCTTTAGTGCCGGAAGTGGCGCGTGCCGGTGAACACCATGGCGATGCCGGCCTCGTCGGCGGCCTTGATCACCTCGTCGTCGCGCATCGAGCCGCCGGGCTGGATGACGGCGGTGGCGCCGGCCTCGATCACGACCAGAAGGCCGTCCGCGAACGGAAAGAACGCATCGGACGCCACGACCGATCCTTTGGTCAGCGGTTGCGCGAGACCGGCTTCCTTGGCGGCATCCTGCGCCTTGCGGGCGGCGATACGCGCGGAATCGACGCGGCTCATCTGGCCGGCGCCGATGCCGACGGTGGCGAGGTCCTTCGCATAGACGATGGTGTTCGACTTCACGTGCTTGGCGACGCGGAACGCGAAGGTGAGGTCGCGCCGCTCGGCATCGGTCGGCGCGCGGCGGGTAACCGTCTTCAGCGTCATGTCGTCGACCACGGCATTGTCGCGCGACTGCACCAGCATCCCGCCGGCGACCGTCTTCATGGTCAGCCCGCCGGCGCGCGGATCGGGCAGGCCGCCGGCCAGCAGCAGGCGCAGGTTCTTCTTCGTGCCGACGATCGCGATCGCCTCCTCGCTCGCGTCGGGGGCGATGATCACCTCGGTGAAGATTTCGGTGATGAGGCGCGCCGCTTCCGCATCGAGCGTGCGGTTGAGCGCGACGATGCCGCCGAACGCGGAGACCGGATCGCAGGCGAGCGCCTTGCGGTAGGCGTGGCTGAGGCTCGTGCCCTCGGCGATGCCGCAGGGGTTGGCGTGCTTGACGATGACGCAGGCGGCGGTGCGCGCCGGATCGAATTCGGCGACGCACTCATAGGCCGCGTCGGTGTCGTTGATGTTGTTGTAGGAGAGCTGCTTGCCCTGAAGCTGGCGCGCAGTCGAGACGCCTGCGCGCGGCTCGGGCGTGCGGTAGAACGAGGCGGTCTGGTGCGGGTTCTCGCCGTAGCGCAGCGCCTCGACCAGCCGGCCGCCGACCGCGCGCCAGGCGGGCGCGTCGTCGCCAAGCGTGGCGGCGAACCAGTTGGAGATCGCCGCGTCGTAGGCCGCGGTGCGCGCATAGGCTCTGGCGGCGAGGTGCTTGCGCAGGTCGAGCGTCGTAGCGCCCGCGTGCGCGTTCAGCTCGGAGACGATGGCCGCGTAATCGTCCGGATCGACCACGACTGCGACGTCGGTATGGTTCTTGGCCGCGGCGCGGATCATGGCCGGGCCGCCGATGTCGATATTCTCGATGCATTCGTCGTAGGCGGCGTTGCGGGCGACCGTCGCCTCGAACGGATAGAGATTGACGACCAGAAGATCGATGGCGGCGATGCCGTGCGCGGCCATCGCGGCAGCGTGCTCGGCATTGCCGCGGATGGCAAGCAGGCCGCCATGCACTTTCGGATGCAGCGTCTTCACCCGGCCGTCCATCATCTCGGGAAAGCCGGTCAGCTCGGACACGTCGACCACTTTCAGCCCGGCCTCGGCGAGCGCCTTGCGCGTGCCGCCGGTGGAGACGAGCTCGATGCCGTGCCCGGCCAAGGCGCGGGCGAAATCGATCAGGCCGGTTTTGTCGGAAACCGAAAGAAGCGCGCGGCGGGCGCGGCGGGCAGTGTCGCTCATGGTGTGGTCCGTCTCAGAGAGGAAGTTCGGGTTCGTCGGTGTCCGGCTTGTGGGCCGTCTCGGCGGCCTCGGCCTTGGTGCGTCGCGCCGCGGCCTGCGTCGCGCTCAGGGTGGAGAAGGTCCAGTGGACCCGCGGAATGCTGCGCGCGTTGCCATAGATCACGATCTGCGTCGTGCGGCGCGGCCCTTCGGGACCGGCCAGGAACACGCTTTCCTCAAGTTCGACCATGTCCTCATGCGCATCGAAGGTCCAGGCTTCGCGGTTGGCCAGCATCAGCATCACACCATGCCCGTCGGTGAGGCGGTTTGCCTTGACCGAAGGATGCAGGTGAAAGCGGATCGCGAAATCGTCCTTGCTGCCGGGCGGCAGGGTTTTGCCGGAGACCGGAACGAACGTGTCCTCGCCGTCGAGCCTCGTGCCGGAGGCCGCCAGCATGATCGCGCGCTGGTGGATCACGCCGAAGCGCCGGGCATAGCCGTCGTGCGAGGCGCGGATGACAAGAACGTCGTCGCGCGCCTCGCGCGTGACTTCGACCGTGCCCGGTCCGTCGATGACCGGAATGCCGAGCACCTTGCGGAAGGAGCCGGTATTGAGGAAGCGGCAGGAGGAGACGTCGCCGAACGTCACCGTCGAATGCGCGGCGGTCGCGCGCGCGACCTGCCGCCAGCTCTCGCGGTTGATCGCCGGCAGACCGCAATTGACCACGATGCGGTGCACGTCCCTGGACAATTCAAGCGAGAGGGCGCCGGCATGGGCTTCCTGGCTGAGCCGCAGCGGCGGCGGCTTGCCGGTGTCCATCAGCAGGAGCAGCCCCTTGGTCGCCGCGCGCTGGAAGCCGGAATGGGGCGCATTGGCGAGCGGGGCGCCGCGCGCGTCGTCATAGGCGAGGATGGTGGCGAGCAGGTCGGCCTGCGTCGGACCCATGCCGTTGAAGAGCGCGAAATTGCCGTCGCCGTGGCGGAAGAAACGCAGCATCGGCATCATGCGCTCGATCGCGTTGATCATCGCCGGCGGCGGCGGCAGGTTGCGCGCGGTGAACGCCTGCTTGAGCGGCAGGAGATCGATCAGGATTTCCACCAGCGCGCCGGGATTGCGGCTGACATGGCCGCCGTCCGGCAAAATCTGGTTTTCGAGCTCGTCGACCAGCCGGCGCGTGACGCCGCGCAGATGCTTGATCTGGCCGGCCATCGAGAGCGCGGCATAGGTAAGCGCGATCGCGGCCTGCAGGCGCGGCAGGCCCTCGCGCGTGTCAGCATAGCTGTTGCGCAGGAAACGGACCTGGCGCGTCAGGCTGCGCAGGAAGCGCCGGTAGAACTGGATGTCGACGTCGTGCAGGATCAGCGGCGCCTGACACAGCCACGACACGACACGGCGCGATAGGATGTCCGGCCGCCACGCCAGCGGATGCCAGGAGCCTTGCAGCGCGATCCATTCGTCCACGAGCGCGCGCGCGTTGGCGCGCGTGATGCTGGATTCGGCGGCGCGCAGATGGCGCAGCCAGCCGAAGCCGAGCAGAGCTTCCGCCCAGTCCTCGCTCGGCGGCGTCATCTCGAACGGCGAGCGGCCGTCGCAGATCACGACCTTGCCGGCGAAGGCGAAGCGGCCGGCATAGATTTCGCTCGCCCGCGTGGCGTCGGCGGTGCGCAAATCCTGCGGCGAGATGACGAGCCGGTCTGGCTTGCGGGCGAAATCGCGCCAGCGCATCAGCGGATTGGCATTGATGCGGTTGGTCAGCGTCCGCAGGCTGCGGCGTGCCAGGAGCCACGACAGCCGGGCTCGCTCGGCCAATGTAACGCCCGGCATTGAAACGTGGCCCCTTGCATTGTTGCGGGTACCCGGCCCGCACCTTGGACTAGATATAGCCAAGCGTCCGGTGAGGGCCAACCGCCGCGCAATTTCGCGCGGTTTGCGCGCCAGTGCGGCTATGCGCGGACGAGCCGCGCTGCGAAAAAGCCGTCGAGCCCGCCCATGCGCGAATCAGCGGCCGGCCAGTGGCAGGGCAGCGTCCGCAGGTCGCCCGCAGGCGTGAGGAATTCGCCGCAGCCGAAAACATCGGGTGGCGCAAGCGGCCGGCGACGCATCGCCGGATTGCGATGCAGCAGCGCGTCGATGGCGCGCTCGCCTTCTTCGGCTTCGAGCGAACAGGTGCAATAGACCATGATACCGCCCGGCTTGAGCAGCGTGGCAGCGCGATCGAGCAGGCGCGCCTGCAGCGCGCACAGCTTCGACAGATCGCGCTCGTCCTTGAGCCAGGCGATGTCGGGATGGCGGCGGATCGTTCCGGTCGCAAGGCAGGGCGCATCGAGCAGCACGGCGTCGAACGGCCCGCCGCTCCATTCGGCTGCGTCGGCTGTGACGATGTCGGCCGACAGGTTCAGGCGCCCGAGATTGTCGACGAGGCGCTGCAGCCGCGGCTTCGAGCGATCGACGGCGGTGACGTAGGCGCCGGCATGGGCAAGCTGCGCGGTCTTGCCGCCGGGCGCCGCGCACAGGTCGGCGACGCTCCTGCCGCGCAGGTCGCCGAGCAGATGCGCGGGGATCGCGGCGGCCGCATCCTGCACCCACCATGCGCCCTCGCCAAAGCCCGGCAGGGCCTGCACCGGTCCGCGCGCGAGGACGCGCACCGAGCCGTTCGGCAGCACCGTGCCGCCGAGCCGCGCGGCCCAGCCGGCGGCATCGCTCTTGACCGTGAGATCAAGCGCCGGCTCCTGCGCATTGGCCGCCGCGATCGCGTGCGCCGTCTGCGTGCCGTAGTGCGCGCTCCAGCGTTGCATCAGCCAGGGCGGCGTATCGAGCGCGGGCAGATCGAGGCCTGCGAGCAGCAGAGTTTTCTCGCGTGCGATCGCCCGCAGCACCGCGTTGACGAGATTGGCGAAGCGCGCGGCGTGGCGGTCATCGCGCACCAGACGCACCGCCAGGTCGACCGCGGCATGGTCGGGCACGTCGAGAAACAGGATCTGGGCGGCGCCGAGAAGGAGCGCGCTTTCGACAACCGGCGCGTTGGCGGGCAGGCCTTGCGCCAGCCGCGCGCCGATGACGTGACGCAGCGAGCCGAGATGGCGCAGCGCGGTCGTGGCCAGCATGCGCACGAGCGCGCGGTCGCGCTCGTCGAGGGCTGAAAGCGCGCCGGCATGGCTGTCGAGCTCGTCGTCGAACGGACGACGGCGGCGTATCACCGCGTCAAGGATCGCCGCGGCGATGCGCCGGGAGGCAAGGCCGGGCGCAACGCTCGCCGCGGGCTTTTCGGAATGGTTCATCGGCGATCAGTTCGCACGAAGCCGCGCGCGACGCCAGCGTTCCTCCGCGGCCGGACGTCGGGTCAGCCCGGCCGGTTCAACCCCAGGGGCCGCGGCGGCCGCGCGACCAGGGCCCGGCCGCCGGCGCGTCGCCGGCATAATGCGAGCCCTGCGTGAAGCCGCCCGACGCGCCACCGGAGGCGCTGGATACATCGCCTTGGCCCATTTCGCGAGCCAGCGCCTTAAGCGCGGCGATGCGGTTCTCGACCGCCGGATGGGTCGAGAACAGGTTGTCCATGCGCTGGCCCGACAGCGGGTTGATGATGAACATGTGCGCGGTCGCCGGATTGCGCTCGGCATCGTCGTTGGGAATGACGTGCGCGGCACTGGAAATCTTCACCAGCGCGGAGGCGAGCGCAGCCGGCCGGCCGACGATGTGGCCGCCGAGATTGTCGGCGGCGTATTCGCGCGTGCGGCTGATTGCCATCTGCACGATCATGGCGGCGATCGGCGCGAGGATGACCATGGCGAGCGTGCCGATCAGGCCGAACCCGTTATTGTTCCCGCGGTTGCCGCCGAAAAACATGCCGAACTGCGCGATCATGGAGATCGCGCCGGCGATGGTGGCGGTAATCGTCATGATCAGCGTGTCGTGATTCTTGATGTGCGCAAGCTCGTGCGCGATCACCCCGGCGACCTCGTCGCGGTCGAGCCGCTCGACGAGACCTGTGGTGACCGCGACCGCGGCGTTCTGCGGATTGCGGCCGGTGGCGAACGCGTTCGGCTGCGGATTGTCCATCAGATAGACTTTGGGCATCGGCAGGCCGGCGCGCTGCGCCAGCTCGCGCACCATGCGCACGATGTCGGGCGCGGTGCGTTCGTCGACTTCCTGCGCGCCGTGCATCGACAGGACCATGCGGTCCGAATTCCAGTAGGCGAAGAAATTCATGCCGGCGGCGACGACGAGCGCGAGCATGGCGCCGCTCTGGCCGCCGACGAGAAAGCCGACACCCATGAACAATGCGGTCAGACCGGCGAGCAGAATGGCGGTCCGGAAATAGTTCATCCTTGTCTCCCGGGGCGCTGCGGCGGGCAGCGCAAGCTGCGCCAGCGCCCGTTTCGGCGCAAATGATGGGAATGCCGGAGGCCCTGCGCAAGGCTCTGCGGCACAAGGCCTCTGCCGGTTGCGGAGCGGGCGCGGATGGTCCGGCCATCGCCGTCCCGGGTCCGGCCGCTTTTCCGCCCCTTCGGGCGACTTGCCCGAATCAGGTTTCAGTCCTAAAATAGGTAAATGTTCCTGGAACGTGCCATGCCCAACGGCCCTTCGCTGACCGCCGTCCTGTTCGCCGGCGGGCTCGTCTTTGTGGCCGGCTATGCCGCCGGCGGCGGATGGGCGCTGCCTCGCGAGGGCGTGGCGCAGACCCCGGCGCCGCCGCCGACGGGCCGTTCGGCTGCGACCGAACAGCGGAGCGCGCCGGCGGGGACCGGTCCCGCCTATCCGGCGGAGCTGCTGCACGTCAATGACGGCGACACGTTCGAGGCGCGGGTGCAGATCTGGCCCGGCATGCAGGTCACGACCAAAGTGCGCCTGCGCGGCGTCGATGCGCCGGAAAAGTTCGGCGCGCGCTGCGAATCCGAATACCGCCGCGCCGTCGCCGCGGAGGACGCGTTGCGGCGGCTGTTGCAGGCCGGCGGCATCGTCATCTCACGCGTGGCGTTCGACAAATATGGCGGACGGGTGCTGGCGGATGCGGCCACGCGCGAAACCGCGAATGTTTCCGAAGCGCTTCTGGCCTCGGGCCTCGCGCGGCCCTATGAGGGGGGCCGCCGCGGCGGCTGGTGCAGTGAGGCCGCGCGCTAGCGCAGCACGAGCACGCGCGTGCCGACATCGACGCGATCGTACAGGTCGACGATGTCGCGGTTGTGCATGCGGATGCAGCCGTAGGAGACGAAGCCGCCGATCGATCCCGGCGCGTTGGTGCCGTGGATGGCGTATTCGCCGCCGGACAGGGTCAGCGCCGCCGCGCCCATCGGATTGCGCGGCGAGCCGCCGGGAATGACGTCGGGCAGGCGCGGGTTGTCGCGCCGCACCTCTTCCGGCGGCGCCCAGGCCGGCCGCACATATTTTCCGTCGATATGGGCGCTGCCGGTCCATGCCTTGCCGCGCCGGCCGACGCCGACCGGATAGCGCAGCGCCACGCCCGGCTCGACCACGAGATAGAGCTTGCGCTCGTTCGTCTTCACCACGATCGTGCCCGGCTCGTAGCCGCGCAAGGCGACGACCTCGCGCGCCTGCGCCGCCGCAACGGCGGACACCAGCATCAGCAAGATCGCAGCCGTCGTTCGAATGACGCGTTTCATCGCAGTACCTCGACGCAACCACCGGCTCCCGCAATGCGCGGGATGCCGTGACGTTACGTCAGGTGCGCAAAGCCACGCACGCGCGATCTACCGATAACGTAAATGCGCGGTTCGCCGGCGGCGCGCATCGTCCTGGTTAACGGCGGTGCGGAGACGGATGCGGGGCAAAGAAAAACCGGGCGAAGCGGCGGCGCCTCGCCCGGTTTCGTCCAACAATGCGTCGGGGTTATTTGCGGTTCTGCCGGTTGTTGACGAGATCGTCGACCACGGCGGGATCGGCCAGCGTCGAAGTATCGCCGAGCGCGCCGTAATCGTCCTCGGCGATCTTGCGCAGGATGCGGCGCATGATCTTGCCCGAGCGCGTCTTCGGCAGGCCGGGCGCGAATTGCAGCAGATCGGGCGCGGCGATCGCGCCGATTTCCTTGCGCACCCACTGGACCAGTTCCTTGCGCAGGTCCTCGGTCGCGGTCTCGCCCGCCATCAGCGTGACATAGGCATAGATGCCCTGGCCCTTGATGGTGTGCGGATAGCCGACCACGGCGGCTTCCGACACTTTCGGATGCGCGACCAGGGCGGATTCAACCTCCGCCGTGCCGAGCCGGTGGCCGGACACGTTGATCACGTCGTCGACACGGCCGGTGATCCAGTAATAGCCGTCCTCGTCGCGGCGGCAGCCGTCGCCGGTGAAATACTTGCCCGGATAGGTCTTGAAATAGGTGTCGATGAAACGCTGATGGTCGCCATAGACCGTGCGCATCTGGCCGGGCCAGGAATCGACGACGCACAGGTTGCCGCTCGCCGCCCCCTCCAGCACCTTGCCTTCGGCGTCGACGAGCTGCGGCTTGATGCCGAAGAACGGACGTGTCGCCGATCCGGGCTTGAGTTTGGTGGCGCCGGGCAGCGGCGTGATCATGATGCCGCCAGTCTCGGTCTGCCACCAGGTATCGACGATTGGGCAGCGGCCCTCGCCGACCACGCGGTGATACCATTCCCAGGCTTCCGGGTTGATCGGTTCGCCGACCGAGCCGAGCAGCCGCAGCGACTTGCGCGAGGTCTTTTTCACCGGCTCGTCGCCGCCCTGCATCAGCGCGCGGATCGCGGTCGGCGCGGTGTAGAAGATGTTGACCTTGTGCTTGTCGACCACTTCCCAGAAGCGCGAATTGGTCGGGTAGTTCGGCACGCCCTCGAACATCAGCGTGATGGCGCCGTTGGAGAGCGGGCCATAGAGGATGTAGCTGTGGCCGGTGACCCAGCCGACGTCGGCGGTGCACCAGTAGATGTCGCCCTCGTGATAGTCGAACACGTACTGGTGGGTGATCGAGTTGAAGACGAGATAGCCGCCGGTCGTATGCAGCACGCCCTTCGGCTTGCCGGTCGAGCCCGAGGTGTAAAGAATGAAGAGCGGATCCTCGGCGCCCATCTCGGCGCACGGGCAATCCGTGTTCACGACGGCCGCGGCCTCGTGATACCAGACGTCGCGCACCGGATCCATGTCGACCGCCCCGCCGGTGCGGCGCACGACGATGACGTGATCGACGCCGCCGGCCTTGGCGATCGCCGCGTCGACATTGGCCTTGAGCGGAATCTTGCGTCCGCCGCGCAGGCCTTCGTCGGCGGTGATGACGACGTTCGACTTGCAGTCCTCGATGCGGCCGGCGAGCGAGTCCGGCGAGAAGCCGCCGAACACGACCGAGTGGACGGCGCCGATGCGCGCGCATGCCAGGATGGCGTAGGCCGCTTCCGGGATCATCGGCAGGTAGATGGTGACGCGGTCGCCTTTCTTGACGTTGCGGTTGCGTAGGATGTTGGCGAACCGGCAGACCTCGTCGTGCAGTTCCTGGTAGGTGATGTGCTTCGAATCCTTGGGATCGTCGCCTTCCCAGATGATCGCGGTCTGCCTGGCGCGCTGCGGCAGGTGGCGGTCGATGCAGTTATAGGCGGCGTTCAGCGTGCCGTCCTCGTACCATTTGATCGAGACGTTGTCCGACGCGTAGGAGGTGTTCTTGACCTTCGTGAAGGGCCTGATCCAGTCGATCCGCTTGGCCTGTTCGGCCCAGAATTTGTCCGGGTCCGCCACGGAAGCCGCGTACATGTCG
>JAANMY010004222.1_pt1 | contig 11081 bp, 12 predicted proteins | sample 7279691 | NCBI WGS metagenome assembly JAANMY01 (sample SAMN14094543, study PRJNA606508) | bioreactor metagenome | isolation source: A lab-scale SPAN reactor treating ammonium-rich wastewater day 388 | place: Ireland: Galway | collected 2018-02-07
CACGGACAAACTTGTTTGTCCGTGATGGTGTAATGAAATCCTGGCTCATTTTGTCTGGTTTCATTATCTGCTGTTCGGTTTAATCTGTTGGATACTATAAGTAAGAGGCTGTGATGAGCTTATGTATAAAATAAAAGATATACCGAAAATTTCTTCCAGAAAGCCTGACACCCACAAAGGCGACTACGGGCGAGTATTGGTGCTTGCGGGTTCAATTGGCATGACTGGCGCAGCATGTCTGTGCAGTACTGCCTCCCTGCGTGCCGGCGCAGGGATTGTTACTCTGGGTATTCCGGAAAGTCTCTATGGGATTGTAGCATCCCAGTTGACCTGCGTCATGACCCGTCCCTTACCGGAAACGCAGGTAAAAACCTTATCCGATCTCGGCCGTCAGGATATCCTCGATTTTTCACAACGATTTGATGTAATTGCTATTGGTCCCGGTCTATCCCAATATCCGGAGACAAAAAGATTGGTACTGTGGTTATTACAGTCTTTAGATATTCCCATTGTATTAGACGCCGATGGTATTAATGCTCTTGCTGATAGCCCAAAAATATTAGATCAAATAAAGAGGCACATTATTCTTACACCACATCCCGGAGAAATGGCGCGTCTTGTTGGGGTATCAACGATAGAGGTTCAATCGAGGCGTCTGGAAATATCCCGGATGTTTGTTAAAGGCAGGCGGAATGTGACCCTGGTATTAAAAGGATATAGGACTATTGTTATGAATGAAGAACAATTTTATCTGAATGAGACAGGTAACCCCGGAATGGCAACTGCCGGAGTTGGGGATGTATTGACCGGTATAATTGCCGCCCTTTCAGGACAGCAATACACCCCTTTTAAGGCAGCGCAGTTAGGCGTATATTTGCACGGCCTGGCAGGTGATCTTGCGGCACAGGAGGTGGGTCAGATTTCACTGATTGCTACCGATATTCTCGATAGTTTACCCAAGGCGTTTTTAGCCTGTGAAGAAGGTTTGTAAGGAAAATATGTGGGTATAAAAATATTCATTATCATGCTGGGATTGGCTCTTAACTCCCTCTGTATAGCAAATAATCTTTATTATGCCCCTCAAGGTACCATTCAGGGGCAATTGAAAGAGGGGATTCAGTATACGCAACGCTCTTTGGATATGTGTATTCACGATTTTGCTGCAGTGGATATTGAGAAAGAATTGAATGCTGCAAGGGATCGGGGCGTTCAGGTACGTGTTGTGGTTTTAAAACATACCAGAAATAATTTACAGGACTTCCTGGCAAAGGCGTTGATAGATAAGAGATTCGATGTCAGGGTTCTGGATTTGCAATTGAGCGATAAACTTGTACAAGATTTTATTATATTTGATAATAGAATGCTGGCGATAGGTGTATATAATTGGCTTGCCTATCGGAATAGAATTATTTATAACGATGTGCTATTTTACTACGATCCTGATAAGATTCATGTTTATAAGAATACATTTTATCGGCTGTTTACTGAGGGGGAGGTCGCTCCTCTCTCAGCAACTCAAAATGAGAGGACGGCAAAAGACTATCCCTCTGTACCTGAAATTGATTCCCGTACTGCTGATGAAAAACAGATTATACCAGAAAATATACCGAATGAAGAGGCTGTGATTGCAGATAAGCCTGAAAGACCTGCAGAGATAACTGACAAGGACTTTATTCATATCTCTTTTGAAGAGATGGATAAGCAATTTGGAAGGGAGAGTGCCCTTTCTCGTTCCGAAAGGAATGAATTGTGGAAGAAATACAAGGGGAAATATGTTCAATGGCGTGGAATTGTATCTTATAAAGGGATGGGAAGGGTAGACTGGAATCGTATTGGGATAAGTCATGACAATGATAAAGATGCAGAAGTGGAAGTCATATTCGATTGGAAGATGTTTGAAAAAGTTATGGATATAAGAATAGGACGTACCATTATCTACACAGGCAAGCTGGTCTCCCGCCCTGGAATTAATGCTCCTTATCGGCTGGATGATGGAGATATAGAATAATGGTAAGGATCCATCACAGACATTCTGGTAAATTCCGAAGGAATCAGCAGGAAACCTATAGTGAATGATTGGGGGGATAAGATATGAAAAAGATTATAGCGATTGTGCGGGAAGAAAAGTTTGCTGTAATAAAGGATGCCTTGTTAGATATTGGATATCCGGGGATGACGGTTACTGAGGTAAAAGGTCATGGCAGTCAAAAGGGCATTACCGAGCAATGGCGTGGCAGGACTTTTAAGACTGATTTTGTAAACAAAATACAGATGGAAATGGTGGTTCCCGATAAGGATGTTAAAGACATCATTAAATGTATCTTAAGGGAGGCCGCAACAGGCAGTATAGGGGATGGAAAAATTTTTATTAGCCCTATCGAAGATGCTATCCGTATCAGAACCGGTGAGAGGGGAGAAAAGGCTATTTAGCTAATCAAAAGGAATACACGTACTCATAATGAATTCCATACATTACAACCCTGTTAAGCATGGCTATATTTGAAGTCTCCTCAAAGGGCTGGCTTTATAGAGCATTTCAGCATGCCATAAAGCAGAGGTTGTATTTAGCAGATCAGGGATTAAAAAAGCCTTCAGTTATGGGTTATGAATGAGATGGATTTGGAATAAAATCGTATTTTGATGGATCGGTTCGTTTCATTCACCGTTTAACGTTATATCCTTACCCCAACCTTTTTAAATTCCTTCTCGCTATAAAGGATCACGTAGTCATTTAAACCTGTCTTTTTTTTGATAGCCTGGATTACAGCTTCGCATTCGGCATCAGTATAACCGTGGATCATAGTAAAAACGTTATATTCCCAATCGGAATAGATAGGCCGTTCGTAGCAGTGCGTGACCTCTTCAAAATCAGCCATAATCTTGCCCACTTCATCAACCTGCTCTTTGGGCACCTTCCATACACACATGGCATTTGCATTAATACCAATCTTACGATGGGCAATGGAAGCTGCAAGCCGTCTTACCTTGCCGGATTCCAGAAGTTTTTGAAGTCTTTGTATTACCTCTTCTTCTGACATCCCTAATGCCTGACCAATATCTTTGTATGGGGTCTTGGTGACGGGCAGACCTTCCTGGATATGTTTAATGAGCTTTACATCAATATCTTCTTTTTTGTTTGTCATAGTTTAAGTTAGCATGGATAATCCGGAAGAGACGATCCTTCGGGTTGCCACTTCCTTTTTATTCATGTTATCCTTTAATTAAGATTAATAAATTTTAAAGCGTACGCCGATTTTGAATTTCTTTGTTGTTGGTAGACTTCGGACTGTTAGTCCCGTCCTGTCCTCAATTTCTTTCAGGAGACAGTGGAGCTCCTCGTCGTTCCTGGCTGACATGGTAAACCACATATTGTAAGGTATATGGGTGTTTCTCCCTTTCCTGAGGTAATTGTGAGATACGCCACTATATTCATTGATGATCGCACTTACTTCTTCTATGCGGTCTTCCGGAACCTTTATTGCAGCGAGTGTTGCCTCCCTGCCCATAGCTTGTGTGTTGATAATTGGAGCAAGCCGTCTTACATATCCCTTCTCAATCATGAACTTGACACGTTCAATAATAGTGTCTTCATCGATATCAAGTTCTTTGCTCAATGCCAGAAATGGTCTTGATACAAGAGGCAGGTTGGATTGTAAACGGTGAAGTATTTTTCTATCGGTATCGCAAAGTATCATATTCTTTTTTTTATTTCCTCAATTCCTTGTTGTTCTATAAGCGTCCTGAATCGGTGCTCAGTTTTATTTGAAAGGATAATATCTGCACAAACATCTAAAGCCTTTAATGTGGTGGGTTCGTCTGCCTGAGGGAGTAAATCTATGGCAAATTTGGGGTGTCTTCCGACTTTTCCACCGATCATTACCCGATACTCTTTTTCTTCTGCTTTTATTGAGCCTGTAGGGCATACTTTAGCGCAAAGGCCACAGTGTACACATTTTTCTTTGTCAATAGTAACTTGATTATTGGTTACCGTAACGGCATTTTCCCGGCAGGTCTCCACACATTTCATACATTCAATACATTTTGAATGTGTATCTACGGAAACAGGTTCTATTGCGTGAACACCGAAGTCCTTGATCTGTGGCATAGAACAGCTATTTGGGCATCCCGATACAGCGAGCTTCATCGTATGGTGGGGAAGAATTTGTCCATCAACCTTATCGATTAATTTTTCCGTGAAATGTGATTTCTCCAGCCTGTTCTGGAGTTTATTTGCTAAGATTCTGGAATCTATGATGAGAAACGGACAATTAACCTCTGCGCCCCGGCAAGGTTTCACCTGATAAAGAACAGGATTTCCATCTTTATCGAAATATTTGGTATACTTCCGGAGGATAGAGAGCTTTTCATTATTTATAGGTAAGGATTGTTTTGTAACAGCAGGCTGTGGATTCGGTTTACCCATAAATCCTTCTTTTGCGGCGAGAACCTCCGACTCGGTTACTAAATTTTTTCCACGATTACGGGCAATGGCTTCAACCTTTTCACGAACCATCTTTTGTATAAAGGGAGGTACCTTTTCTAGCAGCATTGATGCAGACTTATCCCACTCCAAGAGTAATCTCCTTAAAATAAAATTGCCACAATAAAAAATTGAGGCAATTTTTAAATCAACGATTTATTTCATAAACTTACTGATCATATCTATAAATACTACAAACTTAAATATTATATTTGTAAAAAGGATGAATGTCAATTTGAAATTTTTAAGGGAGGTTTTTATTCTCTGTATTCCTAAATATTTTAAATCTTGACATTTAACGGTATGAATCTTATATTTTTAAATGTATTAAGAAATATAATTATCTAAAATAAAGATTTTTCTCATGGTGTCATTTTAAGATTATGGATAGATTGCGAATGAAGTTTATTTTTGATGCCAATAATTTATTACGGAGGTTATAAAATGGATGATCAGAAATTCCATGAAAAATTGTTAAATTTAATTGAAGAAATTAAAAGATTTCCAGAGATAAAGCGCGAGAGTTTAGAGATGTTGACAGGTGAACTTGGTAAGAAGTATGAGGATCTCAAGCTTAGTTTAATGGTATTACAGGATTCACTCGATTCGTTGCGGCTGAACGTACAGTACCTGCTCTTTGATTTAGACATGACGAAAAAGGAGAATACAGCCTTAAGAAAAAAACTGGAAGAACAGGGAAATAATAAGTAATTCCTCCCAAATTCCTTATTGAAGATAACATAATAACATGGAAAGTTTTGTATTATCCAATATGCCCGTAGAAGCACAAAAGGTTATAGAACCTTTCTTCCAGGATATCTTATCGCATGGTAAAGAGAATATTATTTCGGTATATGTCATTGGAAGCGCTGTAACAAGAGATTTCCATACAAAATATTCTGATATTAATACGCTCATTGTCGTAAAAGAGATTAAGATTTCATTTTTCGATTTTATTTCGACGTTAGGAAAGCGTTATGGTAAAAAGAAGATACGCGCCCCTTTCGTTATGACTTTAGATTATATCAACAGATCATTACAGGAGTTTCCATTAGAATTCCTGGAGATGAAATTGATACATCAACGGGTGTACGGAGATGATGTCTTAAAAGATATAAAGATTGAAAAGGCCCATGTTCGACTCGAATGCGAACGGGAATTGAAAGGCAGGTTGCAGAATCTCTGTCAGGGTTATATAAGAGCAATGGGCAATAAAACGGTCTTGACAGACTTGTTTGTAGGTTCAGTTTCTGGTTATTTTCCCGTCTTTCATGGGATACTCTTCCTGTATGACCATAAACCGCTTAAAGCAAAAAGCGACGTTCTTTGCGCTTTAGAAAAGTATCTTGACATCGATACAGGCATCTTCACAAAACTCCTGGAAATGAAGTCAAATAATATCTATCCTCCTGTTGAAACCCTGAAGGTAATTTTTGAAAATCTGTATCATACATTAGATACTCTTGCGAGAAGGATAGATGAATTTAAAATTGAGCGTGTATAAAAGGCGTTTTTACCTGTATCCGGGATTATTGGTATTTTTCCTGTGTCTTTGTTCAATCGTACAGGCACAGGGATTGCTTCCGGTTCCTAAGAGGTATGTGGAAGATAGGGCTGGTATCGTGAGCGATACGATAGAGAGGAATCTGAACGGCTATCTTCAGGAATTAGAACAGAAGACAGGCGCACAACTTGTTGTTCTTACGATTCATACAACGGGCGATATCCCCATCGAAACTTACGCAATAGAACTTGCAACAAAATGGAAGCTGGGGCAGAAGGGAAAAGATAATGGAGCCCTTGTTGTTATAGCAAAGGATGACCGTGCTTACAGGATTGAGGTTGGATATGGACTTGAGGGCACATTGCCGGATAGCTTTTGTGGTACGGTTGGAAGGACGTATTTTGTACCTAATTTCCGGAAGGGAAACTACGGCGAAGGCATATACCAGGGTGTGGTTATTATGGTTCATAAGGTTGCAGAAGAACACGGATTACAGATCACGGGAATGCCAAATATTGCTGAATTAAGAAAAAAGGCAAGGGGACGTGAAAATCCGCTTTTTTCACTCGTATTTCTGCTTATTCTCTTGCCATTTATTTTGAGTTATTTCTTTAACAGACGACAAAACTGGTGGGGCGGTCCTCCCATTATCTTTGGTGGCCGGGGAGGATTTGGTTCACACGGATCTGGTGGATTCGGAGGCTTTGGCAGTTTTGGCGGTGGTGGAGGTGGCTCATTCGGTGGTGGAGGGGCATCAGGACGTTGGTAATGGATGGTAATCTAGATTAGAAAACAAGTTTTAACTTTGATTTGCTCAGACTTCTACTGCTTTTTAGATTAACGCCTATAGGTAGTAGGAGTAAGGGCAAGCAGAAAGGAAACTATGAGAAAGATATTACCCGTTATCGCAATTCTGGTATTTTTAGGCGTTATCTTTGGTGTCTGGTATGTCAAGGGATACAACAAGGTCGTTAATCTGCATGAGAATGTTAAAAACGCCTGGTCTCAAGTTGATACACAGCTTAAGAGACGATACGATCTTATCCCTAACCTCGTAGAGACAGTAAAAGGTTATGCTACCCACGAGAAAGAAATATTTGAGAATCTTGCTGAGGCAAGAAAAGGTTATTTTACTGCTCCGACAGTAGAAAAAAAAGCTGAGGCTGCAACACAGATTGAAGGATTTCTATCCCGCCTGCTTGCATTTCGTGAAACATACCCTGATTTGAAGGCAAACGAATCATTTCTTAAGCTGCAGGACACCTTAGAAGGCAGTGAAAATCGCATTTCCGTAGAACGCAAGAGATACAATGACGCTGTTAGAGAATTTAATACTTATACAAAGAGCTTCTTCGGTCGCTTCTTTGCTGCTCGCCTTGGAGTACCTGAGGCAAAATATTTTGAAGTCGCCGAAATTGAGAAAGAGGCGCCAAAGGTAAAATTTTAAGATCACGCCTTTCAGAAACCTTATATCCTACATACTTGCAACACTCAATGTAAACTGATATTCGAGTATTTATACAAATACTTATGTTCAGGTACTCATAGTTGAGAAGTACATTGGCACTGGATTTGTAATTACTTAAAATAGTGTAATTCATAAATCATGATTTTTTGCAGGAAACGAAGAGGAGGCGTTCAAGGATAGATATGAGACCAAGATATATTCTTTTTATGTTGGTACTTACCTTTATTTTTATGCAATTAACCGCGCCTTCTTTTGCACAAGAGACTACCATTAATGCCATTCCTCTTCCCATAGGTTCAGGGGCAAGGGCCTTGGGGCAGGGAGGCGCCTTTATTGCTGTTGCCGACGATGCAACAGCCGCTTCATGGAACCCCGGCGCATTGACACAATTAGAAAGGCCGGAGCTTTCTGTCGTGGGCTCTTTTTTATCAACACATCAGGATTTTGATCCGGGGGATACTGGTTTCTCATTAGGGGATGAAGATGTGTCCCGTAGTGATTTAAATTACTTCAGCATAGCTTATCCATTCAAAGTCTTTGGGAAAAATCTGGTTGCTGCCTTAAGCTATCAGCAGAAATTTGATTTCCACATGAAAATAGATTTTGATCAAACGCTTGTAAACCCGCTCGATCAATCAATTACGCAACAAGAAATCGATTTCGAGTCAAAAGGCGGAGTAGGCGCGTTGACCCCTGCTGTCTCTATGCTTGTTCTACCGAAATTATCCATAGGCGTAGCTGTTAATTTCTATACCGATGAATTTTTTGGTAACTTTGCATGGAAAGAAAAAACACAAGTAATAGTAGCAAATCCAGAATCCATAGATACAATTGATGCTAATTCAACATTTAAAAACTTTCAGGCGGTCAATGTGACAACAGGTTTGCTCCTGGATATATGGGAGAAAGAAGATAAACGTCTTACCTTTGGCGCCGTTTACCATACCCCATACAGAGCGACGGTAGATCGCGTTACTGATAATGTATTTATTATTTCTTCGGAAAGATTTTCAGATCACAGGAGGGAATCTTTTACGGTGGATTATCCCATGTCTGCCGGCGCTGGTTTTGGCTTCCGTTATAACGATGCCCTGTTATTTTCCATGGATATGACGTGGACCGATTGGTCAGAGTTTGAACAAAAGAATGAAGATACGGAAGAGAAATCTCGTCCTTTGGGTGGTGTATCTACAGACAGGGAAATTGATGATACCTATGCTGTAAGATTCGGTACTGAGTATCTCATATTCAGACAAAAGATAATTATTCCAATCCGTGGAGGAGCTTTTTACGACCCGCGTCCATCATTAGATGATCTCATTGACATATACGGCTTTAGTATAGGAAGTGGTATTACATTCAAAAGATTGAGTATTGACGGTGCATACCAGTTCAGATGGGCAAGTGATGCTGACGGTGAGGATTTTGGTTTGACAGATACCCATTTCGATATTACAGAACACCTCTTCCTGGCGTCCATTATTGTTTATTTTTAATGAGAATGACCTGAGTCATAAACCCGGCTTTCCTGTAAATAAATTTTGGGAGGGAGAAATTAACTATGAGAAACAAATATTTTTGTTCTTTGTTGGCGACGGTCTTATTTTTATTGGGTGGTATATCGGGTATAAACCTGAATACCTATGGTAATTCAATTATCAAAAATATACAACCAGTAGCTAATGCCGCGGTAGGTGCGTTGGTAAAGGTTGATGATATTGTAACTCTTAATGGCATTGGAAGTACTGACGGGGATAGTGATTTTCTTATGTATACCTGGACACTTTCCTCTTTTCCAGAGGGGAGTCTATCGGTAATAGCAAATCCAAAGGCTGCGATAACTACCTTTATTCCAGATAAAGCCGGGACTTATGAAGTAACGTTGATTGTAAACGATGGCCATGTGAACAGCAACCCCAGTATAATTAAGGTAAAAGTAGTAACGCCACAGGAAGAGGTGATACTCCTTGTAAAGAGTCTCCAAAGTCAGATTATAACCTTTAATCCGGAAGTATTTAAAATTCCTACCATGCAGAAAGAATTCTTAAATGAATTTGATATCATAATAAAAAATATTGAAATAGGTGATTATAAGAATGCCTTAAATAAGTTAGAAAATAACATCTTACCTAAAATAGATGGTTGTAAAGTATTTGGGTTACCAGACGAGAATGATTGGATTATTGATTGTGAAGTGCAGAAATCAGTATATGAAGCTACTGAAGAATTAAATGATAAAATTTTATACATAGTCTGGGCACCGGGAGGTATAACAGGATTTGTATATATGTCTGGGACAAAAACAGGCATTTATAAGGCAAAAGTTACTATAACGAAAGGCACGTTTACTGGCCGCTATGATGAGACAAACTCAAGTGGTAAATACGAATTAACATCATTACCGCCCAATACATACAGCCTCAAGGCAACAGCCCCTGGTCGCAACGTAAAATATGGAACTGCAACGGTATATTCCGGTAAATACACAATTCTAAATTTTTCTTTATAAAAAAATAACTGAGTCCTGGTGTAAATCTTACATGAAATAACGTGAATTTGCGGAGAGATGTGCCGATAGTGGTTTAATTTTGCATAACATAGTAAAGATACCCATTACAATTATGGTTGACCCTTGCAATAAATAAAAAAGCCCATGATGGTAAACATCATGGGCTTTTTTTAACTAAGGTAACGTAAAACTTTTATAAAACCACTATTTCATAGCAGCTTTTTCGATACCAGCCTCTCTTCGTAAACGGGCAGCCTCTGCCTGTATTTTGGTAAACTCCATCATCATAGGTGCTTGACCCCACCACCAGGAAACGTCCTGCTGGGCGTGTGCTGTTCCCTTGTAACCCTGCAGTTTGTACCAGAACCATAACCTGTTGTACATATTCTCGATGGTGGATGGATTATCTTGTTGTTGTAAGAACATACCATAAACACCGAGAATAGGACCAACTACAGGGAACTTACCTTTCAGAGTCTTAAAGGCATTGTAAACAGGCTCGCCAAGGAATGCCGGACTGAGCATCTTTTCAATTCCATCGCTCAATGGGTATGGGTCCCTTTTTGAAGCATCGGGATATAAGACCCCATCAGCAATTAAGTCTTCGACTACCTTCTGTGCCTGATCTGCTAAAGTATGTGCCTGGAACATAAATTGATCTAATGATTTTAAATAGGTATCAGCAAACCGGTCGCTATGGCACTTTGCACAGACTTCTAACCAATACGATCTCTTCGCAATATTTTCTTCTGAATAGATATCGATTTTATCACCGATGATCTTAATTCCATATGGGTAATCTTTCAAGGAAGAGGTATATTCTATATTCTTTGGCGGTATTGTACCCATACGCCAGATACCTTTCATGACCGGGTTATGAATAAACCGTCCATGTTTCTCATACATATGGCAGTACTGGCATGTTGGAGTGCGATAATCCTTGCCAGGCCTTACTTCAGATAACGGTCTGGTAAAATCGAAGTGTTCTTCTTCCTGATGGTAAATTACACCATGCTTTGATTCACCATAAGATTCTGCATCCGGATGGTCCGGACCCATGTGGCAGGTGATACAGGCTTCCGGCTGTCTGCCTTCAGCAGCGCTGAACTTATGCCTGGTA
>JAANMY010004224.1_pt1 | contig 11074 bp, 9 predicted proteins | sample 7279691 | NCBI WGS metagenome assembly JAANMY01 (sample SAMN14094543, study PRJNA606508) | bioreactor metagenome | isolation source: A lab-scale SPAN reactor treating ammonium-rich wastewater day 388 | place: Ireland: Galway | collected 2018-02-07
CCACAGCACGGGCGGCGCCTGCCGGCTCCAGCTGGGCGACCCGGTGAACGGGGCCTCCCAGAGGAGATCGCCGGTCGCGGCATCGAGGCATCGCATCCGCGAGCCGACGGGGCTGGCCTGCGGGAGGTACAGGCGGCCCGCGTCGTGGATGGGTGCGGTGAACGAGAGGTGGACCCCCGGCCAGTAGCGCCGCCAGAGCAGGCGGCCGGTCTCTTGTTCCACGGCGAAGATCTGGCCTTCGGAGGTGTGCGTGTACATGCGCCCGCCGCCGCAGACCGGTATGTGTTTGAACGTGCCCTCGTAGCGCCGGATCCAGCGGATTCGGAGCGGGGGTTTGAGCCCCTGGGGGTTGCAGTTCGAATTGGCGAGGTCCCGGTAGTTCGTGTTCCAGTCATGCCTCGGATCGGCGAGCGGCCCGGCAGGCGCGGTCCGGATGCGCTCGAGTCCGAGCGGACGGGTGGGGAGAGGCGCCCGTCCCCCGGGGCCGAGGGCATACAGATGCGCGTCCTCGCAACCGAAATACAGGCGACCATCGGCGACGGCGGCGGGCGCCGAGATGGCCTTGCCAAAGGCGGTTTGGAACGACCATGGCGGTGCGTCGCCCGAGAGCGGCACCACGTGCAGTCGGCCGAGGAGGTCGCCGTAGATCGCATGATCGGCCGTCAAAATGGGGGGCGCTATGGCGGCGTGAGGGGCCAGGCGCGCCATCTTGCCCGAGGCGATGGGATGGCGGCAGAGACCAAAACCCTCCTCGGGTCGGGTCCGGAAGACATCGGTGCCCCGGATCGCCACTGGCGAAAAGCTCAGCGCGCCGGGCAGGTTGATCGCGGTTTCGGTGCCCGCCACCGGCGAACCTTCCACCCTCCCATCGCGGATGCTCAGCAGATCAACGCGGCCATAGTTATCCCTCCTGTGCCATTGGACGAACACCGAGCCGTCCTCTCCAATGCTCTGGCCGAAAGCCGCGGCGTATTCCTTGCCCCCGTATTCCGGTATCTCTCCGGCCGCGAGGAGACTTGGCGCCTCGCCGGTATCCCGGATGAAGAGGGTGCGGCCCCCGGCCGGGATCACGACGGTGTCGCCGTGGGCCGCGTGGTCGCGCGAGCAGCAGAAATGATCGCGCCAGTTCACGCGCTCCTTCTTGTGGGCGAGCCACGCGCCGCCGTCCCAGCGGTCGCCATCGAAACCCAGCACCTCCTTCACGAAATCCCAGGTCCAGACCAACCTGCCATCGGGCTCGAGGGCGTAAACCCTTGCGCCGAGAGTCGCCACGTAAACCCGCCCATTGCCGACGACCGGACTGGCGAATATGGGCTCGCCGCAGGGGACCAACCGGACCAGTTTCCCGGTATCGCGGGACAGGATGACGTGGTTTCCGGCGGTTGTCCCAAAATGAAGGTAGGGCCCGCAGACCGCGGGCGACGATACGTTGCTGCAATTCGTGGTCCCGCCGGGCGAGGCGAAGCTCCAGACGGTCTCCAGCGTTCCTGCATCCAGGCAAAAGACGACACCCGAGCCGTCGATCGCATAGACCCGGCCGTCGGCGATCGCGGGTGCGGTGAAGATCGCGTCTGTCAGTGGCGCCGCGGCGATCAGGCCGAACGGGGTGCGGATACGGTGGTCTGGGGCGTTGCCCGACCGGTGCGCATCAAACTGGTACTGCGGCCAGTCTTCGCCGGGCGCCGGGGCGGCGGCGATCGCCAGGGCCGCCGCACAGCCGAGATGGGCAAGGCGTGGGTTCTTCACAGGTTTCTCGAAACCCATTGTGCGCCGAAAACGAGACGCGTCGAGTTGCGGGGATCGAATCCCACGCCTCAACTTCGGCGCAAGTCGTCTCAAATTCAAACGCGAGTCGCGAACCTATCGTCGGCGGCCTCTGTCGGACGAGATCATCCTGCAAATCTTGTTCATCCTGTCGAAACACTAGGTCATTTGGCCGGGACGGCGTCCCAATCGACGCCCTGACCGTCGTCAGAGGGACGACCGGATCGCCGCGAGGATCGGTTCCGGGAGGATGCCCATGGCCACGATCCCGGCGATCAGGGCGACGCACAGCGTCCGGGTGGCGGCGTCGACGGCGACGTCTGGCCGGTCGCCGGGGTCGCGGAAGAATGTCTCCCGGACGATGGCGAGATAGTAGTAGATCGCGATGACGGTATTGACGACCGCGACGATGACCAGGAGCAGGTGGCCCTGGTTGAGCGCGGCCTTCAGGAGCGCGAGCTTGCCGGTGAATCCGGCGAACGGCGGGATGCCGGCGAGGGCGAAGACGCCGACGCCGAGCGTGATGGCGAGCATGGGCGAGCGCCGGTGCAGTCCCGCCAGGTCCCCCATGGGGACATTGGCGCCGTCGCGCGAGATGCGGCAGATCGGCACGAAACACGCGATCACCATCAGCGCGTAGGCGAAGATGTAGTACATGGCCGCGCTATAGCCGTCGCCATCCATGGCGACGAAACCCAGCAGCGCGTACCCCGCGTGGGCGATGCCGGAGAACCCAAGCAGGCGCTTCAGGTCGCCCTGCATGAGCGCCACGAGGTTGCCGTAGAACATCGAGGCGCCCGCCAGGACCGCCATGAACGCGACGAGCGTCGGGTCGCCGGGCGCCGCCAGGGACACGAAGCGGACCAGGATCGCCACCGCGCCGATCTTCGGCAGCGAGGCGATGAGGCCCGCGGTCTCGTTAGAGGAACCCTGGTACACGTCGGGGGTCCAGAAATGGAATGGGAAGACCGCCAATTTATAATACAGCCCGCAGAAGGCCATCGCGAGGCCGACGAGGGCCACGGGGGAGCCGAGGAACGGCTGGAGCCTCGGCGCCAGCTCGGCCAGCGAGGTGGTGCCAGTCAGGCCGAACAGATAGCTCAGGCCGAACAGCATGATGCCGTTGGCGGCGACGCCGAACATGATGTACTTGATGGCGGACTCCATCTGCGAGCGTTGCCCCTCGCGCTCGCGCCGCATCGCCACCAGGACGTAAAGCGGGAAGGCCGAGAGCTCGAGGCAGACCACCAGCGTGATCACGTCGATGCTGCTGACCAGCATCATCAGGCCGATGACGCTGACGGTCAGGAAGAAATAGTACTCCGGCCTCAGCTCCTCCTGGATGTCGGGGAGACCGCCCTTCATCAGGACCGCCGCGATGAAACCGATCGCGAAGGCCAGCTTCAGGATCTGGGAGAAGAGATCGACGCGGTAGGCCCCGTCGAACAGCGTCGCCTCTTGCCCGAGAGACAGCGCGGCGGCGACCGCCGCGGCGATCGATGTGCCGAGCGCGACGAGTCGGGCCTGGCGGACGCGCGACTTGCCGAGCATCACGAAGAAGAGCGCGAGGGCGCCGAGCAGGACGAGGGATTCGGTGAGGAAGGCCATGGGATCAGTGTTGGACGACCTGCGCGATCAGGTGGTCCACGCTCGCGTGGAGCACCCGGGTGAAGGGCTCTGGGTTGAGGCCGAGCCAGAGGACGAATACGACCAGGGGGACGAGCGCGAAGGTCTCGCGGAGGTCGGCGTCGCGGAGCCCGTTGTGCTCGGGGTTCCGGGTGCCGCCCCAGGCGACGCGCTGGAGCATGCGGAGGTTATACGCTGCGGCGAGGACGACGCCGGGGACCGCGAGGGCGGTCAGCCACAGGGAGTATTCGAAGCTGCCCTTTAGCACCAGGAACTCCCCGATGAAGCTATTGGTTCCCGGGAACGCGAGGGAGGAGAGGGCGAAGATGCCGAAGCACGTGATGAAGATGGGCATGTGCTTGCCGACGCCGGCGGTTTGGTCCAGGTCGCGCGTGTGCAGGCGCTCGTAGAGCATGCCGACGGCGACGAACAGCGCCCCCGTGGTGACGCCGTGGTTGATCATCTGGAGCATGGCGCCCTCGATGCCATCCTTCGTCATCGTGAAGATGCCGAGCGTGACGAAGCCCATGTGCGCGACGCTCGAGTAGGCGACGAGCTTCTTGAGGTCGGACTGGGCCAGGGCGGTGAACCCGCCGTAGACGATGGCGGCCACCGAGAGCCCGGCGACCCACGGCATGAGGATCGCGGTCGCGTCCGGGGTCATCGGCAGGCAGAAGCGCAAGAAACCGTACCCGCCCATCTTCAAAAGAATGCTGGCCAGCAGCACGGAGCCGGCCGTGGGGGCCTCGACGTGGGCGGCGGGCAACCACGTGTGGAAGGGGACCATCGGCACCTTGATCGCGAAAGAGATCGCCATCGCGAGGAAGACCCAGATCTGGAAGCCGACGGGATAGCCCTGGCCCATCATCCCGGGTATGTCGAAGCTGCCGGTCTTCAGCCGCATCGCGATCAGCGCGACCAGCAGGAACACCGACCCCGACATCGTGTACACGAAGAATTTCACCGCGGCATAGATCTTCCGCGGCCCGCCCCAGACGCCGATCATGACGCTCATGGGGATGAGCATCGATTCCCAGAAGACAAAGAACAGGATCGCGTCCAGGGCGCAGAAGACCCCGATCATGGCGGACTCCATGACCAGCAGGCAGACCATGAATTCCTTGACCCGGCGCTCGATATAGCGCCACGACGCCAGGACGCAGATGGGCATCACGAGCGCCGTGAGGAGCACGAGCAGCAGGCTGATGCCATCGATGCCGAGGCGGTACTCGATTTTGAGCGCGGGGATCCAGGGGTGGCGTTCGGCGAATTGGAAGGCGGCGGTCGTGGTGTCGAACCGGAAATACAGCGGCAGGGAGAGGGCGGCGTTGGCCAGGGTGAAGAGGAGCGTCCACCAGCGCAGGGCGCGGTCGGTGCGCAGGAGGGCGGCGACCGCGGCGGCCGCCAGCGGCGCGAATATCAGGAGGCTGAGGGCGGGGAAACCGCCGGTCTGTGTGGGGTCGGTCATTGCGCGATGGCCCTCGATACGATCAGGAAGACGATGACGATGGCCGCGGCGGCCCCGAAGGTGAGCGCGAGCGTCTCTTGCATCGGGCCGCGCTGGATGGCGCGGACGCGGGCGCCGATGCCCGCGACGACCTTGGCGAGGCCATCGACGCAGCCGTCGATCACGATGTTATCGAATCTCCCGATGCCGCGCGCGGCCGACATCAGGGGCCCGAGGCCGGCCGTGCGGTACGCCTCGCCCACGGCGGCGTCCGAGGCCTGGACCGGCTTCCTCGCGAACCGGAGGAATAGGCGGCCCCCCATGCGATAGATCCAGTCGGTGTCGAGGCTGATGGTGGGCTCGGGCTCGAGCTTCTTGACCAGCAGGAAGAAACCGACCGCGGTGAACAGCAGGATCTGGAGTGTCTCGGAGACGTGGTAGGCGGTGTACGGGTGGTAATCGACGGGGTGCGGGAGCATGGCATAGAGGTACGGCGTGTAGCAGCCGATGAAGATGCAGAGGGCCGAGGCGATCGTCATCGCCGCGTTCATGTTCCAAGGTGGCTCGGCGGCGCGCTCCCATGTCTCCGGCTTGCAGTTGTTCTTCCCGAACCAGATGAAGTAGGGGACCTTGAGGCCGGTGTGGAGGAAGGTGCCGACCGAGGCGAGCATCAGCAGGAAGCCGGCCCAGAGGTTGTGCTCCTTGAAGCTGGCCGCGACGATCATCGATTTGCTCACGAAGCCGCTGAATAGCGGGAACGCGGAGATGGAGAGCCCGCCGATCAGCGTGAACAGGAAGGCCCAGGGCATCCGCTTGTAGAGGCCGCCCAGTTCGGTGAACTTGCTCTGGCCGGTCATGTGGAGGACGGCGCCGCAGCCCATGAAGAGCAGGCCCTTGTACAGGATGTGGGCGAAGGCGTGCGCGCAGGCGCCGTTGATGGCCATCTGGGTGCCGATGCCGACGCCGGCCACCATGTAGCCGACCTGGCTGATGATGTGGTAGGCGAGCAGGCGGCGGCAGTCGTTTTCCAGGACCGCGTACACGACGCCGTACAGGGCCATGATGACGCCCAGGGGCACGAGGATCTCCATCCCGGCGAACCCTCGGCAGAGGGCATAGACGGCGGTCTTCGTGGTGAACGCGGAGAGGAACACCGAGCCGTTGAAGGTCCCCTCGGCGTAGGCGTCGGGGAGCCACGCGTGGAGCGGGGGCACGGCGGCGTTCAGGATGAACCCGATCATCACGAGCCACGCGGCGGGCGTCGGGTGGTGCACGTCGAACGCGGTGAAGGCCCAGCCGTGGCCGCCGCCCTTGCAGTGCAGGATGATGCCCGCCAGCAGGCAGAGGCCGCCGGCGGTGTGCACCAGGAGGTAGCGGAAGCCCGCCGCGAGCGATTCCGGCCTGCGGCGGAACCACACCAGGAAGACCGACGAGAACGCCATGATCTCCCAGAACAGGAAGAGCGTCAGGAAATCCCCCGCGAAGATCGCCCCGAGCGAGCCTGCCGCGTAGGTCCAGGCCGCGGCGTGCTGGGCATCCTCTTTGACGTGCAGGCCGTAGAGCGTCGCGATGGCGCAGGTCAGCGCCATGATGTAGCCGAATACCGAGCTGAGCGCATCGACGCGCCCGAAGACCAGCGTCCACTCCAGGAAGCGGACCTCGCCGAAGGTGCCGTCCTGCAGGCCGATGACGCGGGCGAAGGCGAGCGCGGGCACGATGAGGAGGTAGGCCCTCTTGAGGCGGGCTGGCACCAGCGGCAGCAGGGCGGCGCCGAGGAGCAGGATCAGTGCCGGGTGCAGCCAGAACTCACTCATCGTAGTAATCCTCCGGCCGCATGATCCCCAGGTGGCCAAACCACTTGGAGGCGATGATGAGGATGACGCAACCGGCGAAACCGAACAGGGCCCAGAATCCGGGGATGTGCTCGGCGCCGGTGTGCGCGTGTCCCTTGTCCACGATCGCGGGGATCGCGTCCAGCAGCACCAGCAGCGCCAGCGCGACGAGGGATAGGCGGACCACCGCCTTCAGGTGGTCGCGCAGGAACTGGATGACGCGCAGGAGTCTCATGGGGTGATGGCCTCGGCAAATCGCATGAAGAAGTCGGGGCAGAGCCCGATGGCCACGGAGATGGCGGCGGTGATCACCAGGGGCACGACCATCGAGGGGTGCGCCTCGCGATGGCCGCCATCGCCATCGGGCGCCTTCCCGAAGAAACCCTGGTAGACGATTGGGGCAAAATACGCGGCGTTGAGGAGCGTGCTGGAGAGAAGGACGACGATGATGCCGATCGATCGGGCGTCCCACGCGCCGTTCAGCAGGTACCATTTGCTGACGAATCCGGCGACCGGCGGTGCGCCGATCATGCTGAGCGAGGCGACCGCGAAGGCGCCGAAGGTGAATGGCATCGCGCGGCCGAGGCCGGACATCTCGGAGATCTTCTTCTTGTGGGTGGCGACGTAGATGGCGCCGGCGCAGAAGAACAGGGTGATCTTGGAGAAGGCGTGGTTGGTGATGTGGATCAGGCCGCCCTCGATGCCGGCGGGCGTCAGGAGCGCGACGCCCAGTATTATATAGGATAGCTGGCTGACGGTGGAATACGCGAGCCGGGCCTTGAGGTCGTCCTTGCTGAGGGCGACGATCGAGGCGACCACGATCGTGAAGGAGACGAAATAGGCGGTGGGTAGCCCGAGGTTCAGGGCGTCCATCCTGGCGACACCGAAGACGTAGAGCATGACCCGCACCGTGGAGAACACGCCGACCTTCACGACCGCGACCGCGTGCAGGAGGGCGCTGACGGGGGTGGGTGCCACCATGGCGCTGGGGAGCCAGTTGTGCAGCGGCATGACGCCGTTCTTGGCGAAGCCCAGGATGCAGCAGGCGTACAGGATCGTGACCACGGCGCGATTGGCGTCGGCGGGGAGGATGCCGGACCGGATGTCGGGCGCGAAATCGAGCGTCCCGGCGAGGACGTAGATCAGCACCATGGCGGGCAGGATGAGGCCCTTGGCGGTGCCCGTGAGGTAGGTGAGGTACTTGCGGCCGGAGGAATAGCCCTCCTCGTCCTGGTGGTGCGCGACCAGCGGGTAGGTGCAGACGCTCACGATCTCGTAGAACAGGTACAGCGTCAGCAGATTCGCGGCGAAGGCGCAGCCGATGGCGCCGAAAAGCGTCAGCGCGAAGCACGTGTTGAACCGCGTCTGGGCGTGCTCATTGAGCCCGCGCATGTACCCCGCGGAATAGAACACCGTCACCACCCAGAGGAACGAGGCCGAGAGCGCGAAGAGCATCGAGAGCGGGTCGGCGCGCAGCGCGAAGCTCAGGCCGGGCAACAGCTGGAACAGCGTCAGCGTGGGCACCTCGCCGGCGCGCACGTCGGGGACGAGCGAGGCGGTCGCGGCGAAGAGGGCGATGGCGGCGAGGAACGAGCACGCCTCGCGGACGTTGGGCCGCCTGCCGGCCGCCATGATCAGCCCGGCGCCCGCGAGGGGCGCGAGGATGGCGACCAGCAATCGGATGTCCGCGGGGTCTCCCATGTCAGCCCTCCAGCTCCGAGATTTCGCGAGAGCGGATCGAGCGGTAGTTCCGGTATATCGCGATCACGATGCTGAGCGCGATGGCGATCTCCGCGGCGGCCAGCCCCATGATGAAGAGGACGAAGATCTGGCCGGCGGCGGGGTCGGGGGAATAGAACCGGTTGAGCGCCATGAAGTTCAGGGAGGCGGCGGCGAAGATGAGCTCGCCGGCGATGAGCATCCCGATGAGGGTGCGGCGGCGCAGGAGACCATAGATGCCGCAGGCAAACAGGAAGGCGGCCATGACGAGGTAGGCGTCGGGGCGCTCGTAGAGGATCCTTGCGGCGTCGGGGTTCACGCGCGGCTCCTTCCGGCGCGGGCGATGACCAGCGCGCCGAGGATGGCCACCAGTAGCACCAGCGAGATGACCTCGAAGGCCATGCTGTAGGTGGTCAGCAGCGCGACGCCGATCGCGGCGACGCTCCCGTCGGCCCGCGAGGCCGGCTCGATCCAGGGGTGGGACAGCCCGATGCGCGAAAGGGCCAAGAAGAAGGCCGCGCCGACGAGCAGCGCGCACGAACCCCAGAGCAGGGCATCGCGCCGCGACTCGCCCTCGAGCACCTCCTCTGGCTCGGCGAGCATGATGCCGAAGACGATCGTGACGCACACCGCGCCGACGTAGATGAGGATCTCCATCAGCGCGAGGAATGGGCTGTTGAGGAAGTAGAACAGCCCGGCGAGCCCGATGCAGCAGAGCGCCAGCCCGCAGACCCCGCGGATGATGCGCTTGCTCAGCGCCGCGATGACCGCGCCCGCGCCCGTGATGGCGCAGAACGCGAGGAAGATCGCCGCGGCGATCGCCGGCCCGAAGGGGAACGCGGTCATTTCTTCTGTTCCTCCATCCGCTTCATGAGGTCGAAGAAATAGGATTGCTTCTCGGTGCTGGCGAGGTTGTAGGACTTGGTGAAGCGCAGCGCGTCGGTGGGGCAGACCTCGACGCAGGCGCCGCATAGGCTGCACTTCGTGAAGTCCAGGGTGAATTCCGTGGCGGACTTGCGCTTCTCCCCCTCGCGCTTGAGGCCATCGACGAAGATGCAGTCGCTCGGGCAAACCTTCTCGCAGGACTTGCAGGCGATGCAGAGGGAATTGCCGGTCTCCGGGTCGCGCACCAGCTCGATGTGGCCGCGGTAGCGGTCGGGCATCTTGAGCGCCTCGTGCGGGTAGTGGACGGTGACGGGGCGCCTGAAGAACTGGTCGATCGTGACCCGCATGCCGACCACGAGGGTCTTGAACCCGGCGACGCTGTCTCGGATGATATTCTTCATGCTCAGAACATCCTGGGTATTTTCATGCAGACACTGGTCAGGACGAGGGTGGCGAGGGAGATGGGGATGAGGATCTTCCAGGAGAGGTTGAGCAGGCCGTAGAATTGGGTGCGGGGGAAGGTCCAGCGGATCCAGATCACGGTGAAGATGAGGAAATACATCTTGGCGAGGAACCACCAGACGCCGGGGAGGAAGCCGACGGGGCTGCCCCAGCCGCCGAGGAAGAGGACGGTGGCGACGGCGCAGCCGATGACGATGTTGGCGTACTCGCCCATGAAGAAGACGCCGAAGCCCATGCCGGAGTACTCGGTGTAGGCGCCGGCGACCAGCTCGCTCTCGGCCTCCGCCATGTCGAAGGGGGCGCGGTTGGTCTCGGCGAGCATGCAGGTGAAGAAGATGATGAAGGTGACGGGCATCAGGGGGTTGGTCGTGAGGCGGAAGATGTTCCACGCCCAGAAGCCGGCCTCCTGCTGCTTGACGATCTCGTGGAGGTTGAGCGTGCCGGCGACCATGAGCATCGTGATCACGGTGAGCAGCATGGGGATCTCGTAGGCGACGTTCTGGGAGACGACGCGCGCGGCGGAGATGATGGCGTACTTGTTGCGGGAGGCCCAGCCGCCGAGCATTACGGCCATGACGTTGATGGAGGCGAAGGCGAAGATCATCAGGAGGCCGACGTCGATGTTGCGGGCGGCGATGGAGTCGGAGAACGGGATGGTGGCGAAGCACATGAGCGCCGGTGCCATGACCATGACGGGCGCGATGCGGAACAGCAGGGCGTCGGAGCCGGGCGGCACGATGATCTGCTTGGACATCAGCTTGATGGCGTCGGCGACGGGCTGGAGCAGGCCGGCGGGGCCGACCTCGGTGGGGCCGGCGCGGCGCTGGAAGCGTCCGGCGGCCTTGCGCTCGACCCAGACGAGGTAGGCGGCGTTGGCGCCGACGAAGGCGAGGGCGCCGACGACGTAGAGCGCGATCCGGATGGGCTCGATCTCGAGGAAGCTCATGGGGCTACCGGTCGATGTCCGGGATGACGAGGTCGAGGCTGCCCAGGAGGGCCAGCGCGTCGGGCAGCATCATCCCCTGGCTCGCCTCCTCGAAGAGGCTGAGGTTGGAGAACGAGGGCGCGCGGAGCTTGATGCGGTACGGGATCTCCTTGCCGTCGCTGACGGCGCGGATCGCGAAGCGGCCGCGCGCCGCCTCCGTCGCGAAAAAGTAGTCTCCCGGGGGGACTTTCATGACCTTGGGGACCTTGGGTGCGATGTGCGGGCCATCGGGGAGGCGGCCGATGGCCTGCTCGACGATGCGGAGGCTCTGGACGATCTCCTCCATGCGGACGAGGTAGCGGGCCATGCAGTCGCCCTCGGGGAAGACGGGGATCTCGAAGTCGAAATCGGGAT
>JAANMY010004225.1_pt1 | contig 11074 bp, 7 predicted proteins | sample 7279691 | NCBI WGS metagenome assembly JAANMY01 (sample SAMN14094543, study PRJNA606508) | bioreactor metagenome | isolation source: A lab-scale SPAN reactor treating ammonium-rich wastewater day 388 | place: Ireland: Galway | collected 2018-02-07
GCGGCGTCGCGGGACACGGCGAGCCGACGGCGCTGAAGGACGGCCAGGTGATCTATGGCACGAAGGGCTGCATGAAGGGCACCGAGGTCATCCTCGACGGCGGCCAGCGGCTCCCGGGCCGAGAGCTCTTCGCCAGGCAGGCGCCCGGCGCGCTCAACCGCTCACCGATCTCACCTTCCACCATTGGCATCAGGCCAGCATCCACGAAGGTGAGTTGCTGGTCCGCCTGAAACAGACCTCGCGTCTTCGCCCGGAATACCCGATCTGGCTCGAAGTCCGAGCGCCGCTGTTCAAAGAACTGCCCAAGATGGCTGAACGGAACCGTCTCGTGGAGTTCAGGGCCGTCTCGCCTCTGTAGCCACCACTGGACCCCGCCCGGACTGAGCGACAAGACGTACGGCGCACCGATGGGGCGCGCTCGCCTGACAACGGCGGCAGCGTCCCCGTTGCCGTTCACGGCAGCCACGCAGGCCGAGCGTGCGTCCGCTGGATGATCCGCGAACGCGGCCAGCGGCAGTGTCTCGGGTTGATCGTCGCCGCTCAGGAACCCGTAGTTCTCCACCAGCAACTCAGCGCGATACCCGCATCGCTCCAAATGCGGTCGCAAGTCAGCGACAGTTGGGGCGGAGTGGGTGATGGCGACGGCTCCTTTGAGGCCCCAGATAGTAGGGGGATGTTCGGGGTCAGGCCAGCGAAGCGACGCGGGGTGCCAAGATCATCGTACAGCCAGTGCGGCGCAGGCCACACCGCCCCTGTTGATGGGGCGCACGCGATTCGAGGCAATCGGCCATAATGGCACCCATCCGCGTCAGCATGCCCTCGTCCGAGTGCCACCCCCCGAACCATGCCCAACCCTCCCTTCCTTGCCGATCACCAACTCCGCCTCGTCACCCTCCCGGCCAACGCCCCGTTTCAGGCCGTGGGGCTGGCGCTGGGGAAGGGCACGTCGCCCCTCGAAGTGCTCGTGACCACGGGCACGGGCGATCCCCGGCTCCCGCAGGTCCGCTCCGCGTGGAAGGCCCGGCAGGGCAACCGGGCGGCTCCGCTCATGCTGGTGGTCCTCCACGACGGCAAGGCGACCCTCTGCGGCCCGGCGGGGGACGACCCGCCCGCCTACCCCGGCGTGGACCTCGGACAGGCCGAACGCATCTGCCGCGAGGCGCTGGAGCAGCCCGACCGCCACGCCGCGCTGCGGTGCCTGCGCGACGCCCTCCCCTCGGTCGAGTCGCGCCTCCCCGGCATCCGCAATGAGGGCTTCCTCGCCACGCACGAACTCGTCGAGGGCGTCCGCCGGGGCGAGCACTGGACCAGCCGTTGGGACGACGCCGCCACGAAGGCTCGCGCCGCGATCAACCAGCGCGGCGACGCCCTGCTGCGGGCGCTGGGGTTCAAGATCGAGCCGGTCGATCAGGTCACGTCCGTCCTTCGCGCCAGTGACCACGGCCAGAAGGTCGCCGTCGCCGTGCTGCTCCGGCAGGATGAGTCGCCAGAACTCCAAGCCGACCGTTTCACTGGACTCTCCCCGATCTCATACGCGCTCGCCGTCGCCGACCGCGAGAACATCCCGTACGTCCTGATCTCGCAGGGTTCCAAACTCCGCCTCTACCCGGTCAAGGTCGGCGTCGGCGTTGGTCGGCGCGGCCGCACGGAGACGTACGTCGAACTCCACACGGGCCTGCTGCGCGATGCCGACGCGGCGTACCTCTGGTTCCTGTTCTCCGCCGAGGCGCTGAAGGACGGCGGCACGCTCAGCGCCCTGCTCGATGAATCCAAGCGCTTCGCGGGCGAACTGGCCGAGCGCCTGCGCGACCGCATCTACGGCGGCGTCGTGCCCCGGCTGGCGGAGGGCATCGCCGTCGCACGCGGCCTCAAGAAGCCGAGCGCCGACGACCTCGCCGAGACGTACGAGATGGCGATGACGGCGCTCTTCCGGCTGCTGTTCATAGCGTACGCCGAAGACAAAGACCTCCTCCCATACAAGCACAATGGCCTGTACCGCGCCCGCTCTCTCAAGACCAAAGCGCAGGAACTCCTAGAACAGAAGCGCAAGGCGGCGCTGGAGGGAACGGGCGAGGTCCAGTTCGATCCTGAGAGCGATTCGTTGTGGCGCGAGTGCGATGCGATCTTCCGGGCCGTCGAAGGCGGCAACCGGGATTGGGGCGTCCCCGGCTACGACGGTGGACTGTTCAGCCGCGATCCCGACATCTCCGCCGACGGCGCAGCGCTCGCTGACATCTCGCTCCCGAACACGGTCATGGGGCCGGTGCTCTTTGATCTGCTCTGCATCCAGACGGAGGCCGCCGAGGGCTGGGGGCCGGTGGACTTCCGCTCGCTGGGCGTGCGCGAGTTCGGCACGATCTACGAGGGCCTGCTCGAAAGCGAACTCTCCGTCGCCGAGACGGACCTGACCGTCGATGAGCAGGGCTACTACCGCCCGGTGCAGTCGGGCGAGGAGCCGCTGGTCAAGAAGTCGCGCATCTACCTGCACAACAGGTCCGGCGCGCGCAAGTCCACCGGCTCGTACTTCACGAAAGAGTTCGCCGTTGAGCACCTGCTCGACCACGCGCTCGAACCCGCGCTCGCCGACCATATGGCCCGCCTCGACGCCGCCTCGGACGACGACGCGGCGGAGCGCTTCTTCGACTTCCGCATCGCCGACTTGGCGATGGGCAGCGGGCACTTCCTCGTCGCGGCGGTGGACCGCATCGAACGCGCCCTGACGGGCTACCTCTCCAAGCGCCCGCTCTCCGGCGTCCGAAAGGAACTCGCAAGCCTCCGCGCCGCCGCCGAGACGGCCCTCGAATCACTCGCCGAGCAGGTGGAGATCGAGGACACGCAGTTGCTACGGCGGCAGATCGCGCGCCGGTGCATCTACGGCGTGGACTACAACCCCGTCGCGGTCACGCTCGCGCGGGTGTCGATCTGGATTCACACCTTCGTCCCCGGCCTGCCGCTGTCGCTCCTCGACCGCAACCTCGTCGCGGGGAACTCCCTCGTGGGCATCGGTACGGTGAAGGAGATCGAGGACAAGGCGAAGGAGGATGACCTGCCCCTGTTCGCCCTCGACGCCGAGCAACTCGTCGGCGAGGCGCTCGAACCGCTCCGGCGGCTGGGGAAGATCGCGGACGCCACCAACGAGGACCTTCGGCGCGCCCGCAAGGCGATGATGGAGGCTGAGGAGGCGTGCAGGCCAGCGAAGGCGCTCTGCGACATCGTGACCGCCTGCCGGATGAATGGCGAGAAACTGCCCATCAATCTCGCGCAGTGGGAGCAGATCAAGGGGACCATAGTCGGATCGCGGCACCACAAGGCGGCACAAAAGGCGCTCGACCACCTGTCGCCCCTGCACTATCCCGCCGCGTTCCCGGAGGTCTTCCTGCGCGACCGCTCCGGCTTTGACGTGGTACTCGGCAACCCGCCGTGGGAGGAGGCGACGCTTGAGGAGCACGCCTTCTGGGCGCGGCACGTTCCGGGGCTGCGCGGATTCAACCAGCGCCAACAGGAGCGGCAGAAGGCCACACTCCGAGAGCAGCGCCCCGACCTTGTGACGCTGTACGAGCGCGAACTCGCGGAGGCGGAGGCGATGCGACTCGCGCTGACGACCGGGCCGTATCCGGGCATGGGTACGGGGGACCCCGACTTATACAAGGCGTTCTGCTGGCGATTCTGGTTCCTGACACCGGCTCCCGGTGGATGGATTGGCGTGGTTCTGCCGCGATCCGCGTTCAACGCGAAGGGCACGACAGAGTTTCGGGTCGAAGCGATCAAGTACGGCGACCCGTTCGACCTGACCATGCTACTCAACACAGGCGGCTGGGTTTTTGAGGAAGCGGAACCCCGATACACCATCGGACTGCTGGCGTTGCGACACTCGGACCGTGGCAAGGCGGTTCGACTCCGTGGGCCATTCAGCAGCCGTCAGCGCTTCGATGCCGGGGTACATCGACCCCCCAGCGTCTTCAAGGCCGAGGAAGTTCTCGCTTGGACCGACACGGCGTCATTGCCGTTGTTGCCCGCCGAGGACTCTCTTGAGACGTTCGCGCGGATGCGCCAGCAGCCTCGGCTTGACCTCGACCAGCCGGGCCAGTGGAGAGCGAGGCCGCACCGGGAACTCGACGCGACCAACGACAAGAAGTTGATGGACGTGGAGTCAAAGGACAAGCCTCGCGGCTTCTGGCCCGTTTACAAGGGAGAGTCGTTCGACCTGTGGGAGCCGGATCGTGGGCCAGCAATGTACTACGCATGGGCCGACCCGAAAGTCGTTGTGCCGCACCTGCACAAGAAGGCGGTGGACGGCCTGAGGCGCAGCAACTCGGTGTGGTACGGGGTCGAGTTCAAGCAGGTCGCCAAGCCCGAGTCGCTTCCGTGCTATCGGCCGCGCATCGCATTCCGCGACGTGACGAACAGGACGAATCAGCGCACAGTCGTGATCGCGCTCGCGCCGCCAAAGGTCTTCATCGCCAATCAGGCTCCCTACCTGCTGTGGCTCCGTGGCTCGGCGCGCGATGAGGCATTCCTCCTCGGAGTGTTGGCATCACTCCCGCTGGACTGGTACGCGCGACGATTCGTCGAGACGCACGTCAACTTTTTCGTGCTCAACCCGTTCCCGATCCCACGCCCAAGTGGCGACGACGCGCTCAGGGAGCGCGTGGTGGCCGTTGCCGGACGGCTCGCCGCCGTGGATGATCGCTTCGAGGAATGGGCCGATTCCGTTGGTGTCGAATGCGGCCCTCTCGACGCCGCTGAGCGGTTCGACCTGATCTGCGAACTCGATGCCGTTGTCGCCCACCTGTACGGGCTTAGCGACAAGCACCTGACGCACATCTTCGAGACGTTCCATGAGCCGTGGGTGCCCGGAAGCACGATGGACCATCCCACGCTGGGGAACTTCAACGAGCGGCTCAAGACCACGCTGCGGTACTACCGGGAGTGGACAAGGAAGGCGTTCCCCACGGCGTACCAGCAACTCAAGCCCATCATCGGCCTTGCGGGCGGCGGGGATGGTTGTCGGCGAAAGTGAGCGGCCCCCGTGGATATCTACTTCGCCGACACCTTCTTCTACCGGGCGCTGCTCGACCCCACGGACGGCGCACACCAACAGACTGTTGATTTCGTCAAGCGTCGCCGGTTCCGCACGCTCACGACGGAGTTCGTCATCACCGAAATCGGCGACGCCTTCTGTAGCGAGCGGGTCCGGGCCGCGTTCCTGATCTGGCTCGATGGCCTGCGGCGGGACGGCACTGTCACCATCATCCCCGCTAGCGCCGACCTCGTGCAGGCTGGGGTCGAACACTTCCGGCGGTTCGGCGACAAGGAATGGGGCCTGACGGACTGCATCTCGTTCGTGGTGATGGCGAGCAAAGGCATCCGCGAGGCGCTCACGGGCGACCGGCACTTCGAGCAGGCGGGTTTCACGGCCCTGCTGCGGAACGGTACTGGTGGACAGCGATGACGAGCCAGCACGCCAACCTGTTCTCGCCTGCGCAGGCCGCTGCGTCCGCCAAGAGCGGCAACGGCGCAGACCGGGCCGCGATGCGCGAGGCGCTGGATGACCTCTTTCAGGCCGCGCAGCGCTACCGCAGCAGCGCCGAGTTCATGTCGCTCGTCCAGTTCGTGACCAAGTTCCGCCGCTACGCCCCGTACAACGCCATGCTCATCCACATCCAGCGCCCCGGCGCGACGTTCGTCGCCCCCGCGCACCGCTGGATCACCGAGTACGGGCGGCGCGTGAAGACCGGCGCGACGCCGATGGTGCGGTCGAGCGCACCCATTTCCTCCAAAACTTCCGCGACCAGGCGATGCGCCACTCCGTGCGTGCAGCCCGGGCAGTAGTGTGTGGGCGTTTCGGTAAAGCCTTCGGGTCGGTCGTAGACAAGGTTGTTTGTTGTCATAAATACCTCTTGGTGTCATGTCATTGCGAGCGATGGTCGAGTAGGCGGCGTTTTTCCGCCGTATCGAGACCTGAGCGAAGCAATCTCCATATTACGAGGGGATTGCTTCGTCGAAGAACCCTCCTCGCAATGACATTACGCAGGACTCATCCTCTCCAGCCACGCCTCGCGCGGATTTGTCTCCACGCTCAACTTGCTCGAGGCGATGCGTTCGATCTCGCGCAGGATCTCATCGGGAAACGGCACCACGCCGCCCATGCGTCCGTAGAACTCGACCGGGGCGCGTCCCTTCACCGCCAGGCGGACGTCCTCCAGCATTTGACCGGCGTTCATCTCTGTGACAAGGAACGCCTCGACCCGCCCCGCGAGTTGCTCGATGACCCCGGACGGAAACGGGCTGACGGTGATCGGTCTCAACAACCCGACCTTGATTCCCTTCTGACGCGCCTGTCTCACCGCTGATAACGCCACACGTCCCGCCGTCCCGAAGCCGATGACGACGAATTCCGCATCGTCGAGATGATATTCCTTGTAGCGCACTTCGTTTGCCTGGATGCTTTTCCAGCGCGCCAAAAGCCTGAGGTTGAGTTTCTCTTCTTCGATGGGATCCAGATAAATGGAGGAGAGGATGCGGCGCGGGCGTTTGCCCATCTTCCCGTCGGTTGCCCAATCCCAATTTGCGCGCTGAATCGGTCTCATCTCCGGCATCTGCGCGGGTTCCATCATCTGCCCGACCGAGCCGTCGAGGATGACCATGCAGATGGCGCGGTATTTTTCCGCGAGGTCGAACGACAGCCCCATCAGGTCAATCGCCTCCTGCACCGAGGCGGGCGCAAGGACAATCGGCTGGTAATCGCCGTGACCGCCGCCATGCACCGCCTGGTTGTAATCTCCCTGCGAGGGCGCGATGTTGCCGAGACCGGGTCCCCCGCGCATCACATTGACCAGCACTGCGGGAATCTCAGTGCCGGCAATATACGAGATGCCTTCCATCATCAGGCTCACGCCGGGACTCGACGACGTGGACATCACGCGCACACCCGCGCACGCCGCGCCGTAAACCATGTTGATCGCGCCGAGTTCGGATTCCGCCTGAACAAAAGCACGCCCAAGTTCGGGCATGCGCTTCGAGAGGTATTCGAGGATTTCGGTTTGCGGGGTGATGGGGTAGCCGAAGTACGCTTCGAGCCCCGCGCGCACCGCGGCTTCGGCGATGGCTTCATTGCCTTTCCATAATTCACGTGTCATTTATATTTCTCCGTAGGGATAACCCTTGCGGTTATCCAGCTTGCGGTTATCCAGCTTGCGGTTATCCAGCTGGGACAGGGGCAAGCCCTTTCCCTACAATTTCCCGATACACCGTGATCGCCGCATCCGGGCAGACCAGCGCACAGATGGCGCACCCCGTGCAGCCTTCCTTGAAGATGTGCGCGGGGTGGTAGCCTTTGGGGGTAAGCCGCGTCATGTCCAGTTCCATCACTTCCTGCGGACATGCGCTGATGCACAATTCGCATCCTTTACAGTAGGTATCGCTGACTTCGATCCAGCCTTTGGCTGCCATTGAGTCTCCTTTGTTATTGTTATCTGGAGACCTGACAGGTTTATGCAGGGAGTTGGTCGGCGATGGTCATTGTCCGCGCGGATGTTGATGATCGGACTGGCGCGTCTGAAACCTGTCAGGTCTATTCACTTATACGAGTAGTCGGACATTATTTAGCGGGATTCCCGCACCCTGATTATCGCTTCATCCGCCCTTTGGGTGTAGTGCCATGCGTCACGCTGCGGAGCGTACAAATATCATTCTTTCGGGGTGGTAGAATCCCGATATGAAACTGAATTGAATTGGAGGAAACCATGACAAATGCTGTGATCGTGGACGCCGTTCGCACGCCGGTCGGCGCCCTGGGAGGGGTTCTCGCTTCGGTTCGTCCCGACGATTTGGCGGCTCTTGTTATAAAAGAGATGGTCCAACGCAACAGGCTTGATCCTGCCCTCGTCGAAGAGGTCTTCTTCGGATGCGCGAATCAAGCCGGGGAGGATAATCGCAATGTGGCGCGCATGGCGGCGCTGCTGGCGGGTCTGCCCGTGGAAGTCGCGGGCGTGACCGTGAACCGCCTGTGCGCTTCGGGCTTGAACGCGGTCAATCAAGCCGCGCGCGCCATCAAAGCCGGTGAAGGGGAGGTGTACATTGCGGGCGGAGTCGAATCCATGTCCCGCGCGCCCTACTCGCTTCCCAAAGCCGAGGCGGGATACTCGTTTGGCAACCTCACCGCATGGGACACAGCTTTGGGGTGGCGCTATCCCAACCCTGCGATGAAAGAAAAATACGGAACCGAGTCAATGGGCGAAACGGCGGAGAACATTGCCAAAGAACGCCCGCACATTACGCGCGAAATGCAGGACGCGTTTGCGTTACGATCTCATCAACGCGCCATCGCCGCGAGCGACTCCGGAAGGTTCAAGGAGGAAATTCTCCCAATTCTCATCCCTCAAAAAAAGGGCGATCCGAAGATCGTGGATACCGATGAACGTCCGCGCCGCGACACCTCGATGGAATCGCTCGCCAAACTCAAGCCTGCCTTTGCCAAAGAGGGCGGAACCGTCACGGCGGGAAACTCGTCTGGATTGAACGACGGCGCGGCGGCGCTGCTGGTGATGAGCGAAGAGAAAGCCAAAGAATTGGGCTATAAGCCGTTGGCGCGCCTCGTTGCCTCCGCTGCCGCTGGCGTGGAACCCCGCGTGATGGGCATCGGTCCCGTCCCCGCGGTGACGAAAGCCCTCAGGCGCGCGGGGCTGACGATCAAGGACATCGGCTTGATCGAATTGAACGAAGCCTTTGCCGTGCAATCGCTGGCGGTCATCGAAGACCTGGGTCTCGATCCCGAAATCGTCAACGTCAACGGCGGCGCCATCGCCATCGGGCATCCGCTTGGATGTTCGGGCGCGCGGCTGATGACCACGCTCCTTCACGAGATGCGTCTACGCGGAAACGTGAAATACGGACTTGCCACACTCTGCGTCGGCGTCGGGCAGGGAGAAGCGACGGTGGTCGAATATCTTGGCTGAATTCCAGGGTCGCAGGTCGAAAGTCAAAATCCAACCTTTGACCCTTCGACGCGGCTCAGGGCAAGCCTTCGACTTTACAAGGAGATGAATGAGACGAATCTCTTTCCTTTTATTACTTCTCTTGTTGATTACAGCCTGCAACGTTCCCTCCACGCCGGTTACAGAGGAAACGCCCGTGCCCTACTCTCCCGATACCCCCTCGCCTCCAACGATAAACGCGCCGCTGGTCGAATCTCCTGCGCTGGTCTCCATTCACTTCTTCAACGAACTCGATGGCTGGGGAGTGACCGAAACGCAGATCGTCCGCACGAACGACGGCGGGATCACGTGGTACGACGTCACGCCTCAGGGACTCGCCGAGGCAGGCTACAGCATCGAGTTATTTGCGTTGGATCACGACAATATCTGGGCGCACAAGCCGGATTTCAGCAACTTTCCAAACAGCGGGGTTTTATATTACACGTCCGATGGCGGAATGACGTGGACGAATCGGACCACTCCGTTCAGCGGCGCGGATATTCAATTCCTCGATGCAGATAACGGCTGGGCGTTAGCCGATCTTGGCGTTGCCGCAGGCTCGCACGCGGTCGCCGTATATCGAACGACCGACGGCGGCACGACGTGGACTCAAAAATATACCAACGACCCCAACCTCGAAAACGCAGATGGATCGCTCCCGTTCGGCGGGCTCAAGTCCGGGCTTGCGCCGTTGAACATGCAAACGGCGTGGGTCTATGGCGTCACCTACGCGCCCGGCGTCGTCTACCTCCATCGCACCGACGATGGCGGGGCAAGTTGGCGCGAGGCGACATTGCCCCTGCCGCCCGGCGCGGAAACCTCCGAACTGGGCATTGACCGCGATCAAATGAAATTCGTTTCGCCCAACGACGGCTTCATCGCCATGCGCCTGACCGGCGACGCGTATCAACTCGCCATATACGTCACGCGCGACGCCGGGAACGCGTGGACGCTCACGCCGACGCTCATCCCCAACGGCGGCTCCATGGATTTTTTGTCGGCGGAGGAGGCGGTCATTTATAACGGCGAGCAGTTCTACGTCACGCGTGACGCGGCGCGCACGTGGCGCATCCTCCCGCCCGACGTGAAATTCGGCGACACGTTCGCAGTCATGGATTTTGTCAACCCGAATTCGGGCTGGGTTATCACGCTCGATCAGACCAATCGTCGTTCGTTGTATCGAACCCACGATGGAGGCGCGACATGGCTTCCCATAAATCCCTGAATTGGATCTTGAGCCTCTGCCTGCTTTTGACCGCGTGCCGGAGTTTCGCTTCACCCTCCCCCACGCCTGCCCCGGCTTTCGAACCAACTTCCCTCCCCGACACCCCAACGCCCGCGCCCGATTACGTGACCCGGTTGATGAACGCGGAATACCAACTCGGACTCACGGACGCGCTTCGCGTGGTGCAGTTGACCGACGGCAAATTCGAGCAGGGCGCGCCCGGCGGCGTTGATTACATCTCCGCGTCCCTGACCGGCTTTGCCGCGCGCGGCGACCTGGACGGCGACGACCGCAATGAATACGCCGCGCTCGTTTCCGAGAATTACGGCGGCACGGGCGTGTTCGTCTTTCTTGTCGTGTTCGACGACGTGGATGGAAAACCGACCTTTCGGACCTCGGCGTTGGTGGACGACAGACCCCTATTGAACGATCTTTCGATTGCAGGCGGTCAAATCTTTCTGGACGCCGCGATCCACAAATCGGACGATCCGATGTGCTGTCCCACGCTGCGTACGACGCGGCATTACCGGTTGATCCACAACCAGTTGAAGATGACCGATTACGTCACGTTCACCCCGGACGGAAGACCGCGCGCGATCGCCATCGAATCGCCCGCCGACGGAACGGAGGTTTTCAAATCGGTCCCGATCAGAGGCAGTGTAACGATCGCGCCGTTCGAGAACAACCTGATCTATGGCATCTATGACGCGGGCGGCATCCTGCTTTCGGAGGGACACATCACAGTGGATGCGCCGGACCACGGGGCGCCCGGCGCGTTCGAGCAGACCATCCTGCTGGGAAATTTTCTCTCCGGCACAGTGATACGCATCAGGATGCAGGATTTCAACCAGGAAGACGGTTCCCTGTTTGCCAT
>JAANMY010004227.1_pt1 | contig 11074 bp, 8 predicted proteins | sample 7279691 | NCBI WGS metagenome assembly JAANMY01 (sample SAMN14094543, study PRJNA606508) | bioreactor metagenome | isolation source: A lab-scale SPAN reactor treating ammonium-rich wastewater day 388 | place: Ireland: Galway | collected 2018-02-07
AGCACCTTCACGCCGAGCGGCTCGACCTCCGTGCGCAAACATGTTTTGCCGCCAACCGACGTCGCCGATGAAGCGGTGATTGTCCAGCGCGATGCGCTGCCGGCCGAGCTTGGCGCCGATCTGGTCATCGTAGTTGTAGGCGAGCCAGGCCTGATTAAGTTCCGTGGTCGGCGGGTCCGCCACGGGCGGGCGCGTCCCCTGGCCGTTCGAGCCGGCGGCGTTGAAGTTATGCTCGGGCCCGAGCACGGCAATGTTTTCGCCCTCCAGCATGGCGGTGAATCCGTGAAGCGGCGCGGTGGTGAAACCGAAACGTGTGCGGATGGTCGCCGCGTTGGATTCTTTGGCGAAGCGGTCGTCCTCGGCGAATTCGTGGCGCAGGCGGGCATTGAGGCTGAACTTGCCCTGGGCAATCGCGTCCGGAAGTTTGCCATTGAAGAGGCTGTCCAGCGTGCCTTTTTCCGCCGACGCTGCCGGCGCCGCGAGGGTTGCCGCAGTTGGCGGGGTTGGTGGCGCCGGCGGCTGGCCGGTGCCCGGCAGTGAAAATGGCTTTGTCTGCGCGCAGACCGATGCCGCGAAGGCCATGAACATGGCGCCGCCAGCGCAGACTGTTTTTGAGTGGGATGAACCGTCTCTCATAAGGCGGTTTCAGTCTGGTACACTTGCCGCGGGAAAACCATGATTCAAGTCAAAGGGCCCGCGCGTTGGATTCACGGTGAGCTACCACTGCAAACCCGGCGGCTGAAGGACGATTCCGCCATTCCGCCCAGGGCCAACACCACGGGACGTCTCGGCGCACGGCGATTCGAGCAGGCGCGAGCCGACACCCGGTGCTTCAACTCACCGCGGCCACACACCGCCCGCAGAGCGTGGGATGCTCCGCGCGTTGGCCGATGTCCGTTTCCCAATGCCAGCAGCGCTCGCATTTCTGGCCCTCGGCCCGGGCAACGGAAGCGACCACAACGGCGCCGGTTTCCTCGGCAAGTTGCACCTGCGACACGTTCAGCAGTTCGCGCAGCGAATCCAGATTCAATCTGGCATCGAGCATGAGCGGCCCGTCGCCGGTGAACGTCAACCTGGCTTCCAGAGCCTTGCCGATTTCCTTGGCCTGGCGGGCCGTCTCCAGCACGGGCAGCGCCAGTTCGCGCAGCAGAAACAGGCTCTTCCACGCTTCGACCTCCGCTGCTGGACGCTCGAAATCCTGCGGCTCCAGTGTGGTTTCGTGGACGGTTGCCGTCCTCCGGCCCGGCACCAATTCCCAAGCTTCGTCCGCGGTGAACGCCAGAATTGGCGACAGTATCTGGCACAAACCAGTCACCAAACGGTGCAGGGTGGTCTGGGTGGACCGGCGACGAGCCGAATTCGCGGCGTCCGTGTAGAGGCGGTCTTTGATCACGTCGTGATAAATCGCGGAGAGTTCCACAGCGATGAATTGACTCACCTGCTGGTAAACGACGTGGAACTCGTATCGGTCATACGCCGCGAGCACGGCTTGGGTGAGGCTCGCGAACTCGCCGAGAATCCAGCGGTCCAGGCCGGTCAGCTGATCTTCCGGCACGGCGTGTTTTGCGGGATCAAAGTCGTTCAGGTTCGAGAGTTGATAGCGCAAGGCGTTGCGGATGCCGCGATAGGTTTCGGACACTTTGCCGATGCGCTCCTCGCTGACGATGATATCGTTGCGGAAATCCTGCGAAGCAACCCACAAGCGCACCACGTCCGCGCCCCATTTCTTGATGTAAGCCTCGGAGGTTTGCGGTTTCTCGTAAGCAGCCGCGCCTTGTTTGCTTTTGGAAATCTTCTCGCGATCGGCGTCCACCATGAAGCCGTGGGTCAACACGGTTTTGTAGGGCGCCGCGCCGTTACCGGCCAGCGAGAGCAGCAACGAGGATTGAAACCAACCGCGATGCTGGTCGCTGCCTTCGAGATACATGTCGCACTGGAACGGCTGGTCGTTGCCGCGAATCTCCGTTCGCCGTGCAATAACGGCGCGGGAAGACGAACCGGAATCAATCCACACGTCCAGTGTGTCGTTGGATTTGGCAACCGCTTCCGCGCCCTGCCAATCCAGAGGCTTCAATAGCGACCAGAGTTCGGTGGTTGATCTTTCAAACCAGACATTCGAGCCGTGTTGCTCGATCAAATCAGCGGTCTTGCGCACGATCTGCGCGTCGAGGATTGCTTCTCCCTGTGCGTCGTAGAACGCGGGAATCGGCACCCCCCAGGTGCGCTGGCGCGAGATGCACCAATCGGGCCGCGATTGCACGGCGCTCTTGATGCGGTTAACCCCCCAATCGGGAATCCATTGCACGCGGTCAATTTCCGCAAGGGCGCGCTCGCGAAATGTAGCCGACGACGTGAGGAGGCGGTCGGCGTCCGTCGTGAGATCAGTCCGCCTCCTCACGTCGGCGGCTACGTGATCTATCTTGATAAACCACTGATCCATCGCCCGGAAAATGATGGGCGTCTTGCTGCGCCAGCAGTGCGGGTAGCTGTGATGATAATTCTCCTGATGCAACAACGCTTTGCGGACGCGTAGTTCGTGCAATACGGCTTCGTTCGCATCGCACTTGCCATGCTTTTCGAGAATGGATTTGCCCACCATTTCCGCCGGCATCTGTTGTTCCCCCGGCAGATCGGTCGTGTGTGTGAAACGGCCATCGTCATCCACCGGGGAGTAAATCGGCAGGCCATGCTGTCGTCCAAGATTGTAATCATCCAAACCATGACCCGGTGCGATGTGAACGAAGCCCGTGCCCGTGTCGTTCGTCACGAAGTTGTCACCGGCCAACAGCTTCCCAGTGCGATTACAGAACGGATGCTGGTATTCGAGCTGACTCAGGTGTCCGCCATCGAGGCTGCGAACAATCTGATAGTCTTCCCAGCCGCATTTCTGGGCGACTGCCGAAAGCAGGAACGCTGAGGCGATGAACTGTTCCTCGCCCACCTGCACGAGCGAGTAGCTGAACGTGTTGTTGAAGGCGACGGCGAGATTCGCCGGCAGCGTCCACGGCGTGGTGGTCCAGATGACGATGTTCACGCCGGGCCGGCCCACGACGGGGAACTTCACGAACACACTCTGGCTGACGTGATCCTGGTATTCCACCTCGGCTTCGGCGAGCGCGGTGCGGCACGGGATGCTCCAATAGACCGGCTTCTTGCCGCGATAGACGAAACCCTGTTCCACGATGTCCGCGAACAGCCGCAGTTCGTCCGCTTCGTATTCCTTGTTCAGCGTGAGGTAGGGATTGTCCCAATCGCCGAGCACCCCCAGGCGCTTGAACTGCGTTCGCTGGAGGTCTATGAACTTGCGCGCGTAAGTTTCGCAGGCTTTACGAATTTCCTGTGCGGCCGGCATCGCCGTAGAACCATCTGTTGTTCCTGCCGGCGGGACGTCGGCAGCACGCTTGCGCAGCTCCTGCGAAACCTTGAACTCAATCGGCAGTCCGTGACAGTCCCAGCCCGGAATGTAGGGCGCGCAGAAGCCGCGGAGGGTTTTGTATTTGATGACAATGTCTTTGAGTATCTTGTTTAGCGCCGTGCCCACGTGGACGTCGCCATTGGCAAAAGGCGGTCCGTCGTGTAGCACAAACTTGGGTGCGCCCGCGCGGGCGGCCTGGATCCGGGCGTAAAGACCGGCGGCTTCCCATCTTTTGAGACGCTCCGGTTCGCGAGTGACGAGGTCGGCCTTCATCGCGAAATCGGTGCGGGGCAGATTGAGTGTGTTCTTGTAATCCATGATCGGTTCTCAGGAGCGCCGACGGTAACAACCGGCCTGAAGGGTGTCAATTGACGCCATCGGATTGACGCCATGGGATGCACTCACGTCCAACTGGCGGCGAGTCGCCGCCGGCAATCTGTCCCGTTGCTTCAACGGTAACCCCCGGTGTGGCAGGGCAAGAAATGGCTAGGAATTGCCAAAAGGGGTGGGGAAGGCTGGTGTTTGCTGCACCATTCTCGAAGTTGAGATGGCAGGCAGTGGCGGTGAATCAGCCGGGCCGACACGGCGATTGGCCGTTCCCGGCACACAGCCCGTGCAATCTGTACTTAGTCGCTGTGAGAAACAAGCCGACCAGACGGCGGTTCTCGACGAAAGGCGGCCACGCCTTCCCCGTAGGGCGGCTTTTGTTTTCAATCCCCAACGAGTGCATCGCCCACCGTCTGAAAGGAGCCCGGCCATGATGGAAATTCGGCGCACGATCAAATACGAAGCCGACCGGGTCCGAGGGTTCGCGGACGAGATCATGAGCGTCTCGGGCTGCGAGCAGCTCAAGAGTTGCATCCAGTGCGGCACCTGCTCCGGCACTTGCCCGCTCAGCATCTACATGGATTTTTCACCGCGTCAGGTCATGGCCCTGGTGCGGGCTGACTTCAAGAACGAGGTGTTGAGCAGCAAGACCGTCTGGCTATGCGCCTCCTGTTACGCCTGCACCGTCGAGTGCCCACGGCAGATTCGCATCACAGACATCATGTATGCCCTCAAGCAGCGCGCCATCAAGGAGGGCATCTACCCGAAGCGATTTCCGATTCCCATTCTGGCAACAGAATTCTCCGACATGGTTCGTCGCAAGGGGCGCATCACCGAGACGTTGCTGGTGATGCGGCTGTTCCTCAAGGCCAACTGGCGCGCCGTGTTCAGTTCCTGGCGATTGGGGTTGGGGTTGATCCGGACGGGGCGTTTCGTCCTCCGGGCTGAACGCATCGAACATCAGGCCGAGTTGCAGAAAATGCTCGCCGCGGCTGGTAACAACAATGCCAGACCAAAGGAGGCTGCATGAAGTACAGTTATTTTCCCGGCTGTTCGCTCAAAGGCCTGGGCCGCGCTTACGAGGAATCCCTTCTACCCGTAATGAAGCATCTGGGCGTTGAGTTGCAGGAACTGGAAGATTGGAACTGCTGCGGCGCCACCGCGTACATGTCCGTGGACGAAGCCAAGGCCGGCGTGCTGGCCGCGCGCAACCTTGCCATTGCAGAGAAGACGGGCCCACAGGATTTATTGACCCCGTGCAGCGCCTGTTATCTCGTGCTTAACAAGACGAAGCATAACATCACCGACTTCCCCGACATTCGCGACAGCGTCCACCGTGCGCTCAACAGCGCCAATCTCACCTACACCGGCAGCACCAAGGTTCGCCACCCGCTCGACGTGCTCATCCACGACGTCGGGCTGGATGTCATCAAGGAAAAGGTCGTGCGTCCGCTGAAAGGTCTGAAGGTCGCGCCTTATTATGGCTGCCAGGTGGTCCGCCCTTACGCCACTTTCGACGACGCGTGGAATCCAACCACGATGGACCGCCTGCTCGCCACGCTGGGCGCTGAGGTCGTTGACTACCCGCTCAAGACCAAGTGCTGCGGCGGCAGTCTGACCGGCACGGTGCCGGAAGCGGGGCTCCGCATGACCTACATCCTGCTCAAGGAAGCCGTCCGGCGCGGCGCGGACGTGATCGCCACCATCTGCCCGCTTTGCCAGTTCAACATGGACGCCTACCACGACCAGATTGACCGGCGCTGGGGGCCGACGCGCATCGCCACGGTGTATTTCACGCAACTGATGGGGCTGGCGTTTGGTCTGACGCCAAAGGAACTCGGACTGAATCGCAACTTTGTGCCGATGAAACCGCTGCCGGAAGAGCCGGTGGCGGCTTGAACTCAACCCATTGCTTCTCATGAAAACGAATGGCAAGAACGGCGACGTTCGCGTCGGCTTCTACGTTTGCCATTGCGGCAGCAACATCGCAGCGATGGTGGATTGCCCGGCGGTCGCACAATTCGTCGCCACGCTTTCCGGCGTGGTCGTGTCGCGCGATTACAAGTACATGTGCTCTGACCCGGGGCAGGAGTTGATCCAGCAGGACATCAAGGAGCATCAACTCAATCGCGTGGTCGTCGCGTCCTGCTCACCGCTGTTGCACGAGCACACCTTCCGCAACGCCGTCGCGACGGGCGGACTGAACCCGTTCTATTTCCAAATGGTCAATATCCGCGAGCACGATTCGTGGGTGCATACTGACCGCACCGCCGCCACCGACAAGGCCAGGGCGCTCGCACACGCGGCGATTCGTCGGGTGCGCTTTCACAAGGCGCTTGAACCGACCCGCGTCCCCATCAATCCGGACACGCTCATTATCGGCGGCGGCATCTCGGGCATTCATGCAGCGTTGCTGCTGGCGAACGCGGGCAAGAAGGTCACGCTCGTCGAGCGCGAGCCGAGCATCGGCGGCCACATGGCGCAACTGGACAAGACCTTTCCGACGCTCGACTGCTCAGCCTGCATCCTCACGCCCAAAATGTCCGCCATCCGGTCGCACCCCAACATCACTCTCTGGACTTACTCCGAGGTAACGAAGGTCGAAGGCTACGTGGGCAACTACAGCGTGACGGTGAAGCGCAAGCCGCGTTTCATTGACGAGGAACTCTGCGTTGGCTGCCAGGAATGCATCAAGGCGTGCGTGTTCAAGGAAGGCAAGTTCCCGGATGAATTCAATGTGGGCCTCGGCAAACGCAAACCGATCTACATCCCGTTCCCGCAAGCCGTGCCGCAGGTGGTCGTCATTGATCCGGATCGCTGCATCCAGGTCAAGACCGGCAAGTGCAAACAGACCTGTGTGGAAGCCTGCGCCGACCGGCACGCGATTGACTTCACGCAGAAGGAGGAACTCGTCGAAATCAAAGTCGGCAACATCATCGTGGCCACGGGCTACAAGCTCTTCGACGCCACGCGCACTCCGCAATATGGCTACGGGCGTTATCCGAATGTCTTCACCTCGCTGGAACTCAAGCGCCTCGTCAACAGCAGCGGACCGACGACCGGCGAAATCCTCTTGCGCAACGGGCAGCATCCCAGGTCGGTCGGATTCATTCTCTGCGTCGGCTCGCGCGACATGAAGACCAACCGTTGGTGCTCGCGCACGTGTTGTATGCATTCGATGAAGCTCGCCCAACTCATCCGCGAACACACGGCTGCCGACGTGACCATTTTCTACATGGACATCCGCGCCCCCGGCAAAGGCTGTGAAGAGTTCTACGACAAGTCACTCAAGGACGGCATTCAGTTTGTGCGCGGGCGCGTCGCCGAGGTCACCGATTGGGCGCTCTCGCCGGAGGAGGAGGGCAAGCTCGTCATCCGCGTCGAGGACACGCTGGCCGGTTTCGTGCGGCGCATCCCGGTGGACATGATTGTGCTGGCCACCGGCATGGAACCGCAGGCCGACGCACAGGACATGCGGCGGTTGCTGAACATGAGTTGCAGTTCGGAGGGCTGGTTTCTCGAACGCCATCCCAAGCTCGCGCCTGTGGCCACGTTCACCGACGGAATTTTCATCGCCGGCTGTTGCCAGGGGCCGAAGGACATTCCCGACAGCATCGCACAAGCAGGCGCGGCAGCGGCGGAGGCGCTGTCGTTGATTGACAAAGGTTACATCGAGCAGGAGCCGAACACTGCCTACATCGAGGAAGCCGATTGCTCTGGGTGCAAATCATGCATCCCGCTTTGTCCTTATACCGCGATCATGTTTGACGAGAGCAAGCAGAAGGCGACGATCAACGCGGCGCTCTGCAAAGGCTGCGGCACGTGTGTTGCCTCATGCCCGAGCGGCTCGATCAGACAGAACCTGTTTGAGGATGAGGAGATTTTCAGCGAGATCGAAGGAGTGCTGGCGTGAAAAACCGAATAACGAAATCCGAAACCCAAGGAGCGCGGACAGCCTTGTCCGCGAGTTCCTGTGCCTTGTCGTCAGTTGCGGATGATTTCCGTGATGCTCTCGGGATCAATCAGCACCAACTCCGAATCACCGAAAAAGACAATCTCACGATAATTCTTGGGGGCGCCGAAGTCCCTCGGCTCCTTGAACGTGTATTGCGCACCGTTGTTGAGACGCACTGTGAAAGGCTGGAAGGGCTTCCGTTCAACGACATCTTTGATGGCCATCACATTCATTGGGGACAAATCTACTACGACTGCACAAACCCGCCAACACCAAAATCCGGGCGTGCCACATGAACGATCCTTCTCCTCAACCAAACGCCGCCTGGCAACCGCGTATCGTGGCGTTCTTCTGCAACTGGTGCACCTACACCGCCGCCGACCTCGCGGGCGTCTCGCGGCTCAAATACGCACCCAACGTCCGCGTCATCCGCCTCATGTGCTCGGGCCGCGTGGACCCGCAGTTTATTCTCGATGCCCTGGCCCGCGGCGCGGACGGCGTGCTGATCGGCGGCTGCCACCTGGGCGACTGCCACTACGTCGAGGGCAACTACAAGACGATGCGCCGCTTTCAAATGCTCAAGCGCATGCTGGCCGACATGGGCATCAAGGACCAGCGTGTCCGCATCGAGTGGATTTCCGCGTCCGAAGGTGAGCGTGTGAAAACGGTCATCAACGAGATGGTCGAACAAGTCAAAGCCCTCGGCCCGCTAAATTTGCCGGGACGCTTCGCGGATTGGGACCGTGAGATGGCGGAGTTGGAAGGCGAAGTACACGCGGACCAACGGGCTGGCCGACGCAACAAAGCGGAGGTGGCTCATGCCTGATCGTGGAAACATCAGTTCTTTTCTGAATGGCGGTAGTGCCGTTCTCATTAACACCCCGCTTCAGCGGGGTGAACGCAAATCGATGGAGGATAGAAACCGTTTTAACGGTTTCGGTCGAACACGGAAAACCGTTGAAACGGTTTCCTGGTTTCGCCCGCTGCCGGTCACCCCGCTGAAGCGGGGTGTTAATGAGAGCAGAATCGGAGAACGTGAAAGTTCTGCGAGCTATGAAACCTAAACCCAAAATCGGCATTTACTGGTGCGCCTCATGTGGTGGTTGCGAAGAAGCCGTCGTGGATTTGGCGGAGGATATTCTCGGTGTGGTCGAGGCGGTGGACATCGTGCTCTGGCCGTGCGCGATGGATTTCAAGAAGAAGGACGTGGAAGCGATGCCTGACAAATCCATCGTCGCCACGCTCATCAACGGCGCGATTCGCACGAGCGAGCAGGAGGAGATGGCGCATCTGCTCCGGCGCAAGAGCCAGTTCATCATCGCTTACGGCGCGTGCGCGCACCTCGGCGGCATTCCCGGACTGGCCAACCAGTTTTCGCGCGAGCAAATGTTGCGTTTCGTCTATGAAGAAACGCCGACGATGGTGAACGAGGCCAAGACGCGTCCGCAGATTTCGTTTCAGAACAACGGCCACCGGGTCACGCTGCCCGAATTCCGCAACGTCGTCCGCACGCTGGATCAGGTGGTGGAGGTGGATTACTACATCCCCGGTTGCTCGCCGACGCCGAAGATCACGAAGGCAGCCATCGGCGCGATTCTCGAAGGCAAGCTCCCGCCCAAAGGCAGCGTGCTTGCGCCGGACATTGCCCTTTGCGACGAATGCCCGCGCAAAGCCAGCAAGCCCACGAACGTCAGCTTCACGGAGTTCAAGCGCCCGCACCTGACGCAACTCGATCCCGACTTGTGTTTCCTCGCGCAAGGCATCGTGTGCCTGGGGCCGGCCACGCGCGGCGGATGCGAGGCCGCCTGCACCTGCGGCAACATGCCTTGCACCGGTTGTTTTGGACCGACGTCGCGCGTGCGCGATCAGGGCGCGAAGATTCTCTCCTCGCTCTGCGCCAACGTGGCTTCCAAGGACGAAGCGGAAGTCCGAAAGATTGAAGCCGGCATCCCCGATCCCGTCGGGACGTTTTACCGATACGGCCTCGCGAAGAGCCTGCTCCGGCGAAAAGTGGATTTGCCGCTTGAATCAGAAAGCGCGAAGCCATGAGCACGAGCCTCCAACTTCCTGTAGCAGCCGACGTAAGGAGGCTCACTATTTCTCCGCCCGAATGTCAGAGCCTCCTTACGTCGGCTGCTACAATTTGAAGTTATGAACCCCGCCACCCGAAAAGTCTGGAACGAAGGCGCGCAACGCGCCGTTGCCGCCGCAAAGGCGGAGCACCGCCGCGTGACGATTGACCCCATCACCCGGCTCGAAGGCCACGGGAAAATTGACGTGTTCCTTGACGAAGCCGGCGATGTCGAGCGCGCCTACCTGCAAATTCCCGAGTTGCGCGGCTTCGAGGTGTTCAGCATCGGTCGCCCCGCCGAAGACATGCCGCAAATCACCAGTCGCATCTGCGGCGTTTGTCCCACGGCCCATCACATGGCTGCGACCAAGGCGCTCGACGATCTCTACAAAGTCGAACCCACTTCCGCTGCGCGCAAGATTCGCGAGTTGGTCTATAACGCTTTCATGTTTGAGGACCATGCGCTGCACTTTTACATTCTCGGCGGTCCGGACTTCATCGTCGGTCCGGACGCGCCCAAGGAACAACGCAATGTCGTCGGTGTCATCGGCAAGGTCGGGGTTGAGGTCGGTAAGAAAGTGATCTCCATGCGCCGGCGGGTGCGCGAGTTGATCGCGTATTTCGGCGGTAAGGTGATCCATCCTGTGCTTGGCCTGCCCGGCGGCGTTTCCAAGGCGCTCAAGCCGGAAGACCTGCCACAGTTCAAGGAGTTGGCGAAGGACACGTTGGAGTTCGCCCAGTTCACTCTGCAAGTCTTCAAGGACATCGTGCTCAAGAACGCGGACTACGTGAAGCTCATCAGCGGCGACACCTACACGCACCGCACCTATTACATGGGCCTCGTGGACGCGCAGAACAAAGTGAACTTCTACGACGGCCAGATTCGCGTGGTGGACCCGACCGGCGAGGAATACGCGAAGTTCCCCGTGCAACGATACCGCGAGTTCGTGGCCGAACACGTCGAACCCTGGAGCTACGTGAAGTTCTGCTACCTCAAACCGCTCGGCTGGCACGGCTTCGAGGAAGGCCCGCAAAGCAGCGTTTATGCGGTTGCCCCACTTGCCCGTCTCAACGCCGCCGACGGCATGGCCACGCCGCTGGCGCAAAAGGCTTGCGACGAGTACTTTGCCACGCTCGGGGGCAAACCGGTGCATCACACACTCGCCACCCACTGGGCGCGAGTGGTGGAAATCATTCAAGCCGCCGAACGGATGGTCGAACTGGTCAACGACCCCGAGATCACCAGCGGCAACATCCGCAATATTCCGACCGCGAAACCGACCGTCGGCATTGGTGTCGTCGAAGC
>JAANMY010004233.1_pt1 | contig 11052 bp, 13 predicted proteins | sample 7279691 | NCBI WGS metagenome assembly JAANMY01 (sample SAMN14094543, study PRJNA606508) | bioreactor metagenome | isolation source: A lab-scale SPAN reactor treating ammonium-rich wastewater day 388 | place: Ireland: Galway | collected 2018-02-07
GCCCAGGAAGGTGTCGCCGTTGGTGGCCAGCACCTCGAACTGCTTCTCGCCGTCGACGTTGGCGATCTCGATGATCGACACGTCGAAGGTGCCGCCGCCCAGGTCGTACACGGCGATCTTGCGGTCACCGCCGGCCTTGTCCAGCCCGTAGGCGAGCGCGGCCGCGGTCGGCTCGTTGATGATGCGCTTGACGTCCAGCCCGGCGATCCGGCCGGCGTCCTTGGTGGCCTGGCGCTGGCTGTCGTTGAAGTAGGCCGGCACGGTGATGACCGCCTCGGTGACCGTCTCGCCCAGGAAGGCTTCGGCGGTCTTCTTCATCTTCTCCAGCACCTTGGCGCTGACTTCCTGCGGCGAGAGCTTCTTGCCGTCGCTGGTTTCCACCCAGGCATCGCCGTTGTCGTGCGCGATGATCGCGTACGGCACCAGGTCCAGGTCCTTCTTGACCTCGGCGTCGGTGAACTTGCGGCCGATCAGGCGCTTGACCGCGAAGAAGGTGTTCTTGGGGTTGGTGACGGCCTGGCGCTTGGCGGAGGCGCCGACCAGCACTTCGCCGTCCTTGGTCCAGGCGACGACGGACGGGGTGGTGCGGTCACCTTCCGCGTTCTCGATGACGCGGGCCTTGCCGCCTTCCATCACCGCGACGCAGGAGTTGGTGGTGCCGAGGTCGATGCCGATGATCTTGGCCATGTGTGATTACCTCTGAAAGTGTGGATTCGGTGCGGCAGCGCCGCGATGGTTCGTATCTGGGGGTGGCGCGTCGCGATTCAAGGGATCAATCGCGCCGTATTGCAGGAAATCAGGGCGCGACGACCACCATCGCCGGGCGCAGCAGGCGGTCGTTCAGCACGTAGCCCTTCTGGAAGGCCTGCACCACCGCGCCGGACGGAATGCCGTCGGCCGGCTGCTGGCTGACCGCGTTGTGGTGTTCGGGGTTGAAGGCGTCGCCCGGCTTGGGCGCCACCTCGACCAGGCCGTTGCGCTCGGCGACGGTATGCAGCTGCTTGAGCGTGAGTTCCAGCCCCGCGCGCAGCGGGTCGTCGGCCGGGGCGGCGGCCAGGCCGGCATCCATCGAATCGAACACCGGCAGCAGGTCGGCCAGCAGTTTCTCGTTGGCGAAACGACGGGCCATGTCGATGTCGCGGGCCAGGCGCTTGCGCTGGTTGTCGAGGTCGGCGCGTTCGATCAGCGACTGCGCCTTGAGCTGCTCGATCTCCGCCTTCAGGGCCTCGACCTCGTCGATCTCGGGCTCGAGCGGCTGGGTCTGATGGGGGTCGAAGTCGGCTTCGGTGGTCATGGGCTCATCCGGGATGGGTCGATACCCCGGACGTGAGGCCGCCCGTTGCGCCTTTCAAGCCTCAGCGCGCGGCGATGGCCGCCCCGAGCGCCTGCGCGGTCGCCTGCACCACCGGGATGACGCGGTCGTAGGCCATCCGGGTCGGGCCGATCACGCCCAGCACGCCCAGCACCTCGCCATCGCGGCCATAGGGCGCGGCGACCAGCGCCACATCCTCCAGCGGCGCGATGCCGGTTTCCTCGCCGATGAAGATCTTGACGCCCTCGGCGTGCAGCGTGCGCTCCAGCAGCTGCAGGATGTCGCGCTTGCGGGCGAAGGCCTCGAACAGTTCGCGCAGCCGCTCGACGTCGGTGATCGCCTGGGCGCCCATCAGCCGGGTCTGCCCGGCGACCAGCAGGTCCTCGCCCTGCCCGGCCGGTACCAGCGCCTGCTCGGCCAGTTCCACCGCCTGGCTCAGCAGCGCCTGCATCTCGTCGCGGGCGGCACGCAGTTCGGCCAGCAGCTGGGTGCGGACCTGCGGCAGCGGGTGGCCGGCGAAGTGGCTGTTGAGGTAGTTGGCGACCTGTTCCAGCGCGGCGGGCTCGAAAGCGCGGCGCAGTTCCAGCACCCGGTTCTGCACGCTGCCGTCATGCAGGACTAGGATGGCGAGCACGCGCTGCGGCTCCAGCATCACGAAATCGATGTAGCGGAAGACCAGCGCGTCGGGTTTCGGGGCCGCCACCACACCCACGAAGCGGCTCATCGCCGACAGCAGCTCGGACGCGCTGCCCAGAAGCTGCCGTGTGTCGCCGCCGGCCAGTTCCTCGCGCAGTTTCTGCATCTCGCCGGCGGGCAGCGGACGGCACTGCAGCAGGCTGTCCACGAAGACCCGGTAGCCCTGGGTGGTCGGGATGCGCCCCGCCGAGGTGTGCGGCGAAGCCAGCAGCCCCAGGTCCTCCAGGTCGGACAGGATGTTGCGCACCGTGGCCGGGCTCACCTTCAGCCCCGCGTGCTCGGCCAGCGTCTGCGACCCGACCGGCACGCCGTCGCGGATATGGCGTGAGATCAGCGTGCGCAGTAGCTGGCGGGCGCGGGCGTCGAGCGCGGGGGCGTTGTCCATGTCACCGATATGGTGCATCAACACCGGCGGCGCAAGCATCTCAACCGCTGCGATTCGACCCATTAAGCTATGCGCGATGCTGACCCGCCTCGCCATCGCCGACTTCGCCGTGGTCCGTGCCGCCGAACTGGAGTTCGGGCCGGGCATGACCGTCATTTCCGGCGAGACCGGCGCCGGCAAATCGCTGCTGGTCGATGCGCTGGGCTTCCTCTGCGGACAGCGCGCCGACGCCGGCGTGGTCCGCCACGGGGCCGAACGTGCCGAGCTTTCCGCCGAATTCGACCTCGGCGATGCGCCCGCCGCCCGCGCCTGGCTGCAGGAAGCGGAGATGGACGAAGCCGGCGACTGCCAGCTGCGCCGCGTGCTGCGCGCCGACGGCGGCTCCAAGGCCTGGATCAACGGGCGGATGGCCAGTGCCGCGCAGCTTTCGGAACTCGCCTCGCTGCTGGTCGAGATCCACGGCCAGCACGCCCAGCAGGCCCTGCTTTCGCGCGTCTCGCAGCTGGCGCTGCTGGATGGCTATGGCCGCCACGCCGATCTGTTGGCCGAAGTCGCGCACACCGCCAAACGCTGGCAGGCCGCCCGCACCGAGCTGGAGGCATTGAACGCCCGCGGCGATGTCGGCGAGCGCGTCGATTTCCTGCGCCACCAGCTGCGGGAACTGGAAGCCGAGACGCTGGATGCGGCCAGCCTTGCGGGCCTGGATGCCGACCACCGCCGCCTCGCCCACGCCAGCGAGTTGATCGAGGCCCAGTCCAGCGCCCGCGACTGGCTGGCCGAAGCCGACGAGGCCAATGCGCTCGCCCTGCTCCGCCGCGCCCGCGACGCGATCAGCCGCGTCATCGACCACGAACCGCGCCTGGCCGATGTCGATGCGTTGATGGAATCCGCCACCATTTCCCTCGACGAGGCCGCCGACACGCTGGCCCGCCTCGGCGACACGCTGGACCTGGAACCGGGCCGCTTCGAGGCGCTCGACCAGCGCCTGCAACGGGTGCACGCCCTTGCCCGCAAGCACCGCGTCGGCGTGGATGGACTGGCCGACGTGCAGGCACGCATCGGGGAGGAACTCGCCTCGCTCGACAACGCCGAGGCCCGCGCCGCCACGTTGGTCGAAGAGCTCGAAGCCGCCCGCCAGGCCTGGAACACCGCGGCCGCCAAGCTGACGCGTGCCCGCAGCAAGGCGGCCAAGGCGCTGTCGGCGGCGACCGTGGCCATCGTCCGTGAACTGGGGATGGGCGAAGCCGACTTCCGCATCGAGCTCACCGCCGAAGCCGGCCTCGAACCCAATGCCCAGGGCGCGGAACGCGCCGAATTCCTGATCGCCGCCAATCCCGGCCAGCCGCCCCGCCCGCTGCGCAAGGTGGCTTCGGGCGGCGAACTCTCCCGCATCTCGCTGGCCATCGAAGTGGCGGCGCTCGGCATCGACACCGTGCCGACGATGGTCTTCGACGAGGTCGACACCGGCATCAGCGGCGGCGTCGCCGAAGTGGTCGGCCGCAAGCTGCGCGCACTCGGCGGTCGCTGCCAGGTGATGTGCGTGACCCACCTGCCGCAGGTCGCCGCGCAGGGCCACGCGCAATGGCGCGTGCGCAAGGCCAGCAGCGAGGCACTGACGATGAGCGCGGTGGAAAGGCTGGACGATGCCGGTCGTGTCGAGGAAATCGCCCGGCTGCTGGGCGGCGTGAACGTCAGCGACGCGGCGCGGGCCGCCGCCCGCAGCCTGCTGGAGGGGGCCGGCTGATCAGCGCTTCTTGCGCACGTACATGACCAGCGCGTGGTCTTCGATGACGTAGCCGTGGCGCGCGGCGATGTCGCGCTGCAGCTTCTCGATCTCCGGGCTCTCGAATTCGATGATCTTGCCGGTGTCCAGGTCGACCATGTGGTCGTGGTGGTCGCCGCGGTCGAGTTCGTAGACGGCCTGCCCGCCTTCGAAATTGTGCTTGAGCACCAGCCCCGCCGCCTCGAACTGGGTCAGCACGCGGTAGATGGTGGCCAGGCCGATGTCCTCGTTTTCCGCGAGCAGTTGCCGGTAGATGTCCTCGGCGGTGACGTGGCGCGGCTTGTTCTGTTCCAGCAGGTTGAGGATGCGGACGCGGGGCTGGGTGACTTTCAGGCCGGCATTGCGCAGTTCTTCGTTGTCCATCGTGTGGGTATGAACGCGGGCGCCGCTTGCGCGGGCCGCAGCTCCTGTCGCGGTGGGCTGGCGTGTATTATCGCCCAACCCCACGCTGCCCCGTCTGCACATGCGCAAATCCCTGCTGATCCTCGCCCTGGCCGCCACCACCGCCGGCTGCGGCATCGTCTATCGCCAGCCGATCTACCAGGGCAACCTGATCGAGCCCTCGGCCGTCGAGCAGCTGCAGGTCGGCATGAGCAAGCAGCAGGTGTCGGCGATGCTCGGTACGCCGTCCATCGAGGATCCCTTCCACCACGACCGATGGGACTACACCAGCACCCAGCGCCGCGGCCGTACCGGCCCCGCCGAGGTGAAGAACTTCGTGGTGTTCTTCGAGAACGAGGCGGTGACCCGCTGGGAAGGCGACTACTTCCCCAGCCAGGATGCCGAACTGGCGCGCCGCTCGCTCCGCGACTTCGGCCCCAACCTGCGCAAGGACAAGAAGAAGGGCCGCTGACCGGCAGCCGCTTCGGAACGACGGAAAGCCCGCGATCAGCGGGCTTTCCGCTTGATGGCCCTGGCGGTTTCGGCGCGCCGGCGGCGGGCTTCCTTCGGGTCGATGGTCAGCGCACGCAGCAGTTCCAGCCGGTCGCCGTCATGCAGGATCGTATCCTCCCCCACCCGGCGCCCGAACACCGCGAAGCCGGCCAGCGGATAGCCTTCGGCCAGACCGGAAGCGGCACTTGCTTCGGCCACGGTGGCGCCTTCGGGCACTTCCAGCGTGCGGGCCGTGAACCGGTCCGGCCATGCGGCGATGACGTCCACCTTCATCTCAGGCGGCTTCGGCTCGCGCGGTGCGGACGAAATCGTCGACCATCCGGTCCGCGAGGCCCTGCAGCCCAAGCTTGATCACCGGCGCCAGCAGGCTGGAGGCCGGCTCGAACTCCAGCAGCAGCGAGACCTTGCTCGCGTCTTCCGACAGGGGGGTGAATTCCCAGCGACCATGCAGCTTCTTGAACGGACCTTCGGCCAGCTGCATGTCCATCGCGCGCCCCGGGACCAGCGTGTTCTCGGTGACGAACCAGGTCTTGAAGCCGGCCAACTGCAGGTCGAGGCGGGCCTTCATCATGTTCCCGCCCTGCGCCAGCACGGTGGCGGCCTGGCACCAATTGAAGCGACGGGGATAGGCTTCGACATCGGCCACCAGCGCGTACATCGCCTCGGCCGGGCGCGCCACCAGGGCGCTGCGCTCGATCGTGTTGGACACGTGACTCCTCACTGCAGGTTCCGCATTCATCGGCGACAATGCCCGCATGAGCAAGGCCGCCAACAACAAGACCGCGAAGGATACGGCAAAGAATCCCACCATCGCCCTGAACCGCCGGGCGAAGCACGAGTACCACCTGGAGCAGCGCTTCGAGGCGGGTCTGGCGCTGCAGGGCTGGGAACTGAAGGCGATCCGCGCCGGCCGCGCCAACATCGGCGAAAGCTACGCCATGATCAACAGCGGCGAGATCTTCCTGTTCGGCGCGCAGATCACCCCGCTGATCCAGGCCTCCACCCACGTGGTCGCCAACGACCGCCGCAACCGCAAGCTGCTGCTGCACCGCCGGGAGATCGACACGCTGGTCGGCCGCGTGGAGCGGGATGGCTACACCCTCATCCCCACCGCCCTCTACTGGAAGGGCAACAAGGTGAAGGTGGAAATCGCGCTGGCCAAGGGCAAGCAGGCCCACGACAAGCGCGCCGCCAACAAGGAGCGCGACTGGAACCGCGAGAAGCAGCAGGTCATGCGCCGCCACAACAAGTACGCCTGAGCTGCGCGGCCCGGGCAAAGGAAAAGGCCGGGACCTTGCGGTTCCGGCCTTTTGCGTTTGGGGGTGGCGTCTATTGAATTGGACGGAAAAACGCTTGATATGCGCGAGATTCGATAAGACTGAGGATTGAGTTACCGTCAGAGTTACCGTCAGCGGCCCGGGGCTTAGGCCGCGCGCGCCATGCGCTGTTCTACCCATTCCGCCACGGCGGGCGACGGCCACGCGGAGCTCCGTTCGGTCAGGCGGATGCGGGCTGGGAAGTCGCCTTTGGCTTCGAGGCGATAGATGGTGGCTTTGCTCAGGCCGGTGACATGCTTCACTTCGGGCAGGCGCAGCAGTCGCGCCGGGAGATCGGTTCGATTCATCGGGTTCCTTGGGGTGGTGTTGGGATGCGCGCGCGGCTGGCCTGAGGGCCGAGCCGGGGCACGGGGGGATTCACGCGGGCTTCCGAGGGTTAAATGCCCTCACGGAAAATTGCGGCTCAGATTCACCGGCTGTCTCCCTAAGGTGTTCAACTTGAACACTTAGGGTTAGTAGTCGGGGGCTACCTCTTGCAGGTAGGCTTCCGCATCCGCGATGGCATCAGGATCGGCCCCGTGGTCCCTCAGTAGCCCTAACGCCTCCCTGAGGATGTCCGGTCCGTCCCGCTCCATGGCATCCGCGAGGCTGGCCGCCAACTTGTGGGCTCTCGCGTGCCAGAGGGCAGTAGTGGCGGGGACCTCGTTACTTGGCTCCCTGTCTCGCCTCGCGTAGCACCATCGAGGCCAGCCGGTGGCCGGGTCGAGCTCGTGGGCGGTGAAGCTACCCGGGTCTGTCGCCATGAGCTTCTTCGTCATCGAGTTCACTACGCCCACGCTGAGACCCATAGAAGCCGCTAAGGCGCGTTGTGAGATCGGCAGGGGACGCCGGCCACGGTCCGTCAGTTGGGCCATCAGCTGCCATGCGGCGTCCCTACGTTGCTCAGGGTGTAGACCGAGCTTCTCGCCGCCCACGTTCACCAGCTTGGACGCTTGCACGATGGTGTCCCTGTCGGCGTCCAGCAGGCGGGCGGGAATCGTGTGGCGTCCAGCTTTCCGGTAGGCGCTGACGCGGTGATGACCGTCGAACAGCACCAGAGCATCGCCACGTTTCCATAGCAGCACGGGCTCAAGGTTCGTACGGCTGTCCGCCAACTGAGCCGTCATGCCCTGTACGTGTAGCGCCCGTTGCTTCGTATCGGCGCTCAGGGCGCCCGGTGGCAGGCATTCGCTCGCCCGGGCTTGCAGGGCATCGTCGGTGACGATGGTGGAGACCACCACGCGCGTAACTTTGGTGCCACGCCATGCGCCCAGCAGGCTTATCAGCTCTTTCATCGGGCGTCCTTAGCGCACCTGAGGGTGCGAGAGGATCAGCCTGTCGAGGGCTTCGCCGTTGCTAACGCGCCGGCCTTCCTGCCGTTCTAGGAGCCTCTGCCAGTCTTTGAAGCGGTCGAAGGCTTCGACCGAGAACGGCACCTGCCGGCGGACCAGCACGCACGGCGCAGGGTGTTCCCCGTCAACTCTACGCATGGGTTTTGACCTCCGCGCCGCGAGCCTCTGCTAACAGCATCCCCATCACCGTATTAGACGTTTCCTCGTCCGCCCAAGGGGCGCGCAAAGCTAGGTTCTCGCCTGTCACCAGCAGCGGGCTGTGGTTCCTATAGGTGACCCGGTAGCCCTTGGGGGGGTTAAGCAATGCCCTACCTAGCGTCACCTGTTCGCGGCTATTGGGCAGGTACACGGTGGGGTAGCTGTTGCGCCCATCGGCGTGATTGAGGAAAGGGGCTTCGATCCTGCCCTCCCTCGCCCGGAGGTTATCGAACATCGCGGCCTCGGCTACCGCCTCACATTCGGCATTGCTCAGGGGCAGACGGACAAGGTGGCGTCCGGTTTGGTCGGTGAAGTATTGGGGGGTTAGGTTCTTCTTACGCATACAGCTTTCCTCTAGCTCATGAGTGCGCACGGCAAAGCCGCCGAGGCCTTCCGGCCCAGCACTCGCGGGTTGGTGTAGTGGTTCGGTGGGTGCCCTAGGGTGACGCTAGGAGGCGCAGGGCGCCGCCTCCTTCCTATAATTGACTGCTAAAACCCATGGAGCCGCGCGGAGTGTCGCGGGGCTCTACACGGTTCCTCCTGGTCTTAGTTGACCGCTAAACGTCTCATGTGGCCCCGCTTCGGGTCGATTTCACGATCCGCGACCTGCCTCACGCTTGTTATCCCGCTAGTAGAACGTCTCTCGCCAAGGGGATGTTTTTCCGGGCTACGCTCCCCGCGCCGCACTCTCGCGGCTTGGAAAAATACAGATCAGGGGACGGATGCTTAAAGCAATCAGGGGGTACCTGCCGCGCGTGGCGGTGGTGGCAAAGGGGTTCGGCTGGGAGGTATTCGTGGAGCCTTCCTCCGCAACGCAGCGCGGGCTTTGGATTGACCGGGAGCCGGGGCGATGGTTTCGGGTAGGGCTGGGGTCATCGGTTCTATGTGCGGCGCGGCTGCCGTAAGCGAGGCAGGGACGGGGCGGCTTAGGCCGCCTTCGTCTTGAATGGGACGACCACGCCGCCCGTATCGGCGCGCAGGGCATCGAGATAGTCCGCCCATGCCTGCATCATCTTGCGTCGCTCTGGCAGGTGCGCGGTACGGTTGTAAGCGCGTCCGTTGGGGTCTTTCACCTCATGGGCTAGCTGGTGTTCGATGTAATCCGGGCGGAACCCAAGGACTTCATCCAGCAGCGTGCGGGCAGTCGCGCGGAACCCGTGGGGCGTCTGCGTCTCGTTGTCATAGCCGAGGTTCCGCAGGGCAGACCTCACGGTGTTCTCGCTGAGAGGGCGGTTAGGGTCTCGGACGCTGGGGAACACATACCTCCCCTCGCCTGTTAGTGGCTGAATCTCCCGCAAGATGGCAATAGCCTGCTCTGACAGCGGCACGGTGTGGGCTACGCGCATCTTCATCTTGGCGGCCGGGATGGTCCACTCAGCGGCCTCTAGGTCAATCTCAGCCCACTCGGCCTGTCGGAGCTCCCCCGGTCGGAGGAATACCAATGGCGTCAGGCGCAGGGCGCACCTAGCGGTGAACGTGCCCTCATAGCCTTCCATAGACCTCAGCAGCCCGCCCAGTTGGCTCGGGTTGGTGATAGCCGCATGGTTCTTTCCCTCCGGTGACCTGAGGGCGCCGCGAAGGTCCGGGACTGGGTTATGTGTCGCGCGCCCGGTGGCGATGGCATAGCGCATGACAGCGCCGCAGTTTTGCAGGATTCGGTGAGCCGATTCGACGGCCCCACGCTCTTCTACCCTACGCGCGACTGCGAGGAAATCAGGCGCAGTCAGCCCGGCGATCGGCTTGCCCCCGATCCACGGGAAAACATCGTTCTCCATCCACGCGAGAACCTTAGAGGCATGGTTGGGCACCCACGTCTGCCGCGCCATGTACTCCCGCGCGACTACCTCGAAGCTATTAGCGGCCCGTTCCTTGCCTGAGGCCTTGGCGGCCTTTCGGGCCTCGCCCGGGTCTATCCCGTCCGCAAGCTGCTCTCTCGCCTCTGCCTGCCTCGCCCGGGCTTTCGCCAAGGTGACCTCAGGATACGTCCCGAGGGACAGCGTGGTCCGCACCTTGGTTACTGGCCGGCGATAGTCGAGCCTCCACCACTTGGCGCCGTTGGGCTGGATCAGCAGGTAGAGGCCTCCGCCGTCTGTCAGCTTGTACGGCTTGGTGGCTGGCTTGGCCTTGCGGATAGCGGTGTCGGTGAGCGACATGACGGTAACTCTCGGCGGCAAGTGCGAGTTACCGTAAGAGTTACCGTCAGTTACCGCAAGCTGCCCTGAGTTACCGTGAGACGTCTTGGGGCAAAGAAAAAGGCCGAAACCCTTGTATTTATTGGGGATTCCGGCCTTTGTGCGTCGCTCTGAAACGCTTAAATGGTGGAGGTGGCGGGAATTGAACCCGCGTCCGAAGGTACTCCGTGCCCGGCACTACATGCTTAGCTCGCTGTTCGTTCTCGTGTCATGGCAACACAGCGTGCGAAGCACACCAGGACACACACCCGCTAAGGTTGAGCCGCGGTTGGCGGGTCGCCGCCGCGGCCGATCCTGTGATGAGTGACCCTACATCCACGAGCACAGGCACAAGTGGGTTCAGGGCTTACGCCTTAAGCGGCGAGAGCGTAGTTGTCGTCGTTGGCAACTATGAGTTTGCAGCTGGATTAGCGAGGAAAGCTACCCCCTCGGCATGCGCCAGACAGTTTCGCAACCCCCGTCGAAGCCAGTGCACCCCCGGGAACGTCGAAATGTCCGACCCGCGCAGTATAGGCCGGATGCGGCCGCGTGACCGTTCCGGGTGATCGCGGGGTGGCGTCGATTCAGCCGCCCGGGCCGTCGTCCAGTGCCACGAAGCCGCCGGTCTGGCGCTTCCACAGCCGCGCGTAGAGGCCATCGGCCGCCACCAGTTCGTCATGGCGCCCGGTCTCGACGATGCGGCCCTTGTCCATCACCACCAGCCGGTCCATCCTCGCGATGGTCGACAACCGGTGCGCGATCGCGATGACGGTCTTGCCTTCCATCAACCGTTCCAGGCTGTCCTGGATCGCCGCTTCCACCTCGGAATCGAGGGCGGATGTCGCTTCGTCCAGCACCAGGATCGGCGCGTCCTTCAGCAGCACGCGGGCGATCGCGATGCGCTGGCGCTGGCCGCCCGACAGCTTGACGCCCCGCTCGCCCACC
>JAANMY010004234.1_pt1 | contig 11052 bp, 10 predicted proteins | sample 7279691 | NCBI WGS metagenome assembly JAANMY01 (sample SAMN14094543, study PRJNA606508) | bioreactor metagenome | isolation source: A lab-scale SPAN reactor treating ammonium-rich wastewater day 388 | place: Ireland: Galway | collected 2018-02-07
ATCCACGGCGACCACCGCGTCAACCGCCTCGAGATGGAGATCGACGAGCTCTGCCTCAAGCTGTTGGCCCTGCGCCAGCCCACCGCGGTGGACCTGCGCTTCATCACCTTGGGGCTCAAGATCGTCGCCGACCTCGAGCGTGTCGGCGACTTGGCCGTCAACATCGCCGAGCGCGCCATCGAGCTCAACCAGGAGGCGCCGCTCAAGCCCTATATCGACCTGCCGAAGATGGCCGCCGACGTGCAGGAGATGCTGCGCAAGGCCCTGGACGCCTTCGTCAAGGAGGACGTCGCCATGGCCGAGGCGGTGCTGGGCGCCGACGACCAGATCGACGAGGTCAACCACAAGGTCTTCGAGGAGCTGGTCGACTACATGGCCCGCGACAAGGCCAACATCAAGCGGGCCTGCCGCCTCATGTTCGTCAGCCGCTACCTCGAGCGCATCGCCGACCACGCGACCAACGTCGCCGAGATGGTCATCTTCATGGTGCAGGGCCGGGACGTCCGCCACCTCCATTCGGTCGGCCCCTAAGTCCGCAAATTTAATAAAAAACCCGCCGCGGATGTCCGGGGCGGGCGTGGAATGATCGTTGACGCGGAGGCCTTCCTCGGCGCTAGCGCACCATGTTCTTCAATTGCTTGCCGGCCTTGAACTTCGGGACGCTGGAGGCCTTGATGTTGATGGGGGCGCCGGTCTGGGGATTGCGGCCGGTGCGGGCGCGGCGCTTGGACACCATGAAGGTGCCGAAACCAGTGAGCGTGATCTTATCTTTGCGCTTCAGGCACTTCGCGACGTTGCTGGTCAGCGAATTGATCGCCTTCTCGGCGCTGGCTTTGGAGATGCGGGCCTCTTTGGCCACCAGGTTGATGAGTTCGGCTTTGGTCATAGAACCTCCCATTTGGGTTTTTATTTAACAACCAGCAGGCGTCATCTCTTCTGAAACAACCTGGGACCGCGTTGGGCCCCGAACCACTGCAGACATGGGGTCTGTTCGTTGTTAAATCGGGAGCTGATTTTATGACCGACGGGGGAGCGGGTTCTGTACTTATTTTTCGCTCCTACCGGCCGCTAAGCCAGGCTCACTGCGGCTTAGCGACGGATTCTATCTTAGGCCTCCCGGTTTCGATGTCAACGGCAAATAGCGCCAACCTTGTTTTTTTTCGTGGGTTTTGGCCCGAATTTCGGACCTCGGCGCGTCATTGACATCGGCCGGTCGAGCCGTTAGAAGCTTTAGGCGCGTCATTCGGCGCGCGCGCGGCGCCCCACGCGGAAGCGCCGCCTTTCATCGCCTGCAGGAGCCTGCCATGGTGCGTTCGGCCGAAATCGTCCCCATCAATATCGAAGACGAGATGCGCGACGCCTATCTCGACTACTCGATGTCCGTCATCATCGGGCGGGCGTTGCCCGACGTGCGCGACGGGCTCAAGCCGGTGCACCGCCGCATCCTCTACGCGATGTTCCGCGAGGGCCTGCTCAGCAACAAGCGTTTCAGCAAGTGCGCCGGCGTCGTGGGCGAGGTCTTGAAAAAATACCATCCGCACGGCGATTCCGCGGTCTACGACTCGCTGGTCCGCATGGCCCAGCCCTGGAACCTGCGCTATCCCTTGATCGACGGGCAGGGAAACTTCGGTTCCATCGACGGCGATCCCGCCGCGGCCTACCGCTACACCGAGGCGCGCCTGATGGCCATCGCCGAGGAGATGCTGGCCGACATCGACAAGGAGACGGTCGACTTCATTCCCAACTTCGACAACTCCACCGAAGAGCCGACGGTGCTGCCGACCCGCATCCCGAATTTATTGATCAACGGCTCCGACGGCATCGCGGTCGGCATGGCGACCAAGATCCCGCCGCATAATTTGAAAGAGATCATCGAGGCCTTGCTTGCCTTGATCGAGGACCCCGAGGTCAAGAGCGAAACTTTATACCAGCTCGTACCGGGCCCCGATTTCCCGACCGGCGCCTTCATTTACGGACGCGACGGCATCAAGCAGGCCTACGAGACCGGCCGCGGATTGATCCAGATGCGGGCCCGTGCCAACATCGAGCCCATCGCCAAGGGCGACAAAGAGGCCATCATCGTCTCCGAGCTGCCCTTCCAGGTCAACAAGGCCAAGCTGATCGAGCAGATCGCCCACCTGGTCCGCGACGGCAAGATCGAGGGCATCGGCGACCTGCGCGACGAGTCCGACCGCGAAGGCATGCGCATCGTGATCGAGCTCAAGCGCGGCACCGTGGCGGGAGTCATCCTCAACCAGCTCTACAAGCACACGCCGATGCAGAGTTCTTTCGGCGTGATCCTGCTCTCCATCGTTCAGGGCCAGCCACGGGTGCTGGGCCTGCGCGACATGTTGCAGCTCTTTCTCGACCACCGCAAGGAAGTGGTGACGCGGCGCACGGTCTTCGAGCTGCGCAAGGCGGAGGAGCGGGCGCACATCTTGGAAGGCCTCAAGATCGCCGTCGAGAACATCGACGAGGTCGTGGCCATCATCAAGAAGTCGAAGACCCCGGCCGAGGCCAAGGATGGCCTGATGACGCGCTTCAAATTAAGCGAGGTCCAGGCCCAGGCCATCCTCGACCTGCGCCTGCAGCGCCTGACCGGCCTGGAGCGCGACAAGATCATTCAAGAGTTCAACGAGATCCAGGACCTGATCAAGCGTCTCAAGGAGATCCTGGCCAGCGAGAAGCTCGTCTTCAAGATCGTCTCCGACGAGTTGAAGGAAATCCGCGACAGGTACGGCGACGCCCGCCGCACCGAGATCATGGCGACCCAGCAGGAGATCAGCGTCGAGGACCTGATCCAGGAAGAGGACATGGTCGTCACGGTCAGCCACAACGGCTACATCAAGCGCAACCCGATCAGCCTGTACCGCGCGCAACGCCGCGGCGGCCGGGGCAAGACCGGCATGACGACGCGCGACGAGGACTTTGTCGAGGATCTCTTCGTCGCCTCGACGCACAGCTACGTCCTGGTCTTCAGCACCAAGGGCAAGGTTTATTGGCTGAAGGTCCACGAGATTCCGCAGGCCGGCCGCGCCACCAAGGGCAAGGCCATCGTCAACCTGCTCAACTTCGCCCAGGGCGAAAACCTTGCCGCCATCCTGCCCGTGCGCGAATTCAAGGAAGGCCTCTCGGTCGTGATGTGCACCCGTAACGGCACGATCAAGAAGACCGACCTGATGGCCTTCAGCCATCCCCGCGCCGGCGGCATCATCGCGCTGGGCATCGAGGAGGGCGACGAGCTGATCGCCGCCACGCTCAGCGAGGGCAACAAGGACGTCCTGATCGGCACCGCCGAGGGCATGACCATCCGCTTCGAGGACCAGGAGGTCCGCGAGATGGGACGCACCGCCTACGGCGTCCGCGGCATCAAGCTCGAGGACGGCGACTTCGTCGTCGGCATGGAGGTCGTCAACGACGGCGCCGCCATCCTCACCGTCTCGGCCAACGGGCTGGGCAAGCGCACGCCCACCGACGAATACCGCGTTCAGGGCCGAGGCGGCGTCGGCGTCATCACCATGAAGGTCACCGACAAGACCGGAAAGGTGGTGGCGGTCAAGCAAGTCTCCGACACCGACGAGATCATGCTGATCACCAATTCCGGAAAGATCATCCGCATGCCGGTCAACAACATCTCGATCATCGGCCGAAACACCCAGGGCGTGCGCCTGATCAACCTCGAGGAGGGCGAGCAGGTCAGCGCGGTGGCCAAGCTGGCCGAGAGCGAGGAGGACGAGGAGAAAGAGACGGCCTCCTAGGGCGGTTTTAAGATGTCCCGCGTCAAGCTCCTCATTTTCGCCCTGGTATTGGCCGCCATCGCCGCCGGCTTCTACTTCGTCCCCCGCAAGCGGCCCTTCGAGTCCTACGCGGGACGCGCCGCCGAGGCCTTCCAGCTCAAGGAATTCGAGCGCAGCATCGAGCTCTACCTCAAGGCGCTCAACCTCTATCCCCAGCACTCCCGCACCGCCGAGGTGCTTTTGACCATCGGGGACATCTATAACTTTTCGCTCGGCAACTCGGAGAAGGCCGGCAAGGCCTACGACATGGTCACCACGCGCTTCCCCAAGACGCCCCAGGCCCGCAAGGCCTTCGCCCACGCCGCAGAGATGTACGAGAAGGGCGAGCAGTTCCAAAACGCCCTGCTTTCCTACCAGGGCATCATCGACCAGTTTCCCGATTCGGAGGGCCTGGACCAAGTCCGTCTCAACGTCGCGATGATGGCGGTGAAGCTGGGCAAGTACGAGCCGGCCCGGCGCACGCTCATGGGCATCATCGAGCAAAGCCCCGAGACGCCGATCGCGGACCAGGTGCTCTACCAGTTGGGCAACGTCTTCTTCATGGAGGGCGCTTCCAAGCACGCGATCGAGGTGCTGCGCGTGGCCTCCGAGAAGTACAAGGACAGCCCTCTCTACACCGAGATGCTCTTCACCATGGGCAACGCCTACGAGGAGATCGGCCAGATCGACAACGCGACGAAAATCTACAAGGCGATCCGCCACACCTACCCCAACCCGCGCGTGGTCGAAAACAAGCTCGAGAAGATGGAAGACCGGCTCAGGCAGACCAAGCAGATGGAGGCCAGGGTGAAGCAGGCGGCCAAGCTGGCGAATCAGGCCCAGACCCTGCACGGCGCGGAATCCCAGCCGGAGACGCGAAAGTCCGGCTTCCGCGGCCGCAAGAAGGATCGCAAGATCGACAAGAGCTTTTTGGAAATGATGGAGGGCGAGCCATGAAAACGAAACTCGGAAGATTCTTCCTGCTGGGGTGCTGGATCGCCTTGGCCGCCTGCGGCTCCCAAGAGGGGCTCACCCCGGTCCGCATCGTCGCGCCCGACGGCGCCCTGCGCGGGGAGTTCCAGGCGGAACTCGCGACAACCTCGGCCCAGCTGGCCCAGGGGCTGATGTACCGCCAAGACCTGGGCGCCGACCGCGGCATGCTGTTTGTCTTTCCCGAGGTCACCCAGACCTCGTTTTGGATGAAGAACACCCTCATCCCACTCGATATGATCTTCATCGGAGCCGACAAGCGAATCGTCTCGATCGTCGAGAACGCCGCACCCCAGACCACGACGCCGCGCTCGGCGGAGGGGCCCTTTCAGTACGTGCTGGAGGTGGAAGGAGGACGCTCCTCGGCCTTAGGGCTCCAAGCCGGGGATCGGGTCGAGTTTGAAGTTAAAAATTAGGACCGACTTCCTTAGCGGGGCTCGAAGGCTTTACTCCACGCAAAAAAAAGGCGGCCACGCGGCCGCCTTTCGGAAAAAAATCGACTTCGCTTAAGGCTGCTTCCCGGGGGCCGCGGCCTCGGTTTTTTTCTCGGCGGCCTTGGGATCGGCGGCCGGGGCCGCCGGCGCGGGTGCGGCGGGCTTCGCCTCGACCTGAACGGACGGCGCGTCGGCGCCGCCCGCGGGTGCGGGGGGTTGGGCCGGGGCGCCGAGGGCCTTCAGCGACTCGTCTTTGTATTCGGTCGTCTTGCCCTTGGTGAGGTTGGCCATCAGCTCGTTTTTCACCTGCGAGCGCAGCTTGAACTTGATGGTGTTCTGCACCTCTTCGTAGGGCGCGACCTGCGCGACCTCGAGGACCTTGACGATGTGGTAACCGTCCTTGGCGAGGATCGGGTCGCTGATCTCGCCGGCCTTCATCGTGAAGGATTTCTCTATCAATTCGTTCCAACCCAGGCGCTCGGCGCGGCGGTCCCCGCGGCTGATCAGGCCGATCTCGCCGCCGCGGGTCTTGGTGCCGCGATCGTCGGAGTACTCGGTGACGACCACTTCCCACGCGGCGCCGCCGGCCAGCTTGGCCTTGGCCTCTTGGGCCTTCTTCAGGGCCGCGGCCTCCAGGGCCTTGGTGTCGGGCTGCGCCGGCGTCTTGCCCTTGTCGCCGGGAGCGGGCGGAGTGGGCGTGGTTTTTAACAAGATATGAGCGACCTTGACGCGGGAGAATTCTTTTTCTTTGTTTTGGTCGTAGTATTCCTTGGCCTTCTTGTCGACGGCGTCGTCGAGGACGGCCTGGGCGTAGATCACCCGCTCGTAGAGGGCCGCCTTCTCTTGCACCTCGGGCTTACTGGGGATGCCGCGGTTGATACTTTCTTTGTAGAGCAATTCCTGCTCGAGCAGGCTGTCGATCAAGCGCTTCTTGCCGGCGGGCGTCTTGATTTGGGCGGAGATGTTGGGGTTCACCCGGCTCAAGACCTCGAGGTAGCCCTCGTTGATGTCCACGGGACCGAGCTCGGCCAGGGCCTTGCCCTTGTTGAGGTCGCTTTCGAGGCTTCCGGAACCGGCGGATTTTCCGCCCCCGCAGGCGGCGAGGGAGAGGGCCAATAGGGAAGTGACGGCGTAACGGCTTGCTTTCATGGGCTTAGACTCCTTTGCGATTTCGGAATGCCTTAAGAAACGGCTGAAAAGCAGGGTAAGATTTAAGAAGAATTAGGATGGAACGTCAATCTTATTCGCCGGATGGCGCCGGCGACGCCCGGCCCCCGGGCGCGCACTTTTCCCGAGACCTCGGGGCGGAAATTCATTATGAAGCCCCATGCGTCGCTTTGCCCTCTGGATGAGCACGGGGCTGGGGATCGGCTACATCCCCTTCGCCCCCGGGACCTTTGGGACCCTGTGGGGGGCCCTGCTTTTTTACCTCAGTCGGGACCTTCCCTGGCAACTGACGGCGGGGGCTATTCTGCTCTTCATCCTGTTTTCGGTCTACTGCGCCCAGCGGGCGGAGGAGGCGCTTGGCGGCCACGACAGCTCGCGCATCGTCATCGACGAGGTGGCAGGTTACTTGGTGGCCGTGATCGCGATTCCTTTCAGTTGGAGGACCTTGCTGCTCGCCTTCCTCCTCTTCCGGCTTTTCGATATCGCCAAACCCTATCCCATCCGGCACATCGACCGCCGCTGGGGAGGGGGCTGGGGCGTGGTGATGGACGACGTCCTGGCGGGCGTCTTCTCCAACCTGAGCCTTCGGCTTATTATGTGGGTCTGGGGAATCCTATGATCGTCGAGATCCTGGCCACGGGCAACGAGGTGATCGACGGCGACGTCGTCAATTCCAACGCGAGCTGGCTGGCCCAGCGGATGCGGGAGGCCGGCTTCGAGCCGCGTTTCCACAGCGTCGTCCCGGACGACGAGGGCCTGATCGCGGAGGCTCTGCGCCGCGCCGTCGACCGCGCCGACCTCGTCCTGGTGACCGGAGGCCTGGGTCCCACGGTCGACGACCTCACCTTGGAGGTCGCCGCCAAGACCTTCGGGCGCCCGCTCGAGGCGCACGAGGAGAGCCTGCGCCGCATCCGCGGATTCTTCGAGCGCCTCGGCCGCAAGATCGGCTCCAATCAGGAAAAGCAGGCCTGGCTTCCCAAGGGCTGCACGCCCCTGCCCAACGACGTGGGCACGGCCCCCGGGGCCTATTGGGTGGAGGGGCGGGCGCACCTCGCCTTTTTCCCCGGCGTGCCCAAGGAGCTGCACGAGATGTTCCGCCGGCATTTCCTGCCGCTTGTCGCGGGCTTAAGCGCGGGAACCGCGCTGGCGCGCAAGACGCTGCACTGCTTCGGTATGCCGGAGGGGCAGCTTGACCAAGATATTCGGCCCCTGCTCGACGAGCGTCGCGAGCTGGACGGAGTCAAGCTCGGCTTTCGCGTGCGCTTCCCGACCATCGACCTGCGGCTGTGGTGCTCGGCCGAGGACCGCGCGACCGCGGAGGCCCGGGTCGCGGCCGCGGCGCAGAAGATATACGCCAAGGTGGGCGAGGGGATCTTCGGCGAGGACGAGGTCCGCCTCGAGGAGGTCGTCGGGCGTCTTTTGCTCGAGCGCGGCAAGACCCTGGCCACCGCCGAGTCCTGCACGGGCGGCCTCTTGGCCAGCCTGATCACCGACGTTTCCGGGGCGAGCCGCTATTTCCTCGAGGGCGTCGTGACTTACTCGAACGCGGCCAAGGTGCGACAGCTCGGCGTCGCACCCGCGACCCTCGGCGCGCACGGCGCGGTCAGCGCCGAGGTCGCCCTCGAGATGGCCCGCGGGATCCGCGCCCGCAGCGGGGCGGACTTCGGCGTGGGGATCACCGGCATCGCGGGGCCGGAGGGCGGCTCGCCGGAGAAGCCGGTCGGGACGGTGCACATCGCGGTGGTCCATCCCGGCGGCGAGTGGGAGCAGCGTTTTCTTTTTCCCTTCGACCGGCTGCGCTTCAAGCAGCTGGCCGCAGCGGCGGCCTTGGATCGGTTGAGGCGGTTAATGATATCGATAGGATAAACAGGTAAGTCGTCCAATGGATGCCCACATGTAGATCGCGCGGGCCTTTTTATTACTATAGTCATAAATTATGACTAGATTTTTGCAACGACCTGTATTATATTGGCGTTTATGGAAACCATCGGTTCCGCCAAATTTAAAGAACAGTGCCTGTCCCTTCTGGACAGGGTCGGGCCCGAAGGCATTGTTATCACCAAACACGGCAAGGCAGTTGCCAAATTGGTACCCATCTCCGCCGAATCCTCGGGGTTGATCGGCAGTCTCAAGGGAAAAATCAAGGTCAAGGGGGACGTCATGTCCACGGGTGCGTCCTGGAATGCTGAATCTTGACACCCATATCCTAATCTTCGCCTTGGAAGGTTCTTTAAGTCTGAAAGAACGAAAGCTCCTGGAAAAGGAAAGCTGGGGAATTTCCGCGATTGTCCTTTGGGAGCTTGCCAAGCTCTCGGAGCTGGGCAGGATCGAGATGGATCTCGAGGATCCAGAAGTCCTCCGAGCCCTCTCCAAACTTCATGTGTGGCCAATCGATCTTGACGTCTGCCGCACCCTAAAAAAATTGGATTTTAATAGCGATCCGGCGGACGAGTTAATCGCGGCGACTAGCCTACTGCACAAAGTTCCCCTATTGACTCGAGATCGGAAAATCAAAAGATCCAAGCGGGTTCCTTTGGCTAAGGGGTGAGGCATCGTATTTTCGGTCTCGGTCGGCCGAATTTCGGACGGTACCCTCGCCGGAAATGACGCCAGCTCTTCCCTGTTTACTCATTTGTCTGGCATTAGGATTGCTTCTCTGCTGGCAGAGCCAGGTGGTCACAAACCGTGACCACCTCCGTCGAAAACCCAATTGACAAAGCCCCACGCCGGGCCTAGTCCCATTGAAACCGCAGACCCCATTTCGAGGAGAATGCCCATGTCCCAAGCCCCCATCCCGCAGAACACCGAACGCGAAAAAGCCATCGCCCTCGCCTTGAGCGGCATCGAAAAACAATTCGGCAAAGGTTCGATCATGCGACTCGGCGAGGTCGAGTTCCAGCCGATGGGCAGCGACCTGGTGATCCCCACCGGGTCGATCTCGCTCGACATCGCGCTGGGGGTCGGCGGCCTGCCGAAGGGACGCATCGTCGAGATCTACGGGCCCGAATCCTCGGGTAAAACCACCTTGGCCTTGCAAGTGGTCGCCCAGGCCCAGAAAAAAGGCGGCGTCTGCGCGGTGATCGACGCCGAGCACGCCCTCGACGTGCAGTACGCGAAGAAATTGGGCGTCAAGACCGAGGACCTTTTGGTCAGCCAGCCCGACAGCGGCGAGCAGGCCCTCGAGATCGCCGAGTCGCTGGTCCGCAGCAACGCGATCGACGTCATCGTCGTCGACTCGGTGGCGGCCCTGGTGCCCAAGGCCGAGCTGGAAGGCGAGATGGGCGACGCGCAGATGGGCGCCCAGGCCCGCCTGATGAGCCAGGCCCTGCGCAAGATGACCGCGCTGATCAACAAGTCCAACACGCTGGTCATCTTCATCAACCAGATCCGCATGAAGATCGGCGTGATGTTCGGCAACCCCGAGACCACCACCGGCGGCAACGCCCTCAAGTTCTACGCCTCGGTGCGCATGGACATCCGGCGCATCGGCGCGATCAAGGTCGGCGACCAGGCGGTCGGCAACCGCACCCGCGTCAAGATCGTCAAAAACAAGGTGGCGCCGCCCTTCCGCGAGGTCGAGTTCGACATCATGTACGGCGAGGGCGTCTCTCGGGAGGGCGACCTGCTCGATCTGGCCGGCAACAGCGGCCTGATCGACAAGACCGGCTCCTGGTTCAGCTACGGCAAAGAGCGCATCGGCCAGGGTCGGGACAACGCGAAGGAGTTCCTCAAGAGCAATCCCAAGATCACCGACGAGATCGAGCAGAAGCTCCGCGAGCACTACGGCCTGGGCGCCCCGGCCAAGGGCGCCGAAAAGGCGGAGAAGGCCGAGGCCGCGCCCGAGAAGAAGCGGGCCTAAGCGCCTTACTGACGGCTTTGCGAAAGCCGATGTCCTCCAGACGGCGGGGCATCGGCTTTTTTCTTTGAAATTGGCTTTTTTGGGACGGCTTGTTAGGTCTCGGGGGATAGATTTTGCCGGCAGGCGAAGGTATGTTAGGTTAAAACGCTATGAAATCCGCTGAAATCCGCGAATCCTTCCTAAAATTCTTCGAAACCAAGGCCCACAAACGCCTGAAGAGCGCCTCGCTCATCCCCGACCGCGACCCGACCCTCTTTTTCACCAACGCGGGGATGGTGCCCTTCAAGAACGTCTTCCTGGGGCAGGAGAACATCGGCACGCAGCGCGCCACCACCTCGCAGAAGTGCATGCGCGTCTCCGGCAAGCACAACGACCTCGAAAACGTCGGCCGCACCCATCGCCACCACACCTTCTTCGAGATGCTCGGCAATTTCAGCTTTGGCGACTACTTCAAGCGCGACGCCATCGCCTTCGCCTGGGAATACCTGACCGAGGTGCTCAAGCTCGACAAGGACCGCCTGTGGGTGACGGTGTTCCGCGAGGACGACGAGGCGGAGAAGCTCTGGAAGGAGTTGAGCGAGGTGCCCGCCGAGCGCATCCTGCGCTTGGACGAGGCCGACAACTTCTGGAGCATGGGCGAGACCGGCCCCTGCGGCCCCTGCACCGAGATCCATTACGACTTCGACGGCGCGGTCGGCAAGAGCCGCGCCGACTTCCTGGCCGGCTCCGAATCCGGTCGCATCATGGAGATCTGGAACCTGGTCTTCATGCAGTTCGACCGCGGCGCCGACGGCAAGCTGACGCCGCTGCCCAAGCCCAGCGTCGA
>JAANMY010004235.1_pt1 | contig 11050 bp, 9 predicted proteins | sample 7279691 | NCBI WGS metagenome assembly JAANMY01 (sample SAMN14094543, study PRJNA606508) | bioreactor metagenome | isolation source: A lab-scale SPAN reactor treating ammonium-rich wastewater day 388 | place: Ireland: Galway | collected 2018-02-07
GAAACGCTCTAGCTGCCTGTGAGGCGGGGCAGATAAGCCCCGCAGGACTCACGGACGACAAGGTGTCGGGTCAGGTAAATGCTTCGGGCTGGTAAGGTGGGATCGGCTATCCGTTCCACCCTGGTGCGATAGGCAGTGGCGGCTGGATCGCGACACAAGGTTGATGGATGGTGGTCAGTGCTGGCGTGACCAGGGTGGCGTATTTGACGTCATCAAAGCCGACAACTCTAAAGTCTCGCGGGACGCGAAACGTATTTGCTTCCATGGACCGCATGATTAGCACGGCCATGTTGTCTTTGGCGCAAATGAAGGCATCGGCGACTCGGCCCGCGAGGAGGGCACGTTGAAATTTCAAATCGGCGGGGTCGCCAGGACGCACCCAACCGGGATCGGGTTCGATGCCGTGCCGAGTAAAGGATTCACGCACTCCGGCGGTGCGCGCATCCACCGTGGGGGCCGGAAGAGAGCGAGCGACAAAGGTGATTATTTTGCATCCCCGTTTAATGAGGTGTTCGGCCAGCAGATAACCGCCTGCCATATTGTCAATACCCACGAGATCGAAGTCACCCCGGCGCGGATAGGGGAGCAGGTCGCGGTCAAGCTGGACAACGGGTATGCCGGCGTCACGAAGCGACTCGGCCAGCTTGCGGTTTGCTTCACCTTGCCCGGGAGTCAATTCCACCGGGGCAAAGAAGACGCCGCTGACTTTGCGCGATAAACTGTCGGCACAGTTCCTTGGCGTGCTCGAGGCTGGCGTCGGTGTTCTCATGGGGATTGGTGAGGCCGCCCCAAAGTATGCCGTAATCACGAACTTGCGCGATACTGGCGATTTCACCGCAGATAATCTGAAGACTTCCACGGTGGCGATGCCGACCGAGCACAAGCTGCGTTTCTACGGATCGCCCAATCTCAAGGACTGGACGCAGCTCAACGAGTTTGGCCCGGTGGGGGCCACCGGCGGCGTGTGGGAATGCCCTGACTTGTTCGAACTTCCAGTGGATGGAACTAACGAGAAACGGTGGGTACTCGTGGTCAACCTCAATCCCGGCAGTGTGGCGAGTGGATCGGGCGGACAATACTTCATTGGCCAATTCGACGGGACCCGCTTCACTGCCGATGCTGATTCACCGTTCAAAACGGCGCCAAACCGCGCCTCCGAATCGGCCCTCTGGTTTGATTACGGTCCGGACTATTACGCGGCGGATTCCTGGAGCGACATTCCGAAATCCGATGGCCGCCGGCTCTGGCTGGGCTGGATGAGCAACTGGGATTATGCCCAAGACGTGCCCACGTCGCCCTGGCGCAGTGCGATGTCCATTCCACGCGAAGTGGGGTTGCGGAGAACCGCCGCGGGAATCCGCCTCGTGCAAAAACCGGCGCGCGAGATGGAGCTGCTGCGCGGAGAGCATTGGAAGTTTTCGGGGGGCGACATTGCCGGAGCGAACGGGTGGCTGGCGAAGAAACAAATCAAAGGCGACTAGATCGAAATCGTGGTCGAGTTCGCGGCGGCGAGTCATGGCGCGCAGGGATTGAAGGTATTGCAGGACGGAAAAGAGGCGACGGTGATTGGCGTGGACGGCACGCGCGGCACGGTGTTTGTGGACCGCACCCAGTCCGGTGACGTGAGTTTTCATCCGAAGTTCCCGGGAGTTTACGAATCGCCACTCACAACGCCGAACACGCCTGTGACGTTGCATGTTTTCGTGGATACCAGTTCGGTTGAAGTGTTCGTCAACAACGGGGAGCAAGTAATCACAGCGCTGGTTCTCCCCTTCGCCGGCGGTCGCGGCGTGGAATTCTTCGGTCCAGCATCTGGTGCAAAGATCAACTCCATCAGAATCTGGAAATTGAAATCTTGCTGGTGAAGTCAGTCAGCCCGCGCCGCGCCGATTCTCGCGCACGACATCGAGATCAACGCCTTTGAAGCGGCAAGTGATCGCGGCTGGACGAGGACTGGTGCGGCGTTTGGCCTGCACCTGAGCCATGGTGGAACGCGAGGCATTTGCAGCCGCCGTTCACGCTTCCTGCCACTCGAAGCCGACGACATGCCGGTGCGCCGCCTGATTCCACTGAGACGTTATCGTAAGTATTTCAGCGCGATGAATCCGCCGATTAGCAGGATCAGGAAGATCAAGGCTGCCCAGTCAAAATATTTTTCAATCAAAGCCTTCACCCGCGCGCCAAAGAGGTAAATGAAGCCCGCCACACAAACGAAGCGGAAGGTGCGGCCAATCACCGAGGCGAGCAGGAATTGTCCGAACGGAAAGTGGAACACGCCGGAAGCGATGGTGAAGATTTTGTAGGGAATCGGCGTGATGGCTGCCGCCAAAGTGCCCCAAAAGCCGTAAGTGTCGTACCAGAACTTGATCTTCTCCATGACGGCCTCCCCGTGATACATGCGTACGATCGGCTCACCGATGAGCGTGTAACCCCACAGCCCGATGCCGTAACCCACGATGCCACCGAGAACGGAGCCCGCCGAGCAAATCAGGGCGAAGCGAAAGGATTTTCGGGGCGCGCCCACACACAGTGCCAGCAGCAACACGTCCGGCGGGATGGGGAAAATGGAGGATTCAATCACAGCAATGAAGAACAACGCCCACGAACCGCCGGGCCGTTCGGCCCAACTCAATGTCCAGTCGTACATCCGGCGGATGAGGTGCGGCCGTTTGGCCGGCGTTGACGCTGCTGCTTCTTGATTCATGCGGGCAAGAGGGAACTGAATCACACCCGCCGCGTCAAGCCGCTGCACAGTTGCCGGTCGGCTAATCCCGCACATGGATGAGCGTCTTTACCGCATGATTACCCGCCGCCATGGAGGCAAACAATGCCGACAGGCGCGACAACGGACATTCCCCATCTACAAAATCACCGGAATGAACCACCCCCGTCTCGATGAATTCCAACGCCCGGCGAATGGTGTGCGGGGTATGATGAAAACTGGCGAGCAGGGTCAGGTTGGAATAATGGATCAGTGTCGTGTCGAGCGTGATGCTGGTGCCGGCGGGACAGCCGCCAAAGAAATTCACGGCGCCACCCTTGCGCACCAGATGTACCGCTGCTTCCCACACCTCCGGTTTGCCCACCGCTTCAATGACCGTGTCGAACTGCGTTCGCGTGGCTTCGCGCACTTTCGTGACGAGGTTATGGCCGTCGCCAATGTCAATCACCTGCTGCGCGCCCAGGCGTTCCGCCGCGCGCAGGCGAACCTCGCGTCGTCCCGCCACCGTCATGTTGCAGCCGACATTTTTCCCCAGCGCTACGAACATCAGTCCGATGGGCCCCGCGCCGAACACCAGCACCTGCTGCCCCAGTTGCAGGCGCAGGTCCTCGAGGCCTTGCACGACACAGGCCAGCGGTTCCACCAGCGCCGCATCGCGAAACGCGGTTTCCGGTTTGAGCCGGAGCAGATTCTTCTGCACCAGCCGCGCCGGCACTACGGTGGATTCGGCGTAGGCGCCATTGAGGAAGAGTAGATGTTCACAGAGGTTCTCCTGGCCGGCCCGACAGTGGAAACACTCATCGCAGGGCGCGGAATTTGCAGCCACTACGCGATCTCCCACGCGCCAGCCTTGTTCGCCACTGCCACTGCCCAACTCTACGATGACGCCCGCCAGTTCGTGCCCAAACACCGCGGGCGGAACGATCATCTTCGCGTGGTAGCCGCGCTTGAAGACCTTGAGGTCGGTGCCGCAGGTCAGCGCCGCCTCGACTCGGAGACGCACTTCGCCGGGCTGTAGCGCCACCGGTGTGATTTCTTCAACGCGTATGTCTTCCTTGCCATGCAGAACCGCTGCTCTCATGCACTGTTTATGGAGGCAAAACCGGGAGAGTGAAAGAAAAGACTTTCCTGGGCTGCCATCTGGTTATGACAGACGCGGTTGAATTTCAGCATCGCGAAGATTCAGGGTACGTCCACTTGCTCTTTCGCCCTGGCAAGGATCCGGTCGAGGCGCGGTCGCAAAGGTGGGAGCAGTTCCTGCATGGTTTCGCAAAGCCGTTTGATTTGCTGCCATTCCTCGCGGGAACTGGCGGCGTTTGCCGCCGTGGAGGATTCCACCACTCGCACCGCCCCCAGTCCGGCCTCCTTGATCCAGAACAGATCTTTGGTTTCGCCTTCGCGCAGGTGCTTGGCGTAGAAGACATCGAGATAATGATCGCGCGCCAGTTTGAGCAGGGCTGTTTTTTCGTTGCCAGCCTTTTGTCCGGCCAACCCTTCCACCACTCTGGCCAAGCCCACGGCGGCCTGGCTGCGCAAGGCAACGCCTGCCTGCGGGGCATTCGTGACGTGGTGGAAGGCGTTCGAGGCGGCCAAATACGCAGACGGGTCGCGGACGGCGAGTTGCAGATAGCAGTTCCCGATTTCACCCCAAGCCTGCGCAGCCGACGGGGTGCCCGGATACAACTGCGGCAGAGTGCCAAAGACTCGAATCGCCTCCTCGAAGTTGGCCAGTTTGTTGGTTTCCGCCGGGGACAGCAGCATCAATGCGCCCCCGTAAGCCAGGGTGGCCTCGATGCGAAGGTTCACCGGACAGTTTGTGTCGCTGGTGAGCCGGGTGAAATGATTGCTGGCGTTCTGATAGTTTCGCCAACCAACGGCCGCGCGCCCGGCCATCAAGCCCGCCGGATAGGCTAGTTCGGAACTACGCCAGGTCTGGAACAACAGTTTGTAGTTCAGTTCCGCGTCCGCGAAATCGCCACGCCGCCAATGGTAGTCGGCCACCCACCACTGCGCTACAGGGGCGAGGGCGTTGGTGGCGAACCGGGCAACGAAATTCGTGAACGCGGTGTGGGCGTTGGTTTCATTGCCACCGTGAAAATGCGCCATTGCCCGGGAGAACTCCGCTTGGGGCCGCAGGCGATTGGTGGCAAATCGTTCCAACCACGATTCGTACTGGGCAATGGCCGGTCCCCACTCGCCCTTTTGCTCCAGCGCACCAGCCAGCAACAACTCCACCGCCGGGCGGTCTTCGGCATCGGGGAATTTCTCCACGAACTCCTTGAACAGCGCTTGCGCCGGCTCCGGTTCGCCTGCGTCGGCAAATCCCTGGCCGGTCAACAGCAGACTGTCCGCCGCCACTTTGCTGTCGGGCGTGAACTCCAGGATGCGCCGCATGGCGTCGGACGCCGCAGCATGGTCATTTAACTTCAGGCCCGCCCGGAGCGCCTGATAGAGTGCCGGTGGCGTCAACTCCCCTTTTGCGCGCGGCCAGTCCGCCGCCACTGCCAGGGCGCCGCGGTAATGCTCCAGCGCGCCGGCGAAATCGTTCTGGACAAAGAGCGTGTCCGCCAGCTTGAAGCGGGCCACGGCCAAGTCCTCTGAGGGTGGCAATTGCGCCGCCGCCGCCTTGAAAGCCTCGGTACTAGCGGGCATCTGGCCCGCCAGCCAGTAACACCATCCCCGTCCTAGCTGTGCCTTGCCGACCAGTGCGCTGTTGGTAAAGCCGTTGATCACCCGTTCAAAATTCGCCAAAGCCTGCTGCAACTGGTTCGTCAACGGCGCTGGAACACCCACCACATTGGTGGGTGCGAGTACGAGATGCTGTTTGAGCTGTAATTCGCCCAGTGTCAGCAAGGCCATATCCGTCGAAGGCGCATTGGTGAAACTGCCCAGGAATTTTTCAAGTCGCTGGATCGCCGTGGGTAGTTGATTCTGGGCGAGCGCCAGTTCGACGATTTTTGCCAGTGCCTGCCGCTGGCGTTCGACCGGCGTTTCCGGAGCCAGATTGAGCTCGTAAAACGCGGCCGCCTTGCCCAAGTCACCGAGCCGCTCGAAGATGCTGGCGCGAAGCGCAACACTTTCGCCGATCAAATCCGGACGTTTGGTGAATCTCGCAACAGTCAACAACTCATCGCTGGCCAGCAGCGCCTCCTGAGTTCGGTTTACCTTCAGATGAATCCGACATATCAAATAATGCCGCCGCCAGCCCAGTTCCGGTTTGAGCTGGGCGTCCTTGACCGGTTGCAGCGCGGCCTCGGCGCCTGCGTGGTTGCCCTGCTGCAATTCCGCCTCCGCCCACAATAGGAAGCCCCGCGCGGCCAGTTCATTGCCTACATTGCCAGCGGCGGCTTGCTGGAAAGCACCCTCCGGTTTGCGGAGCAGGTCAACCACATTCGTCCATTGCCCCAACTCGACGTGAGCGGCGGCTTCACTGACGCTCGCCGCCAGCCGGCGTTGGGATTCCGGGAACGTGGCCGTCAGCTTGCCGAAGGTTTCGGCGGCCGCAACGTAGTTGAGACTGCGAAACTGCGCTTCACCAATCCAGTAAAGATACTCGTCCGCCCGTTTGTCGGCTTGGGGCAAACGCTCCGTCAACAATCCAATGGCTTCGGCGAATTTTCCTTGCTGAATCTGGGCCTGCGCCTGCAAAAGAATAGCCTCGGCCAGGTACTCCGAAGCCGGATGATTCGTGGCGAACTCGCCCAACTCCCGTTCCGCACGATCCAGAAATCCATCATTCAGCGCATTGGTTGCCGCGCGGAAGGCTTGCGTTTCCGCCGGCGTGGCGGCGCGAAGGTGACCGCCGCTGACCAACAGCAGCAGTCCCAGCAACCAGCATTTGCGCACCATTACCATGCGGGCAATCTAAGCCAACCCGCGCCTCAGCGAAAAGGGATAAATCGAATGTTCACAGCCTCAGTGTGCGGCGGCAAGTCGCGGTGCCAGCACTGATTTCAGATAACGCCCCGTGTGGCTTTCGGCACAAGCGACCACCTGTTCCGGCGTGCCTTGCGCCACCACGCGGCCGCCGCCCTCGCCGCCTTCAGGGCCCAAGTCTATGATCCAATCCGCAGTCTTGATCACTTCCAGATTGTGCTCAATGACCAATAGAGTGTTGCCCGAGGCACGCAACTTAAAGAGCACTTCCAGCAGTTTTGCCACGTCATGGAAATGCAAACCAGTTGTCGGCTCGTCGAGGATGTAAAGTGTGCGCCCGGTTTGTTTGCGGCTCAACTCGGCGGCCAGCTTGATGCGTTGCGCCTCACCGCCGCTCAACGTCGTGCCTGCTTGCCCGAGCCGGATGTAACCCAGTCCGACTTCTGCCAGGGTCAACAGCGGATCGTAGATCTGCGGCACCGCACGAAAAAAATTCACCGCCTCGTCCACGGTCATATCGAGCACATCGGCGATGTTCATGCCTTTGTAGGCGATTTCAAGCGTCTCGCGATTGTAACGCCGGCCATTGCAGGCCTCGCACGTCACATAAACTGGCGGCAGGAAGTGCATTTCAATCTTGAGCACTCCATCGCCCTGGCACTTCTCACAGCGACCACCCCTGACATTAAAACTAAACCGGCCGGATTCGTAGCCGCGGATTCTGGCCGCGGGCAACCGCGAAAACAAATCGCGGATGGCGTTGAACATGCCGGTGTAGGTGGCGGGATTGCTGCGCGGGGTGCGGCCAATGGGCGATTGATCAATAACCACGATCTTCTCCAGGCCCTCGTAATTACGAATCTCACGGTGCGCACCAGGCTTCTCTTTGGATCCGTAGAATTTGCGCATCAGCGCACGGCGCAAGACGTCGTCCACCAGGGTGCTTTTGCCGGAACCACTCACGCCGGTGACACAGGTGAACAGGCCGAGGGGAATGTGGGCATCCACGTTGCGCAGGTTGTTTTCGCTCGCGCCGATGATCTCGATCGCGCCGCGATCCATTGAGACAGGTTTGCGCGTTTTTGGCAGGGGCACATTCAACTCGCCGCGCAGATACTTTGCGGTGAGGGAGCGTTCGTGCCGCAACACCTCGGCAAACGATCCGGCGGCAACCAGTTCGCCGCCGCGCACACCCGCACCCGGACCCAGATCGAGCAGATAATCCGCCTGGCGCATCGTGTCCGCATCGTGCTCGACCACGATGACCGAATTACCGAGATCGCGCAGCCCCTTCAACGTCACGAGCAACCGGTCGTTATCGCGCTGATGCAGGCCGATGCTGGGTTCGTCAAGGATGTAGAGCACGCCGACGAGGCCCGCGCCGATTTGCGTGGCCAGTCGGATGCGCTGCGCCTCGCCGCCGCTCAGGGAACCGCTTTCACGATTGAGCGTGAGATAGCCAAGTCCGACATTCTTGAGAAAGCCGAGTCGTGCCCGGATTTCCTTGATGACGTCGTGCGCAATTTGCTCCTGGAACTCCGTGAGCTTGAGTTGGGCGAAGAACTCGTCAGCCTTCGCGACGGACAACGCGGATACGTCCATGATGGAGAGGCCGGGAATCTTGAAGTGCGGCGACCTGTCGCCGCTCTTGGCGCCTTGCCGACTCGTCGGCAAAGCACAGCCGCGTCCGGGCGGTCCGGCGAAGTTCGGCCGTGCCTCCGCATTCGACGGCGACAAGTCGCCTGCGGAAAGCGGTGACCAGTCACCGCACTCCAAAGTCACCGCGAGAATCTCCGGCTTGAGTCGCTGGCCTTGGCACGCGTCGCAAAACTGCGGACTCATGAAGGCCTTGAGGCGATTGCGCGTGAACTCACTTTCGCTTTCGGCATAGAGACGTTCCATGTTCGGCAGTACGCCCTCGAAGGGCCGTTTCACCGTGCTCATTTTGCCCGCGCGCCAGAAATGGAATTCGATCTCAGTATCGCCCGAGCCGTGAAGCAGCTTTGCCTTGAAATCGTCCGGCAGGTCCTTGTACGGCTTTTCGAGGCTTTGTTGATAGTGGCCAGCGATGGCCCGCAGCATCGCCTTGTAGTAAACCACCATCCGCTTGCCCCCACGCCGCCATGGGAGAATCGCGCCTTGATCCAGGGATTTCTCCGGATCGGGCACAACCAAATCTTCGTCGAACACCATTTTTTGACCCAACCCATGACAGACCGGACAGGCGCCGCTCGGGGCATTGAAGGAAAAATGCTTTGGCGTCGGCTTCTCGTAGCTCTTGCCCGTCGCCGGTGAATACATGCGATTGGAGTGCAGCGTTTCGATCCAGCTCTCGGACGAGGCGGATGCCGTAAGCCGGCTCGGACCGCCGGAGGAAGGAGGAGCGGATTCACGTCCGCCGGTTCCGGAAGCGGGAGGCAATTGATGCAGCGTCAGAATAACACCCTCACCCCACCGCAACGCCGTTTCGATAGAATCCTGCAACCGCACGCGCACCTTGTTGTCCATCACCAACCGATCCACCACTGCCTCGATGGTATGCGCCCGCTTTGGATCCAGTTTGAGGCGCACGTTCGGGTTGCCCAACTCGACCAACTCGCCATCCACCCGCGCCCGCACGAAGCCTTCGCGTTGCAGGCGCTCAATCACGTCCCGGAACTCGCCCTTCTGCCCGCGCACAACCGGAGCCAGCAGCATCACTTTGGTTTTCTCCGGCAATGCGAGAATCTTGTCCACGATGTCACTGGTGGTTTGCGCCACAATAGGTTTGCCGGTGTCCGGACAATGCGCCTGGCCGACGTGGGCGTAAAGCAGTCGCAGGTAATCGTAAATCTCTGTCGTGGTGGCCACCGTGGAGCGCGGGTTCATGCCGGAACTGCGCTGTTCAATGGCAATGGCCGGCGACAGGCCCTCAATGTAATCCACATCCGGCTTCTGCATTTGATCGAGGAATTGCCGGGCGTAGGCGGAGAGGCTTTCGACGTATTTTCGCTGGCCCTCGGCGTAAATGGTATCGAACGCGAGCGAGGATTTGCCGCTGCCACTCAAGCCGGTGATGACCACCAGCTTGTCGCGCGGGATTTCGAGCGTGAGGTTTTTTAGATTATGCTCACGCGCGCCGCCAATGCGGATTAAATTCCTGCTCATTTCCTGCAAATTCCGCGATTCAAATAATCGGCAAGCGTAGGCCAGGGGCCGGAACGAGGAAAGGAAAGAAACGAACTGGTGGAACACACGAACTGGTGTGCCACAAAACCTCCTTTGCAGATGCAGCGGGAAATGCAAGCTTGGGTTGAACGTATGTTCGACTCCATGGCGAACCGCTCAACCAGGGCGAGAAGGGCGCTTCCCGCGCTGCTGAGATCGCTGACCATTCTGGTTTCGCTCCCGCTGTACTTCACGGACCAACCGGCCTTGGCGGAGGGTTGGGTGACGCGCACTTGGGGTACGGAAGCGGGCCTCCCCCAGAACACGGTCAGCGCCATCGTGCAAACACGCGCTGGCTATTTGTGGCTGGCGACCCGCGAGGGGCTGGCTCGGTTTGATGGCATGAGGTTCACGGTGTTTGGCTTGCGGGAAGGGCTGGAGAGCGTGGCGGTGCAAACGCTTTTTGAGGATCGAGAAGGAATCCTGTGGATTGGAACGGACGGCGGCGGACTGAGCCGGTTAGTCGCGGGACGCATTGAGACCGTCCCGTTGCCACCATTGGGCGCGGGCGGCGACAGCATCAACGCGCTGGCCGAGGATGCGGAAGGCCGACTCTGGGTGGGCACCCGCGCGGGTTTGGTGGTGTGGGATCGCGACCGGTTCGTGCCCGTGCCAGCACTGGCCGAATTGAGCCGGACGAGCATTTACGCCCTGTTCCAAGGGCGCGACGGCACAATGTGGATCGCCACGGCGGTCGCCGGCCTTTTCGAGTTTCGGAGCCAACGACTCACCAAGTGTGAGAACCCGCCGGGCATCGCGCGCATTGCGGCTTACTGCCTGTTGGAAGATCAACAGGGCCGGCTGTGGGCGGGCATCGGCAACGGCATGGTGTTATGCCGTCTGAACGGGCAATGGCGCATCTACACCCAGGAGGACGGCGTGCCTTATGCCTATGCCACCTGCCTGACCGAAGCAGCGGACGGTACGATCTGGTTGGGTTCCGTGGACGAAGGCATCCATCGCCTGCGCGGTGAGCGGTTCGTGGCCGTCACCAGCGAGCTGGTGCGGTTGTCGAACGCGATTCGTGCCTTGCGCTTCGATCGCGAGGGCAATCTCTGGGTCGGCACGCGCACCAGCGGTCTGAGTCGGCTCAATGAACGCAAGTTGATCGCTGTCGGCGCGGCGCAGGGTTTGACCAACGATTTCACGCGTTCCGTCGCCGAAACCACCGACGGCAACCTCTGGGTCGGCACCACGGGCGGCGGACTTTATCACGGTGGCGTGAACGGGTTTGAGCCTTTCGGC
>JAANMY010004236.1_pt1 | contig 11047 bp, 9 predicted proteins | sample 7279691 | NCBI WGS metagenome assembly JAANMY01 (sample SAMN14094543, study PRJNA606508) | bioreactor metagenome | isolation source: A lab-scale SPAN reactor treating ammonium-rich wastewater day 388 | place: Ireland: Galway | collected 2018-02-07
GTGGGTGGCCGAGCGGCAGCGTGCCGCTGACCTGCCCGTGGACGCGGCCGAGGTCATCATGCGTGACCTCCTCTCGTTCAACAAGAAGCGCGGCGGATTCCCCAAAGACCTGAGAGAAATGGAGGGTGTGGTGTGGAACCCGAAAGAGGGTCGCAGTTATTCGAACGCCAATCGCGCTATCGCTCACCGCAATTACTTTTACCTTTATTCGCGGCAGAGCCACCACCGCTCCACCCTTTGGGCGATGCCACTAGGTCCTAGGCGCGACGAGGCCTCGGCGTGGTTTCTGGTCGTGACGCCGGGCTCACAGCGGCGATGGAAGGGAGGGGCTCTCCGGCTGGAGGATGTTAGAGAGATTACCTCCGATCCGACATCCAACCAATTGGCTGCTGTGGGGCTGATCGAACAGCCGGACTCTCCAAACAAGAAGGTAAGGAATTGACCGCCTCGAAGCAACGAGATCCCTGAATGAGTCCGGGGTTATTTACGGGGCATCCAAGGGAGTTACACCCGTATCAGTTAGGCGCCGCATAGGGCGAACCCGTCCGCCGCTCACTGGCCCACCTGTTTAAGCGTTCTCGCCGTGCAGGTATCTTTCAACGGGTCAAGAGCCGGTCTGAAAACCTCTCCTGCGTCGCACCCACGCGCGAGCCATTGTCTCCCGAAGAGTTTCTGGAGTTTATGTGCTGGTTAACGTCCCTGCGGTGCTGATCAAGGTTAGCCGATCTCAAGCCGTTCACAACGCCCTCGCCCATTTCCCTGTTGATCGCGTCGATCTCACACTTAACGTCAACATCGGAGAAGCCGATCTTCGCCAAAGCCGCACCGAATACAAGGCTCGTCCTCTCCGCGAGTTGAACCGAGGTCACTTCGGGATTATGCCCGACTAACTCGACGACGTTGTCCTTAACGGCGCGCCGCAAGGCCGCTAGATCATCGTGCTTCAGCGAAGTGTTTATCTCTCCTGTTGCGTGGGTCGAGTCACTGACCCTTACTTCATCACCTTTCTCGCGGGGAGCGAGCTTCGACTCTAGCGACTGTTTTTGCTGGACGGCTCTTTGATATACAAAGTCCCTCTCTGCCGCGGGCAGCCTCTGGTACAGCTCTCTGTGATCGAAAACATTCTTGTAACGCAGCTCGTCGTTCGAGGTATTCAAACTTGCTAGAAAATGCCTCGTGGCGGCCAGTGAATTTTTGAGATCTCGCCTTCTAACTCTTGATTCGAGACTGCCGATCAGTTGCACGGCTTCCGGGCTCGGCGCGATTTCCGCGCGCATCAAAGCCTCGGTTTTCGCTCTGGCCTCGTGCCCGACGGCCAGGTAGGAGAGTTTCGTCGCGGTCATCTCCGATGTGTAGTGGCGCGGGGATGCTTCGGTTAACAGGAACTGCATTTCCTTCGCGGTCAGCGGTCGGTCGGTCTTGGCCTTTTCCGCTACCGGAAGCTTTTCCCACTGGAATCCGGTCCGGGCGTTCTCCAAACGAATCGTCGAGGCCGCGTCGATCACCTCCGCCCGCGACGTCGCGCTCTCGAGCATCGCCGCGTAGTCGCGATAGCGCGGATTGTAGTGCCGCAGCCTGGACTCCGGTTGTTTCAGTTGGTGGCGGATGTACGCGGACGCGAACTTCAGATTGTCGATCGCCGATTGTTTCTCCGCCGGCCCCTCTTTCGCGGCGTGATAGACGCCGTTCTGGTAGATCTTCAGGATCGATCCCACCGACGTACCGCTTTCGAGCTCTTCGTCGATCACCGGCAAGCGAATCTCGGTCCATCGGTTGAGTTCTTCAGCGGACATCGCGGATGACAAGCGGGAAAGAGTCGGATCCGCCAATTCAAAACGATCGAACTCCTGCAGAGCGACGACAGATTCCGTCGCTTCCAGGGAGTCGTGCTCGATATCGCTATCGTTGGATTCACCTGGGGCGAACTGATCGTGATGAACGGTCGCATGCTGGTTCTGGTGGTCCATCGGGAGCAGCTTATCGGACGGTTCGAGCCGGGACATTTCCACTGCGGCCCTTGATATCTCCGTCAAGGTCCTTTCGAATTTTTCCTCTTTCGACTCATGTTCGGGCATTCCTTCACCGGAGGGTAGGAATCCATTTCTGCCTTCCAGGGCCTCGTACATCCAGTTGAAGACCTTGATCGTCGTATCGCGGTCGGCGGACCTACCGGCGATCGCGTTCCCATGTTCGACGATCCGCGGCGCGAGTTTCTTGGCTCGTTCCTCCCCCACGATCGTCGAGAGCCTTTTGACGGCGTACTCGCTGGTCGCCACGGTGAGCGGCGGCGCAACAGATGCGACATCCTTCGGCGATATCAAGGCGCCATTGCGAACCACGCAGCCGCGCTCGTAGGCGTCCCTGACGAACTGCGAATGTCCGTTGAGATACGAGGCGTGCTCGCTTCTGTTGCGGCCCTCGGTGTCCTCCAACGTCGCGAGCAACATCTCCGATCGGCTGAAGGAGAGGATCTCGTTTATCGCTCGCTGGGTCCTGGGGTTCGCGTATATCGAGGGCGTACGTTCGTCGACCGCGCGGGCCGGCTTCTCCGCAGCGACTTCGCGGGCGTTCATCGTTCGCCCGACCTTCTCGATCGCCATCTTCACGACATCGGCGTGACATGCGTCACCGGCACGACAGAAGCACGAGACCGCGACCGTCTGGCCGTTGTTGTAGGCGTCGGCGAGTTTCACCATACCTTCCCTGATCCCGCCTTCGTTCGTCTTGTAGCTGTGCCGGAGACGCTCGGAGTAGGCGATCAGTGCGGCATCGCGGCCGACGCCTTTTGGTGCGATCTCGCTCCGTCGGGGCGAAAGCAAACCGAGTTCCGGCGTGAGAATGTTCCCGAGGTCGAGCGACCGCCGGGGGAGAGATCGATCGTCCGCGTCGACGAGCTGGGCTATGACCTGATTGCTTAAATCCGAATTCATCACACCGTTGTTAAGGGACGATCTCCCACTTCGCTGCGATGAGGCACCTGAGCAAGTCGCGTGCCCACTTCTTGTGAGAAGCCAAGATGATTCAGCGACCGTGCTCGGGGAAAGTCCGTGGAGTTGGGTCGTGAGCGCTCCTCGTTTCGGGAACTCGCTCGCGTCCCCGTAAACCAGCGTCGTCGTGCACCTTTGGCTCCGTCTTCTTATCTTCCGCTACGACCGGCCTGCTGCCCTCGAAATCTCGAAGTAGATCGGTGAGTGACCGGAGCGGTGTCTCGCTCGCGGATTCGACAACCGCTTGCAGGTGACTCGCCTCGCTCGCGTTGCGGGTGTTCGCGATCCGCAGTTCCAGCATCGCGATCTCGCCGGAAGTGAAGATCGGGCGGTGAGACGGTTCGGCGAACAAACCCAGGATCGAATAGCTTTTGAATTCGGAGGCGTCCCGCGTCGCCGACTTCGCGATCTCCGTCGCCCGGGCGAGATCGTCCTTCAACGTTTTCTCCCGTTCCTTGGCCTGGGATTCGACCGCTCGGCGGAGCGTTCGGCGTTCGCGGTCTTCGAACAACTCGTGCATCGTGCGATCGAGCAGGGAGGCGCTCTGGGGCAAGTCCACATCGTGGAGACACATATACGTGATCGCTCCGGACTCGGGATCGGAAACCGGATGTCTCAGGAACCGGTACGAATCGCGAAAAACCTTCAGATCCTCCGTGGCCTTACCGACTTCGACATCCGCCACGATCTCTCTTGCAAGGGCCCGCCCCGCAATCATTTGGAGCTTATGCGCGGCGAAGTCCGCGGTCGGGCCCGACTTGGCCAGCCTGCGGTACGCTGAGCAGTCCGTGTCTGCGGCTTCGACCAGGAGCCGTTGACTCTGCCAGCTACTCTCGTACTCGGCTCTCTGTCCGAGTGGAAGCGAAAGCACTTCCACCTCCGCGAGTTGGAGCGGGGAATAGTGCCCTTCCGTCGGGCGATCTTCCGAGCTTCCTGTGAGAATCTTCTCGAGCGTTTTCGCCTTGCTGAGCTCCAGTTTTCTCCCCCTCTGAATGTTGGCGAGTTCCTCGCCCAGCTTGGAGATGATGAGGCGTCGAGGATCCACGGAGTCGCGTTCTCCCGCTCGGATCCTCGTTTCGTTCGACCGACGCACGAACTTGTCTTTAAGCTTCGCAAAGAATGATCCGCCCGAGGCGTCGCATTCCTTTTCGTCGCGATCGAGTTCCGCCATCGACACGGCGCGATCACCTCCGACATCGGTGCGTCGATAGTAGCCCTTCGCTCTCAACTCCGCGTGCTCCTTTTCGTGAGCGTGAGCCCTAAGTTCGGCGATAGTTTTTTCGGCGATAATCGACCTCAGATCGTACTTGCTTCTCGGAGCGATCTCGCCCCCCCTTTCGAGCTCGTTCCTGACCCTTTCGAGGTATGAGAACCTCCGCATCTCGACGCCTTCAAGGCATCGTTCCTGGAGCAAATCGAGCTGCTCTTTCGTGAGTGACGGCGGGGGAAGTTTGCGGCCCGTCTTACGGTACTCGGAGCGGATTCGATCAGCTTGCTCGAGAACACCAGCGGAGTCGGTCTGGATCTGGATTCTCGAGGCGTCCTCCCTCGCCAGCATCTTGCGCAGGATCGTCTTTATCTGGACCGAAGGAGCAGCGTGCTGGTCGGATTCCGTGTCGGAGCTTTTTGCTTCTAGTTCCCGAAGCGAAACCCTCATCTTTCCGCCCCTCACCGGATCGCTGACGGTGAACCGCATCCGGTCGCCATGTTCGAGCAGACGGTCGATGCGGGAGTCGATCCGGCGGATCTCGTACTCGGCGAGGATCGCGTCGCGCAAAACATTTCGTTCGGATGCGAAACGACCGCCGATTTCCTCCTTCGTTTTCATACTCTCTCCGGGCCTTGAACGATCTTCGGCAGCATCACTCCGAGCGATCATCTTTTCGGCGCGACGTCGAGAACTTTCGCGCAAGATGATCGTGTCCATCTTCTCGCCCGCGGCTTCGATCAGGTAGCCGAGGACAAGAGATTTTCCGGCATCGCGGCGTACGTAGTGCGGGAGCGCTTCGCGCGGGACCCGGCTCAAAGCCTGTCTCTCGCATTCGTTCGCGAAATATTGCTTTTGTAAGGCGATGTGCACGTGTGGATTGGCGGTGTTCCGGTGCATGGCGGCCGTCCACAGCAATCGATCCGCATTTGCGTGCCCTTCGAGGCTTTTCATGGCTGCGCGGACGATCTGTTTTACCGCTTTTCGGCGCCGTGCTTCGTTCGCCCCTAACCGTCGGTAATCGTCGTCGCGAAACGACAGGACGAGATGGTGAAGCTCGTCGTTGGTGGGTCGGTCCTTCGCGACACCGATCTTGAGGGAATTGTTGGCGCTTTTGACGGAGAGTTGATCGGCGAATGCGTTGAAAAGCTCACGCGAATTAGGCGGTTCGCGTTCCGGGTCCAGTTTGCTGTGCGCTATGTAATGCACCAGCCCGCGCGAGCTTCCCCTCTTCGACTGCACGCTCGCGACGATCCTCATTTCGAATTGGTGCCGGGTTTAGGTTTTGCGGAACGGTCCGAGCCGAGCCCTTTTATCCTGGTCGCGAGATACAAACCGTCCGAATCCTCCCACTCTGCTTCGATACCGTGGTGGGCCAGGCATTTCTCGAAATCGGCGATGGATTTGGCGATAAGGTTCGCCATCGTCCCGTCGGCGACAAGGATAATCTTTTCGTGGCTCGTCCCCTGCGGGGCCGTCATCTCCACGAGCTTGGTGAGAAGGATGTTCATCACCATCACCGACAGGCTCGATAAAGAGTAGAGTTCGCTCAAGAATATCGACGTTTCGCGCGAGATGGCCTCGTGCCGATCCTCAAGCCGGGCGACCCGTTCGACGATCTCGTCGAGACGCTCGGAATCCGCGACGCGTCGGCGACCCTGGTCGATCAGCAGATCTAACCTGTCCCGGCACCGGTTCGCACCGAAACGCTCGTGCCGGTCGGACAAAGCGAAACGGATCATCCGCCTGACGAGAGCGGACCGACTCTCACCCGTTTCCTTGGTGATCTCGTCGAGCATTTTCTCGTCCGACCGGTAGGGCCGTACGCACAAGGGTCGCCCGTGCTCACCGTCGGGCGGGCCTTCAAGTTTGCCGATCACCTTTTCGCGTTCACGTTTTCTCATGCGATCCGAATCGAAATGCACAGCTCACAACCCGATGCTAAACAACGGTCGTAAACCGGCCTCGCGAAGCGAACATTCGCAAAACACGTGCCGCTGTCGGGGGATACGATCCGCGGTCCGGTTCGTAATCTTGATTACAACTTGTAATTCGCACACGCACACGGAGTTGCAGGGATTACGCGGCCCCGATCGCGGTCTATCCTGTCGTACGTTTACGAGCAGCTTGTTTGTTGTTTCCGACACACCGGCTTCCGCGGCTCATTTATTCACCGAAAGGGACGCGTTGACTACACCTCGGTGCTTAGATCCGCAGAGCTGGCACGGTACTTGAAAGGCCACTCTCCGGAGATACGAAAACCCGATAAGGAGCCGATCAATTTCTATGACAGCGATGCCCGATAACAACCGCCCGGCAAGATCCAACCCGGAGCGCCCAATCCTGCAGATCAACCGCCTCGATTACATTAAGATGCACGCGAAGATCCTTAGCGCAACCGACAAGAGGCTGAAGAAGTATCTTCAATTCGCGAGCGAACAAATGGGCACGAAGATCACCAACGACGACGTGGTCGAGTACGCGCTCAATCTGCTGTTCGACCGTGACGGGTCGTTCAAAAACTGGAGCAAATCGAAAGCGTGAGCGCCCGGGTTCGATCAATACGAGAATGCGGAGGGCGGTTCCGCTTTCACACCGAACTTCGGGTTGTCGACGCTCGTGCTCGAAAACGCTCTATGCCGATCAACTATCTTCTCGATCTCGATCTCGAACGGCCTGATACTTAGCTGATCCCCATCGAACGCAAGACGCTCGGTCAGGAATTCGAGATCTTCTGGCAGCAAATCTTTTCCGGTCGCTGAAGCAGCACGTGCTAGACGGTCGGCGGCCTCCTGAAGGTAGAATCCGTCATGCCCTTTCACCCACCGCCAGGTTACATGGTGACCGTAGCTTTGCTGCACCAGCTGCATCCAAAAAGACCTGTTACTCTTCATCCGATTCTTGCCGTTCATCGTGTCGACGACGTATCGGGAATCGGAGAACATCTCGACGCGGCACGGCCGACGAAGTTCCTCAAGGGCGGTCGTGCACGCGAGTATCTCGGCCTGCTGATTGGTCACCGTCCCCAGGTAAGTCGATAACAGTTTCAACTCGGCCCGGTTGCGATCCACGATCACCGCCCCGCCGCCCGCAGATCGATCCGACGAGCCGTTCCGAAGGCACGAAGCGTCCGCGTAGATCGACACGATCGGCGTGTACGTACCGATCGCGTGGGAGGGGCCGCTGTCGTTTACGATCTTCGAGTTGGTCATAACCCGCTCCTCACAGAAAGAGGGCACCGAAAATTTCCGATGCCCCATTCACTATTCGATCGTCACGAAGGTGAGTCCTCCCGAGACACTCGTCTTTTAGAACTGATCGACGAAAGGCTCCGCGACGTGCGATTGTTCGTCAATCTCACCCGTGTAGGCCGGTGTGGCGAGCTCCGGATTATCGGGTACGGCGGCACCGCTTTCCGGCACGTCGGTTCGGTTTCCACCGACGAATTCGAATGAGAAGAGAGCCACCTCCGCGCCCGATCGTGGGTCGCCGCCTTCGGTCAGCCACGGGCTGAACGACAGCCGCCCATGGACCAAGAGGTAGGTCCCTTTCTTCACGTGCGCGGCGAGCGTTTCCGCCGTCTTCCCGAACGCGGTGACGTTGAACCAATGCGTGGCCTGGACGCGGCCTTCCGGGCCGCTCTTGAACGAGTTGGAGGCGATCGGGAAACTCGCGACCGGCGTGCCTTTTTCCGAGTATCGCAGGCTGGCATCGCGTCCCGCGTTTCCTAGTATCGAGATATTCGCTGACATGGATGATTCTTGCTCCTTTTTGGTTAGTTTTCTTTCCACGCTCGAAAGCGACGGCCGGTCAACGTCGAGGTTCGAACCCTGTTCGCTAGCCGCCTGGCCGCCGCTCCTTTCGGGCGTGTTTTGCCATTCAACTTTCAGGCCGCGTGGACGACTTGAACGTAGCGTCTCTGGGTCGCGGGCTGCGGGAAAAGGTTCGGCTGATGATGAGAGGTGCTGGCGCTGCTCTGTACATTGATCTCCGCCTCGCGGGTGCGCACCGCGTCCCAAAGTCGCTGCTTCTCCTGACGGGTCAGAGCTTTAGCCTCAGCGTCGTTGTAGAGCGCGAACTTGAGAAACCGAACGCCGCCGGCCGTCGCCTTCTCGATCTTTCGAAGCCATTGCTTCGCCGCTGGCGTGATGCGGTCGCGCAGCCGGGCCTCCTGCGATTTCGCGACGGTGTTGAGCGCCGTGAACTCCTTTAGGGAGAGCTTGTTACGCTCCTTGAAATCCGAGTATGCCCGCTTCTTGATCGCCGCCACGTCCGCCGTGTCGGAGGTTTCGCGGAGGGCGAGGTACGCGTCCTGATAGGTTTCGCGACGGAGGCTGCGCAGGTGGAAGTCCGCGTACTGACGTCGCCACAGTAGCCTCAGCACAGCGGCGGCGTATTGCATCTCCTCGTATTCGGGGTTGACCTCCTGTTCGACCGCTAATTCAACGACCGAACCCTTCCCGAGGGTGAACAATCGACGTCCCGAACGCACAACCCTGCGATCGTAGATCCGGTCGAGCGACAGCGACATCCACTCCTCGAACTCCTGATCGGTGAACGGGTGATTCGACGGCATCGGCGATCCGGCGCAACCGATCATCCTGCGTCCGTTCTGGACCGACTTCGAGCCCATCGCGTGGCCGACGAACAGCCTTCCCACCTCGGACGCCAGGTGACCGGTCTCGGGCGGAAGGCACGACGCGTCCACCTCGCAATCGAGATCGAATACCACCACGGAGCGTTGACCGCTGTTCATCGTGAGGCCGATGATCCCGTTTTCGTCGTATTGGTCCAGGTTCTCGAATGTGAGGAAGTCGCGATCGAGTTCCTCGACGGATTTGTCACCGTCTTCGAGGTAGAAGGCGGCTAGTTCGTCGTGGATCATGCGGCTCGCCTTTTGGCATCCGACACGCGCGAGGACCGCCTTCATCTCATCGTCGAAGATCGACGCGCGTGGAGGCAGCGGCTTCTGAAGTTTTGCCGCTTCCTTCACCCGCCGCTGGTCGGCGACCGTCAGCTTCTGATCAGGGCGGTCGAACTCCTCGAAGGAGATCTCGCGGTCCGGGATGGTCGCGGCGACGGCTTCGAGCTGCATCCCGAGAATTCCCATTTCCTTGAGCACATCGCTCACATTCCGCCTGCGGATCTCGCCGTAGTAATACGCCGCGATCTGCTCGTACTCGAACTGACCCGCGTCGGGGCTCGCGATCGCTTTCACGCAGCGAACGAACTCGCGTCCGTTTTCCTCATCGCCGAGCACCCGCACGGCATATTCGAGCGACATTATCCGGACGCGATCGACCGGCTCCGGTTCGAGTTCGTCGGCGATCCGTACAACGACGTCGCCGAGGATCGCGAACTCCTCGAGTTCCATGCGGCGCATCGGGTAGTTCCCGAGATGGGCGCACCAGTCCTGCATCGGCGACCCGGTGTTGACCGGCGAGAAAGCGAGAATCGCGTTCTGCGGGGTGAATTTTCTAAGCTGTTCGATGTTCAATTGTTCGGCCATAACTTCCTCATCTGCCCCGGATTGCACCGGGTGAAAACGCTCGTTGTTTGGGGGCCAGCGCTTTCCACGCCCCGAATGAAAATCACTTTCATTCAGGCTCGAAAATCCCTTTCAAGTTGGAGTCGCGACACTTTGAGGAACACGTGCGGGCGTCAGGCAGCTACAGTCTTTCGAGCAACTTCAACCGAGCCTCCAAGTGAGCGAAGGTGCGCGGCGCTCGTTTGGCGAGTTCGGCGCGTCCGGTGCCAAGGCCGGCTTCGGGCATGACGATCGCACGGGTCGTTTCCGTCAGGGCCGACGTTACCTCGGCGAACGCTTCATCGATCGCCACCGCGTTCAGCTCGAATTCTTCATCGGAAAAGAAGGCGTCACCTGCGTAGCTCGGCTTCTTCTTGGTCGGGATGCCGACCGCGTTGGGCTCCCCGCGCATCGCGGCGGCCTGCCCGCCAAAGCCGCGGCGTTCCAGGTTGTCGCCGAAGAGGAACAGTTTGTCGCGGTTCGCCCGCACGTACGCGCGCGAGATATGCCGCATCCGCTCGATCCGATGGTTCATGGTCCCTCGCACCTATGGGTAGCTCGTGAAGGGGCGGACCGCCGCCCTCGTTGCCTGGGTGCAGGCGGAGGGACGGCGGTCCGTGGTCGACGGGTGGTAGGGCAGGTTGAGATCGGGGGAATCAGTACGCCGCGGCTTGCTGGACTTCCGTCGGCATATCCGCCTGCGGAACGACGACGTCTGCTCCGCCGTCACCGTCCTGTTTGCCGGTCAGGAACTGGAATTCCTGCAGGACGATCTCGGCGCCGGACTGCGGCGAAGAGTTCTTGTCCAGCCACGGGTTGAACGTGAGCCGGCCCTGTATGTAAAGCCGGTGGCCTTTGCGGACGTAGCGGGCGATCGTTTCCGCCTGCTTCCCGAACGCGGTCACGCGGAACCAGTCGGTCTTCTCGACGCGTCCCTCCGCGGTATTCCGGAATGTGTTCGACGCGATCGAGAAGTTCGCGATGAACGTCCCGTTGTCGGTGATCTTTGTTTCGGGTTCCTTGCCGAGGTTGCCGATAAGCGAAATGTTTGCTGACATGATGCAATTCTCCTGATCGTTGTTAGTCTTCGATATGCCCGACGGGCACCTGCTTCTGGTCGTCACCGCTTTCGGAGAGTTCCCGACGGCCGCCCGAGCCATGACCTGTCCGCCGCTTGTACTTTTGTTTCGCGGGTGGACGACGTCCAGGACTAGTCGATTGGTCCATTGAGCTGTTTCTTTCAAATCCCGCCTTCCGGGCGCGGTCCGGCGTGTTCGAATCGAATGCCATAGACAAGAACTCGTAGGCGTTATCTGGGTTGCCGAC
>JAANMY010004238.1_pt1 | contig 11043 bp, 10 predicted proteins | sample 7279691 | NCBI WGS metagenome assembly JAANMY01 (sample SAMN14094543, study PRJNA606508) | bioreactor metagenome | isolation source: A lab-scale SPAN reactor treating ammonium-rich wastewater day 388 | place: Ireland: Galway | collected 2018-02-07
CATAAGTCACCCTCAGTGCGCGCTCAGGGCCGGCGGATGGCAGACAGGGAGGTCTGCCTCACGATGTCCGTCCTCCGCCTACGCCCCGACCAATTGGCGCGCCATGTCCACCGCCGAACCGGCATCGGGCGAGAACCCGTCCGCCCCGATCTCCTCGGCGAAGGACTGTGTCACCGGCGCGCCGCCGATCGCGATCTTGACGCCGTCGAGCCCCGCCTCGCGCAGGGCCTTCACGGTATTCTTCATCGCCGGCATCGTGGTGGTGAGCAGTGCGGAGAGCCCGACGATCTGCGCCTTGTGCTCCTTCGCCGCGCTCACGAATCGCTCGGGCGCGACGTCCGTGCCGAGGTCGATGACGTTGAAATTCGCGCCGGTCCACATCATGGCGACGAGGTTCTTGCCGATGTCGTGGAGGTCGCCCTGGACCGTCCCGATGATGGCGGTGTAGGCCGGGGCCACGCCCGCCTTGATGAGCAGCGGCTTGAGCAGGACCATGCTCTCTTTCATGGCGCGGGCGGCGATGAGCACCTCCGGCACGTAGATCTCGTTGTTCTTGAAGCGGCGGCCCACGTCATCCATGCCGGTGACCAGGGCGGCCAAGATCTCCTCGGGTTTGGCCTGTGCGTCGATGGCGGCCTGTGTCTGGGCGGTCGCAGTTTTTCTATCGCCCTTCTTGATAGCTTCGGTGATTGGGGCGAGTGTATCGCTCATGGTGTCCTCCGTGGTTGAGTTTGAGAGAGTGTCCGATGGGGTCCGCAAGGGTCGCCGCCATGGGTGATGTCCGCCGCCAGACCGGGCCGATGGCGGTGATCGCCTGTGCGGTGCTCGAGGACGAGGTGCGGCATTTTGCGAGACCTTTCCCGCATATTACCCACATCGAGTTCCTGCCGCAAGGTTTGCACAACGAGCCTGACCGGCTCCGGCGGGAGGTCCAGGGGGCGGTGGAAAGGATCGAATCGGGGTTTCCGGAGGTGACCGGGATCGCCCTGGCGTACGGGCTCTGCAGCCGTGGGGTGGAGGGCGTCCGGCCGCTCCGTTGCCGTGTGGCCCTGCCGCGTGCCCACGACTGCATCACGCTGCTGCTGGGCAGCCGCGAGCGGTATGGCGATTATGTCGCGAGGCACCCCGGCACCTACTGGTATAGCCCCGGGTGGAATCGGTGCCATGTCCCGCCCGGTCCGGAGCGGCACGAGCGCCTCTTCCGGGAGTACGTCGAGAAATACGGCGCGGAGGATGCGCAATTTCTCATGGAGCAGGAGCAGTCGTGGTTCCGGAAGTACAACCGGGCGGCCTACGTGCACCTGGGGGCGGGATTCACGGAGGCGGACGTCGCGTTTTCGAGGGGTTGCGCGGAGTGGCTGGGATGGGGGTTTGACCTCCAGTCGGGCGACCCCGCCCTCGTGAGCGCGCTGCTCGGGGGCGAGTGGGATGACGTCCGCTTCGTCGTGATCGGCCCCGGGCAGACGTTTCGCATGACCGCCGACGAACGGGTGGTGGAGGTCATCGAGGCGGCGTGACGATCGGTTCCGTCGTGGCGCGGGCTTTCCTGTCTGCGCCCGTGGACCTGGGCGAGCGGGGGCAGACAAGAATGTCTGCCTCACGGCCCATCGGCGCAGCCAACCGCGACCCGACGGGTCCGCGGTTCTTTCGGTTTGGAAGCTCAGGTCAGGCCTCACAGGTCATCATGCGTTCGATCTTGGCTTTGATGGGCGCCTCGCTGCCGGGGACCGAGAGGACGTCGCACTCCGAACCGAGGATGAAGGGGTGGCCGATCGCGCGCATGTGGCGGATCAGTTCGCGCGCGAGGCGATCGACCGCCTCGGGCGGGACCTGGGCATCCGAATAGAAGTTCTTGGTGGGGAGGTTGCCGTAGAGCACGGTGGATTTGGGCACGAGGCGGGCGTCGTCCCAGAGCTGGCGGGAACTGCCGAGGGAGAGGATCGCGGGATCCAGGGTGGCGAGGTCGCGGACCATGGGGTCCGTCAGTTCCCCGCAGTCGTGGAGGATGAGGTCGGCGCCGAGGTCGTCGAGGGTGGCCTTGATGCGGCGGAGGCTGCCCATGACGAGGCGCTCGAAGATGTCCGATCCGGCCTCGAGCTGCCTGGGCGAGAGGTAGACCTTGTTGGCGGCTGGCTCGCAGACGCAGACGGCCCTCGCCCCGGCCTCGACCTGCATCCGGATGCCGCGCTGGATGACGGGGATCGCCATCTCGAGCGCGAGCTCGACGGCGCGCACGTCATCGTCCTCGTCGCCGGTGGTGCCGGTCCCCGCCATGAAGACCGGCGTGATCGGATCGGCCAGGAGCTTTGTCATGAGGGAGAAGGGGCCGATGGCCATGCCCGCGGGGACGAGATCGGCGCGCCTCGTGGCGATGTGGCGGATGGCCTCGCAGTTGGCGCGCATCCGCGGGGTGGGGGGCGAATCGAGCGAGGCGAGGACGCGCTCGAGGGCGTCCTTTTCGGGGCAGGCTTCGAAGTGGTAAGCGCTGGCCCTGTCGGCCGGGATGCCGATCATGTGGAGGAGGTCGGCCTTCTCGATGGTGAGGTCCATGAGGGGCAGGGCCAGGGGCGTGTGGAAGCGGTCGGCGGTCTCGGCGATCACCTCGCCCAGTCCCCGATCGTCGGTGAGCCGCGCCTCGTGGTCCGGCTTCTCGCAGAGCACGAGGTGGGCGCCGATCGGGAAGCGTTTTCCCGATCGCGCGAGTTCGAGATAAAAAGAGCGTTCCATGATGTTCCCTCTGGTGCCGACGATACCGGGGCGGGCGAGGGCTTTCTGGTATCGGGATGCGGGGTTTTTGTATTTTGGTGCTCAGCGCGCCACCTGGGCGCGGCGGTATTCGAGTGGGGCGGCGCCGCAGTGGCGGCGGAACGCTTTGCTGAAGTGGCTCTGGTCGCAGAACCCGCAATCGAGGGCGATCTGGACGAGGCTCTTGTCGGTGCGGGCGAGCAGGTGGCGGGCCCGCTCGATGCGGCGGGAGGCCACCAGCGAGGAGAAGGTCCGGCCCAGGTCGCGCCGCACGACGCGCGAGAAGTGGCTGGGCGACATCCCGGCGGCCCGGGCGGCCTCGTTGCGGCCGATGTCTCGGGAGAGGTTTTCCTCGACGAAGGCGATGGCCCTGGCGAGGGCGGCGGCGTCTCGGCCGGAGCCGCGCGGGATGGCGGTGGCGAGGCGTTCGGCGGCCTCGGCCAGCCACGAGGCGAGGGCGCGCTCTTCCTGGGGTTCGGCGAGGCGCCTGCGCCAGCGGGAATGCCCGCCCAGTGCCTCGGCGGGCTCGGCGCCCGCCTCGATGGCGGCCCTGGCCATCATCACGATCATTTCGAGGGCGAGATCATTGAGCAGGTCGGTGCGCCCGGGGGCCGCGCTGCGGGCACCGGCCAAGATGCGGTGGACGGCGTCGCGGGCGGCTCGCCGGTCGGCCCGCGCGATCGCCGCCAGCAGGGCGGGTTCCTCGATGAGATAGACCCGGCGCATGCGGTCCGAAGGCGCGGATTTGAATTCGTGAATGGCCTCGGCGCGCTCGCGCTCCTGGCGCCCCTTGAGGCGGTTCAGTTCCAGCAGCGAGCCATTGGTGATGCCGTGTTGCTCGGCCATCTCGAGCAGGCCCTGGGCGGCCGCGCGGATGGCGCGGAGCGCATCCGCGGCGGGGACGCCTTCCGGCTCGAGGTTGGCGCCGGCGACCACCAGTCCGCCGGTCACCGAGGCGTTGTGCATGAGGGGCACCGCCCAGATCGCCAGCCCGGCCGGGCACAGGCTGATGCACGGCTCCCCCCAACGCAGCGCCTCGTTGACCGCCCCCAGCCGGCAAACGTCGCAGGCGTCGGCCCGCCTAGACGACTGGCACGCCCGCGCGCCACCGCGAAATTCGCCCGCCGGGCCACAGCATGTGAGATCGAAACCGAATCGGCGCCGATAGGCCCGCGCGAACGCGCGAAATGCCGCCGCCGCCATGGGTGGTCGGAGGGCCGGGCGCTTGTGGCGCCCGACCGGGGGGCGAGCGGTTGGACGGGCCTTCGGCAAGGCGGGCATGCTAGCAGACCGTCGGAATCTACCGCAAGGGGCGCGTCGACCCCAGAACGCGCCGGAACAGGGTCGGCGCTCGGGTCGCTCATGCTCCCCGCTACGCCGCTGCCGCGTTTCACGAGCGAGATTCCGGTGCGGCCGCGTGCAGCCTGCTCGCACGCACGCGGGGCACCACCGGGGAGAAAAATGTAGCCCCTCCGGTCACGGAGGGGCCGCGCGGTGGGGGTCCACGGCCTCATGGCCGTGGCTACGTTTGGAATTTTCGAGAAAGTCGCCCGGTGAAATTTCAGGGCAGCGCCAACTCGTCGATGAAGCGGTCCTCGAAGTTGGGGTCGAGGTTGAGTTCGACGATCTCGATGCGGGCGCGGATCTCATCCATCTCATCGATGGCGCCGCGATCCAGCAGGGCGATGTAGGCGCCGGCGAGGGAAGTATTGCCCACCGCCTCGACCTGCTCGGGGCGAAAGCCCGGCAGCAGGCCGCAGCGCACGGCGCTCTGCGGGTCGATGTGGCGCCCGAATCCCCCCGCGAGCAACACCTTGCCGATGTCCGCGGGGGCGAGGCCCTCGCGCTCGAGCAACGTCCGGATCCCCGCGCCGATCGCGGCCTTGGCCTGCAGCAGGTGCGCGATATCCACTTCCGAGATGGAGATCTCCCGCTCGCCGGGCGGGGACAGCACCAGCGCGCGGCCCCCGTCGCCATCGCGCAGGGATACCTGGGGCACCCTAGTCAGGAAGGACGGATCGAAGCGCCCCGCGTGGTTGAGCAGGCCGATCCGGCGTCCCTCCGCCAAAAAATCGAGCGTGCCTGTGCCGCAGATGCCCTGGGGCGGGTGGTCGTCGATGGTCCGGGTCTCGATGTGGAAAGGGTCCGCGGCCATCCGAACATGGCAGATGGCGCCGGGCACCGCGCGCGAGCCGGAGGAGAGCATGCCGCCCTCGAAGGCGGGTCCTGCCGCGGTGGCACAGCCCAGCAATTTGTCGCGGGTCTTGAGGACGATTTCCCCGTTGGTGCCGGCGTCCACCAGGAGCGTCGGCGCCTCGGCGAAATGCATGCCGGTGGCATGGATGCCGGCCGCCAGATCGGCGCCCACGTAGGCGGAGAGGCCGGGAAGGAGTTGCACGGGCCAGTCGGCGCCGTCGATCCCCGCCTCGGCGGCGGAGAGGCGCCGGGGCGTCAGGAATCGCGCGCGGAAGGGGGCGACGCCCAGAGGCGAGGGATCCTCTCCCGCGAGCAGGTGCAGCATCGCGGTGTTGCCCGCGACCGCCATGCCCGCCACGGCTCCGGGCGCAACGCCCGCTTTCGCGCAGACCTGCATCGCCAGCGGCCGCAGGGTTTCCGCGGCCACGCACGCCCGCAGCCGCGCCAGCATCTCCGGGCCCTCGCCGGCCCGGTGGATCCGTGTCAGCACGTTGTCCCCGTAACGGATCTGCCGATTGAAATCTCCCGCCTTCGCCAGGATTTCACCGGTCGCCATATCGACCGCGAGCATCGCCACCGTCGTGGTGCCGATGTCCGCCGCCAGGCCCACCGCGCCCGCCGGGAACAGGGGGTCCTGCGCGAACGGGATGATGATCTCAAAGTCCGAGATGGCCACGGGCCGGTGCCCGGCCAGTGAGCGCGCCGGCACATCGACGGAGAGGTCCGGCACCGCGGGGCGCGCGCGGCACGACCGGATCTTGGCGGGGGCGGGGACCTCTCCCCCCTCGTCGAGGATCACGCGGCCCGCCTCCAGCGTCACCTCGCAGCCGCGGCACAGGCCGCGCATCCCGCAGCGCGTATTGAGTTCGATGCCCCCGCGCAGCAGGAGTTCGCACAGCGTGGATGTCGCCGAGCCCGGGTCGCCCTCGACCGTGCCGGCCCCCGTGGGCGAACGGAACCGCAGCCGAATCCCCTCCTGCATCGCGTGTCGTGGGACCTTTGCCCGGAGACGGCCCTCAGGCCGCCGCCGCCGCCGCGGGCCGACTGAATAACGCCTTCACCGCGCCGAACGAGACCTCCTCGTTCTCGCCGAGCCAGCACTCCTTGATCCGTTGGCCCCGCAGGAATGTCCCGTTGCGAGAGTCCAGGTCGCGCAGGATGATGCCCTGCGAGGTGCGTTCGATGGAGGCGTGGTGCGAGGAGACCGTCGGGTCGGGCACCACGATGTCATTGTTCGACGTCCGCCCCACGTACACCAAGCCGGGCTTCAGCGCGTACGTCTTCTCCCTCCCCTGCACGAAGACGTGGATCGTCGGCTCGCCCCCTAGCCGGCTCGATTTCGCCTGCTGCTCGGGTTCGATCAGCGGCACCGCGGCCCCGTGGATGTGCTCCTGCTCCTTCGCCGCGCTCTCGTCGCTCAGGCGCGCCGCCTCGCAGAGGATCTGGACGTGAGGCATGTGGATCGTCCGGCGCGGCGAGGTGATCCCCACGCGGAATTCCGTCACCGCGTCCGGCAGATTGATCAGGGCGATCGCCGCATCGAGACCGTCGTTGCCCCCGAGTTCCGCGTGTACGATCTCCCCGTCCTGAAGATAGAGGCTCGCCTCCGGCTTCGCATTCAATACCGCGATCTGCCCCGTCTTCCGGGACTGCGCGAAAGCCTGCACCTGCTCCGGGATGGTAAACAGGTTGCCGAAGTTGATCTTCTCGTGCATCGCCGACTAATTCCCGGTAATGACCGCTCAACCTCCTGCAATATACCGAGAGCCCCTCTCAAACGCGACGAAAGCCCATCGCGCGCATCGCTGGCTCCAGTACCTACAATGATGCACGGGCGGGGGATTCGGTCAAACAGAAAGCAAAGTGGCTCAAGTGTTTTTGCTTATCGAGATGGGACGATCCCGCGGCGGGCCGCGCCCCGTTGGCCCGTTTTGGCGCAGTGTTTAGTCAGCGCTGCTGCAACTCGTAGGAGAGGACGCTGAGGGAGAAGATGGCGGCGGTATCGCTGCGCAGGACGATGGGGCCGAGGGTGACGGGGCGATAGCCGGCGCGGCGGGCGTGGTTGAGTTCCGCCGGGGTGAAGTCGCCCTCGGGGCCGATGACCATTGCGGCGGAGGCGGGGCGGCGCCCGTGGCCGGTCTCGAACTCGGCGAAGAGGTCGCGGAACGTGACGGTCCCGCCCTGGAGGGAGCCGATGGCGGCGATGTCGGTGGTTGGCGCGGCATCGAAGAACTCCTTGGCGGCGCGCACCGGCTCGACCTGGGGCAGCCAGTTCTGCCCGCACTGTTTGGCGGCCTCGATGACCAGGGCGCGCCATTTTTCGAGCCGGGACTCGACGCGTTCCTCATCGAGGTGGACGACGACGCGCTCGGACATCAGGGGCACGATGCGGGAGACGCCGAGTTCGGTGGCCTTCTGGATGATGAGGTCCATGGGGCGGCCCTTGGGCATGGCCTGCACCAGGGTCAATCCGTAGGCGGGTTTCGGGGTGCTCTGGCGGGTGAGGATCTTGAAGTCGACGCGGTCTTTGGTGGCGCCGGTGATCTCGGCCATGATCTCGTTGCCGCGGCCGTCGAAGATCGCGAGGCGATCGCCCGGTCCGTGGCGCAGGACGTGGAGGCAGTGGTGGGCCTCGGGGCCTGTCATTTCCGTCGCGTCGGTCTCGGGCAGGTAGAATCGGTCAATGGCCATGGCGGGTCTCCGTGAAGAATCGCTTCGCTTTTTCGAAGAAGGAGGCCTGCTGCGGGTAGCTGTCGCCCCCGGAGGCCTTCGCGAAATCTTCCAGCAGCTTGCGCTGCTCCTTCGAGAGGCGCGTGGGGACCTCGACCAGGAGGCGGACGTGCAGGTCGCCGACGCCGGCGCCGCGCAAGGAGGGGACGCCCTTGCCGCGGAGCCGAAGGATCTTGCCCCCCTGGGTGCCGGCCGGGATGCGGATGGTGGCGGGCCCGCCCAGCGTCGGCACCTTCACCTCCCCGCCGAGGGCCGCGGTCGTGAAGGGGATCGGCACCTCGCAATACAGGTCCTCGCCATCGCGCTTGAAGACGGGGTGCTCTTGGACGTGGAGCACGACGTAGAGGTCGCCCGGCTCGCCCCCGCGCGGGCCGGCCTCGCCCTCGCCGGCGGAGCGCAGCCGCGTCCCGGTGTCGACGCCGGGGGGCACGCGCAACTTGACCTGGCTGGTCCCCTCGGAGAGGCCCGAGCCGCCGCATTTCGGGCAGGGCTTCTCGACGGTGCTGCCCGATCCCTGGCACCGCGGGCATGTCTGCAGCATCGAGATGAAACCTCCCACCGAGGCGCGCACGTTCCCGTTGCCCCCGCACGTCGGACAGGTCACCTTCCGCGAGCCGGGGGCCGCCCCGCTGCCATCGCACGCGCGGCACGGCGCCGCGCGGCGCACCCGGATCTCCTTCTCGCAGCCGAACACCGCCTCCTCGAAGGTCAGCTCCATGTCGTAGCGGAGATCCGAGCCGCGGCGGGCCGACTCGCGCCCCCCCCGGGCGCCGCCGCCACCGCCGCCAAAGAATTCGTCGAAGATGCCCGAGCCGCCGAATACCTCGCGGAAGATCTCGAAAGGATCGACGTGCATCCCCCCGCCGAAGCCCCCGCCGCCGAAGCCCCCGCCGGGCTCGAAGGCCCGGTGCCCGTACCGGTCGTAGGCCGCGCGCTTCTCGGGGTGGCCCAGCACCTCGTAGGCCTCGCCCAGCTCCTTGAACTTCTCTTCCGCGGCCTTGTCGCCCGGATTCTTGTCTGGGTGGTATTTTACCGCGAGCTTGCGGTAGGCCTTCTTGATCTCCGCCTCGTCGGCATCTTTCCCGACGCCCAGGACCTCGTAATAATCGCGTTTTGCCGCCATGTTGCCCTCAGGGCGACGGCGCCTTGGCCACCACCACGGAGGCCGGGCGGATCAGGCGGTCGCGGAAACGATACCCCTTGCGCAGTTGCTGGACGACGTGCCCCTCGGGCATCTCGGCGGAATCGACCATCGAGACCGCCTCGTGCTGGTGCGGGTCGAACGGCGTCCCCGTCGCGTCGATCTCCTCGAGGCCCGACTCGCGCAGCGCCGCCGCCAATTGGTTGAACGTCATCCGCATCCCGTCGGCAATCGCGGCGGCGTCGCCCGCGCCATCGGTCGCGGCTAGCCCCAGCTCGAAGCTATCCAGCACCGGCAGCAGTTTCTCGATCAGGGGCACCCCGGCGAAACGCACCGCCTCCTCCTTCTCCCGCGACGCCCGCTTGCGGAAGTTGTCCAGGTCCGCCGCGGCGCGGAGCAGCCTGTCGTAATGTTCGGTGGCCTGCGCGGCGGAGGCCTCGACCTCCCGCAGGTAGGCGGTCTCCACCGTCGTCAGCGACGGGCTTTTCTCATCTTGCGGCATACAGCGTTATCAGCGTTATGTCGTCGCTCTGTTCGGCCGGGCCGCGGAACCTGGCGAGACGCTCGAGGATCGCGTCGGCGACGGCCTTGGCGCCAGTGGGCGCCGAGGCGAGGATGGCCTCCTCGAGCGGTTCCCTGCCAAACTCGCGGCCCCCGGGATCCTGCGCCTCGGTGACGCCATCGGTGTAGATCACGATCACGTCGCCGCGCTGCAGGGGCTGAACTTCGTCGGCCAGAACGGTATCGAAGAGTTCCCCCGTGTCAATGCCCACGGCCATGCCCGGCGGCGCGATCTCCCGCAGTTTGCCGCCGCGGCAGAGCAGCGGCGGTTCGTGGCCGGCCCGCGCGACGGTGAGCCGGGCCGCGGCGGGGTCCAGTATCATGTAGGCGATGGTGATGAACATGTCCTCGCCCATGTCCGGCGCCATGAGGCGATTGACGCGGCGCAGGACCTCCGCGGCGGAATCCAGTCCGCGGGCGTTGGCCCTTAGGGCGTTGCGGCACATCGCCATCACCAGCGAGGCCGGTATGCCCTTGCCCGAGACGTCCGCCACCGCGATCCCCGTGCGGCCTTCCCCCACGTCGAACACGTCATAATAATCCCCGCTCATCCGCTGGGCCGGGACGTTGATCGCGCGCATCTCGTAGCCCTCGATCCGCGGCAGGGTGTCGGGGAGCAGCACCCGCTGCACGGCGCGCGCCACCTCGATGTCGTGGTCCAGCCGCTGCTTTTCCGCCAGCTGCCGGTGCACCTCCATGTTGTGCAGGGCGAATGCCGCCTGCGCCCCGATCGACCGCAGGATCTCGGCGTCGGCCTCGGAAAACGCGCCGCCATCGTCGCGGTTGGCGAGCGCCAGGATACCGTGCCGCTCCCCCCGATACCGCAGCAACACCGCCATGAAACTCTCCGCCGCGGTCTCCTCCTCGGCCGGGCGCGGGAAGCGCCCATCGGCGGCGCAGTCCGGCACGAGGACCCATCCGCGGTCCATCACCTCCTGCAATACCGGATGCAGCGCCGGAAGGATCTCCTGCGCCGCGTGGCGGCGCAGCGAGGGCAGCAGCGCGGGGAATGGCCCCTGGGCGATGCTCGGCCGCAATGCCCCGCGGGCCGGGTCCAGGGAGAAGAAGGTCGCGGCCCGCGCCTGGGTGATCTGGATCGCGGCCCGGACCACGATGCGCATGCAATCCTCCATCTGCATCGTGTCGGTGAACGCGTCGCCCAACTCGTGCATCAGGTCGAAGACCGCCTTCTTTTCCTCGCGGAGGCGGTCGATCTCGAGGTCCTGCCTCCCGACCGTCTGCCTCTGGTCCCAGGCCAGCCAGGCGAGTAGGGCGCAAAGACCCGCGAGGGCACAGAGGAGGATGATCATGGCGCGATGGCGACCCCGTGGCACCTGCGGGTGAGGACCCGACGGGCGCCCGGGCCGAAACGCCCTTTATCCGCCGGCCGGTCGGCGCCTGGCGCTGTCGGAAAGAAATTCCACCACATCCTGAAAACGCTGCTCGTTGGCGGGGTCGACCTCAATCAGATTCTTGTGCGCCTCCAGCATCGTCTGGCGCGTCTCCTCCTTGGAGGGCTCTTTTCCGACGACCTCGCTCGCGCCCCCGGCCACCGCCGCCGATTCCGCGACGGTCACGATCCGATCCAGGCCCATCTTCTCCACCAGCTCGCGATTGCGCCCCGCCACCTGGGTCAAGACAAACTCCCCGTTCTCCTTGCGCGAGCGCAG
>JAANMY010004239.1_pt1 | contig 11040 bp, 12 predicted proteins | sample 7279691 | NCBI WGS metagenome assembly JAANMY01 (sample SAMN14094543, study PRJNA606508) | bioreactor metagenome | isolation source: A lab-scale SPAN reactor treating ammonium-rich wastewater day 388 | place: Ireland: Galway | collected 2018-02-07
CACATCGACGCGGATGCCGTGGGCTTCCAGCATCTTGATCACGCCGATGTGCGCGAAGCCCTTGGCCGCGCCGCCGCCCAGCGCCAGGCCGATCTTCGGCGGCGGCAACTGCGCGGGAAACGAAGGTTTGGAAGGCGGTGCCACCGGCGCGCTGGCGCAGGCGGCGAGCAACACGGCGGACGCGGCGAAGGCGAGCGGGCGAAGCGGCATCTTCAATTTCATCGCGGCATTGTCGGCGATGCGGCACGCCGGTCAGCCACGCCGCATCGCCATGGCCACGCCGCGTTCAGAAGCCGTTGTCGCCGTCGAGGATGCGGCCCAGCCCGCCGAGCACCGAACCTTCGCCGACGTTCTTGCCGCCGGCCTTCGGTGCCGCGGCCAGCATGCGGCCGGCCATGCGCGAGAACGGCAGCGACTGCATCCACACCTTGCCCGGGCCGGTCAGCGTGGCCAGGAACACGCCTTCGCCGCCGAACAGCATGCTCTTGATGCCGCTGACCGGGCGGATGTCCATGGTCACCGTGGGGTGGAAGGCGACCACGCAGCCGGTGTCGACGTCGACGCGCTCGCCCGCCGCCAGGTCGCGTTCCACCAGCGTGCCGCCGGCGTGCACGAACACCCAGCCGTCGCCGTCGAGCTGCTGCATGATGAACCCCTCGCCGCCGAACAGGCCGGTGAGGATGCGCTTCTGGAAGAAGATGCCGAGCTTCACGCCGCGCGCGCCGGCCAGGAAGCTGTCCTTCTGGCAGATGATGCGGCCGCCGTGTTCCGACAGGCGCAGCGGCAGCACGGTGCCCGGATACGGCGCGGCGAAGGCGACCTTGGCCTTGCCCTGGCCGGCATGGGTGAAGACCGTGGTGAACAGGCTCTCGCCGGTGACCACGCGGCGCGCGCCGGCGAAGATCGCATCCATCACACCGCCGCCGCTCTTCTGGCTGCCGTCGCCGAAGACGGTGTCCATCTGCACGACCGCGTCCTTGTACATCAGCGCGCCAGCCTCGGCGACCGCGCTTTCACCCGGGTCCAGCTCGATCTCCACGAACGGCATGTCGTTGCCGACGATGCGGTAGTCGATGTCATCGGCCATCCCGCGCGAGGCGGACGGCGGCGGGATCGGCGGCATGTCGTCGGGCGTGCCGGTCTCCACCGCTTCGGAGAATTCGGGCATCGACCGCGCCGGCTGCCAGCCGGACAGGCCCTGCCGCCAGCACAGCGCGTCGGGATGCGACTTCACGTGGACGAAGGCCTGGTCGGTATCGAGCGGGCCGGTGCGCTCGGCCTGGCCGGGCTGGATGAAATACCACTGGGACATGGCGGACTCCTTGCGTGGGCGTACCCGCATCCTGCGCGCGGGGGATGACAGCGGGATGCAGCTTGCGCCCGGTCGCGGCGCGCGTCACCCGCCGGAAGTCATGTCGATGTCGCGGCCGCGGGATTCCGGGCGGCGGAACGGCAGCACGTTGTCGGGGTCGGGGGATGCGGCTTCCGGGGCCGCATCGCGATGCCAGATCACCGGCACGTCATGCGGCCGGTCGGGTTCGAGCGAGGCGGCTTCGGCGAGGCGCCGGGCTTCCTCTTCCTCCTCGATCTCCCAGCTGTAGCGGCGACGCGGCGGCAGCGGATCGGCGCGGCGGAACAGCAGCGCGGCCACCACGCCGGCCAGCGCGCCGCCCAGGTGCGACTGCCAGCTCACGCCCGCCTCCTGCGGCAGCACCGACAGCAGCATCCCGCCGAAGAAGAAGAACGCCAGCATGCCGGCGGCGATCGCCGCGCGGTCGCGCCGCAGCAGGCCCAGCACGAAGACCATGAAACCCAGGCCGTGGGTGATGCCGCTCGCGCCCAGGTGGTGCTCGCCCGGATGCCCGAGCAGCCACGCGCCCAGCCCGGAGCCCAGCCAGAGGAGCGGCAGCGCGCGCAGCGTGGCGCGCGGGAACACGCTGCCCGCCAGCGTGCCGAGCATCAGCAGCGCCGAGGCGTTCATGGCCAGATGGGTCAGGCTGCCGTGCAGCAGCGGCGCGGTGAGCAGCCCGACCAGCCCGGCCGGGTCGTGCGGCATCACGCTGAAGGCGCGGAAATCGAAATCCGCCTGCGCGAAGAACACCCCGCACAGCACCAGCACCGAGGCCAAGCTCAGGTTGAACGCGCGCAACAACCGCTTGCGATCCCGCGCGCGCTGGGCCGGGGTGTCGGGGATGTCGTGCTGCGGCAGGTCCATGCCTTGGAGGTAGGGGCGGGCACGGCGAAAGCAAGCCAAGGCTTAAAATGCCGGCATGAACGAAGCCCTCCCCGTCGTGCGTCTCAAGAACGCGTGGAAATCCACGCACCCGTGGATTTTCCAGCGCTTGGTCGAAAAACCGGCGCAGAAACCGAAGCCGGGCAGCCTGGTGGAGGTGCGCGGGGTGGACGGCGACTTCATCGGCACCGGCTTCTACAACGGCCATTCGCGGATCGCGGTGCGCATCCTCGAAACCGATCCGGCGGTGACGGTCGATGCCGGCTGGTTCGCGCGCAAGATCGGCGCGGCCGTCGCGCTGCGTCGCGAGGTGCTGAAACTGGATGACGTCTCCAACGCCTGGCGCGTCTTCCACAGCGAGGGCGACGGCATCAGCGGCCTGGTCATCGACCGCTACGACGACCTGCTCGTCGTCGGATTCTTCAGCGCCGGCGCGTGGCGCCACCGCGACATCATCTTCAACGCGCTGCGCGAACTGTTCCCCGGTTGCCGGTTCCACAGCTTCGCCGACGAGCACGTGCAGAAGCAGGAAAGCTTCGACTACCGCGACACGCTCGGCACCGAGCCCGCCGTCATCAGCGAACACGGGGTGAAGTTCCGCGCCGATCCGGCGGGCGCGCACAAGACCGGCTTCTTCGCCGACCAGCGCGGGAACCGCGAATGGCTGTCGCACCAGTGCGCCGGCAAGCGGGTGCTGGACCTGTGCTGCAACACCGGCGGTTTCGGCGTGTACGCGGCGGTGCGCGGCGCGACGGTAGTGGTGGGCATCGACATCGACCCGGCCGTGCTCGACATCGCCCGCGGCAACGCGAAATTGAACGGGCTGTCCAGGGACGCGATGCCGCGCTTCGTGCAGGCCGACATCTTCCCGTGGCTGCGCGACGCCCAGGCCAACGGCGAGCGCTTCGACGTGGTGATCCTGGACCCGGCCAAGATGACCCGCGACCGCGAGCAGGTGATTCCCGCGCTCAAGAAATATCTCGACATGAACAAGGCGGCGCTCGGCGTGGTGAAGCCGGGCGGGCTGTTCGCCACCTTCAGCTGCACCGGCCTGGTCAGCGAGGAGCAGTTCCTCGACATGCTGCGCCGCGCCGCGTTCTACGCCGGGCGCACCGTGCAGGTGCTCAAGGTGGCCGGCGCCGGCCCCGACCACCCATGGCTGGCGCAGGTGCCGGAATCGCGTTACCTCAAGGCGGTGTTCTGCCGCGTACTGGACTGACGACCATGGCCAAGACCATCGCCACGCCGCATCACGAGCGCCATCGCAACGAACACATCGGCTGGCTGCGCGCGGCGGTGCTGGGCGCCAACGATGGCCTGATCTCCACCAGCTCGCTGCTGGTCGGCGTGGCGGCGGCCGCGGCATCCAACCATGCGTTGATGATGACGGGCGTGGCCGCGCTGGTCGCCGGCGCGCTGTCGATGGCGGCGGGCGAATACGTGTCGGTGAGTTCGCAGGCCGACACCGAGAACGCCGACATGGCGAAGGAAAAGCGCGAGCTCGAGGAGATGCCGGAGGCCGAGCTCAAGGAGCTCACCCACATCTACGTGCAACGCGGCCTGTCGAAGGACCTGGCGCACCAGGTCGCGGTCGCCCTGCACGAACACGACGCGCTCGGCGCGCACCTTCGCGATGAACTGGGGATTTCCGCGCACCTGACCGCGCGCCCGGTGCAGGCGGCGCTGTCGTCGGCGGCCGCGTTCGCGGTGGGGGCGATGCCGCCGCTGCTGCTGGCCTGGCTGTGGCGCGGCCCGCAGCTGGGCATGGCGATCAGCGTGATGACGCTGGTGCTGCTGGGCGTGCTCGGCGCGCTGGCCGGCTGGCTCGGCGGCGCCTCGATGGCTAAGGGCGCGGCGCGGGTGCTGGTCTGGGGCGCGCTGGCGATGGCGGCGACGGCGATGATCGGCAAGCTGTTCGGAGCGACGGTGGCCTGATCGCGGGCGGATGTCGCAGCCGCTGCGATCCGCCTCGCTACACTGGCCGCATGCCTGATACGTCATTGCTCCTGATTGCGTTGCTGGTGGCGGTGCTTGTCGCCATCGTGCTGCTGGTCATCCTGTTGCTGCGCAAGCCCGATGTCGCGCTCGCCGCCCTGCGCGACCGGCTGGAAGATGCCCTGCGCGCCGAGCAACGCAGCGGCCGTGGCGAACTGCGCGAATCGCTGGAATCGCTGGCACGCGCGCAATCGGCGCAGATGGACAGCTTCGCCGCGCGCCTGCTCGACACCGACCAGCGCCACGATGCGCGCTTCGGCCAGTTCCGCGAGGCGCTGTCGGAGGAAACCCGGCAGGCCCGAGGCGAAGCCGGCGAACTGCAGCTTCGCCACAACACCGCGCTGACCCAGCGCATCAACGAGCTGACCGAGCGCACCGACAAGCGGCTGGACGAGTTCCGCATCGCCATCGGCGACGATGCGCGGCGCGCGCGCGCGGAAGGCGCGGAAGCGCAGCGCCAGTTCGCCGAGACACTCGGCGCGCGGCTGAAGGAACTGGGCGAACGCAACATCCAGAGCATCGGCGAGTTGCGGGCGCAGGTGGATGCGCAGTTGAAGACCATGCAGGCCGACAACGCGCAGAAACTCGAGCAGATGCGCGCCACCGTGGACGAGAAGCTGCAGTCCACGCTTGAAACGCGCTTCAACGCCTCGTTCGGGATGATCTCCGAGCGCCTCGAGGCCGTGCAGCGCGGCTTGGGAGAGATGCAGCAGCTGGCCTCCGACGTCGGCAGCCTGCAACGCGTGCTCACCAACGTGAAGGACCGGGGCACCTTCGGCGAAACCCAGCTCGGTGCCTTGCTCGAGGATGTGCTCACCCGCGAGCAGTACGCCGCGAACGTGGCGACCCGACCCGGCTCGGGCGAACGCGTGGAATTCGCGATCCGGCTTCCGGGGGCGCGCGGCGAGAGCCAGGTCTGGTTGCCGGTCGACGCCAAGTTCCCGCGCGAGGACTACGAGCGGCTGGTCGATGCGCAGTCGCGTGCCGATGCCGATGCGGCGCAGGCGGCCGGTGCCGCGCTGGAGCGCCGGATCCGCGACGAAGCGAAGAAGATCCGGGAGAAGTACGTCGAGCCGCCGCACACCACGGACTTCGCGTTGCTGTTCCTGCCGACCGAAGGCCTGTACGCCGAGGCCATCCGTCGCCCCGGCCTGTTCGACGGACTGCAGCGCGAACAGCGGGTGACGCTGGTCGGCCCGACGACCCTGCTGGCGGTACTCAACGCCTTGCAGATGGGCTTCCGCACGCTCGCCATCGAAAAGCGCTCGAGTGAGGTCTGGCAGACCCTGGGCGAGGTGAAGACCGAGTTCGGCAAGTTCGGCGCCGTGCTCGATGGAGTCAAGAAGAAGCTGGTGGAAGCCAGCAACAAGATCGACGAGACCGGCGTGCGCACCCGGGCCATCCAGCGCAAGCTGCGCGGGGTGGAGTCGCTGCCGCAGGCGGACGGCGGGGTGCAGTCGGTGCTGGGTCTGGACGAGGAGGCCGGCGAGCCCTGAATCCTGTGCCCCAAACGGAAACGCCGCCTTGCGGCGGCGTCCGGAGTCACGGGTTGATCGGGATCGCGTCCATCGGGATGCGCGGATTGTCCGGCTCTTCCTGCAGGTAGTCGGGCAGGTTGTCCTGCTTGTCGGCGGCGTCGCGCAGGCCGCTCATGATCTGGTAGTTGCGGCGTTGCAGCCAGGCGTCGCGGTAGAGCGCGTATTCGTCGGCCGCGCCCTCGCGCATCGCGTCGATTGAGAACAGCCGGCTGCGGATGTCGAGCAGCTGCAGGCCCCGGATACCGGTGACGGTGCGCGCGTCGTTGACGTGGCCGAGCGGCGACAGCGGTGCGTCGCCGGCCATGCCGAACACATCGCGCACGGTGCGTGGTCCGAACAGCGGCAGTTCCAGGTAACGCGACTGGCGCCAGCCCCAGACCGCGAGCGTCTGCCCGAAGTCCTCGTCGCGATAGGGGATCTTCATCCTGCTCGCGGGATCGAACAGTCCGCCCACGCCGATCGTGAAGTTGACCGAGAAGCGCAGCAGCGCGATCGCGGAATCCTTCGGGCGACCCTGCAGCAACGCGTTCACCGCGCTGCCGGGCTGGCCAAGGTTGTTGAAGAAGTTGCTGACGCCCAGGCGCAGCGGCCTCGGCACCACCTTCATGTAGGCGCGCGCGGCCGGCGTCCACAGCGTGCGGTCGAACAGGTTGTTCAGCGCATGCATGCGCCGGTTGAAGGGCTCCCACGGGTCGTAGCTGGGCGCGATGCTGACGCCCGGTGGCAAGGTGGAATCGGCGACCGGGTCGTATTCCGGGTTGCCGTAGAGCGCGTTGAAATCGTCTTCGGCGGCCGTGGTGGGCGGCGTGTCGCCCGCGGCATCGGTGACGGCTTGCGAGTCGGCTTCAATGGCGGGGGCGGCGGTGCCTTCGGCGGTGCCGGTTTCGACGACGGCGACGGCGGTTTCATCGGCGGCCGGTGCGATACCGGTCGCGGGCGATGCGGCCACCGGTTCGGCCCCGGCGACGCCTGACTCGACCACCACGGCTTCGGGCGGCGGCGTGCGCACGGTCTGGCCGGCGCAGGCCGACAGCATCATCGCCAGCACGAGGGCGAGCGCGGAGTGGCGCGGGATGGGGTTCATGGAAACGTGTGGCGCGGGGGAGGAGCGATTATCCGCCGGATCAACCGGCGGCGCAGCCGAGTGCCGCATCCAGCCGGTAGGCGGCGCGCAATTCGGCGAAGCCCTCCGGTGCGCCGTCGACCTGCGCGATGCCCGCGCGTCGCGCCAGCGCGGCCAGCATCGCCAGCCCCGCGCTGTCGATGCGCGTCACGCCACCGATGTCGATCCGGTGCGTGCCGGCGATGAGCGGCAGCGCCGCGCGCCACGTGGATGCGACGACGGGGCGCAGCAGCACCCCGTCGAAGGCCAGCGCGTCGCCGCGCCGGCTCACCGTCGCGCCGGCGGCCTCAGCGCTTGGCATTGGCCTGGATCTTGCCGGCCTGCAGTTCGGTGGCCACGGCGCGGATGCCGCGCTGCGCCAGCGGCGAGTCGAACTGGTTGCGGAAGGTCTGCACGAACGACACGCCTTCGACCATCACGTCGAAGACCTGCCACTGGGTGCCGACCTTGCGCATCAGGTAATCCACCGGCACCGGTTCGCCGCCGGCGCGAAGCAGTTCGCTGGACACGCGCACGCCGCGGCCGCCCGGCAACGCGGTCTCGGACTTGATGCGCACGCGCAGCTCGGTGTTGAAGTCGAGCAGCGACGAGCCGTAGCGCGACATCAGGTTGCCGGCGAGCGCGTCGGCGAACAGCTTGACGTCGGCGTCGCTGGCGCCGCGGGCATGGCGGCCCAGCACCAGGCGCGCGGCGTAGTCGCGGTCGAACATCTGGTCGAACTCGCTGCTGACGAAGGCGCGCAGCGCGCCGCGGTTCTTGGTGAATTCGGCGCGGCGCTTCTCCAGCGTCGACAGCACGCGCGTGGAGTTGTCGAGCACCAGCTTGCTCGGCGAACCGACCATGTTCTGCGCGGCGGCGGCGGGCGCCGGCTTCTTCAATGCCTGCGCCTGCGCGGGCGCGGCGAGCGCGAAGGAGGCGGCGATGGCGAGGGACAGCAGCGAACGGGTCATGGCGTGGGTTCCGTGGAGGTCTCTTGGGTGCCGGTGGCGCCGTCCGCGTCATCCGCGGGTTTGGGCGCGCCACCGCCGAACATGTACTTGCCGGCCAGCTGCAGCAGGTCGACCGCGGGCTGGGTGAAGGCGATCTCGTCGCCGGCATTCAGCACTTCCGGGTCGCCGCCGGGCTGCAGGCCGATGTAGGCCTCGCCCAGCAGGCCGCTGGTGAACACGCCGGCGGTGGTGTCGGCCGGCAGGTCCTTGAACTTGTCATCGATGGCCAGGGTGACGATGGAATCGTATTTAACCGGGTCCAGCTGAATATCGGCCACATTGCCGATGGTCACGCCGCCGATCTTCACCGGCCCGTTGGCGCGCAGCTGGCCGATGCTGGTGAAGCGCGCCTTCAGCGGATAGGTACCGCCGCCGATGGCGAACTTGCCGTTGGTCGAGGCCAGCGCCAGCACCAGCAGCGTGGCGAGCGCCAGCAGCAGGAACGCGCCGACGGCGAATTCGAGACGGGGGCCGCGGATACTCATGGGATCACCTTGCATTGCATGCGGATGGGCTCAGCGGAACATCAGTGCCGAGAGCACGAAGTTGAACATCAGGACCAGCAGCGAGGCGTTCACCACCGCGCGCGTGGTCGCCACCGAGGTGCCCTCGATGGTGGGTTCGGAGTGGAAGCCGACGTAGGCCGCGACCAGCGCGGAGATCGCGCCGAACACGCCGGCCTTGACGAAGGCGGAAAGGAAGTCGCCGCGGAAATCCACCGCATCCTTCATCACCTGCCAGAAGGTGCCGCCGTCCAGCCCGATGACGTGCACCGCCTCGAACCAGCTGGCGAGGATCGCGAAGCTGATGAAGAACGCGGTCAGCAGCGGCACGCAGATCACCGCCGCCCAGAAGCGCGGCGCCACGACCTTGGCCACCGGGTCGATCGCCATCAGCCCGAGCGCGGTGATCTGGTCGGTGGCGCGCATCAGGCCCAGTTCCGCCGCGATGGAGGAACCGGCGCGGCCGATGAACAGCAGGGCGGTCAGCACCGGCGCCAGTTCGCGATACAGGCCCAGGCCAAGCATCGCGCTGACCTGGTTGCTGGCGCCGTAGGTGTCGAGCGCGCGGTAGCCGAGCAGGATCACCGACAGGCCGACGAAGGCGCCGCCGACCGCGATGATCGGCAGCGAGCGCCCGCCGATCTTGTAGATCTCGCGGACCAGTTCGGCGAGGAAGTCGCGCGTGGGCTTCGATGCGCGCAGCACCGAGAGCGTGAACAGCCCGGCCTGGCCGGTGGCGCGGATGAATCCGGACAAGGGCTTCATGCGGCCGCCCGCGTGCTGTCGAAGGCGATCGGGCCGTCCGGCTCGCCGTCGAGGAACTGGCGGACCAGCGGATCGTCGGTGCGTTGCAGTTCGTCCGGCGTGCCGTCGAAGACGATGCGGCCGTTGGCGATCACCACGGCATGGTCGCTGACCGGCAGTGTCTCGTGCACGTGGTGGGTGACGATGATGCTGGTCAGGCCCAAGGTTTTGTTGAGGCGCGCGATCAGGCTCATGATCACGCCCGAGGCGATCGGATCGAGGCCGGTCAGGGGCTCGTCGTAGATCATCAATGGCGGATCGAGCGCGAGGGCGCGGGCGAGCGCGACGCGACGCGCCATGCCGCCGGACAGTTCGCGCGGATAGAGGTCGGCGGCGGCGCGCAGGCCGACCGCGTGCAGCTTCATCTCCACCAGCGCGGCGATGACATCGTCCGGCAGGTCGGTATGCGTACGCAGCGGCAGCGCCACGTTCTCGGCGGCGGTGAGGTCGGTCAACAGGCCGTTGCCCTGCAGCAGCACGCCCAGGCGCTTGCGCATCGACAGCAGCACGCGGGTGTCGCGCGGCACCGCTTCGCCGAACAGTTCGACCCGGCCCTGCGCCGGCACCAGTTCGCCGGTCAGCGCCGAGAGCAAGGTGGACTTGCCGCTGCCCGACGGGCCGAGCACCGCGGTCACGCTGCCGGCGGGCACGGACAGCCGGATCCCGTCAAGCACGGTTCGGCCGCCGCGCGCGAGGCGCACGTCGGACAGTTGGACGGCGGGAGGCGTTGGATTCGACATGATTCGGCTGGTTTTCCCCGGCGGCTAGCGTGGGCCATGACACCTGAATGGCGGCCCGCTTGCAAACCCTGCGCAGCGTGCGTCACGCGGCGGTCGCGTCGCGCTCACCTGGCGTCAGCAAAGCCGATCATGCGCTGAACATGGATTCCGCATTCATCACGATCACCGCCGGATTTCACGCGTCGCGCCCGTGGCGCTGCCTAGCTTGGCCCCATCGACGCGCAAAACCGCGGCGGTACCCCCACAACATGATCAATCAAAAGGACTGAAGCCATGAACAACGAATTCAAGAAGGATCACAGCGTCGGCGCCGGCACGGGTGCCGTGGGTGGCGCGATCGCCGGTGCGGCGGTTGGTTCGATGGCCGGCCCGGTGGGCACGGTGATCGGTGCGGTGGCCGGCGCGGTCGGTGGTGCCAAGGCCGGCGATGCGATCGCCGAAGCCGTGAACCCGACTGAATACAACCGCTACTTCGAAACCAGCTACCAGAACACCCCGTACTACTCGGCCGGTCGTGAATGGTCGGACTACCAGCCGGCCTACCAGTACGGTTACGACACCTACGGCCAGTACCGTGGCCAGCGCTTCGAGGACGTCGAAGACACGCTGGAGCGCAACTGGGATGCGACCAAGGCGAATTCGCGCCTGGCCTGGAACGAGGCCAAGGGTGCGGTGCGCGATGGCTGGCACCACATCGAACGCGCGATGCCGGGCGACGCCGATGGCGACGGCCGCTGAGCCGAGTCATCTTCGAAATACCTGCATCGGGGCCACCTTCGGGTGGCCCTTCTTTATTCGGAAGGCGGGAAGCGGCTGCGGAGGCGCCCGCGCTACCATGCCGGCATGAGCACGATCGACGACACCGACAACCGCAACGGCGTGCCGCGCGCCGAGGCCGAAGCCGCCGTCCGGACCCTGCTGCGCTGGGCCGGCGAGAATCCCGAACGCGAAGGCCTCATCGACACGCCCAAGCGCGTGGTCAAGGCCTATGGCGACTGGTTCAGCGGTTACGCCATCGACCCGGACGAATACCTCGCGCGTACCTTCGAGGAAGTCTGCGGCTACGACGAGATGATCGTCCTGCGCGACATCGAATACGAAAGCCATTGCGAGCA
>JAANMY010004240.1_pt1 | contig 11037 bp, 9 predicted proteins | sample 7279691 | NCBI WGS metagenome assembly JAANMY01 (sample SAMN14094543, study PRJNA606508) | bioreactor metagenome | isolation source: A lab-scale SPAN reactor treating ammonium-rich wastewater day 388 | place: Ireland: Galway | collected 2018-02-07
GCGCTATAAAGCGGCTCCCTGATTCACATTCAATCGTATGGAGTTTCCCTGATGACCAGACTGTCCATGGCCGCCCTGATGGCGCTCGCCTTGTTCGCCCTGCCCACCCCCGCAAACGCGGCCACGGGCACCTGCGCCGACCTGCCGACTTACGCGCAGCTGCAAGCCGCGCTGAAGGACGCCCGCGCGAAGGATAATGGCGGCCTGAACCTCGACATGTGGGGAACGATTGTAGACCGCTCGGGCATCGTCTGCGCCGTCGCCTATACGGGCGAAACGGTGGACGCGCAATGGCCGGGCAGCCGCGTCATCTCCGCGCAAAAGGCCAACACCGCCAACGCCTTCAGCCTCAAGGACCTCGCCCTCTCCACGGCGAACCTCTTCTCGGCGGTCCAGCCGGGCGCAAGCCTCTTCGGCCTTCAGGAAAGCAACCCCGTAGACACCGACGCGGCCTATGACGGCAACGCGTCCGAATTCGGCTCCCCGCAAGACCCGATGAACGGCGAGCGCGTCGGCGGCGTGAACGTCTTCGGCGGCGGCGTGGCGCTTTACAATGACAAGGGCGAGATCGTCGGCGGCCTCGGCGTTTCGGGCGATACGTCCTGCGCCGACCACAACATCGCCTGGCGCGCCCGCAACGCGTTGAAACTCGACTACGTGCCCTCCGGCGTGGCGGCGGATAAAACCGACGCCATCATCTTCGACATCGAAAGCGGCAAAAGCGCGGGCGGCTTCGGCCACCCCACCTGCCTCGGCAAGGAAAACGAGATCGCCAAAACCCTGCCCCCGGTCTCGAAACCCGCGCAGTAATAGCGGCACATCATACGGAAACACAAAAGGCGGCTCTCGGGGCCGCCTTTTTTCTTATGAGAGCTTTTAATGATCCTTATGGCTCCGCCTTATCCTCATCCCACGGGCATTTCATCTCGCCGTGAAAACGGTAAAGATTCGGCTCCTGCGTGATCGTCTCGGTAACGACACAGCCGTTGCGCAAATTAAAGACCGTCACATTTCCGGTTTGCGATTTACTGATCCGCTCATACCCGTCGGGATCGTCACGGCCTGTAATCCCACCGGACAGCGAGGCGCACCCCGCCAGCGCGGCGAACGATGTCCCGATCAGCAATTCCGAAAGCCGTTTCAAACCGCAAACTCCTTAAAACGATCCTGATAAGATCAGGCTGCATCCTATTATTCTGTAAAATAAAAAGCAACCAACTCGTGAAATGCCCCAAACAGGGCGGATTCCAACGATCCCAGCCTATCACAAAACCCTTATTTTTTTATGACCAAACCATTGTCTTACCCGCCATTCTGGGCCAGCATAGGGGAAAGGGCCAGACGCTGATTCCGGCCCCCGAAGACTGTACTTTGGTGCCTCTGGAGTTTGCCTATGAAAATCCTCGTCCCCGTGAAGCGCGTCGTGGACTACAACGTCAAAATCCGCGTAAAGACGGATGGGTCCGGCGTCGATCTCGCCAACGTCAAAATGTCGGTCAACCCGTTCGACGAAATCGCGGTGGAGGAAGCCGTCCGCCTGAAAGAGGCCGGAAAGGCCACCGAAGTCGTCGTGGTTTCTATCGGCCCCGACAAGGCGCAGGAACAGATCAGAACGGCCATGGCCATCGGCGCCGACCGGGGAATCCTCGTGAAAACAGACGCGCCGATTGATCTGGGCGGCGTTGAGCCGCTGGCCGTCGCCAAAATCCTCAAGGCCATCGCGGAGCGCGAACAACCCGGCCTGATCATCCTCGGCAAACAATCCATCGACGACGACTCCAACCAGACAGGGCAGATGCTGGCCGCCCTCCTCGACTGGCCGCAGGGCACCTTCGCCTCGAAACTGGAAATCGCGGGCGACACGATCAAGGTCACACGCGAGATCGACGGCGGTCTGCAAACGCTCCAACTCAAGAGCCCCGCCGTGGTCACGACCGATCTGCGTCTGAACGAGCCGCGCTACGCCAAGCTGCCCGAAATCATGAAGGCGAAAAAAAAGCCACTCGACATTCTCGAACCCGCCGCGCTGGGTGTGGATATCGCCCCGCGCCTCGCGGTGATTAAAGTCTCCGATCCCCCCGTCCGCAAGGGCGGCGTGAAGGTCTCGTCCGTGGATGAACTCGTGGATAAACTGAAAAACGAAGCGAAGGTGCTGTGAGCATAGCGAACAGCATCCCGGACTTGATCCGGGATCTATAAAGGAAAACATCATGACCATTCTCGTCATCGCCGAACATAACAACGCCGCCCTCAACCCCGCCACACTGAACGCCGTGGGCGCTGCCTCAAAACTGGGCGGCGACATTCACATCCTCGTTGCCGGAAGCGGTTGCGCACCAGTGGCGCAGCAAGCCTCTAAGATCGCAGGCGTAGGCAAAGTCATCACGGCGGACGCGCCCGCGCTGGCGCATTTTCTGGCCGAAGACGTCGCCCCCATCATCGTCGGGCTGGCCAAAAATTACACGCACGTTCTGGCCCCCGCCACGACCTTCGGAAAGAACGTCCTGCCCCGCGCCGCCGCGCTGCTGGATACGCAGCAAATCTCGGAAGTCACCGCGATTGAATCGCCCGATACATTCCAGCGCCCCGTCTATGCGGGCAACGCCATCGCCACGGTCAAATCGTCGGACGCGATCAAACTGCTCACCATCCGCACGACGGGCTTCGACCCCGCTCCGGCGGAGGGCGGCAGCACGACGATCGAAAACGCGGCCGCGCCCTCATCCTCCGGCCTGTCATCCTTCGTGGGGGAGGAACTGGTAAAATCCGAACGGCCCGAACTCGCCGCCGCGAAGATCGTGGTTTCGGGCGGGCGCGGCCTCGGCTCGGCTGAAAATTTCGCGCTGATCGAAAAACTGGCGGACAAGATCGGCGCCGCCGTGGGCGCATCGCGCGCCGCCGTGGACGCGGGCTATGTCTCGAACGACCGCCAAGTCGGCCAGACCGGAAAGGTCGTCGCCCCCGATCTTTACATCGCCGTTGGCATCTCCGGCGCGATCCAGCATCTGGCGGGCATGAAGGATTCCAAAATCATCGTGGCCATCAACAAAGACCCCGACGCGCCGATCTTCACCGTCGCGGATTACGGCCTCGTGGGCGACCTATTTCAGATCGTCCCTGAACTGGAGTCAAAGCTGTAAGGAAAAGACTTAGTTCTTACCCTCGGCGGGCAGGCGGAACACCGGACGGCTGCGGTCGCGCTCCATGATGGCGCCCTCCGTATTGGCCCCGTCCAAAATGATGCCCTCCATGATGGCCCCGCTGAAATCCGCATCGCGTAAGTCCGCGTCGCGCAGGTCGGCATACGATAAATCCGCCCCGCGAAACACGGCGTTCTTGAGCAGCGCTCCGCGCAAAACCGTGTAACGCAGACGTGCCTTCTCGAACACACAGGGCTGAAAGCGGGTGGTTGGGCCGCCCGTCCCGATCAAGAGCGAGGAGCAGTTCGCACCGCTGAGATTGGCATGCGAGAGATTGGCCTCCTTGAACGACGAGCCGCGCAAATCGGCAAATTCCATATCGCAGTTGCGGAAATCGGATTCGTCCAGAACCGCGCTTTGCAATTCGACCTTGTAGAGGTTCATCCCGAAAAACTTGGTCGCCACGGCGCGGATAGCCGTCATCTTCTCCAGCTTGAGCGAACCGATCATGCGCATATCCACGGCGCTGAGATCGAGCTGCTTGCCCGCCTGCCCCACGGTCCGCAGCCAGAGCCTGTGATTCTCGATCAGCTTGGGCAGAGGTTCGCCCAGCGCGGCAATCGAGGTTCCGATATTATCGTCCGTGATCGCGTCCGAAAAATCCACCCCGTTGCCCTTGAGCGCCGCAAGCTCGACCCCGATCAGAATAGCGGATTTCATGCTCGCCCCGGCAAGCTGCGTGCCTGAGATCTTGGCGTTCGAGAGATTGGCCCCCTCCAGCTTGGCCCCGCGAAAATCGGCCCGCGAGATATTCGCCCCCGCCATCATGGCATCGGAGAAATCGGCCTTGGACGCCATCGAGCCGGAGAGTTTCGCCCCGCTCAAATTCGCACCCCGGAAATTCACCGCCCTCCCGGTATCGAAGTTGCCGCCCCGCGCGACGCCGCCGACCCGCAGATCAGCGGATTCCAGATCAGCCCCTTCGAGGTTGGCATTCTCGATCCGCGCCCCGCGCAGATCGGCCCGCGTGAAAATCGTCTTGAAAAGATTGGAATTGCTGAGGTCGCAAGCGTAAAGACTGGCCTCCTGAAAATTCGTTTCCGAGAGGTCCATGCGCTCCATCACGCACCCCATGAAATTCCCCTGCCGCAGGTTTTTCCCGCGCAGTGATAATCCGGTCAGGTCGGTGTTGGTCAGATGCGCGCGCCGACCGCCCAGCCGCCCCTCCAGAAAACGGTTATGCAGCTCGACCATCGCGTCAAGCTGGTCCTGGGAAATGGCTTCCAGCCTGGCTTCTTCCTGCTGATTCATGAATTAAGAAAACCTGTATGAATTCCGAAAATGCCTGAAAATCATACCACGGGAGTTCTTAACAAATACCTACGCCTTATGATGGCAAATTACGAAAAAAAGAGGGAAATATTCTGGAAATATATCAATAGATGCTGTCGAGAAAGGCAAGAAAATTTACAACATCCGGGTTAGCCCAGCGAACCTCCCCGGTAATTTCATACAAGACCTGCCCGCTCGGGCTGATAATAAAGGTTACAGGAAGGTCGCGGATCGGCAGGGAAGCCTGCAAGCGGCCATTATAATCGTGATACCCGGCCACATCCTCCACTCTGAACTTTTTTATAAACCCCAGAACCTTATCGACGTTCTTGGGTAGATCGATTGACACGGCCACAACCGCAACTCCCGGAAGCTGCCGCGCCGTGCTCATCAGCTTAAGTTCAGGCAGCTCCCGAACACAAGGAGCGCACCATGTCGCCCAGACGTTAAGAACCATAAGCCGGCCTTTGAAATCCTTACGGAGATTGACGGGACCGCCTCTGGGGCCTAAAACTTCGACCTTCGGTAAATAAAGCGCATCGGGGTACTTCTTGAGCGACCGGAAATGCGGATAAACCTGAGCCTCCGCCTTCTTCAATCGCGCCTCATTGTTAATCATCATCGCAACCCCCGCAACAAGCAGCACGGCAACCACCCCAATGGGAATGATAATCCGGCTGGAGAAAAGGTCGGGACGGAAGCTCATGAATCTTCGCTCAATTCAGTATCAAAGCACGCTAAGAGGGTTCCCTTTTGTTATAAACCACGCTAGAAAATATTGAAACAACCGAGCATGTAGACCGATGAAAAAACAATCCCTGCCGCGATCCCGCATGTTTTTGATGGCCGCCGCGTTTCTGGCCCTGACAGCATGCGGCATTAAGCCCAATCAGGTCGATCCACCAAAAGGCGCTGAAAACAGCACCTTTCCGGCGGAATACCCGAACCCGCAGACCGACCCTCAACCGGGAATGGACCAGAAGCACCGTCTGGAAAACTGACATGAACGGCTTTACGGAAAAAAACGGAATACTGCACGTCGATAACGTGCCGCTCCCGGAAATTGCGCGGCTGGCCGGAACGCCGGCCTATGTTTACAGCGCCTCATCCATCCGCGCCCAATATGAGGCCCTCAAATCCGCCTTTGAAAAAAAGCTCCCGGCGGACAGGCAGCCCCTGCTCTGTTATGCCTGCAAGGCAAACTCGAATATTGGCATTCTAAGGCTTCTCAAAACCCTCGGCGGAGGTCTCGAAATCGTCTCAGAAGGCGAGCTCTACCGGGGCCTCGAAGCGGGCTTCAAGGGAGAAAAAATCATCTCGACCAGCTTCGGCAAGAACGAGACGGAAGTCCGCGCCTGCATGGACGCCGATATCCGGCAGTTCAACGTCGAGGCGTGGGAGGAGTTGGAGCAGATCAACAAAATTGCCGCAGAAAAAGGCAAAAAGGCGAACGTCCTTTTCCGCCTAAACCCTAACGTCTCCGGGGGCGGCCACGCGAAAATCTCGACAGGCCGAAAGGATCACAAATTCGGCAACACCGAAGACAAAATCGCCGAAATGTACCGCCGTGCGGCTGGTATGAAACATGTAAACCCGGTCGGGATCTCGGTGCATATAGGATCGCAGGTCACCACGGTGGAATCCTTCCGCCCTGCTTATGAGAACGTCGCTGCGCTGGTTAAGCGCCTGCGCGCCGAAAAACTGACCGTCGAACGCCTCGATATCGGCGGCGGCTTCCCGATCGCCTATGACAGCAGCAGCACCCTGCTCGATCTTGACGCCTTCGCACAGTGGGTCGCGGAGATCATCCTGCCGCTGGACACGGAAATCCAGCTCGAACCGGGCCGTTATATGGTCGGCAACGCGGGCGTACTGCTAACCGAAACCCTGTATGTGAAGGAAACCGACGCGCGAAAATTCCTCGTCCTCGACGCGGCGATGAACGACCTGATCCGCCCGACCCTTTATGAGGCCTACCACGGAATCCGCCCGGTGGTGACAAATGCTGGCCGCAACACCGTCTCTTATGATGTGGTCGGCCCGATCTGCGAAAGTGGCGACACCTTCGCTAAGGAACGCCCGCTGACAGAAATCCGCAAAGGCGAGCTGGTCGTGATCGAATCCGCCGGAGCCTATGGTTTTTCAATGGCTTCCAACTATAACAGCCGGCCCCTGCCGCCCGAAATTCTGGTCGATGGCGACAAGATCGCCGTAATCCGCAAGCGCCAGACGCTTTCCGATCTCATCCGGGGAGAATCCCTCCCGGACTGGCTGGATTGAAAAACCTGTGCACAGGGCGGCCCAAGCCGCGCACGGGCTAGAGCCCTGCCCCGAAAATAAGGGTAGGTTGAGCCTGAAAAAACCGATATTCTGAAGATATGCTCGACCCACTGGACAGCGAAAACCGGCCCCTGCTCGACGCCCTCCGACGTGGACGGCGCGTTGCGTTTTTTGTTCTGCTCTTTGAGCGAATCAGCCAGCACTTCTGGCGACCCGCTTTGTGGGTTCTGCTGTTCGCCGCCCTGTGGATCCTGGAAGTACCGCAATTTCTGGGGCTGGGCGGGCAAATCGCGTCTCTAATAATCTTTGTTGCGGGGCTGTTCTTGCTGATCCACCGGGATGCCTATCGGTTTCATGTCCCGAACCGCGACGATATCGACCGCAGGCTGGAAAGCACAAGCCTTTTCCGCCGGGGCCAGATCCGTGCGCTGGAGGACCGTCTCGCCAACCCTCACAAACGCGCGACCCGCGAACTGTGGGACAAGGGCCAGAAACAGATGCTGGAAACCCTGCCCGGTCTCAATAAGCCGAAACTGCGCCCTTTGATGATCCGCCTCGACCCGCGCGGGCTCCGCTTCGCGGTCGTCCTTCTTTTCATATCCGCCATACTGGTCGCAGGCTCGGACTGGCAGCGCCGCCTCTGGATGGGGTTGCTGCCCGTAACGCCTGGATTCATCCTCTCGCAGGGCCGCGCCGACGAACTCTGGATCACCCCGCCAGAATACACAGGTATGGCATCCCTGCACATCACGGGAAGCGCGGTGAACGAGCCCCTGAAAATACCGCAAGATAGTCAAATCAAGCTCCGCTCATACAGCATACTGGGCGGCATATTCGCACCCGGTCTCTCTATGGGTGAAAAAACCATGCCCGTCCCGGCGCTGGGCGACGGGCTTTACGGTCTGGAAACCGTGATCGAACCCGCCCCGGCAGACGCCATCATCCTGAGCCAGATGCTCCTCCCCCGCGCCCGCTGGAATTATGAGTACGTTCCCGATACGCCACCGACCGTCCGTCTGGACAATACGGCCGTAAAGGCGCAGGAATCCGAAAAGTCCGCAGCCGCTGATAAGGCCCCGGAAAATCTGGCTGAGGCCGAACCGCCCAAACCAAAAGCCGATGATCCGATCACGCCCGATGCTAAACAGGCACAGGCCGAAGAGAAAAAGGAACCGGCCCTGCCCTATGAAATTCTGGCCAACGGACAAATTCGCTTCCCGTTGATCGTACAGGACGATTACGGCGTGACCGATCTGACCATGACCATGCGCAGCGATCCGGTTGTGACCGAAAAACCCCGGGGCAAGGACGCATCAGAGACCCGCCCGGTCATGTCCGCCGCCGGAACCGAATTGAAGGTGCAGCCGATCTTCGACCTCACTGGGCACACATGGGCGGGCCTGCCCGTCATTTTCGAATTCACGGTCAAAGACCATAAGGGTCAGGAAGCCAAATCCGAAACCGTGAGCCTCACTTTGCCCGAGCGCAATTTCGAACACCCGGTCGCGAAGCTGCTCATAGCCCTCCGCAAAAAGCTGGCCTGGTCCCCCGGCAACGACTTCCCGCAGATCGCCGCCGAACTCGAAGCCGTCCTGAGCGCCCCCGATTTGTTCCATGATGATCACGTGGCATTCCTGTCTATCCGCGCGGCCAGCGCCCGCCTGATGTATACAAACCGCAACCTGCCGGACGAAGTCGAAAAAACCGCCGAAGCCGTCATCGAACTTCTCTGGGAAACGGCCCTGAGCATCGAGGACGGCAACCTCTCCATGGCTATGCGTAACCTGCGTCAAGCCCAGCGCGAACTGGAAAATGCCCTGCGCGACCCCAACACCAGTCCGGAGGAAATCGCCCGCCTGATGGATAATCTGCGCGAGAGCATGATGGAATATTTCATAGAGCTGTCCCGCGAAATGGAAAAGCGCATGGCCGAGGGGGAGGAAACCCCGGACTTCAATCCCGAAGACCTCGCGAAGATGATCGACCCGGACACGCTCTCCAAGATGATGGAGCAGATGGAATCCGACCTGCAATCCGGCGACCGCGACTCCGCGCGGGAAAAACTCTCGCAGCTCCAGAACCTGCTTGACATGATGGACCCCTCGATGGAGGCCCCCTTGCCTGAGGACATGCAAATGGCGATGGAGGGTATCAACGAGCTGCAACAACTCATCGAAAGTCAGGAAAAACTCCGCGACCAGACAAAGGAGCAAGCTAAATTCCAGCAATACATGCAGCCGATGCCGCAAGCCGAGGATTTGGTGCCGCCGGCACCTTCAGAACCGATGACGACTTCGGAAGATCTCGGCCTGTCAGACATGCCGCCAGCGCCCGAACCCGTCGCCCCGCCGCCGCCAGGCCCGATGCAAGACGCCCCGGGGGAACAGGGCGCTCCAGATACACAAAACAGTGAAATGTCGGAAGTGCCTTCGCCCGGCGACACGCCGGGGCAAGGTTCAGAGCCCCGTCCCGGAAACCCTGGCAACCCAAGCTTAGGTCTGGACACACAACCCAACAAGGCCGAACAGGAAGCCCTCCGCTACGTACTGGGCAGCTTGATGCTGGAGTCATCAGAAAAGCTTGGCGAAGTGCCTGAAGGTATGGGCAAGGCCGAGTTGGAGATGAGGGATTCGTCTGAAAACCTTGGCCTAAACCAGCCCAAGGAATCCATTCCCCATCAGGAAAAAGCTATCGAATACCTCAAGGAGGCACAGGAACAGCTTCAGAAAACGCTGACCCAGAGAATGCAGCAGATGACAGGTCTGGGCTTCAGTCGTGGCCAGAAGTATGACCCCCTGGGCCGCCCGTATGGCGGGGACCAGGAGGGGAATGGCCCCCATCATGGCTCTCAGGTGAAGATTCCGGATGAGGCGGAGAAGAAGCGTGTTGAGGAGATCCTGAAGGAGCTTCGCCGCCGCTCGGGTGAGATGGATCGCCCGCCGCAGGAGCGTGAGTATTACCGCCGTCTTCTGCGTCAGTTCTAACGCTGAGCACAAAACGAACATTCACCTCGCCGGACCGCCCGCGCACACCGTCAGGCGCGCCGCGCTCAAGACGTCCTTCGAAGGCCATGGTCTCCTCGGCCTCCATATAACGTTTGGGCGGCTCGATGTACCAGCGCCCCATCGGCTCATCGTACTGCGAACGCAGCGCGACCTCCAGCATCGGCACACCACGACCCTCCTTGGTCATATTGATGATATTCCCGCTCACGATCAGGCTGTTTCCGTCTTCGTAAGCCTCCATCCGGTCGAAGATCAACCCCTCACCGGCGATCACAGACGACCGACCGATCAAAGCATAAGCCGCCTGCGCGGGCGGCCACGCGCTCACGATCGGCCCTTGTAAAAGAATAAAAAGCCCCAGCAATACCGCAAAAACTGCGCCCGCCGCGCCGTACCCGGCGAGCATCGCCTGCATCGAGACGGGCGGGCCGGGCGTCCGTATGGGTTTGAACGAAGTCTCGGCCTTGTCCGGCTTGACCGCATCGGGTATATCGTCGGCGACGATCTTGGAACGATCGGCATCGTCATTCAGAACGGATTTAAGAACCTCTTCGGGCTCCGGCTCGGGCACGGCCTGCGCCGACTCCCGGTCGTCCATCGCCCCCATCAACGCGGCAAAATCATCCTCGCCGCTGCCGGACCCTTCGTCCGCGTCCCCGGAAAAAACATCGTCCGCACCGCCGTCATCGGCGAAATCGTCCGGTTCGTCTTCATGAGCATGCCAGACATGGCGGCAGTTGGAGCATTGGACCTTGCGGCCCTCGGAACCGAGGGCGCCGGTACGCAGATTGAACGAGGCGGAGCACTCGGGACATGTGATAATCATGGGAATGCCAATCTTCTCTTTATCTGCACAATCTTGTAAATATAGATTCTGTTGCCTTCGCGGGCAAGACACACGCACTCAAAGAACGCTGAGTAAGAATATGAAGCTTCACTGTTTTATCGCCCTGACCGCACTTTGCCAACTGACTTTTGCGATTCTCCCGGCCACAGCCTCCGCAGAAAGCACTCCGTATGCAAAACCCTGCGCCGCAGACGATAAAGAGTGCCTTCACGAAACAATTGCAGAACTCGCCAAAACCTTAACGAATAAAGCCGAGCGCGACCAGACCTACCGCGAACTCGCCAAATCATGGGCCAGAGCGGGCAAGCCCGAAAAAGCGCTGGAGATCGTCCCCCTGATCGAAACCCCCGACACCCGCGCGATGACTATTCGCGGCATCGGCATGGAACTGGCCGGGCTGAAATGGCCGAAAGACAAGCAGGACAAAATCTTC
>JAANMY010004242.1_pt1 | contig 11035 bp, 11 predicted proteins | sample 7279691 | NCBI WGS metagenome assembly JAANMY01 (sample SAMN14094543, study PRJNA606508) | bioreactor metagenome | isolation source: A lab-scale SPAN reactor treating ammonium-rich wastewater day 388 | place: Ireland: Galway | collected 2018-02-07
CCGCAAAGAGAAAGGGCGGCCTTATGGGCCGCCCTTGATGTTGGTTGTTTTTGCTGGGGTGGCGGTCAGTGAGCGGCGTGGGCCATGGCGGCGGCGCCGTTGCCCCAGATATAGATGCAGACGAACAGGAACAGCCACACCACGTCGACGAAATGCCAGTACCAGGCGGCGAACTCGAAGCCGAGGTGCTGGGAAGGCGTGAAGTGCCCTGCGTTGGCGCGGAACAGGCAGACGATCAGGAAGATGGTTCCGACCAGCACGTGGAAGCCATGGAAACCGGTCGCCATGAAGAAGGTGGCGCCGTAGACGTTGCCGGCGAAGCTGAAGGCCGCATGCTGATACTCATAGGCCTGGACGCAGGTGAAGATGGCGCCGAGCGCGATGGTCAGGATCAGGCCCCACTTCAGTCCCTTGCGGTCGCCATTGAGCAGGGCATGGTGCGCCCAGGTCACGGTGGTTCCCGAGGTCAGAAGGATCAGGGTGTTGAGCAGCGGCAGGTGCCAGGGGTCGAAGGTCTGGATGCCCTTGGGCGGCCAGACGCCGCCGAACAGCGCCTCGCGCGTCACATGCACGGGGTCGCCCGGGAACAGCGCGGAGTTGAAGAAGGCCCAGAACCAGGCGACGAAGAACATCACCTCGGAGCAGATGAACAGGATCATGCCGTAGCGATGGCTGATCTGCACCACGCGGGTGTGATCGCCCTTGTGCTCGGCTTCGCGGATCACATCCGCCCACCAGCTCGCCATGGTGTAGAGCACGCCGACCACGCCGATGCCGAAGATGATCGGCGCGGCCGCGGTCATATGATGCATCCACAGGATCGCGCCGACGGCCATGATGAAAGCCGCGGTCGCGCCGACGATCGGCCACGGACTCGGGTCGACCAGGTGGTAATCGTGCTTGACTTGCGCCGTAGCCATTTGCGGTCTCTCTCCCTTAGCGGTGCCGGCGGTATTGGGCACCTATTGGTCTCACAACAAAACGCGTCGGTAACAAACGCGTCGGCCCTCGAAGCTCAGATGCTTCCCCCTGGCCTGTCCGGCTCGTTTGCCGCCACCGGCTTGGGCGCGGCATTCTTCACCGGGAAGAAGGTATAGGACAGGGTGATGGTGTTGACGCCGTCGTACTCGCTGTCGGCGGCGAAGGCCTGATCGACATAGAAGACGACGGCCATCTCCCGCTTCTCACCGGGCGCAAGGGTTTGCTCGGTGAAACAGAAGCAGTTGATCTTGGTGAAGTATGATCCGACCGCCAGCGGCGTGACGTTATAGGCGGCCTGTCCGGTCGTGGGCGACGCCGACTCGTTGCTGATGGCGTAATGCACGGTGGTGACCTCGCCGACCCGGACCTCTATGGTGGTCTGCTCCGCCTCGAACTTCCAGGGCAACCCGCCGGAGACGTTGGAGTCGAAACGCACCGTCACCGTGCGCGCCAGCGGCGCCGCCTGCGGCGCGCCCCCTGCCACCTGCGTGGTTCCGTTGAACCCGGTGACGCGGCAGAACCAGTCGTAGAACGGCACCGACGCATAGGCCGCCCCGAGCATCAATGCGACCACCAGGCCGCAGGCGGCCCCGATCTTCACATCGCGGCCGATGCGCGGCGCAGCCTTCGGCAAAGCCGGGGCCGCGGATTGCTGCGGGTGTTGCGGCGCGTCCGTCATTCTCAATCACACCGGACGGACCAGAACGCCCGGCCCTTTGATGAAGGTGACCGCGAAGAACAGCAGGACCAGAACGCCGAGCGCCCAGGCGATCGCGATCGAGCGTTCGCGCCGACGCTTCTTCTGAGCTTCGGTGAGAACGATCCGGTCTCCCTCCGGCTTGTCGTTGCTGTCCATCGGTTCATGCGCCCCTCTACCAGATCAACGGCGCAACGGCCTTCGCGACCACATCGAGCAGCAGAACGGCGAACAGCGCGAACAGATAGAAGATCGAGAAGGCGAACAGCCGCCGTGTGGCGCGCAGCGCCTGGCTTCCGGTCCGGTGGCGATAGACCTCGATCGCGAGCACCAGCATGCCGGCGCCGAGGATCAGCGAGGTCACGCCATAGATCCAGTCGAAGTAGCCGAGCGGCCAGGGCGCGGCGGCGATCGCCACCAGCACGATGGTGTAGAGCAGGATCTGCAGCCGCGTCGCGTCGGGACCGGCGACCACCGGCAGCATCGGAACCCCGGCGCGGGCGTAATCGTCGGAGCGGAACAGCGCCAGCGCCCAGAAATGCGGCGGCGTCCAGAAGAAGATGATCAAGAACAGAAGCAGCGGCTCAACCGACAACGACCCCGTCGCGGCCGCCCATGCCACCACCGGCGGCAGCGCACCGGCGGCGCCGCCAATCACGATGTTCTGCGCGGTCCGCCGCTTCAGCCCCATCGTGTAGATCACAACGTAAAAGAAGATCGTGAAGGCGAGCAGTCCCCCGGCATACCAGTTGACCAGGGTGCCGAGCGTCATCACCGAGAAGAACGACAGCGTGAGGCCGAACCCCATCGCCTCGCCGCGGGTGATGCGGCCGCGCGGGATCGGCCGGTTGGCCGTACGCGACATCAGCACGTCGATATCGCCTTCCAGCGCCATGTTCAGCGCGCCGGAGGCGCCTGCTCCGACCGCGATGCACAGGATCGCGATGAAGCCCAGCACCGGGTGAACATGGCCCGGCGCAATCATCAGCCCGACCAGCGCGGTGAAGATCACGAGTGACATCACCCGCGGCTTCAGCAGCGCGAAGTAATCGGCGACACCCGCCTCCGAGATCCGGGGCGGCAGCTCAACGGCTTTTTGATCGACAACCGACACGATACTACCCGCTTTTGTTGGGTGCGCGGCGCATGAGTGCGCCGCGCACATTCACATGACTGCTTACTGCACCTTCGGCAGGGTGGAGAACTGGTGGAACGGAGGCGGTGAGGACAGCGTCCATTCCAGCGTCGTCGCGCCTTCACCCCACGGATTGTCAGCCGCCTGCTGCTTGCGCGCGAAGGCGTCGACCAGGCCGTAGAGGAAGATGATAACGCCGAAGCCCGTGATGAAGGCGCCGTAGGACGAGATCTCGTTCCAGCCCGCGAACGCATCCGGATAGTCCACCATGCGCCGCATCATGCCCTGCAGACCGAGGAAGTGCTGCGGGAAGAACAGGATGTTGGCGCCGATGAACATCACCCAGAAGTGCAGCTTGCCGATGGTCTCGTTGTACATGTAGCCCGACATCTTCGGGAACCAGTAGTACCAGCCCGAGAAGATCGCGAACACCGCGGCAATGCCCATCACGTAGTGGAAGTGCGCGATGACGTAGTAGGTCTCCTGCATCACGCGATCAACGCCCGCATTGGCCAGCACAACGCCGGTCACGCCGCCGACCGTGAACAGGAAGATGAAGCCGATCGCAAACAGCATCGGCGTCTTGAACTCGATCGAGCCGCCCCACATCGTGGCGATCCACGAGAACACCTTCACGCCCGTCGGCACCGCGATCACCATGGTCGCCGCGACGAAGTAGGCCTGCGCCGAGGACACCATGCCGACCGTGTACATGTGGTGCGCCCACACGACAAAGCCGATGCCGCCGATCGCCACCATGGCGTAGGCCATGCCCAGATATCCGAAGATCGGCTTCTTCGAGAACGTCGAGATCACATGGCTGATCATGCCGAAGCCCGGCAGAATCAGGATGTACACCTCGGGATGCCCGAAGAACCAGAACAGATGCTGGAACAGCACCGGATCGCCGCCGCCATCGGCCGCGAAGAACGTGGTGCCGAAGTTACGGTCGGTCAGCAGCATCGTGATCGCGCCCGCCAGAACCGGCAGCGCCAGCAGCAGCAGGAACACGGTGACCAGGATCGACCAGACGAACAGCGGCATCTTGTGCATGGTCATGCCAGGCGCGCGCATGTTGAAGATCGTGGTGATGAAGTTGATCGCCCCGAGGATCGAGGAGGCGCCCGCAAGGTGGATCGACAGAATGCTGAAGTCCACCGCCGGACCCGGATGACCGCTCGTCGACAGCGGCGCATACAGCGTCCAGCCCGTGCCCGCTCCGGTCGCGCCCGGCTCACCCTCCATGAACGAGGAGATCAGCAGCAGCGCAAACGCCGCCGGCAGCAGCCAGAACGAGATGTTGTTCATGCGCGGGAACGCCATGTCGGGCGCGCCGATCATCAGCGGCACGAACCAGTTGCCGAAGCCGCCGATCATCGCAGGCATCACCATGAAGAAGATCATGATCAGGCCGTGATTGGTCGCAAACACGTTGTAGGTATGCGCAGGATCAAAAACCTGTATGCCGGGGTACATCAGTTCCGCCCGGATGCCCATCGACATCAGGCCGCCGATGATCCCCGCCACGATGGCGAACACCAGGTACATAGTCCCGATGTCCTTGTGATTGGTCGAATACGCAAAGCGCTTCCACCCTGTCGGGTGGTGCGCATGGTCACCATGATCGTCATGGGCATGGTCGTGAGCAGATGCTGTTGCCATTGTCTAATCCTGTCTGTCGTCCCTTGAAGTCCTTCGAACCCTGGCGGGCGACCCCTTCGCAGGCGCCGCCCCTCGTCGAAATCGCCCGACGCGACGCCTACTGCATCACGCCGGCGGCCGACGCCACCGCGTTCGCCGGGTTCGAGGCAAACTTCTTCTTCGCGGTCTCAACCCACGCCGCAAATTCCTGCTCGCTTACCACGCGAACCGCAATCGGCATGAAGGCATGGTCCCGGCCGCACAACTCAGAGCACTGGCCGTAGAAAATGCCCGTCTTCGTGGCCTTGAACCAGGTCTCGTTGAGACGGCCCGGAATCGCGTCCACTTTCATGCCGAACGACGGAACTCCAAAGGAATGAATGACATCAGCCCCGATCACCTGAACCCGGACCACCTTGTTCACCGGAACAACCAGCTCGTTGTCCACCGCAAGCAGACGCGGCTTCTTGTCCTGCGCCAGCAGCGAGTCAAACTCGAACTTGCCGTTGTCCGGATAGGTGTAGGTCCAGTACCACTGCTTGCCAGTCGCCTTCACCGTCAGGTCAGCCTTCGGAAGGTCAAGCTGCTCAAACAAAAGACGGAATGAGGGAACCGCAATGCCGACCAGGATCAGAACCGGGATGATCGTCCACGCAACCTCGATCATCGTGTTGTGCGTCGTCTTCGATGGAACCGGATTGGAGCGCGCGTTGAACCGCACCATCGCAACAACCAGAAGGGCCGTCACAAACAGCGTGATCAGCGTGATCACCACCAGAAGCCCGTTATGCATGCGCGCAATGCTCTCCATCACAGGGGTCACACCCTGCTGAAGATCAAAGCCCCACGCATGCGGCTGACCTATCTCATCCGCCGCAAATGCCGCTCCGCCAGCAGCAAATGCCGCTCCGCCAAACGCCAATCCCAGAAACCGGCGGCCAAACCGGCGGCCATATTGGCCCATCGACATCTTCATGCCGCTCGCGCTCCTTGTCATAAATTCACCCTAAACAACCCCCTAAGCAGTTCCCGCCGACGACGAGCCTGCCGCTCATGTGACGCATCCGCGAACAGCCTGCGCGCCGTTTGGCTAGAATGCGTCCAAAGCCGCCTCTCTCAAACCATAATTTGTCGCGCCTCGCAAGGGACCAGGGACAGCGAGTTGAGCAATGCTTCAAACGACGGCGCGGGCCGCGCCGGCGGATCAACGCATCTGGCCGACGAAGCAGAGCGCAACATGGCATCTCACGGCAGCACGCCGCTTGACAGGCGGATTGTCCGATGTAGGCACAGGCTGGGCCGCTTCGCAGATTCGGCCATGGTTCGGGCTGATCCGGGCCGGACCACCTTCTAGGCGCCGTCACTCTTCTAGGCGCCGTCACTTACCGTCAGGCGGGCGAGGCATGGTCGAAAGCAGAGGATCGACCCGGATGGGGCCTTTTAAGCAGCATATCGGATATGCGTCTTCGCGCAGGACGGCCCGGCGTCAGCCGCTCCGTATTCTGGCGAGTTGGGCCGCCGCACTTCTGGTCGCCGGCTTTGCCAGCGCGGCCAAGGCCCAGGGAGCCGTCAAATCGGTTCACGGCGATTGGCAGATCCGCTGCGATACCCCTCCCGGAGCGAAGGCCGAACAATGCGCCTTGATCCAGAGCGTGGTGGCGGAAGATCGCTCCAATGCCGGGCTGACGGTGATCGTGCTCAAGACCGCCGACCAGAAAAGCCGCCTGATGCGCGTGGTGGCGCCGCTCGGCGTGCTGCTGCCCTCCGGCCTCGGACTGAAGCTCGACAATGTCGACGTCGGCCGCGCCGGTTTCGTGCGCTGCCTTCCCAACGGCTGCGTCGCCGAGGTGGTTCTGGATGACAAGCTGCTTGGACAGTTGCGCGGCGCGAAGACGGCGACATTCATTATCTTTGAAACGCCCGAAGAAGGCATCGGCTTTCCGCTCAGCCTGAACGGGCTCGGCGAAGGTTACGACAAGCTGCCTTAGCGTGTAGTCCACAAAGTCGATAATGGTTTTGCGATCAGCATACGCGAACGGCCCTTCAACGAAGTTTGACAGACAAGCCTCCCATTTGGTGGCAATCATACCTATCTTGAACGTCTGTTCTTGAACGTCTGTCCGCCTGAACCGCACGGAACGGGCCGTTGCACCGGAGTTTGCATGACCAGCCCGATCACCGCCTCCCTGCTCGACCGCGCCGATCTCGACCGCGATTCCGTCCGCCACGAAATTGCGCGAGGCCTGCGAGGCGCGGATGACGGCGAACTGTTTCTGGAATACAGCCAGAGCGAAGCGCTGATGTTCGACAACGGCCGGCTCAAGCAGGCGACCTATGACACCTCGCAAGGCTTCGGCCTTCGCGCGGTCAAGGACGACGCCGTCGGCTACGCCCATTCGTCCGACGTTTCGCTGCCCGCCCTGATCCGCGCCGCCGATGCCGTCGGCGCCGTGCGCGGCGGCTATCAGGGCGCCTTCGCCGTCGCGCCCGGCCATACCAATGTGCGGCTTTACGGCGACGACAATCCGCTCGACGGGCTGGGTTTCGAGACCAAGGTCAAGCTGCTCGCGGAAATCGATGCCTATGTGCGCGACAAGGACCCGCGGGTGCGTCAGGTATCCGTCAGCCTCGGCGCGACCTGGCAGGTCGTGGAAATCATGCGGCCTGATGGCGAAACCTATCGCGATATCCGCCCCCTGGTTCGGGTGAACATTTCCGTCGTCGCCGGACAGGGCGACCGCCAGGAAACCGGCAGCAAGGGTTATGGCGGCCGCGAAGGCTATGCCCGTTTCGTGGAAAGCAAAGCGTGGCGCGAGGTCGCGGACGGTGCGATCCGCCAGGCCCTGATCAACCTCGAATCAATCCCCGCGCCGGCCGGCGAGATGGATGTGGTGCTCGGCCCCGGCTGGCCCGGCGTGATGCTGCATGAAGCTGTGGGACACGGCCTCGAGGGCGACTTCAACCGCAAAAAAACCTCGGCTTTCGCGGGATTGATGGGGCAGCAGGTCGCGGCCAAGGGCGTCACCGTGGTCGACGACGGCACCATATCCGCGCGGCGCGGCTCGCTCTCCATCGATGACGAGGGCACGCCGACCAGCCGTACCGTGCTGATCGAGGACGGCATCCTGGTCGGCTATATGCAGGACCGACAGAACGCGCGGCTGATGGGCATGAAGCCGACCGGCAACGGCCGCCGCCAGGACTATGCCCATGTTCCGATGCCGCGGATGACCAACACCTATATGCCGGCGGGCGATCGTGATCCGGCGGAAATCCTCGCCTCGGTGAAGAACGGCATCTATGCCGTGAATTTCGGCGGCGGCCAGGTCGACATCACCTCGGGCAAATACGTGTTCCAGTGCACCGAGGCCTACCGGATCGAGAACGGCAAGGTCGGCGCGCCGTTGAAAGGCGCGATGCTGATCGGCAACGGACCGACCGACCTGCACCGCATCACCATGATCGGCAACGACGTCGCGCTGGACGACGGTGTCGGCACCTGCGGCAAGAACGGTCAAGGCGTTCCCGTCGGCGTCGGTCAGCCCACGTTGCGAATGGAGCGGATAACGGTCGGGGGAACCGGCGGTTAACGAACTCCGCTGCCCGCGCCCGGCGGACGACCACAGTCACATCCTCGTGGCAATCTGCGGCCATATGTTCCCGGTCTCGGGAGCGTGAACCATATTTCCGATATTCACTTGAACCTGAACCCGACATCAGGAACCTAATCTCACGGGTCGCGTTAAATTGTCCGAGTAGTAGGCGTTGGTGAGTATGATGCCGGTCTTCCGTTATTTCGTGGTGATGGGTTGCTGCCTGTTGGGCCTGCTTTTTGCGGTGGACCTGATGTGGCCCGGCGAACGCGAGGCCAAGGTCGATTATTACTTCGCACCGGTCGTCGTCGCGAAACCTTCTTCCGCAGATTCCGGATTTGCGAGCCCTATTGAGCGAGCCGCCGGAGAGACGGAAGCTCTGAACCGGCGCTACTCGGAACAGCGCTTCGAGCGAACCAAGCAGGATTCCCGTCCGGTCTTCTATCCGAACATCGCCACGCTGGCGCCCACCCCGGATCGTTTGCAATGGGAGCGCCAGCTCCGTTATCTACCGGCGAATCACGTCTACGAAGCTCGCGCGGAAATGCCGAAGGAAGCGATCCCGGACCAACCAAAACCCACGGCGAAGACGGCGGCGCGCAAGCAACTCGCTCATGCCCGTTCCCCAAGGATCGCGCCAGGGGTCGAGCGCCCGCGCTATGCCCGCAACACCGGGTGGGATCCGTTCGGCCTGTTCGACTAGGAGCATGATCCCGAAAAGTGGGAAACCGGTTTTCGGATAAGATCATGCTCGATCAAAAGTTACGGTCGAACGATACCGGGCCTCTCCGCAAAGTCTCCCGCTCAACACAACAGGTTCTTGAAGACGAACTGAAGTCCATTTCACCGCGCGCGGTTGTCAATCAGACCACCGCGCACGATAATCGGGACTGAAAATCGTCATGACCTGACGGAGGCAATATGAGCTGGCTTCCTTCCAACGATCCCGCGCTCGGCGACCCCCAATCATGCGATGCGCTCGAACTTGTGATCGTCCCGCGCGTCCGCGATCTCGGTGACGGATTCGCCGTGCGCCGCGCACTGCCTCATGGCAGGCGGCAAATGGTCGGTCCGTTCATCTTCTTCGATCATTTCGGCCCGATACAGTTCGTGTCCGGCAAGGGGATGGACGTGCGGCCGCATCCGCACATCGGACTGGCCACCGTCACCTATCTGTTCGACGGCAGCATCATGCACCGCGACAGCGAGGGCCACATCCAGGAAATCCAGCCGGGCGCCATGAACCTGATGACGGCGGGAAGCGGCATCGCGCATTCGGAGCGCACGCCGGATGCGCAACGCGCGGGCGGGCAGACGATGCTCGGCCTGCAAAGCTGGATCGCCCTGCCGAAAGGCAAGGAGGAAATCGCGCCGACGTTCCAGCATTACGGCGCGGACAGCCTGCCGACCGTGCAGGACAGGGGATTCCGCGCCCGCGTCATCGCCGGCAGTTCGTTTGGCGCGACCTCGCCGGTCGAGATGGTGTCGCCGTGGTTTTATGTCGAGGTCGCGCTCGAGGCCGGCATGAGCGTGCCGCTTGACGCGGACCACGAGGAGCGCGCGATCTATCTCGTCGACGGCGAGATAGAGATCGCGGGCGACCGGCACCAAGCGCCGCAGTTGCTGGTCTTCCGACCCGGCGACCGCATCACGGTGCGCGCGACACAGCCGGCGCGGATGATGTTCCTCGGCGGCGATGCGCTCGAAGGACCGCGGCATATCTGGTGGAATTTTGTCTCGTCAAGCAAGGAGCGTATCGAACAGGCCAAGGACGACTGGAAAACCGGCCGCTTCGCGCCTGTGCCGAATGAGCACGAATTCATTCCGCTGCCGGAAAACTGATTCAATCACAAGCGACGCTCTACACCGGCAGCCCGTTCGCTTGCGCCAGTTCCTTGAGCGACGCCTGCGGCCGCGCGCCGATGTGCTGGATCACCTCGGCGGCGGCGAGCGCGCCGAGCCGCCCCGCGTCTTCGTGGCTGGCGCCGCGCACCAGTCCGAACAGAAATCCCGCCGCGAACAGATCGCCAGCTCCCGTGGTGTCGACCAGCCTGTCGATCGAACATGCCGGCACCGTGACGACGCCGCCTTCCGTCGCGACCACGCATCCCTTCTCGCTGCGGGTGACGACGCCGAGCGCGATGTCCTTGCGTAACTGGGCGAGCGCCGTATCGAAGTCGGACGTCTGGTAAAGCGAGTGCAGTTCAGACTCGTTGGCGAAGATCAGATCGACGGTGCCGTCGCGCATCAATGCAAGAAACTCGTCGCGGTAGCGATCGACGCAGAACGCATCCGACAGGGTCAGCGCGACTTGCCGCCCGGCGTCATGCGCGATCCGCGAGGCCTTGAGGAACGCGTCCTTGGCGGCCTTGGGATCCCATAGATAGCCCTCAAGATAAAGGATCGACGCGGCGGCGACCGTGTCCGGATCGATATCCGCCGGCGACAGATCCTGGGCCGCGCCAAGATAGGTATTCATGGTGCGCTCGCCGTCCGGCGTCACCAGTATGTAGGAACAGCCGGTGGCGGGACCCTCGGATGCCGGTGGCGTATCGAAAGCCACCTTCGCGGCACGAATGTCATGGGAATAGAGACGACCGATCTGGTCGTCCTTCACCTTGCCGACATAGGCGGTGCTGGCCCCAAACCCCGCCAGACCCACAATGGTGTTCGCGGCCGAACCGCCCGACATTTCGGTCGCAGGCCCCATGTCGGCATAGATCGAGGCCGCGCGCGCCTCATCGATCAACGCCATTCCGCCCTTGGTCATGCCGTGAGCGGCGAGAAACCCCTCATCGGTTCGCACCAGAACGTCGAAAATCGCATTGCCGATCGCAAGCACGTCGTATTTCGCTGCAGCCATTAAAAATATCCCGTCGCGGCAATTGCGGTATGGCGAGGAATCCGCTCAGACTCCCGGCCCGTGAAGGTGCCGCCTATCACGGTGGTCCCATGCCATCAAGCTCGGTACGCCGGCCTCGCCATGAT
>JAANMY010004245.1_pt1 | contig 11030 bp, 9 predicted proteins | sample 7279691 | NCBI WGS metagenome assembly JAANMY01 (sample SAMN14094543, study PRJNA606508) | bioreactor metagenome | isolation source: A lab-scale SPAN reactor treating ammonium-rich wastewater day 388 | place: Ireland: Galway | collected 2018-02-07
CACGGTCTGCGCGGTGGACTGGCAGATGCGCAGCACTTCGTCCTGCAAGGTGCCGCGCGTGAGCGCGTCGAGCGCGCTGAACGGCTCGTCCATCAGCAGCATCTTGGGCTCGATCGACAGCGCGCGCGCGATGCCGACGCGCTGCTTCATGCCGCCCGAAAGCTGCGCGGGCCGCTTCTTCTCGCTGCCGGTGAGCCCGACGAGATCGACGAATTTCTGCACGTGCGCGCGCACCTTCTCGCGCGGCCATTTGGGCCAGCGCGAGTGCACGGCGAACGCGATGTTGGCCGCGACACTCATCCACGGCATGAGGGCATGGCTCTGGAAGATCACCGCGCGGTCGAGCGAAGGCCCGTCGATCTCGCGCTCGTCGACGAGAACGACGCCGGACGAGGGCGCGTCGAGGCCGGCGAGGATGTTGAGGATCGTCGTCTTGCCGCAGCCGGAATGGCCGATGAGCACGACGAACTCGCCGCGCTCGATGCCGAACCACACGTTCTCGAACACGGCGGTGAGCGTTTCGCCGCCGAAGGTCTTGGCGATGGCCTCGGCGCGGATGAGCGGACGTTCCTCGCGCGTCATGCCCGTCACTCCGGATAGGTGACGGCGCGGGCGAGGCGCGCCAGCATCTGATCGAGCAGCATGCCGATCAGGCCGATGAACAGGATCGCCGTGATGATGTTGGCGATCGAGAGATTGTTCCACTCGTTCCAGACGAAATAGCCGATGCCGGTGCCGCCGACGAGCATCTCGGCCGCCACGATGACGAGCCACGCGATGCCGATCGAGATGCGCATGCCGGTCATGATCGTCGGCGCCGCCGCGGGCAGGATCACTTTGAACGCCTTCCGGAGCGGCCCCACCTCGAGCGTGCGCGCGACGTTGAGCCACTCCTTCCGCACGCTGGCGACGCCGAACGCCGTGTTGATCAGCATCGGCCAGATCGAGCAGATGAAGATCACGAACACCGACGAGGTCGAGCTGTCCTTGATCGTGTAGAGCGCCAGCGGCATCCAGGCGAGCGGCGAGATCGGCTTCAGCACCTGGATGAATGGATCGAGCGCCTTGTAGACCAAGGGCGACATGCCGATGAGAAAACCGAGCGGAATCGCGAACAGCGCCGCGAGCAGGAACCCGCCGAGCACGCGCGCGATCGAGTAAGCGAGCTGGATGCCGATTCCCTTGTCGTTCGTGCCCTTGTCGTAGAACGGATCGGCGATGTGGCCCCAGATTTTCTTCGCGACATCGGCCGGCGAAGGCATCGCGGATTTGCTGCCGGTGGCGGCCTCCTTGCCGATCAGCTTCGCGTATTCGGGATCGACCGTTGCCGCGCCGCCTTCGCCGCCGCTGGTGGCGAACTGCCACGCGCCGACGAACAGCGCGAAGAACAGCAGCGAGAGGACGGCCGCCCGGAGGCCGCGCGAGGCGAGCATCGGATCAGGCCCGCTTGATCGCGAAGCTCTTGATGTAGTCCTCGGGCTTCGCGGGATCGAACGCCTTGCCCATGACCTTGAACGGCTTCGAGGTGGCGGCGGGCGGCGTCATGCCCACCTCCTTCATGAGCTTGGCGGCATCGGTGGCGAGGAACACCTCGCTGGCCACCTTCGCGTAGTCGATCTCGCCCTTGATCTGGCCCCAGCGTTTCATCTGCGTGAGGATCCAGATGGCGAAGCTGTGCCAGGGGAACGGATCGAAATCGATTCGGTTGGGCACGCGCTGTACCTTGCCGAGCCCATCGGCGAAGGTGCCGGTGAGCACCTGCTCGACGACCGTGACCGGCTGATTGAGGTAGTTCGCGGGCGCGATCGCCTCGGCGATCTGCTTGCGGTTCTCGGCCGTCGTCGCAAACGCGGTGGCGTCGATGATCGCCTTGAGCAGCGCCGCGTAGGTGTTGGGCGCCTCGGTGACGAACGCCTTGCTGGCCGCGAACGCGCAGCAGGGATGCCCTTCCCAGATGTCCTTCGAGAGGATGTGGATGAAGCCGACGCCGTCGTAGACCGCGCGCTGGTTCACCGGATCGGGCGCCAGGAAGCCGTCGAGATTGTCGGCGCGGAGATTGGCCACCATCTCGGGCGGCGGCACGGCGCGGATCTGGATGTCCTTGTCGGGATCGAGCCCGTGCTCGGCCACGTAGTAGCGCAGCAGGTAGTTGTGCATCGAGTAGTCGAATGGCACCGCGAACTTGAAGCCCTTCCACGACTTCGGATCGCGCTTGTCCTTGTGCTTCATCGCCAGCGTGATGGCCTGGCCGTTGATGTTCTCGACTGCCGGCATCGTCCACGGAATCGAGTTCGTCCCGGCCCGAGCGTGATCGCGAGCGGCATCGGCGAGAGCATGTGCGCCGCGTCGTATTCCTTGTTCAACGACTTGTCGCGCACGACCGCCCAGCCGGCGGTTTTCACGACCTCCACATTGAGCCTGTGCTTCTTATAGAAGCCCATTGGGTGCGCCATGATGATCGGCGTGGCGCAGGTGATCGGGATGAATCCGACCTTCAGATCCGTCTTCTCGATCTTGCCCTTGGCCTCGGCGAACGCCTCGCGCGCCTTGCTCAACGGGAAGAAAGCTTCGATCGCGGCCAATGCGGTGCCGGCGCCGACCGCGTGCAGGAAACGCCGCCGCGCGCTTTCCCGCGGGAACAGCGCCCGCACCACCGCGCCTTCCACCGCGCGGCCGTAGCGCGCTTCTTCGCTGGCGGCGACGGTCTGGAGTTGAAGCTGGCGCCGGTGCTGCAGCTCGGCCACTTCGGCGTCGTGCTGCTCCTGCGTGTGGTGATGCCCGCAATTGCATCCCTCGCGATTGAGCGAAATCGCGGGGTCGAACGGGTTGTCGAAGCTGGACATGCGGCTCCTCGCCCTCGATAGCGCCGCGCGCGGCGGCTGATCCCAGCGAGAGAGGAGCAAGAGATATGCCAGCGGGAGACGGCGATGGCTAAAGCTCGTGCCCCGGCCGAAACGCGTGCTGCCGGCGATGCAGAGCATTCGCTTTTGCGCAATTTCGCGGCATCACCCGCAATGCGGTGGGCAAATATGAAGCAGTGAGCGCGCTTAGCGCCTGGCTTGCCGGACGGCGCGCGGCGAAACGCCGAAGCGCGCCCGGAACGCGCGGCTGAAGTGCGCGCTGTCGTTGAAGCCCCAGCGCAGCGCGATCTCGGTGATCGAGCGGGCGCGCTGGTGCGGATCCTCGAGGTCCGCGCGGCAACGATCGAGCCGCTCGCGGCGGATCGCGGCGGCGACCGTATCGCCGCTTTCGTGGAACAGCCGGTGGACATGGCGCACCGAAATCCCGTGGGCGTCGGCGATGCGGGCGGGATCGAGCGCCGGGTCGGCGAGATTCTCGCGCAGGTAAATTCCGATCCGCGTGAGCAGCGCGGCGGAACCGCGCGAGAAGACGGCGGCGCCGGCTTCCGGCGTGGCTTCGAGCGCCGTGGCAAGCAGATCGAGCGCGTGACGGCCGATCGCTTCGGCCTCTGGCCGCGCGAACCGATGCCGCTCGCGCGCCAGCATCGCCAGCGTGCCCGCGAGCAGCGCGCCGGTGGGCGAGACGCCGGCGATGCCCGCCGCCGTGACCGCGCGCATCGACCGCAGCCGGCCCTCGAGCTGGTGGCGCGGGCAATGCAGGACGATCTGGCGGATCGCTTCGGGCGCACGGAACGCATAGGGGCGCGTCGTATCGACGACCGTCGCGGTGCCGGGCACGAGGCGCACCTCGCGCCCGTCTTGCATGACGATCATCGTGCCCGCCTGCTGAAGGATGAGAATCGCGAACTCGCCCTGCGACCGCGCGATCTCCGCCGGGCGCCGCTCGACCCGCACGGGCGTGGTGTGCAGCTCCGCCAGCAGCGCGTCGCCGAGCGGTGTCACGTCGAGCCCGGCGCGGAACGGTACGCCCTCGACCCGCGTGACATGAAGTTCGACATAGGTGCGACAGGTGACCTCGACCCAATGGGCGAAGTGCTCCGTCGTCAGGGACTGGGACATGAGCGCGCCCCCATCTTGTCCAGCTGAGGCTATCCCGCGGGCCAAGGCGAGTCACGCGCGGTCAAATTCGGCGGCACCGGCTGGCAAGAGCGCCGCAAGGCCGGGTGCCAGGATGAACCGTTCCTCATCATTGACCGAGAGCCACGCCCATGCCGCTCAGCCACCCGAAGTTCAAAGCCGCCGCCGTGCAGGCCGCGCCCGCCTATCTCGATCTCGACGCCACAGTCGCCAAGACGATCGACCTCATCGGCGCGGCGGCGCGCGGCGGCGCGCGGCTCGTGGCGTTTCCGGAGTGCTGGATCCCGGGGCACCCGCTGTGGACGCTGCTCGACTCCGTGGCCTGGGGCATGCAGTTCGTCCAGCGCTATTTCGATAACGCGATGACGGCGAGCGGCGCCGAGATGCAGGCGATCCAGGCGGCCGCGCGCGAGCACGCGATCCACGTCGTCTTCGGCTATGCCGAGCGCGCCGGCGGCTCGCTCTATATGGGCCAGGCGATCATCGACGATGCCGGGAAGCGGCTCGCGACGCGCCGCAAGCTCCGCCCGACCCACGTCGAGCGCACCGTGTTCGGCGAGGGCGACGGCAGCGACTTGAAGGTGCACGACACCGCGATCGGCCGGCTCGGCGCGCTGAATTGCTGGGAGCACATCCAGCCGCTCGTGAAGCAGGCGATGTTCGGCCAGCAGGAACAGGTGCACGTCGCTTCGTGGCCTTCGTTCTGCGTCGCCGACGCCGCCTACGCGCTCGGCGCGGCGGCCAATCTCGCCGCTTCTCAGGTGTATTCGCTCGAGGGCCAGTGCTTCACGATCGCCTCGGCCGCCGTGTTCTCGGAGAAGATGGCCGAGATGATCTGCGACACGCCGTTCAAGAAGCAGTTCATGAGCCCGGGCGGCGGCGCGGCGATGATCTATGGGCCGGACGGCCGCCCACTGACGCAGCCCTTGCCGCCGACCGAGGAAGGCATCGTCTATGCCGACATCGACCTCGGCATGATCGCGCTGGCCAAGGCGTTCGCCGACCCGGTCGGCCACTACAGCCGCCCCGACGTCTTGCAGCTCGCCTTCGACCCGAAGCCGAAGCGCCGCGTCGTCGAGATCGAGGCGGCGCCCGCGCCGGTCCGCCCCGAGGCCGCCCCCGCCCCGGCGCCCGAGAAGAAGCGGGAAAGCGTGGCGGCGGAGTAGCGGCAGCGCCGAATCGCCCTCACCTCCCATGCACTGCTCTTGCAGCGCATGGGGAGGTGAGGGCCGGCCGCTCCGCCTAGATCTTCTTCGCCCGCTTCTCCCAGTACGGCTCTTTCAGCACGTTCTTCTGGATCTTGCCGATCGGCGTTTTCGGGAAGTCCGTGACGAACTTGACGAGGCGTGGGCGCTTGAAGCGCGCGAGGTGCTGCTCGCAATGCGCCGTCACCTGCGCTTCGGTGAGCGCGGCGCCGGCCTTGAGCGCGATATAGGCGGCCGGCAATTCGCCGAACTGCTCGTCGGGGATGCCGAATACCGCGCATTCGGCGACTTCGGGCAGCGCGTAGATCACGCGTTCGATCTCCGAGGGATAAACGTTCTCGCCGCCCGAGATCAGCATTTCCTTGGAGCGGTCGACGAGCGTGATGAAGCCGTCGGCATCGATCGTCGCGAGATCGCCCGACCAGCCCCAGCCGTCGCCGAGCTTGAAGAAGCCCTTCGTCTGCTCGGGCTCATTGTAGTACTCGCTCATCAGATTCGCGCCGCGCGAGACGACCTCGCCGATCTCGCCGACATTGACCGGCGTGCCGTCGGGCCGCACCACGCGCGTATCCACGTTGTAGGCCTCGCGGCCGACCGAGCCGAGCTTTTGCGGCAGGTTCCACCAGCGGTTCACGGCGATGACGCCCATCTCGGACTGCCCGTAGATTTGCGTCAGGCGCAGGTTCGGCAGCTTCTCCATCAGCGCCTTCTGCGTCCAATCCGGCATCGGTGCTCCGGCGAAGCTCATCTTTTGCCAAGTGCGGTAAGCGGCGGGATCGAACTTCGGATCCTGCACGACCTGGATCGCCTGCGTCGGCACCATGAAATTCGCCGTCATGCCGGTGCGCCGCGCCATCTCGCGGAAGCCGTCGGCGCTCCACGGCGCCAGCATCGTGACCGTGGCGCCGGCCAGCATCGCCGGCTGGAACATGATGTTGAGCGCTGCCACGTGGAACATCGGCGTGACGACGCCGACGATGTCGCGCTCGTCGAGCGCCTCCTCGACCATGACCGTGTGCGCGGTGACGGCGCGCGCGCGATGCGTCGCCAACACGCCCTTGGGCCGGCCGGTCGTGCCGCCCGTGTAGGTCATGCAGAACGGATCGTCCTCGCTCATCGCCACGCCGGGCTCTTCGGCGGAATGGCCGGCGATGAAATCGGCGAGCAGCGGCGCGCCGAGCTTTTCCGAGCCGAGCGCGACCAGAGTCTTCAGGCGCGGCAGCGTCGCGCGCACCGCGGCGACTCTTTCGGCAAACACGTCCTCGAAGATCAGCAGCTCGACGTCGGCCTTGCCGAGCACGAACGCCAGCTCTTCCGGCGCGTAGAGCACCGAGACGTTGACCAGCACGCAGCCGCTCTTGGCGACGCCGAAGAAGACGATTCCGTATTCGGTGCGATTGCGCGAGAGTATGCCGACCTTGGCCTGGCGCGGCAGGTTCGCGGCGCGGAGCGCGTGCGCGAGCCGGTTCGCGGCGGCGTCGAGATCGCGGTACGACAGCGCCGTGTCGTTCCAGAGAATCGCCGCTTTTGCCGGATGGCGGTGCGCGGCGCGGCGCAGCATGTCGCCCGTCAGCATGTCTCCTCCTTCTATTGAACGATCGTTCAAATGTCGTTGCCAAGCTCGGCGCGGCTCTTTTATGCTTTCGACTCGAGGGAGGAAATGCCGTGCATACAGCTTATGACATCCTGAAGCTCGCGAGCCGCCGCGCGCCGGACCGGCTTGCGCTGGTGGACGACCTCTCGCCGCGCGCATTCACGTTCGCGCAGCTCATCGCCGAGCTCGACGTGATCGCCGCCGGCCTCGCGGCGCGCGGCGTGAAGCGCGGGACGCGCGTCGCCACGGTGCTCAACAACTGCCTCGAGCACGCGCTGGTGCTGATGGCGCTGCAGCGGCTCGGCGCGGTGCCGGCGCTGCTGAATTTCCGCCTCACGCCGCCCGACATCGCGAAGCTGATCCAGCACGGCGGCCTCGAAGGCGCGGTGATCCATGCGAACGCCGATCTCGCCGCCGCGGTGAAGGCCGCGCTGCCGGCGGGAGCGCCGCTGCTTTCGGTCGGGGGCGCCGGCGCGGGCGGCGAGGATTTCGCGGCCTGTCGCGGCGATGCGCGCAACCTGCCGCCGGTGCCGAAGCCGGCACCGGAAGACCCCGGCTTCATCTTCTACACCTCGGGCACGACCGGACTGCCGAAAGGCGCGCTCGTTCCGCATCGCGCCGCCGAGCCGCGCGTCCTCTGGATCGCGACGCAGGCGGGCCTGCGCCACGGCGGGCACAATCGCGCGCTGGCCTTCATGCCGATGAGCCATTGCATCGGCTTCTACGGCATCGTGCTCGTCACCTGGGCGATGGACGGCACCGTTTTTCTCCAAACCCAGTTCAACCCAGTGGATGCCGTGAAGCGCATCGAGGCGAACAGGATCACATACCTCTTCGCCGTGCCGACCCTGCTGCATGCGGTGACACAGGCGCCGAACTACAGGCCCGAGGCGGTGCAATCGCTGCGGCTCGTCAATTTCGGCGGCGGCACGATGCCGCCCGAGCTGTTCGACCACATGACGGCGAAATGGCCGGCCTGCACGTTGCGCCACATCTACGGCACGACCGAGACGATGTGCTCCGGCTACAATCCCGAGCCCCAGCGCGATGCGCTCGCGACGCTCGGTCCCGGCTACTACACGGTGACGCGCGTCGTGAAACTCGGCGGTGGGCCGGACGACGAAGTGGCCGAGGGCGAGGAAGGCGAACTGATCGCCGATGCTCAGGTCGACACGGTGTTCCTGGGCTATCTCAACCGCCCCGACGCGACCGCCGAGAAGATCCGCGGCGGCTGGTACTTCACCGGCGACGTGGTGAAGCGCGAACCCGGCGGGATGTGGACCTTGATGGGCCGCGTCGACGACATGATCCGCTCGGGCGGCGAGAACATTCATCCCGAGGAGATCGAGGAGGCGCTGAAGACGCACCCTGCACTCGCCGAATCCTCGGCGATCGCGCTGCCCGATGCGCGCTGGGGCCAGATCGCAGTCGCGTGCATCGTGAAGAAGGACCCCGCCGCCGATGGCGCCGCGCTCGCCGCCGCGTTCGACAAGCACTGCCGATCCTCGACGCTCGCCGCCTTCAAGCGCCCGCGCGCCTATTTCTTCGTAGATACGTTGCCGCGCAACGCCGCCGCCAAGGTGCTGCGGCGCATCCTGCGCGATCAGGCGATCAAGGCGCGCGAAGCGGGCGCGGCGAATTACGTCGTGCCGGTCGAGAAGAAAGTGACAGCGTAGGGGCGGGTCCCCGACCCGCCCGCCTGCATCGGCGCACGGAACGATCCTGCGAACATTCGCGCAGCGCCGAGACGGGCGGGTCGGGGACCCGCCCCTACGCGTTGACGCCTTTTCGCTCCTCAACCGCCCATCTGCTGCATCGCTTCCTTGACGCGGCGGTCCATTTCGTCGGGCGGCACGTCTTCCTTGTGCGTGGAGATGTGCCACACGTGGCCGAACGGATCCTCGATCGTGCCGAGGCGATCACCGTAGAACTGGTCCTTCACTTCCTTCGTGATCTTGGCGCCGGCGGAGACGGCCTGCGCGGCGACGGCGTCGACGTCTTCGACATAGAGCATGATGCTCACCGGCGTTCCGCCGATCGCCGCCGGGCCGCGATAGCCCATATCGGGAAACTCGTCGGCGAGCATGATGCGCGAATCGCCGATCTTGATCTCGGCGTGGCCGATCTTTCCGCCGGGCGCCGGAAACCGCATGAGTTCGGTGGCGGCGAACGCATGCTTGTAGAACTCGATCGCCTTGGCCGCGTCGCTGAGTATGAGATACGGCGTCGCGGTGTGGTAACCGTCCGGAATCGGCTTCACGTTGCTGGCCATTGCGGTCCTCCGTGCTGGGGATCTCGCGCCGTCGGCTGCTCTCGCGGGCGCGGGATGCGTGAACTAGAACAATACATGAACCTTGTCAACGCATAGCGGAGATATTTCATCTGCAGTCGGCCCGCCGGCGCGCGGGTGATACTGTCGGCGCACCAACACTCGAACGGATCGAACGCATGAGCGGTTCCCTGAGCGACATCCTCGTCGTCGCGATCGACCAGGCAGTCGCCGCGCCGTATTGCACCTCGCGGCTCGCCGATGCCGGCGCGCGCGTGATCAAGGTGGAGCGGCCAGGCGGCGATTTCGCGCGCCACTACGACACAGTGGCGGACGGCCTCTCCGCCTATTTCGTCTGGCTCAATCGCGGCAAGGAAAGCGTCGTCCTCGACGTGAAGAGGCCCGACGACGCGGCGCTGCTCCACCGCATGCTCGCGAAGGCCGACGTGTTCGTGCAGAATCTGATTCCGGGTGCCGCCGCGCGCGCCGGTTTCGGCGGCGAGGAATTGCGTGCGCGCAACCCGCGCCTCATCACCTGCGATATCTCGGGCTACGGGGAAGACGGGCCCTACGCCGAGATGAAATCCTACGACCTCCTGATCCAGGCGGAAACCGGCCTCGCCTCGATCACGGGCCGGCCCGAAGGGCCGGGCCGCGTGGGCGTGTCGGTCGTGGATATCGCCGCCGGCATGTACGCCTATATGGGCATACTCGAAGCGCTGCTCGAGCGCGCGCGCACCGGACGCGGCAAGACGATCAAGGTCTCGCTGTTCGATGCGATGGCCGATTGGATGACGGTTCCCCTCCTCTATCAGGAGCACACCGGCAAGGCGCCGCCGCGCGTGGGCCTCGCGCATCCTTCGGTGCAGCCCTACGGCCTCTACGATTGCGCGGACGGGCAGATCGTGATCTCGGTGCAGAATGACCGCGAATGGGCGCGCTTCTGTCGCCTCGTGCTCGAGAACGGCGCGCTCGCCGACGATCCACGCTTCAACACGATGCCAGGGCGCGTCGCGAACCTCTCGGCGCTGAACGCGATCATCGCGCCCGTCTTCGCGAAGCTGCCGCGCGAGAGTCTGGCGGCGCTGTTGCGCAAGGCCGACATCGCCTATGGCGCGCTGAACACGGTCGCCGATCTCTCGAAACACCCGCAGCTTCGCCGCGTGGCGCAGCCGACCGAGCGCGGTGCCGTTTCGCTCGTGGCATCCCCGATCCGCAGCGGCCCCACACCCGCACGCTACAAGCCGATCCCCGCGCTTGACGAGCATGGCGCGGCGCTGCGGGCGGAGTTCGCCGCCTAGCCTGATGGGCCGACTCACAAATGCGCGGAGCCGCCGTCCACGACGATGGTCTGGCCGGTGATGAACGACGCCGCCTCCGATGCGAGGAACAGAACGGCGCCGACCACGTCCTGCGGCTGCTCGCGGCGCGGGATGCATTGGCCGCGCGTGACGACGTTCCAGATCGCCTCGTCGGTGCCGGCCGAGCCTTCGGTTTCGGTGAGTCCCGGCATCACGGCGTTCACGGTGATGTTCTCGCCGCCGAGCTCGCGCGCCATCGCACGGGTCATGCCGAGGATCGCGGCTTTCGACGTGACGTAGTGCGTGAAGCCGGGCCGGCCCAGCGGCACGGTGCTCGACGAGACGTTGACGATGCGGCCCCAGCGCCGTTCGAGCATGTGCGGCAGTACGGCGCGCGCGCAGAGATAGGAGCCGGTGACATTCACGTCGATGAGGCGGCGCCATTCCGCAACCGGGATCCTATCGAAGCGCTTCCGGCCGAGCCCGGCATAGAGCGCCGCGTTATTGACGAGAATGTCGACCGGCCCCAGCGCCGTGCGCACGGCCGCCGCCATCAGCGCCACGGCCGCGTCATCGGCGATATCGCCCGATACGGCCACGGCACGCGCGCCTGTGCGGGCGATCTCGTCCACGGCGCGCTCGCTCGCGGCCGTGTCGATGTCG
>JAANMY010004246.1_pt1 | contig 11029 bp, 10 predicted proteins | sample 7279691 | NCBI WGS metagenome assembly JAANMY01 (sample SAMN14094543, study PRJNA606508) | bioreactor metagenome | isolation source: A lab-scale SPAN reactor treating ammonium-rich wastewater day 388 | place: Ireland: Galway | collected 2018-02-07
ACCTGCCGGCGGAAACCCCTGTGCTCTCCTGGGAAGCGCCCGCCGGCGTCGCCGCGCCCGACGATTACCTTTTCCGCCTGCCGCCCAGCGGCCAGGGCCCGTAAAGCGATTCTGGCGCTACATATGGCCCCCAGCGTAGAGCAATATATAGTGCAGCTGATCATGGCCACCCGTAATGCCAAAGCCTACAGCGACAAACTGGCCAGTTGGATTGGTTACGGTGCCAGCCCGCGCGCCACTATAGCGGTAGAGCGCTGCGCCAGAGCCAAAGCCTGGCTGGACGGCCGTGATTTTGTCACACCGGATGATGTGCAGGCGGTATTTCATAATGCGCTGCGCCACCGCTTAATTTTAACCTACGCCGCCGAAGCTGAAGGCATCAGCACCGATGATGTGTTGGCCGAAATTCTGCGCCTGGTACCCGCAGCCTGATATGAGCCTGGGGTTTAACGCCAGTGACTGGCTGGCACAAAATGGCAGTAATGGCATAAGCCCTGGCCTGAGCGAATTGTTGTGGTATCAGCGCTACACTAAGGTGCTGGACTTAACGCCGACGATGGCAATTCACAGCAAACTGGCCGGTACTTACCTGGCAAAAAGCAAAGGCCGAGGCATGGAGTTTGATGAAGTGCGCCATTACCAAAGCGGTGATGACGTACGAACCATCGACTGGCGCGTTACCGCGCGTAGCGGCAAGGTGCATACCAAGCTGTTTCGCGAAGAAAAAGAGCGGCCGGTGTTTATTTTAACCGATCTGGGCAGCAGTATGCGCTTTGGCTCGGCACTGCTGTTTAAGTCGGTACAGGCGGCCCATTTGGCCGCGCTGATTGCCTGGCATGTAAAACAGCGCGGTGACAAACTGGGCGGCCTGGTGTTTAGCCAACAGCAACATCTTGAACTTAAACCACAAAGCCGCAGCCATGGCGTACTGCGCTATTTTCATGCGCTAACCAGTGTGCATCAGGCTACCGATACGCAGCGCGGCCTTAACTTAACCGAGGCGCTTAGCCAGTTACGCCGCTTGGTACGCCCCGGTAGTCTGGTGTATATCCTGTCTGACTTTGCCGATTTTGATGAGCATGGCCTGCGTCATATCCGCGCGATACGCCAGCATAACGAAGTCACCTGTTGCAGTATTACCGATCCGCTGGAGCTGGCCTTACCGGCCAACGGCCACGGCAGCGCCGCGGTAAGCGATGGCAGCCGCACTGGCTATATTGAACTGGGCAGTCGCAGCCTGCAGCAGCGCTATGCCCGGCAACAAAGCGACAGCCTGCAGCAAAAGCAGCAATTAGTCAGTCAGCTGGGCTGCAAATGGCTTAGTGTCAGCGCGGCCGAACCGGTGCTTAATCAACTCGCCCGCACGGTGAAGGAGCGCCCACTATGACCACGCCGCAGCCGCAAACAACAGCCTCCTTAGCGCAGCTTGCTGATATCAGTGAACCGCTGCAGCCGGTGGGTTTCGCGCTTACACCTGCGATGGTAATGGTGCTACTGATGTTACTGGGCGCTATGGTGTTTTTTCTGCTAAAAGCCTATCTACACTGGCGCCGTTTTGCCGCCAAACGCCAGGCTCTGCGTGTACTGGAGGCTATCTCGGTGCGCCAGGATGCACCAGAGCAGATTAACCAACTGATTAAGCAGGTGCTGCGGCACTATCAAAGCACTCACCCGGCGCTTAGCTACAACAGCCGCGACTGGCAGCATTGGCTGGCTGAGCAACACAGCCTGCCGCTGCCTGATTTAACCACCCTGCTGTATGGCCAAACGGCTGATAATAAAGCAGAAAGCGCCCTGCGCGAGCAGTTTTATCAGTTCGCCCGCGGCTGGCTAAAGGCGTACAAGGGTAAAGCCGCTATCAACAGCTGGCCGGAGAAGCACCATGCTGGAGTTTAGTTATCCCTGGCTTGGCCTGCTTGCACTGGCGCCGTTATTGCTGCGGTTAAAACGCCAGGCACCGTCTGACAGCGCCCTAACCTTACCGGCCCTGGCAAAACTGGCGCAGCAAACCGAGCAACAGCCGGGGCGAAGGTTCACTCTACCCTCGTTGCTGGCGCTACTGATCTGGCTACTGTTGGTGCTAAGCGCCACCCAACCACGCTGGCTGGGCGAGCCGGTTAATCTGCCGCAGCAAGGCCGCGATCTGATGCTGGCACTGGATTTATCCGGCTCGATGGAAATTGCCGATATGCAGCATCAGGGCCAGAGCATAAACCGGCTGGATGCGGTGAAACTGGTGGTCAGTGATTTTATTAAGCGCCGTCAGGGCGACAGGATTGGCCTGATCCTGTTTGCCGATGCAGCCTATCAGCAAACACCGCTGACCTTTGACTTAGTTACCGTGCAGAAAATGCTGGATGACAGTGTACTGCGCTTAGTTGGCACCCGCACCGCGATTGGCGAAGCCATCGGCCTGGCGGTAAAACGGCTTAATACTTATGACAGTTCAAATAAGGTATTGATTCTACTAAGTGACGGCGCCAACACCGCCGGTAATATTCAGCCGCTGGAGGCGCTGCAACTGGCCAAAGCGGCGGGCGTGAAAATACATACGGTCGGCGTCGGCGCTGAGCAAATGCTGCAACAAAGCGTGTTTGGCCGGCGCATGGTTAACCCGTCACAGGATCTGGACGAGCGCCTGCTAACCCAACTGGCTGAAGATACCGGCGGGCGTTATTTTCGTGCCCGCGATTTAAACGAGCTGAACCAGATTTATCAGCTGATTGATCAGCTGGAGCCGATTGAGCGCGATGCCCTAAGCTACCGGCCGCAGCGCAGCTTGTTGCACTGGCCGCTGGGTTTGGCGCTGTTACTGTCGTTTGTGCTGGCAGCATCTAACATTCACTGGCGCGGAGTGCGAACAGATGCTAACTGATTTTCATTTTCTACGCCCCTGGTGGCTGCTAGCGCTGGTACCGGTAGTACTGTTGTTAGTGCTACTGTATCTGCATCGTAAGGCTAACAGCCCCTGGCACCAGCTGATTGCCAGCCATCTACAGCCGGTATTGTTAGGTGCCCGTTTACTGCGTAAAAAGCAGCCGCTGGCGCTGCCACTGCTGGCACTGTGCTGGTTGCTCACCACACTGGCACTGGCTGGCCCCAGCTGGCAGAAGTTACCGCAACCGGCGTTTGCGCTGAAAAAAGCTACTGTGCTGGTGCTGGATATGTCGATGTCGATGCGCGCGACCGATATGGCGCCGAACCGGCTGACACAACAGCGTTTTGCCGCACTGGATTTTACCGAGCAATTAAAAGAAGGCGAGCTGGCGCTGCTTAGCTTTGCCGGTGATGCTTTTGTCATTTCGCCGCTGACGCCGGATCACAACAATATCCGCCTGCTGATACCGGATTTGAAGCCCGAAATTATGCCGGCGCAAGGCTCAAATATGCTGGCGGCGCTGCAGCAGGCTGATAATTTACTGCGTCAGGCCGGTTACCCGCGAGGCGATGTGGTGCTATTTACCGATGGCTTTGACAACAACAGTCTGCGCGACATTCAGGATAAACTGAATAACTGGCCACACCGCTTATCTATTTTAGGCTTTGGCAGCAGTGACGGTGCCCCGGTGCAGCTGGAAAACGGTGAGCTGTTAAAATCCGCTACCGGCGCTGTGGTGCTGCCCCGTTTGCCCAAAGCGCAATTAGCCGCACTGGCGCGCCAAAGCGGCGGTATTTATCTGGACGCGCACAACAACCCCGGAGCTGTCGCCAGCCTGATAGCGCAACCGGCACTGAGTGCTCTGGATAAGGCCGATGCCGGCCGGCAAGTTCAGGGCGATCAGTGGCAGGATAATGCTGTGTATCTGGTGTGGCTGCTACTGCCACTAGTGCTGCTGCAACGTAAATTCGGCCAGCTGCTTGGCCTTGGTCTGGTGCTGATGCTGCCTTATCAGGCTGATGCTATTGAATGGCGCGATCTTTGGCAAACCAAGCAGCAACAGGCACAGCAAGATTATGCCAGTGGTGAGTTTGACAGCGCCCGGCAAAAATTCAGCCAGCCGTTGTGGCAAGGTAATGCCGCCTACCGCACTGGCGATTATGCCACCGCCGAGCAGGATTTTCGCCGCGCTGTTGAAGCTGCCCCCAATCAGCACAGCTGGCATAACCTGGGCAACAGCCTGGCGCAGCAGGGTCGTTATCAGGAAGCGCTCAATGCTTATAACCAGGCGCTACACCATACACCAGACTTTGCCCCAGCGCAGAAAAATGCCGAACTGATGCAGCAGTTACTGCAACAGCAACAACAAAGCCAGCAGCAAAATCAGCAAAACAAGGATCAGCAGAACAAAGATCAGCAGAACAGCCAGCAGCAAGAGGGTGAACAGCAGCAGTCGGACAGTCAATCCGAGCAAGGCGACAACCAGCAAGCCAGCGATAATGACGCCTCAGCCCAGCCTGAAGATGCACAGCAGCAAAGCGAAGCGCCGGACATGCCGCAAGAGGAAGAACGTCAAACTGCCACTGCTGAAGAGCAGCAAGCTGAACAAACCGACGCGGAACAACAGGCCATTCGTGAAGCCTGGCCCAATGCCACACCGGAAGAGCAGCAGCAGTTGGATAACCTGCTACGCAAAGTGCAGGATGACCCTGCCCTGCTGCTACGCAATAAAATGTATCTTGAGTATTTAAAACGCCAGCAACAACGTTTGCCCATGGGAGTTGATGAACAATGGTAAAAGCTGCTGTGTTTTTTGCAGTGCTACTGGCTAGCCTGCCGGTTTTCGCTTTAAGCCAGTTAACCGCACAACTGGATAAAAACCCGGCCCTGCGCGGTGAATCGGTCACCCTACAGGTTACCGCCGATGCGCGCCTGCCTGCAGACGCGATTAATTTTCGTGTGCTCGAAGCTGACTTTACCGTAATGCTGCCCTCTGTCAGCACCTCATCACAGGTGATTAATGGCCAGGCCAGCCAAAGTACACGCTGGAATGTGGTGCTATTACCCAAAAGAACCGGAAACCTGAACATACCGGCATTTAGTGTGCAAGGGGCAACGACTGAACCCCTGACGCTGCAAGTGCTGGATGAAGCCCCGGCCAACAGAGGGCAAAACCAGGAGCTGTTTTTACAAGCCAGTATTGACCAGCAACAACTATACGTGCAGCAGCTGGCCTATTATCAGGTTACCATTTATTTTAATGGCGACTTACAGCGCGGCTCATTGTCGGAGCCGCAATTAGAAGGCGCCAGTATCAGTCAGGTGGGTCAGGACGCTGAAGGCACAGAGCTGGTAAACGGCATTCGCTATCGCACCATCACCCGCCGCTATGCTATTACCCCGCAGCGCAGTGGCAACTTTAGTATCAGCCCGCCCACCTTTAATGGCGAAATGGTCGACCGCGACAGCGCTCGCTATAACTATTTTGCCCGCACCAAAACGGTGGTAGCGCAAGGCCAGCCGCTTGATATTAGCGTCAATGCCATACCGGCTAATTTTCCCGGTAGCTGGCTGGTGGCAGGCTTAGTCACGTTAACTGAGGAGTGGACACCAGCGCTTACTGAACTTAAACAAGGCGAGCCGGTTACCCGCACCATCACCCTGTCAGCGGTTGATGTGGCCGAGAATCAACTACCAGAGCTTAACCAACAGTTTCCGGACGGTTTACGCTTGTATCAGGAGCAACCGCAAAGTAAAAGTGCTGAACGCAATGGCCGCTTAGTGGCGCAAAAAATCTTTACCAGTGCCGTGGTGGCTAACAAAGCCGGTGAGCTTGAACTGCCACAAGTGCGCCTGCCCTGGTGGAACAGCCAGACCAATCAGCTGGATTATGCCACTTTACCCGCCCGCACCCTCAAGGTTGCCGGCGAGCCTGCGGCTTTGGTTACTACGCCTACCGGCGTGACAACGACAGCGCCAGGCGATATTGCCGCAGCGCCGCTTAGCAGCACTAGCACAGATATCGCCTCGGCCTGGGCGTGGAATTACCTTAGCAGTGTACTGTTAGCGCTGTGGCTAGGTAGCAGCGTGCTGCTGCTTTTGTTGTGGCAGCGTAGCAAACACAATGAACCTGCAGCCACTGCCCCAAGCAGGGTACGCTTTAATGCCAGCAAGCTGCAACAGGCGTGTCAGCAAAATAACTCCCAGGCAGCCAAAGCAGAGCTGTTACGCTTTGCCCATCAACAGCTGGATCAGCGTTTATCGGCATTAACCCCGCTAAGCAAGCTAATTGACGATACCGCACTCAGCCATGAAATTATGCAGCTAAACCAGGCGTTGTATGGCGCAGCGCCATCCGGCTGGCAAGGACAAGCCTTGTGGCAATGCTGGCAGCAATACCGGAAAAACCAGCCGGCTGACACTACAGATCTCACCTTAAAACCACTCTACCCGAACTAAATCACAAGCCAGCCAACGCGTAGCGTTGTAGCTGGCTATCCCCTAGCAAAGACTAACCAGCGCGAAGCACTGGTATCAATTGCTGCAAATTGTTAGCATAAAGCCGTTTTGTAACCTGATGTCACATCAGGTATTTTTTTATCCTGTGTTTTGCTTAGGACAGGCTTAAGCAAAGCACAGCGACATCTGCTTAAGGAGAAACAGGTTTGGAAACAGGTACCATTATCTCGCTGGCTGTGTATTTTTTCGCTATGTTGGCCATTGGTCTTTACGGCTATAAAACCTCTACTGACGATGTATCTGGTTATATGCTGGGCGGGCGTAAATTAGGCCCGGGCGTTACTGCCCTATCGGCGGGTGCTTCAGATATGAGCGGCTGGATGTTATTAGGCGTGCCCGGCGCCATGTATTTATCCGGCGTCAGCAGCGCCTGGATAGCCGTCGGCTTGCTGATTGGTGCCTATGTCAATTATCTGATTGTCGCTCCCAGGCTAAGGGTGTACACCGAGGTGGCGCATGATGCTATTACCATTCCGGATTATTTTGAAAAACGCTTTGCCGATAAAACACGGCTACTGCGGGTAGTATCGTCTATTGTTATCGTGATCTTTTTTACGCTTTATACCTCGTCCGGTGTGGTCGGTGGCGGTAAGTTGTTTGAAAGCTCGTTTGGCTTAAGTTACGAGTTAGGTTTGTATGTTACCGCCGGTGTAGTGGTAGCGTATACCCTGTTCGGTGGCTTTATGGCGGTAAGTATTACCGACTTTGTGCAGGGTTGTATTATGTTTGTCGCCCTGGTGTTGGTGCCGGTAGTAGCCATTGATCATCTGGGCGGCTTAGGCTCAGTATTTGAGCAGGTAAAAACCATAGACAGCAACTTTATTGACCCCTTTACCGATGCGAAGACGGCGCAGGCCATGTCGGTTTTGGGCATTATCTCGCTGTTATCCTGGGGTTTTGGCTACTTTGGTCAGCCGCATATTATTGTGCGTTTTATGGCGATCCGCTCGGTAGCAGACATAAAAACGGCACGCCGCATCGGTATGAGCTGGATGCTGATCACCATCATTGGTGCCGTTATGACCGGCCTGGTTGGTATTGCTTATGTCGAAAATACCAAAATGACACTCAACGATGCCGAAACCATCTTTATTGTCTTTTCACAGTTTTTATTTCACCCACTGATCTCCGGCTTTTTGCTGGCGGCCATTTTAGCCGCCATTATGAGTACCATCTCATCACAGTTGCTGGTGACATCCAGCTCGCTGACTGAAGACTTTTACAAAGCTTTTGTTAAACGTGATGCCAGTCAAAAAGAGCTGGTGCTGGTAGGTCGTATATCAGTACTGCTGGTTGCTTTGGTGGCGATAATGCTGGCTTATGATCGCAACAGTACTATTTTGTCGCTGGTTAGCAATGCCTGGGCCGGTTTTGGTGCAGCCTTTGGCCCGCTGATAGTGCTAAGCCTGTACTGGAAAGGTATGACATTTGCCGGCGCGTTAAGCGGTATTATCAGTGGTGCGGCAACGGTATTGTTTTGGATCTACGCCCCCGTGCTGGAACATGGCCAAAACTTAAGCTCGCTGGTGTATGAGATTGTACCTGGAGTGCTGGTCAGCACCCTGTGTATTGTCGTGGTAAGTAAGCTTAGCAAAGCACCTGCTGATGAGGTAACAACGCTATTTGATACCATGCGGCAAAAGCTTAAACAAAGCTGACTGCTCGTACCTGCATAAAATTAGGTGGGGACAGATAAAAAACTATGTGCCCCACCGCAATAACTTTGCTAAATTACGGTTTTAGTGTGCCTTTCTGAGACAGGACATCTATGTATTTCTACGCTGCGCGTCAACCCATTCTGGATCGTAACAAAGAGCTTTATGCCTACGAGTTGCTATTTCGTGATGGCCTGGAAAATGCCTTCCCGGATATTGATGGCGATGAGGCAACATCACGCATGGTGGAAGGCAGTCAGTTAACTTTTGGTTTGGATGACTTTCTCGGTGACAAACCCGGCTTTATCAACTTTACGCTGGACACGCTGATTAAAAAATACCCCAGCATGCTACCGAAAGAGCAGGTGGTGGTAGAAATACTGGAAACCATACAACCGGGTAAACGTTTACTGGCAGAGTGCCAGGCACTGAAAGAAAAAGGTTATGTCATCGCGCTGGATGATTATATTCATCAGCCGGTTTGGCGCCACTTTTACCCTTTTGTCGATATTATTAAAATTGATTTTCGCTCTACCTCTACCGACACCATTAATCAGATTAAAACGGCGATTGCCGAATTCAGCCACATTAAACTGTTAGCCGAGAAAGTCGAAACTAACGAAGAGTTTCAACTGGCGATGGATTTAGGCTTTAGTTATTTCCAGGGTTACTTTTTCTCTAAACCCGAGATGATGCAATCTAAAGCCTTGTCACCGGCCCAAATGACGTTGGCAGAGTTGTTATACGAAACATCTAAGTCAGATATGGATCTGAATAAAATTACCCAGGTGTTTCAGCGCGATGTGCACTTATCTTACAAGCTGCTGCGCTACAGTAACTCGGCCATTTTTAAACGCCGGGCCGAGATAGAAACCATCAAACAAGCCTTAGTGGTGCTGGGGCAAGCTGAGCTGAAAAAATTTCTGTCGCTGTTATTTACCGCCCAAATCAGTAGCGATAAGCCAGCAGAGCTGATGCGTATGTCGATGACCCGAGCCCGCTTCGCCGAGGGCCTGGCGCAACTGCATGGTAAAGTGGATACCGACAAAGCCTTCCTTACCGGCTTAATGTCGTTAATGGACGCAATTTTAGACGAACCTATCGACAGCGTTATGAGTAAGCTGCCGCTGGCCAAAGAAATCAAAGAAGCGCTGGTAGAGAAAAAAGGTACGCTGGCCGACTATATCAAGTTGATTCAGTTTTATGAAACCGCACAGTGGCAAGAGGCTTCAAGCGCCATCAATACGCTGCAATTAGCCAATGATAAAGTACCTGATGCCTATCACACCGCTGTGCAGTGGGCCAATGAACAAATGAAAGCCCTGGGTGACTAACCCAGGGTTTCAGCCTAGTTAAAACTCAGATAGGGGCTGATTTTTGCCGCTAACTTTTCGCCTATGCCTTTTACCTGGGTTAGCTGCGCTTCATCTTTTATCGGGCCATTGGCTGCAATATAGTCCAATACCGCCTGTGCTTTTTTCTGCCCCAACCCCGGTATAGCATCCAGTTGCTCTAAAGAGGCACTGTTAATCGATACTTTTTGCACCGCATGGGCCTGAGCACTGGCTTTGGTCACTTTATCTGACGACGTTTCAGCTGCACAGAGGTTAGCAGTTAAACTCAGTAAGGTCATGCCAAGAGCAAAATAGAGTGGTTTCATCGTGGTTCATCCTTAAGTAGCTTCCGGTCCCTGACGACATCCTGTACTGCAACCTGACGGCTTTGGGTTGGCGCGATAACCAAAACGCAAATCACACTATCAGTATTCGGAAGTTTCACTGCCAACTCAATAAAAATAGCCAACAAATTTACTTTTGCAATATTTTTGCAACCTTTAATGCATTTTAAACGCAATTAACATTCAGCGTTAATTAAGACATAACCACCTACTCTTACTGCCAATACCAAAGGACTGCACGCTGCGATGCAGGGTGCTAACTGGTGCAAACCATTGCTGCAGTTAAAATTGTCCGGTAAAGTACCGCTTGTAACAATGGAGATAACCATGTTTGGCACCAGAGTATTACTGCTAACAGCCGTACTTGTTTTAGCTGGCCCCTGCTCTGCGAATAGTATGCAGGATACAAGGCAGGTTAGCCGTGAGCAGGCTGCCGCACTGGCACAGCAGCAGTACCCCGGACGAATTGTAAAAGTACAAACTGTGCGGGAATTTTACCGCATAAGACTGGTTCAACCCGATGGCCGGGTGATTACTGTTGTGGTTGATAGCAAGACTGGCCGTGTTAAAAAGGATGGAAATTAATGCGTCTACTGGTAGTGGAAGATGAACATTTGCTGGCGCAGCAGATTAAAGAGCAGTTACAACAGCAGCAGTTTAGTGTCGATGTTGCAAGCGACGGCGATGATGGTTGGTTTAAATTATCAGAATACCCGTACGATTTAGCCATTATCGACATAGGTTTACCGAAAATGGATGGTTTAACACTGATCAGAAAGGCACGCCAGCAAGCCTTAAAAACCCCCATTATTGTGCTGACAGCCCGCGGTAGCTGGCAAGAAAAGGTGGAAGGCCTCGACGCCGGAGCCGATGACTATTTAACCAAGCCGTTTCATACCGAAGAGCTGTTAGCCCGCTGTAACGCCCTGATCCGCCGCGCGGCAGGCCAACCTGAGCCCACCTTAGCCGCCGGCCCTATTTCGCTGAACAGCCGAACGCAGCAGGTATGGCTGCATGACGCAGAAGTTAGCCTTACCGCTTATGAATATAAAGTGTTGGAATACTTTATGATGAACCCGAATAAAGTCATTTCCAAAACTGAGCTGACCGAACATATTTATGATCAGGACTTTGATCTGGATAGTAATGTGATCGAAGTATTTGTGCTGCGGCTGAGGAAAAAACTGGACCCTGAGGGTGACATTAAGCCTATCGAGACCCTGCGTGGGCGCGGTTATCGTTTCACCCTGACTGTCGCCTGATATGTCTTTATCGTTAAAGCTGCGGCAACTTTTGGTC
>JAANMY010004248.1_pt1 | contig 11026 bp, 7 predicted proteins | sample 7279691 | NCBI WGS metagenome assembly JAANMY01 (sample SAMN14094543, study PRJNA606508) | bioreactor metagenome | isolation source: A lab-scale SPAN reactor treating ammonium-rich wastewater day 388 | place: Ireland: Galway | collected 2018-02-07
GTTGAAGGTGCAGGGCCCGACCGACAGCGTCGCCCGGCGGGTCGGCGGGGTCGGGGTGACGAAGTCGATGGCGGTGACCTCGGTGGGTCGCAGTGCCGACAGCTCGACGAAGAGCCGGCTGCGGTGTTCGCCCCCGAACAGCCGCTTGTCGCCGCCGGCGGGCGGCAGGGTCACGAGGAAGCGGCCGCGGGCGGGCGCGTCAAGCCGGTGGCGTGCAAGCTGGACAAGGCCGCCGTCCCCGTCCTCCAGCACCCGGAGCGTCGCCTGGCCGCGGATCTCGACCACCACCGCGATGTCGTCCAGCCCGGCGAAGCCCTTCCAGTAGGCGCGGTAGAAGCTGCCGTGGAAGGTGTCCGTCGACAGGATCTGCCCGGCCTGCAGCGTGACCTCGAGGCTGTCACCACTGCCGTGGTCCAGGCGCACCGGGGTGCGCCGGGCGGTGTCGGTGATGCGCAGGTAGAGGCTTGCGGGAAGGTCGGGGGCGGGCTGCAGCGTCGACTGGAGAAGGTGCATGCGCGGGGCCGTCCTCGACAGGAAACGCACGGGCCCTGGCCGTGTCGGACCGGCGACGCCGGCACCTCTAGCCGCTGTCGCGGCCGCGTTCAACCCTGCCGCCGGCCCCTCCGGCCGCGGCCATCACCTCGGGCAGCGGGCGGTCCAGATGCCTGGCCAGCGCGTCGCGAACCGCCAGCCGCAGGAGCCGCCGGAACGCGGGCCCATCCTCGCGGTAGTGGCGGGCGAAGCGCGACCAGCGGTAGAGCACGACCGGCAGCACCGCCCAGAACAGCGCACCGGCCGCGTAGCGGTAGGCCAGCAGGCCGTTGCGGTAGTTGTAGTAGGCCTTCCAGAGCGGCCGGTAGACGCGCGGCCCGCCGGCGCCCAGGGTCGCGCAGGCGTGCTCGAAGCGGACCGCGGGGTGGAAGATGATGCGCCCGCCGGAGCGGCTGAGCGCGAGCGTGTAGAGCACGTCGTCGCCGTAAAGGAACAGCCGCCCGTCGGGGAAGCCGGCGCGCCCCACCGCAGCGCGCGACAGGAACAGCCCCACGAACGAGGCCGCATCCACCGGCCGCGGCGCGCGGTCGGAATAGGCGGCGTCGGGCAGGTGGAAGCCCGCCCGCCCGCCGCCGGCGAGCGTGCGCAGGAAGGCCGTGCGGTGCCAGAAGGGATTGAGCGAGGGGCGGTTCATCTCGCAGATGGCGCCGTCGGGATAGCGCACGGCGGCAGCCAGCGCCTCGGTCCCGTCAAGGTCGAGCGCCCGGAAGCGGGCGATCGCGCCGGGCTCGGGCCGGGCGTCGTCGTCCATCAGGATCAGCCAGTCGGGATCGCGCGCTGCCACCGCCCGCCGCATCCCGAGCTCGAAGCCGCCGGCGCCGCCGAGGTTGCGGCCCGCCGTCACCACCTCGAGGCGCGCATCGCCGATCGCGGCCAGCCGGGCCAGCGTGTCGTCGCCGGAGGCGTTGTCCACGACCAGCACATGGTCCACGGGTTCGGCCAGGAGCCGCGCCACCGTCTCGGCCACCGCCGCCGCCCGGTCGTGGGTGACGACGATGGCGGCCAGGCGCGCGGCTGCGCCCGGGCTCACAGCGGCGCCACCGCGAACGCGGGCATTGGCGCGCCGGCGGCACGGCGGGCAAGGAATGTGCGGCCGGCGTCCAGCGCCTCGCGGATCGTCACGTCCATGTCGAGGTAGCGGTAGGTTCCCAGCCGGCCGACGAAGGTCACACCCGTCTCGGCACGGGCGCGGTCGACGTAGCGGGCGAGCAGCGCCTTCTCGTCGACCAGCCGGATCGGGTAGTAGGGGATGTCGCCCGGGCCGCAGGCGCGCGAGTATTCGCGGAAGACGACGCTGCCCTCGTGGCTTTCCCAGGGGGCGAAGTGCTTGTGCTCGGTGATCCGCGTCCACGGCACCTCGACGTCGCCGTAGTTCATCACCGCGCAGCCCTGGAAGTCGCCCCGGTGCTCGATGCGCTCGAAGTCGAGCGTGCGGTAGCCGAGCCGGCCGAGCTCGAAGTCGAACCAGCCGTCGAGCGGGCCCGAATAGAAGACATGGTCGTACCCCGCCCGCGCCGCCCGATCGAAGCGCGTGGACAGGTGCACCGCGATCCCGGGATGGTCGAGGATGCGCTCCACCATGGACGAGTAGCCCTCGGCCGGCATGCCCTGGAAGCGGTGGAAGAAGTAGTTGTCGTCATAGTTGAAGCGCACCGGCAGGCGCTTCAGGATCGAGGCCGGCAGCGCGGTCGGATCGCAGCCCCACTGCTTGAGCGTGTAGCCGCGGAAGAAGGCCTCGTAGAGCTCGCGGCCGATGAACTTCAGGGCCTGCTCCTGAAAGTTCGCGGGCTCGCCGATGGAGGCATCGGCGCGGCCGGCGATGAAGGCGCGCGCCTCCTCGGGGTTCAGCGCCCGGTCGAAGAACTGGTTGATCGTGTGGAGGTTGACCGGCAGCGAATAGACCCGCCCGCCGACCGTCGTCTTGACCCGGTTGCGGTAGGGCTGGAAGGTCTGGAAGCGGTTGACGTAGTCCCACACCTCGGCGTCGTCGGTGTGGAAGATGTGCGGGCCGTAGGCGTGCACCAGCACACCCGTCGCGGGGTCGCGGACGGTGTGGCAGTTGCCGGCGATGTGGCTGCGGGCCTCCAGGATCGTCACCCGGTCCCCCGCCTCGGCCAGCATCCGCCCGATGACCGCGCCGGAGAGCCCCGCCCCGACGATCAGGATGCGCGCGCCCGTCATGCCACCGCCTCCGCGGCCTGCGGCCGCGCCTTGCGCATCCCCCAGGCATGGGCATGGGCGATCATGGCCTCGAGCCCGTGGCGGGGCGTCCAGCCGAGCTCTGCCTCGGCGCGCTGGCTGCCCGAGACCAGGACCGCGGCATCCCCCGACCGGCGCGGGCCGGGCACCACCGGGGCACGCCGGCCCGTCACCCGTTCGGCGGCGGCGATGACCTCGCGCACCGAGTAGCCGCGGCCGCTGCCGAGGCAGAAGGCCCGGCTGCCGCGGCCGGCGAGCAGCCAGTCGAGCCCGGCGAGATGGGCGTCGACGAGGTCGCAGACATGCACATAGTCACGGATGCAGGTGCCGTCGGGCGTCGGCCAGTCGGTGCCGTGAAGCGTCAGCGCCGGCCGCCGGCCGGCGATGGCATCGAGGAGGAGCGGCACCAGATGCGTCTCGGGGTCGTGGTCCTCGCCGGTGTCGCCCTCGGGGTCGGCGCCGGCGACGTTGAAGTAGCGGAACACGACGTGCTCGAGCCCGTGCGCCGGGCCAAAGTCGCGCAGGATGTCCTCGATCGCCCGCTTGGAGGCGCCATAGGCGTTGATCGGCCGCTGCGGCGTGTCCTCCGACAACAGGACCCCGTCCTGGTCGCCGTAGGTGGCCGCGGTCGAGGAGAAGATCAGCCGCCGGCAGCCCGCCGCCACCGCCGTCTCGGCGAGGTTCAGCGCCCCGGTGACGTTCTCGCGCCAGTAGCGGCCCGGGTCGCGCATCGAGTCGCCCACCAGCGACAGGGCGGCGAAATGCATCACCGCCACCGGCGCGTGCTCGGCGAAGGCGGCGGCCAGCGCGGGGCGGTCCATCAGGTTTGCCCGCACCAGCGGGCCCCAGCGCACCGCCACGGCATGGCCGGTCGACAGATCATCCAGCGCCACGGGCAGATAGCCCGCCCGCGCCAGCGCCTTGCAGGCGTGCGACCCGATGTAGCCCGCACCGCCCGTCACCAGCACCCGAGCCGCCATCGCCTTCCCCCTGCCCGCCGCCGACCACGCGCTCGGGGCTTAGACCACCCGCCCCGGTCTGGCAACCGGCCGCGGCCGGCGCGCTGGACTCCGGCCGGAGCTTGCGGCATAGGGCGGGCGCTGTCGCGATCGCCGCTGCCGGCAACGCGGGGCCGCTGGACGAACCGGACGGGACGCGATGCCGCTCATCACCTGCATCACGACGACGTGCAACGACGGCGCGCTGCTCGAGGCGGGCGTGCGGTCGGTGCTGGCGCAGGGCTTCGAGGATTTCGAGTACATCGTCGTCGACGACGGCTCTTCCGACGACACGCAGGAACGGCTTGACGGCATCGACGACGCGCGGCTGCGGGTACTGCGGCAGGCCAACGCGGGGCTGTCGAGCGCCCGCAACCGCGGAATCGACCATGCCCGCGGCGACTATGTCTGCTTTCTGGACGCCGACGACAGCCGCCCCGACTGGGCCTTCGCCGCCATCGCCGGGGCGATCGGCGAGCACCGCCCCGACGTCGTCCTGTGCCGCGGCGTGCTGCGCGAGATACGGGGCGAGCCGGTGCCGTTCTACGACACCGGCCGATTCCGCACGCTGGCCGGGCTCTGCCCCGAGGGCGTCGCCGCCCGCGACCACCCCGATGCGCCGCGGATCTGGGCCGAGGCCTATGCGCTCGAGCCGCAGGCGGCCAGCAAGGCGGTCTCGCTCGCGCTGATCCGGACCCATGGCCTGCGCTTTCCCGATGGCCATTTCTTCGAGGATGTCTTCTTCCACAGCCTCGCGCTCGCTGCGGCCGGGCGCCTGGCGTTCGTGCAGACGCCCTGCTTCACCTACTTCCGCCGCTACGCCCGGCCGCAGATCACGGCCACCCACGGCGAACGCCGCTTCGATGTGCTGGCGGTGATGCGCATGACGCTCGAGGCCTTCGCCGACACCGCCGATTTCGACGACCCTGCCTGCCGGGGGGCGGTGCTGGATTCCTGCCTCAGGCTGGCCGAGTGGTGCGCCACCATGCTTGCCCGGCCGCAGCGTCCGGGCTTCCGCGCGCTTGCCGCTACCGTGCTGACGCTTGCCCATCCGCGCTGGCTGGACCTGGCCGGCAGCGGGCTGGATCCCCAGCGCCTCGACCGCTTCCTGACCCCGCCTGCGAGGATCGCCGATGCCGGATGAGGACGTGACCGCCGCGGCGGAGCCCGCGGCGATGCCTCCCAGCGTCGAGGTTGCGGCCTTCGGCCAGCGGCTCCGGGTCACGGTGCCGTCGGAGGGCTTCATGCTGGCCGATTCGCTCTGGCGGCTGCGCGAGATCCACGAGCCCGCCCTGGCCGCGGCCGCGCCGCTGGGCGCGCGGGGCGTGGCGGTGGACATCGGTGCCGGCTTCGGCGCCTTCGCGCTGACCTTCGCGCGCGCCTTCCCGGGCTGGACCGTCTGGTGCTTCGAACCCGAGCCCGCCGCCTTTGCCGCGCTCGTCCACAACATCGCCGCGCTGGGGCTGACCAACCTCGTCGCCTTCGAACTGGCGGTGGGCGCGGGCGAGGCGGCGACCGACGTTGCCGCCGTCGCCGCGGCGCTGACCGGCCGCGACGGCGCGGCGCTGGCGCGGCTGTGCCCGCTGCGGCCGTTCCGCCGACCCGAGGCGCTCGAGGGCTATCTCGAGGCCGGGACGGCCGACGCCCCCGGCCAGACCGGCCGCAGCTACCCCACGCTGCCGGCCGCCGCGCTGGCCGCGATCGCCCCGACGCTTGTCAAGCTCGTCGCCCCGCGCGCCGAGACCGACGTGCTTCAGGCGCTGGCCGAGGTGCCGGTCGAGGTGATCACGGGCGAGACCTGGTCGCCGGTGCCGGCCCGGCTTGCCTACCGCGCCGCCGGCTGGCGCCAGACCTGGCTGCCGGTGGCCGGGGTGCCGGCGCTGGCCCTGCGCCGCGCGCCCGACCCGGCCGGACGCCGCGAGGGGCTGGACGTCGTGGTGCCCTGCTTCAATGCCCGCCCCTGGGTCGGCGACTGCGTGGCGGCGATCCTCGAGGGAGCCGAGGAGGAGCTGCGCGTGATCGTCGTCGACGACGGCGCCACCGACGGCTCGGGCGAGGCGGTGGCCGAGCGCTTTTCCGGCGACCGCCGGGTGACGGTGCACCGCAAGGAGAATGCCGGCTGCGCCTCGGCCCGCAACCGCGGCCGGATGCTGTCGGACGCGACCCACATCGCCTTCGTGGACGCCGACGACCTGCCGGGGCGGGGGATGTTCGCCGAACTGCTGGACCTTGCCCGCTACACCGGCGCCGAGGTGGTCCAGGGAACCTTCGAGACCCTGTGGGAGGAGCCCGGTGGCGGGCTGCGGCGCGAACCCTCCTACGAGGCGACCGACTGGGCCTTCGCCAACCTTGCCTGGACAGCCTTCGGGCGCGGCGAGATGGCCCCCGCGCCATCCGAGATTCTGCTGGCCGGGCAGCCGACGATCTGGCGCCGGGTCTACCGCCGCGACTTCCTCGATTCGCGCAACATCTGGTTTCCCGAGCACATCCGCGCCTTCGATGACCAGATATTCCAGCATCTGACACTGCATCACGCCCGCAGCGTGCCGATGGCCCGGCACCTGGCCTACGGCTACCGCCAGCATCCCGGCCAGGACATCCGGCAGGGAGACGAGCGCGCCTTCTACGCGCTCGAAATGTTCCGCCTGCTGGCGCGCCGGGCGCTGTCGGAGGGCTGGAACGGCATGTCGCCGCTGATGCGGTCCTTCGTCAACACCGTCAACTGGAACTGGGCGAACCTGCGGGCCGACCTGCAGCCGGACTTCGCCGCGGCAGCCGCCGAACTCTGGGCGGTGCTCGAGGGGGCGCTCGGGCAGGCGGCCTTTGCCGGAGTGCAGGCCGGCGAGATCACGGCCGAGGGCTTCGCCCCGGCCCTGCGGCGGGCGCGGACGCGGCTTTCGGGGCTCGCCGCCGGCGAGGCGCTCGCCTTCCTCGATTCCTGCGCGCTGCACACCCCGCTCGTGCGCGCCGGAATCGGTCGGCGTCACGCGGGCTAAGGGCGGCGAGGGCGCATGCGCAAGCGGCTTGTCCTGCACATCGGGTCGCACAAGACCGGAACCACCCACATCCAGAGCACGCTGGCCCGCAACGCCGCGGTGCTGGAGCGCATCGGCGTGCTCTATCCCCAGGCCGGGCGCATCCACGAGGCCCATTTCCGTCTGTGCTGGCAGCTCAAGGACCGCAAGCTGAAGCAGTCCGCGCTTGCGTCGCTGCCCGATTGGGCGGCGTTGCAGGACGAGATCGACGCCGCTCCGCAGCCCGTCGCCGTGGTGAGTTCCGAGGAATTCGGCCTCGGCCTCGACCCCGCCCGCCTCGCCCCGCTTGCCGAGCGCTACGATGTCGCCGTGGTCTTCTACCTGCGCAGCCCCGACAGCTATCTCGAGAGCTTCTACAACCAGTTCGTGAAGGACTTCGAGACCCGCGAGGCACGCACGATCGACCGCTACCTCGCCGAGGAGCGGCTGCACTTCCTCGAGACCGCCCGCATCCTGCGCCCCTGGGCAGAGCTGTTCGGCGATGCCGCGCTGAGGGTCCGTCTGTTCGACCGGGTGCGTGCCGCCGGCGGGCTGATGGCCGACTTCCTCGATGCCATCGGCTGTACCGAGCGGCCGGCCTTCGGACCGCCCGGGCCGGTTGTGCACCACAAGGCCTCACTGCCGCCGGACGCGCTCGAATACGTCAGGGCCATGAACCCGTGGCTGACCCGGCCGGACGGACATCACAAGTTCGTGGTCCGACTGTCGCGCATGGCGCAGGCCCGGTCGGCCGAACTGCAGCAGACCCGTGCGGGGCTGCTGTCGCTGGCCGGGCGGCAGGCGCTGCGCAGCCGCTTCGCCGACGCCAACCGCAAGGCCGCGCGCGCCTATCTTGGCGTCGATGCCAACCCCTTCCCGCCCGACGAGGCGCCGGCCCCGCCGGCCGACTTCGACGCCCGCCTGTCCGAGGCCACTGCCGCGGTCGTCGGCAAGGTTGCCGCGTTCCTCAAGGAGTACGTCGACGAGGGCTGAGCGTCCCGCCGCGGCGCTTGCATTCGGTGCCGACTTCGGATGAAACGCGCGCCGGGGCGGGCCCCGGCGCATCCGCTTCCAGTGCCGCAACCGGCTGACTGCAGAGGCCCTCCATGCACCTCGTCCTTCATATCGGCCCGCACAAGACCGGGTCGACGGCGATCCAGCAGGCGATCTGGCAGTCGCGCGAGGCCCTGGCGGGGGCCGGGGTGTTCACATGGTTCGCCGACCGCATGCCGGAGAAGGCGCTGGCGCTGGCCTTCGCGGGCGCGGGGCTGCTCGACCAGCCCGACACCCGCCGCCACTTCCCCACGGCCGAGGCCGCCCGGGCCTGGAGCAGGGCGCGCTGGGAGGAGTTCGAGGCCGCCGCCGCCGCGAGCGACTGCCGGGTGGCCGTGCTCTCGAGCGAGCATTTCGCCAGCCCGCGGCTGCCCGGCCCGGTCTTCGAGCGGCTGGCGCGCCGGTTTGCGCACGTTACCGTCGTCGCCTACGCCCGCGCCCCGGAAGGGCTGTTTCTGTCGATGCTCGCCCAGTCGCTGCGGGCTGGCCGCCACCGCATCGGCGACCTCCCGGTTCCGGGCGCCTACCGCTACCCCTACCGCCGGCTGCTGGCAGGCTGGGCGGCGGCGGCGGGCGAGGCCAACCTGGTGGTCCGCAGCTTCGCGCGCGAGAACCTGGCCGGCAGCGACGTGGTGACCGACTTCTTCGGCGTCCTGCGCCGCCTTGCGCCGGTGCCCGAGCCCCGCCCGGTGCGCGCCAACGAGTCGCTGCCGGCGGCGGCACTCGCCTGGCTGGCGTTCAGCAACCAGGTGATCGACCCCCGCCATCCGCCGGAGGCGCGGCGCGAGGCGATCCGGCGGCTGGTGGCCTCGCCGGCGGTTGCGGCGCTGCCGCGGCTGCGGCTGGACGACCCGCTGCTTGCCGCCGCGCTGGCGCGCCAGACGGCCGGCGAGTGCCGCTGGGTGAACCGCCGCTTCCTCGACGGACAGGTGCCGCTGCCCGAGGGCGAACCGGCGGCGGCGGCGCCGGCCGGCGGCGACGCGGACGAGGGGGCGGCGATGCGGCGCCTGCTGGTCGCGGCGCTGACGCCGCAGGCGCTTGATGTCATCGCCGCCGCACTGGCCGGTCCGGCTCCGGCACCCTCGGCGCTTCGCCGCAGCCGGACGGCGGCGGGCAGGGCCGAGCGCCGCCGCGCCGCGCGCGAGGCCGGCGACGGCGCCGCCGGTCCCTCCGCGGCTGCGGACGCCTGATGCCGACCGACGTTCTCATTCTGCGCACCCATGCCGCCGATCCCGGGCGCGATGGGGCCGTCGCGCGGTTCGGCGCCATTGCCGGCCTCCGGCTTGTCGTCGCGGTCGCGGCGTCGCGCGGGCAGGTGCAGCTGCCCGAGGGGGTGGAAAGGGTCGTACTGGACCAGCCGGGGCTGCAGGAGGACGGGCTTGCCACGCCGCCCGACTGGGGCTGGCGCTGCGGCGACTATCCGCTCTACGCCGTGCGGCGGGCCGTTCCGGACGCCCGCTTCTACTGGCTCACCGACAGCGACGTGGTGCTGAACGCCCGCCCCGACCGCTTCTTCGCTCGTTTCGCGGCCAGCGACGCCGACCTGCTTGCCCCCGGCCTGGGCCAGCGGCCGCCGGGATGGGCCCATTACCCGGCAATGGCCCGCTTCGGGACCGAGGTATGGGGCTGCCTGTTCTCGTTCCTGCGCATCTCTGGGCGCGCGATCGACCATCTGCTGCCCCGCCGGCAGGCGCTGCTGGCGCGCTGGCAGGCAGCCAACGCCGCGGGGCCGCAGCTGAAGTGGCCGAACGACGAATCCTTCGTCGCCACTGAACTGCATGCCGCCGGGATGCCGATGGCCGATCTCAACGACTTCGGCCACCGCGTCTACGGCCGCGGCTGGGGCTGGCACTTCCCCATCCACCCCGCGGCGCCGGCCTTCGAGCGCCCCGACGGCCAGATCTACCACCCCGTCGCCGCCGACACCGCCGGCTTCCTGCGCCGGATCGAGCGCACCCTCGCCCGGCTCGAGGCCGCGGGCGATGCGGGGCGCATCCTGCCGGGGCTCACCCGGGCGCTGAAGACCCTGCCGCTGGAAGCCGGCCGGCCGGCCGGCCTTGACGTGCGCCCCGAGGCCGAGGCTGCGCTTGCCGCGATGGTCGCGGCCAGCGCCCTGCCCGGGCAGGGCGAGGGCATCGGTCAACTGGCGAACGAGCTCTTTCCTCCCCGGGAAGGGGTGGCGGAGATCACCCATCACGCCGTCGCCGGGCGGCCGGGCCCGGGCTGGCGGGTGGCGGCGGCGGCCGATTTCCGGCTTGGCCCGGCGGTCGCGGCCCCCTGCCTGCCGCGCGGGCAGGCCACCGCCTACGCGGCCGATTTCGCGACCCGCCGCCTTGCCCTGACGCTGACCCCGTCGAGTACCGGACTGCTGGCAGCGCCGTTCTTCTACCAGGCCCAGCGCGAGGCCGCGCGCTCGGTCGCGTTCCTTCCCTTCGACCGGCTGCCCGAGGCCTATCCGGCGGTCGGCGACCCCGCCGCGGCGCCGCTCATCGTGATGTCGCCGGGCCGCTGCGGGTCGACCTTCATGAATGTGCTCCTGGCCGCCGCCGGGCTGACCGCTGTCTCCGAGCCCGACACCTTCGCGCAGGCGCCGGGGCTGATGGGCCGGGAGGCCGCCCAGGCGGGGCGAGGAGCCGACGCCTGCCGCGCCGATGCGGTTGCAGTGCTTCGTGCCACCGTCGCCTCGCTTGCCTGCGCCACCGCGACCGACACCGGCCGGCTGGCGCTGAAGCTCCGGTCGCAGGCCAATCCCGCTGCCGCGGCGATCCGCGATGCCTTTCCGCAGGCCCGGTTCCTGTTCCTGTTCCGCGATGCCGAGCCCTGGGTGCGCTCGTTCGTCACCGCCTTCGGCCACGAGGCGCCGCGGCTGGTCTCCAATCTTGCCGCGGCGATCCGCGCCTGCGCCCTGATCGCCGACGGTGGCGCCCGCGTTGCCATCATGACCTACGAGCAGCTCGCCCGCGACCCCGCGGCGGCGCTTGAAGCCCTCGCGGCGACTGGGCTGCTGGCCGGCCCGCCGCCGGATCCGGCCGCGCTCGCGCAGGCTGCCGCGGCCGATTCCCAGGCAGGAACCGCCATCTCGCGCGAGGCCCGGGCGGCGCGCGGTGCCGGCGAAGATCCTGCGGTCGCCGCCACCCTTGCCGCCTTCCGCGAGCTCTGGCCGGCGGCGCGCCCGTCGGCCGAGATCGCCCGGCTGGGCCTGCCGTTCTG
>JAANMY010004250.1_pt1 | contig 11010 bp, 8 predicted proteins | sample 7279691 | NCBI WGS metagenome assembly JAANMY01 (sample SAMN14094543, study PRJNA606508) | bioreactor metagenome | isolation source: A lab-scale SPAN reactor treating ammonium-rich wastewater day 388 | place: Ireland: Galway | collected 2018-02-07
GTAGATTTGCCAAAAATAAACAAATAGCACTTTTATAATGTTTGCTTTTTACAGGAAGGGCATAAATATCAAAAAAAAATTTTTGATAAGTCTCATTCTTTTTTTGTCATTCGTTAATATCTCAGCGCAAATTTATGTCATCGGTGATGCTAAAATTATTGCTGAAAAGTCTATTGTTGCTACAGAAAATTTAAAAAATTCACTTTCATCGGTTACAGCTTCATCCGGAGAATCTCACAACCATAAAGGCTCGGATAAAAATTCATTTAAGAGAAAACCTTACCATAAAAAAAATAAGACTCTCACACATAGGCAGTACAGGCGCGCTTCAGGAGATCATTTTCAAAATGTATTACAGAATTTCTTTAAAAATACGGATGATGATCGGTATTTTAGGCAATATGATTCTTTTCAAAAATCTTTAGTTTTACAAAATGATTCATCAAAGTATGGTGTTGCTGCAAAAAACGATAACCGTTTTGATATAATTTTTCTTTTTGAAAGAAATAAATTTTTCTATACATCCACACCTGTTTTTTATAGAAGCAAGGAATATTTTCTAACAAGACCTCCGCCCGGATTTGCTTAAGCATTCAGAATATTACTTTCTGATATCAATTTATTTTATACTTGAAAACTTTTAACGTCAGAATAAGCCCCGTAATGCGGTGCTCTGATTTTTTATCATGATAATGAAAAACTATATTTTTAAAGATAATCACCTGAAGAAAATCAGGAGTTTATTGATAGCAATGCTTGTAATACTCAATTATTTCACAGCTTCTGCTCAACAACCAAATTCTTTTGTTTTAGCAATTCCGGGACAAAACCTCAGTTTCCTCAATTCTAATAGGACACTGATTACGAACGCGGGTAATGGTGGTCTTTCTGCAGGTTCTGTCTGGCGGTATGATAATCTTCTTACGACCAATGGTATTACTATTTATGGTATCCTTACCATTAAAGAACTCAATGGAGCTGCAATTACCACTTTGGATAGTGAAACAGTTGGACTTCCGGCAAGGTTTCAGCCTTTTATCACTACCAATACAGCGGGAGGTTTTGCTCTATTTGAATTAGAATTTTATGAAGTAATTACCAATAACAGAGCCTATATTTCGGAGTATTATTTTACTTCGGTAGATATTGATGGTAGTGAATTTGTAGAAATTGGAGGTTATTCTACCTATCAGGTTGATGCTACCAGTGGATTGACGATCAGCCAGCAACCATCCGGAAGGACAAGATTTGGAGGAATTACAGGGGATTTAACGAATGTGACATTTGAAAATACTGCAGCATTTATTGCACAATACAAATTCCCTTATACCAAAGTTACTTTTGCTTTAGGTAAAAGCAATACAGGAACTTCTCGTCAGTATTCAGTACAATTTGGTACTGCGGGAGGTACTTTCTCTAATCCTACAAGCGTAAGAAACCCTGTGAAATTGATGTATATCAATAAAACCGCTGATAGCAATTATTTTGTGGGAGGTGAAACAAGGAAATACACTATGGTTCTGGATAATTTAGGAAGTACTTCTGAAAATGTTACACTTACAGACCCTCTTCCGGCAGGACTTACTTATGTGCCAAACAGTACAACTATTTCCGTTCCTGCTGCAAGTGTGAATGAGAATGTGGCAGATAATTTTAACTCGGTATCTTATGCCCGTAACAATGGTACAGCTTTATGGAAAAATGAATGGGCAGAAATAGGCGAAACCACAAACCCTGCAGCCGGACAAATATCTATTACCGGAAATCGCTTAAACTTTGTTACTTTGCCTGTTGGAAGAGGAATTGAAAGAACAGCCAATCTTACCAGAGCAACAAGTGCAACACTTTCATTTGTCTATACTCAAAGTGCTGTTGGCGGAACCTTAGACGTGCAGGTTTCACCAAACGGATCCAATTATTTTTCTATCGGAACAATAACTGGTACAACAAGTGGTACTTTCAGTGCACCAATTAACTCTTCATATTTAACAGGTGATATGCGTATACGATTGGTTAATAGCGGAACTGCATGGGGAACCAGAACTGTAACTGTAGATGACATCCTTTTACAATATACACTTTCTCAGGCAGCGCAAAATAAGACCAATGCTCTTTCAGGAGGCACCTTGATCAATGGTGTTCCGCCCAATGTGATTGTAAGCGGTGATAACATTACTTTATTACCGGGGGTACAAGCTACAATTACTTTTGATGTTACAGTAAATTGCAATGCACAGGGTACAATTACTAATACTGCCACCGCTGCAACACCCGGACTTTATGAAGATACAATATCCGCTTCCCATACAGCTTATGTAGATCCGGTAAATGTAACGGGAGCAAGTCGTTGTGAGGCAGGTACGGTTGTTCTTACGGCATCCGGAGCACAAGGAAATCAGCAATACCGATGGTACTCAGCTCCTACAGGCGGAAGCCCTCTTGCAACTGGTCCTTCTTTTACAACACCAAATATATCAGGGACGACAACTTATTATGTTTCATTCTATAATCCGAATAATGGATGCGAAACAGGTCGTACACCGGTAACTGCAACAGTTTCTTCGGCAAGCAGCATTACTGGAACAGGAGTAATAAGCAGCTCAACGGGACAAAATGGTTCAATATTAAGCACAGGTGCGCAGAACGGCATCTCTGCTGTTAATTCCGGAACTGGTGTAGCTTGGACAAATCCGGGTAATGCCATAACTGCTAATAACAATAGTGCATCTGTAGCTTTATCATCTACAAATACTTTATCGCAGAATTTAGATATTTCATTCCCGAATCTTACTTCCGTAATACCAGCGCTGTCTACTATTACCGGAATACAAGTAGGTATACTTCGCAGTAGCACAAGTGCTGTACGAGATAATACTGTACAACTATTAAGAAACGGAACAGTAACGGGTACAAATTTAGCAAATACAGCAGCAAACTGGGCTACAGCTGCAGGTACAGTTAATTACGGAGGCAATGCTAATCTTTGGGGAGCAAGCTGGACACCTGCTGACTTTACAAATACGGGGTTAAGAATTCGTACAGCTTATAATGCAGGAACGGCACCCACGGCTTCCGTAGATAATGTAACGATTACTGTATTCTATACTTCCTTTGGAGATGACCAGAGTAGTGTAAGCTTTACTCTTACCGGTATTTCCGGTGCAACTGGATATACTTGGACGGTTCCTACAGGAGCTACAATTACTTCAGGGCAGGGTACTGATTCAATTTTAGTGAATTTTAATAATGCAGGACAAAGTGGATCAAATTACAGCGTTTGTGCCACGCCAACTAACTCGTGCAGCACTGGGACACAGGTTTGCCGTACACTTGCCATCTCTAATAATGTGAACAATGAAATCTCAGGAACTGTTTATAATGACCAGAATGGATCTGTAAGTCCTCAGAAAGTAGATGGGATTCCTATTTCGCAGATTGGAGGTCAGCAATTATATGCGGTATTAACTTCAAATACAGCTCCTTATAACGCTATTTCATCAGTAACAATAGCTCCGGACGGAACGTATAAATTTAGTTATCTTGCAAATACCACAGCAAATTTTTATAGGATATTTATCAAAACAACACCTTATGGTGATGGTATAGCAGTGCCTGTTACATCAGACCTTCCGTCTGGTGCTACATTCAACGGGGCGATTGATAACGATGCGGCGAATTCCTTAACAGGTGGAAGCACAACTAATGGATTCCTTGTAGTGACTGCCGGTAATAATACTAATAATACCAATGTTAATTTTGGAATTTTAGTGAATAATCCGGTATCTAATCCTGATACAGCAAATACTTTGGAAGACAACCCTGTGACATTTAATATTTTATTAAATGATGCGGTACCTACCGGAAGCATCAATGCAGGAACGGTAGATCTTGATCCGTCAACTCCAGGACGTCAGGTTTCAGTGATGACAACAAACGGAAGCTGGAGTGTTGATAACAGTGGAAATGTTACCTTTACACCTGTTGCTGATTATTTTGGCACCGATTCTATTTTTTACACAGTAGAAAGCAACGGAGGATTCATCTCTAATCCAACCTCTATTACAGTTACCATAACTCCTGTAAATGATGCGCCTTCGTTCACAAAAGGAGCAGATCAGACACATACACAAAGCGGATCTCCAGTTGCTTATACAGTTCCTGGATGGGCTACCAATATCAGCCGCGGACCTGCGAACGAATCTGTACAAAATATTAGTTTTATTGTTACCAATAACAACAATGCAATGTTTAGTGTACAGCCTTCTGTGAATGCAGCAGGTCAGCTTCAGTATACGGTTGCGGCAAATGCGGCAGGAACTGCTGTTGTAAGTGTTAGAATTCAGGATGATGGCGGTGTAGCTAATGGAGGCGTCGATACTTCGCCTGTTCAGACATTTTCTATTACAGTTACTTCTTCAAGATGTTACAAACCGGCAGTAACGAATGCAGGAGCTACATTTCCTGCAAAGCATGGTGTTACAGCATTATCTGCAGCAGGAGCCGATAACGGAAACTGGCCGATGGTAAGAGAAAGTGCATGGAGCGTCATTGAATCAAAAGAAAAAGGATTTGTTATCAATAGGGTTGCGGATACAGCATCACTCAGCAATATTACCAATCCGGTTATCGGAATGATGGTATACGATATTCAGGCAAAATGTCTTAAAATTTATGCTTTGAAGTCTGGAGAAGCTAATCCTGCGTGGCACTGTTTTGAAAATCAGGCTTGTCCGGATTGATTTTTGGTCAATTTACATAGAACTTTTAAGTGTAATTGAATATCCTCTCTTAGATATTAAAGATAATTTAAAATGAATAATATTAAAAATATCATCACTATAATTGCTTTTACAGTCTTTTTTTCTGCAAAAGCACAGGTTGCTATAGGGAAAAGTGAGCTTTCCAAAATACAGCCGGCAAATACAACAACCAATACAAGCATTTCTTTAGAATTTTATGATGCACCCGACAATAAATATGGGATCGTTCTTCCGTGGACTTCTACGGTCAACAATCAGCCTGTAGCATACAACGCAGCAACAGGAGCGGGTTATAGAGGGATGCAGGGAACCATTGAAAACGGAACTCTGATCTTTGATCTTTCTGACAGAAATGTGAAATACCGAAAAGACGGAGCATGGTTTAATCTTACGAATGTAACCTATCCTGTAACGGTAACAAGAGCAGATAATACTACTCAGACTATTACGGGAAATAATACAGTAGACAGCTCTTTGCAGGATAATAAAAGAGAAAATGCTACTGCAAAAGTAGCAATCGGAACAAATTCTGCAGCAGATACAACCAATGGTATTCTGGTGCTTACAGATACAAACCGCGCCATGGTTTTACCTAAAGTAGCAAGTCCGCATCTGAATGTCATCAATCCTTCTCCCGGAATGATGGTTTTTGATACCGTTAAGCAGCAGTTAGCTGTATTCAACGGAACTGTGTGGAGCTTTTGGCAGCCTTAATTAAATCTGTGAAAAACAATCAGACAATCCCTGAAAATCTTCAGGGATTGTCTTTTTAACATCTTATTGTTTGTTAAAATTTTACGATATATACGCTTCAATGTTTAGATTTGTAAAAAAATATTGAGAATGAAGCAGATTATGATTTTTGTAATGATGAGTATCTTTACATTAAGCTGTGCCCAGAAAGCACCACAGGAAAATAAAACACAGTTTTCAAAGGAGGCATTACGCCAGAAGCTTGAAGATGAAAATGGTAAGAAAATAAGTGTTCAGGAAATTCTTGATCAGCATAAAGGTAAGGTTCTGGTTATAGATTTCTGGGCAGGATGGTGCAGAGACTGCCTTTTAGCATTGCCAAAAGCGGAAGAGCTTGAAAGAAATAACCCCGATGTAGATTTTGTTTTCTTTTCTCTGGAACGATCAAAAGAGAAATTTCACAGCAGTCTGGAAAGTTTTGATATGAAAGATAAAGAAAACTATTGGTTTTCTGCAGGCTGGAAAAATAACTTTAACAATTATGTTGATCTTAACTGGATTCCAAGATATATGGTTGTAGATCAGCAGTCGGGAATTGCCAAATACTATGCAATCTCACCTGAAGATCCTGAAATTCAGAAAACAATAGATCAGCTTTTAAAATAACTTTAAAAAATTTTATTGATCTGAACTGCAAACATTGAAGCTTGATTTAAAAAACGTAGAATCCATATCTTTGTGATATGGATTCTTCTTTTCCCATCAGAAAAATTATTCATGTTGATATGGATGCATTTTATGCTTCTGTAGAACAGCATGATCATCCGGAATTAAGAGGAAAAGCCATTGCAGTGGGTGGTGGTCATCGTGGTGTGGTTTCTGCGGCAAGCTATGAAGCAAGAAAATTTGGAGTACGGTCTGCAATGCCAAGTAAAACAGCCCGCGAAAAGTGTCCGCATCTTATTTTTGTTCCGCCAAGATTTGCAAGATATAAGGAAATCTCAAGGAAAATCCGTGAAATATTTTATGAGTATACCCATCTTGTAGAACCGCTTTCTTTAGATGAAGCATATCTGGATGTTACCGAAAATAAGAAAGGAATAGAATCTGCCAATCAGATTGCCAAAGAAATCCGTAAAAAAATTTTTAAGGAAACCGGTTTAACGGCTTCTGCAGGTATTTCGGTAAATAAATTTCTTGCTAAAGTTGCTTCGGATATCAATAAACCAAACGGACAGAAGACCATTCATCCTGATAAAATTGAAAGCTTTCTGGAGGAACTTCCGGTAGATAAATTTTATGGTGTAGGAAAAGTGACTGCCAATAAAATGTTTAGCCTGTCGATCTATAAAGGAAAAGATTTGAAAAACAGATCCTTGGAAGATTTAACGAGACTTTTCGGTAAGTCAGGCAAATATTATTATGATGTTGTACGAGGTATTCACCATTCGGAAGTAAAACCAAACCGAATACAAAAAAGTGTAGCTGTAGAGCGTACTTTTCTTGAAGATCTTTCTGATGAACAGCAGATTAATGAAAAGCTGGAAAACTTAAGCAGGGAGCTTCATCAGAGATTAATGAAAAACAACATTTTGGGAAGATCTTTAACACTGAAAATCAAGTATAAAGATTTTTCACTATTTACAAGAAGTTTTACTAAAGAAGAATACTTCAGCTCTGCAGAACAGTATTTTTCCACTGCTAAAAAATTGTGGGAACTGCGTCCTTACGATAAAGCGGTACGATTATTGGGATTGTCATTATCACACCTCAACACCGAAGAAAAAAAGCAGGTCTCTGTACAGCTCAAAATCCGGTTTGAGGAATTTGAGGATTAATAACAGCAATACACTATTCATAAAATTTACTTGTAACTATGAACCCAACTATGATTCAGTTCTTCCACTGGTATACAGAAGGTGGAGGAACGCTTTGGAAATACGCAGCACAACAATCATCATATTTAGCAGAATTAGGCATCACTTCAGTTTGGTTTCCTCCAGCCTATAAAGGAACAGACGGAGAAAACTCTGTAGGTTACGATGCATACGATCTATTCGATCTTGGAGAATTTGACCAGAAAAATTCTGTTGCAACAAAATACGGAACCAAGAAAGACTACCATAAAGCTATTAAGGCGCTCAAGGAAAAAAATATTCAGGTTATTGTTGACATTGTTTTAGGACACAAAGGAGGAGGAGATGAACTTGAAAAGTTTAAAGTAGTAAAGGTTGACGAAAATAACCGTGATAAAATTATATCAGATGCTATTGAAATAGAATCTTATACCAAGTTTACTTTTCCCGGAAGAAATAAAAAGTATTCGGATTTTGAATGGAATTTCACCTGTTTCAGTGGTGTAGATTATGCAGAGGGAAAAGATTCGCATATTTATAAAATCTTATCTGAGTATGGTGATGACTGGGAAGAAATGATTGATGATGAAAAAGGGAATTATGATTATCTAATGTTCAATGACGTTGAACACAGAAATCCGCATGTAAGAGAAGAGCTTAATAAATGGGCGCAGTGGTATTTTGAGCAAACCGATTTTGACGGTGTCCGACTGGATGCGTTGAAGCATATTTCATTTGATTTTTATAAAGAATGGCTCACACTTCTCCGTTCCAATTCCGGAAAGAATATTTTTGCAGTTGGTGAATATTGGGCTCCCGGATATCTGAATCTTCTTCAAAAGTATATTGAAGCTACAGAAGGATGTATGAGCCTTTTTGACAGCTCTTTACAAAACAATTTCTGTAATGCTTCCAAAGAAGGTGCTTCGTATGATCTTCGTAGAATTTTTGACGAAACGCTTACGCAGGCAGATCCCATGCATTCTGTAAGTCTGGTTGATAATCATGATACACAGCCTTTACAGGATTTGGAAGCTCCGGTAGAGTACTGGTTTAAACCGCTCGCTTATGCATTGATTTTGCTGAGAGAAAATGGCTACCCTTGTGTTTTTTATCCGGATTTGTATGGTGCTCATTACAAAGATTTTGACAGAGAAGGAAACGAACAGGAAATTTTTCTGGATAAAGTAGACGGAATCGAAGAATTATTAAAAGCCAGAAAAGAAAATGCCCACGGAATTCAGCGGGATTATTTTGAAGATGCCAATTGCTTAGGCTGGGTGAGAGAAGGAGACGAAGAGCATTCTGGCTGTGCTGTGGTGCTGAGTAACAAAGATGCGTATGAAAAGCCTATGGAAATGGGAGAGAAATATGTTGGAAAAACTTTTTATGACAGACTTGGAAGAAGCCAGGAAAAAGTAACCATTGATGAAAATGGTTGGGGAAACTTCCCGGTTCCGGCAGGAAATGTAAGCGTATGGATTGCAGAATAATCTGACCATAAATAAAAAATAACCGTTCTAAAAAAGGACGGTTATTGATTTTTATGCAAAAAACGGTTGTAAATAATACATTATTCTACAATATCAGCAAGCCCTCTGAAAAGATTGTGCGGATATTCAGCCCAACGGTTGCACAAATAAAGATACCATTCTTTTCCATAAACAACATAGATTCTGCATTGTTAACCGTGGTTTTTGAAAGTATTATCTCTATGGCTTTAAGCAATTAATTTATCTCAGACAGTTGTGTATTAAATTTTTAATTTCATTCTTAATAAAGGATAGTTTCTTCCTTGGTCATCTTGATCTGTTCTTGCACATATCTCAAATCCAGATTTTTGATAAAATTTTACTGCTTTTACGTTTTGTTCATTCACATCAACTTTATTGGCTTTCAGTTCTTTTACTGCGAAATTCAGCAACTGCATACCCAAACCTTTTCCGAAGATCTGAGGATCTAAAAACAGCATTTCAATCTTTTTTTCAGCGACTCCGATAAATCCGGATACGATATTTCCGTTTGTCAGGCAAAAAACATCCAGCTGATTAAAATTGATAGTACTTACTAATTCTTTAATTTCTCTAAAATCATTTGGACTCAAAAAATCGTGAGTAGCAAGAACTGAATTTTCCCAGACTTTCAAAACCTGTTCCCGCACTTTATCGCTGTATGGCTCAATGTTAAAATGATCTTTCTGCATCGTTATAACTGCTGAAATTGGCAAATTTTTCGTGGAATTTCAGTTTTTCCCTGAAATCCTGAGAAACCTGAATATGCATGATTGTAATTTTTTTACAATAATACATACATTGGTTTAATGTTGCAAAAAAATCCTGTAAGGTGGAGTTAATTTATGTTTGAATTAATTTGTAGTTAGTAGTCTTGTGTGAAAGTGGAGTGCAGTTGAAGGCATGAATTGGAATTAGCGATATTTTAAGATTTGACTATTTTTTATCCTTGTCAAGGTTTTAAACCTTGACAAGGGTAACTGTTTACACAATAAAACTAAAAAGGTCTTACACAACCTGCGTGAAACAAAATGCAGTTGCAGGAGGTTACAAACACACTTGTTTTAAACCACCGGAGAACGTCGGAGGTCTTGCGCAACTTGCAGGAAACAAAATGCAATTGCAGGAAGTTGCAAACAGTTATGTTTATAATAAAATTCGAATGCAGGAAGTTACGAACACTCTTGTTTTAAAATTCCGGAGATTGATGGAGGTTTTCCTTAATTCAAAGCAAATAAAATAACAGGCTGATTTTCTGTGATTTAAGCTGGTTGCTCAAAGTCAGGAGACTTTGCGCAGCGAGGAAAATTTGTGAAGCAGAGTATTTATTAAAACCTGCTATCAACATTTACGTCTCTTGTAAAACTATCTAATAAAGATTTAAAAGAGACGCTAGTAGATTTTTCCAGCAGAGTAAAAATTCACTTCTTTACTTTCTTTTCAATAAAAAAGTTAAACCAGCTATTAAAAGTCCCAGTATTAAGCCAAATACTCCTCCTTCTTTACGACCCCTATTATTTCCTTTCCAAAAACCTTCTTCATGTCCCTTATCGAAGCCTTTAGCTTCTCCAGCACTAAATGCGCGATTTCCCATGTTTTATATTATTTAAATTTTAGTAGTTTAGTTCTAAATTTATTAAAGGTTATAGAGAATTTTCTTTGTTGAAAATATTATGAATTTGTTTTGTTAGCTTTACAAAATATTCCTCAATTTCATTTTCATTCATTTTTGAAAAAGGATGAGATGGGGTATTTAAAGCTTGGTAATTTTTTAGTTTTGATACTTCAAACATGCAGGGTTTTAATATAATGGATAAGATTAAAGTTCCATTTTTTTCTGCATTTTCTAATATCGGAGGAATTTCTTCTTTATTTATAAACTCTGAAGCTAAGAAATTTGTAGAAACAAGAAAAATTGCAATCCCTGCTTCTTTTAAAGATGTAATAATTTTTTCTTTCCAAATATCTCCAGTTTGAAGTTTATTATCATCCCAAATTTCAAGATCAATTTGAAAATGATTTGTTAATACTTTTAAATGTTGTTGTAATTTTTCAAGCCAAGTTTTATCATTATGTGAGTAGCTAATGAATATTCGGGGTCGGGCAAGTCGACGCTGTCGCGCCTGCTGTTCCGCTTCTACGACGTGCAGTCGGGGGCGGTGAAGGTGAACGGCACGGACATCCGCCGCC
>JAANMY010004258.1_pt1 | contig 10980 bp, 11 predicted proteins | sample 7279691 | NCBI WGS metagenome assembly JAANMY01 (sample SAMN14094543, study PRJNA606508) | bioreactor metagenome | isolation source: A lab-scale SPAN reactor treating ammonium-rich wastewater day 388 | place: Ireland: Galway | collected 2018-02-07
AGCGAGATGTTCAGCCTCAACGACACCGGCCGCCTCCTCTGGCAGGCCCTCCCCGCCCCCGAAAGCGACCTGACCACCCTGCTGGAACGCGAGTACGACCTCCCCCACGAGCAGGCCCAGGCGGACGTCCACGCCCTGCTGACCAGTCTGGAAGCCCGGCACCTGATCACCCGGTCGTGAGCACCTGGACGTCCCTGGACCTCACCCTCGACACCAGCGCCCTGCCCGAAAACAGCGAAGCCGCCCTGCGCGACCGCTGGCAAACTGTCCCCAGTACATTCCCTTCCTACCCCGTCACGGTGCAGGTGGCTGACTTCCCAGACCTCACCTCTCCTGAACGGACCGTCACCGTCTCCAATGCCACCACGACCCTGCGCACCACCAAGGATCAGGTGCAGATCGGTCCGGCCCTCCTGCACCTCACCCCCGACCACGCCACCCTCACCCTCCGCACCCCGGAGTTCCCCGAACTCACCGCGCTGCTCCTTTTCTCCGAACTGCACCGCGCCCGCGGCTGGCTCCCCCTGCACGCCAGCACCGCTGCCCGGAACGGCCACGCCGTCAGCATCACCGGCATCGATCCGCACCGCGAGCCGCGCGTCTCCGCGCTGCCCAGGCATATGCGCGACACCACCATCGCCGCGCTCTATCGCGCGACCAACGCCATCATCCTGGGCGACCGGCTGGCCGAGAAGCTCGGCGCGCGGGTGGGGGCCAACCTCACCGTGCAGACGAGCGAGGGCGTCAGCCTCAGCGCGCAGGTGGTCGGCCTGTTTCATTCCGGCGTGCGCTCGGTCGACGAAAGCTCGGCCTATGTGCTGCTCAAGACCGCGCAGATCCTGGCCAAGCAGACCGCGCTGATCAACGAATTGCGCGTGCGGGTGAACGAGCCGATGAACGCCGACGCGATCGCCCAGCGCATCGAGCGCCAGACCGGCTACAAATCGGTGTCCTGGCAGGAGGCGCACGAGGACCTCTTGTCCTCGTTCGTGATCCGCAACGTGATCATGTACACGGTGGTCGGCGCCATCCTCCTGGTCGCGAGCTTCGGTACCTACAACATCATCTCCACCATCACGCACGAGAAGGCGCGCGACATCGCGATCATGAAGTCGCTCGGTCTGAGCGAGGGCACGGTACGCGCGATTTTCGTGCTGGAGGCGCTGATCATCGGGCTGGCCGGCGCGCTGCTCGGTTTCGTCTTCGGCTATCTGCTGTGTCTTGCGCTCGGCTCGATCGAGATCAAGAGCCCGTTCATGGACACCAACCGCCTGCCGCTGGTCTATGCGCCCCTGCATTACCTGATCGCGGGCGGCGTGGCGCTTCTCTCCTCGTTCGTGGCCGGCTATTCGCCGGCGCGCAAGGCGGCGCGCGTGCATCCGGTCGAGATCATCCGGGGGGCGACATGAGCGCGCCCGCGCGCGACATCCTGATCGAGGCGCGCGGCGTCACCCGCATCCTGCCCGGCATCGTGCCGGTGACGCTCGTGCACGACATCGATCTCGCCGTCCGCGAGAACGAGTTCGTCGCCATCACCGGGCCGTCCGGCTCCGGCAAGTCCTCGCTGCTCTATCTGCTCGGCCTGCTCGACATGCCGACCGCGGGCGAGGTTCTGATCCGCGGCGAAGCCACCGCCAGCATGACCGAAGGCCAGCGCGCCCATATGCGATTGTCGGAGCTCGGTTTCGTGTTCCAGTTCCATTTCCTGCTGCCGGAATTCTCCGCGCTCGGCAACGTCCTGCTGCCGATGCGCGCGCTTCGCCGGCTGACCGCGAAGGAAATGCAGGAACGCGCGGAGGAGCTTCTGTCCGCGTTCGGGCTGCGCGACCACATGCACAAGCGGCCCGACCAGATGTCCGGCGGCCAGCGCCAGCGCGTGGCGGTGGCGCGCTCGCTCGCCAACGATCCGCCGGTGGTGCTGGCCGACGAGCCCACGGGCTCGCTCGATTCCGTCTCCAGCGAGCAGGTGTTCCAGATCCTGCGCGATCTCGTGGACAAGCGCGGCAAGACGGTGGTGGCGGTGACGCACGATCTCGATTTCGCCGCGCGCATGGACCGCCGGGTGCATCTCGTCGACGGCGCCATCGTCGACGACCGGCGGGTGGGCGCCCCGGCCGGCTGAGTCAGCGCTCGTTCACCGCGTCGCCGAGCTTGCGCAGCAGCAGCACGCGATGCGCCGTCGTCTGCAGGCGGCAATAGGTGGCGTCGCCGGGCAGCGTGCCGGGCTCGACCTTGTCGAAGGCCGGGCAGAGCGAGTCGCGCAGCCTAATCCAACCTTGCTCGGATTCTGTGACCGCCGCATTGATCTCCCGGAAGCCGCCGGCCTGCACGCGCCTGACCGCCGCTGCCTTGAGCGCCGTCCAGGCGGCAAGCTCGCGCGCCGCGCAGGCCTTGGTCCTTGCGATGTCGCCCTGCGCCGTGTCGCGGCAGGGATAGGCGAGGTGCCCGATGCATTCGGTGCCGAAGCGGTCCTCGTCCTCGGCCTTCTTCAGGCAGGCCTCGATCGCGGCGACGTCGGCGGCCGGCCCCGGATCGGCGAGGGCATGCGTGCCGACGAGAAGGAGTAAGCCGGTCAGCGCCGCGGCGGCAGGAGTGTGCAGGGCGCTTCGTTCCTTACGCACGCTTCTTGTCCTTCTTCTTCTGGTTTACGAACGAGCGCAGCACCGCGTTGATGCGGCGCTGGTAGCCGGCGCCCTGCTGCTTGAAATAATCGAGCACGTCCTCGTCGACGCGGATGGAGATCGCCTTCTTCTTCGGCGGGACGACCAGCACGGCCTTCGACCAGTCGATGTCGATAAGGTCCGCCCAGTCGGGATCGTCGGCCATCGCCGCTTCGATCTCCTCGTCGGTCAGGGCGTCGACGCGGGCCCAGTCGGTTTTGCCCACGCGCTTTTCCAGACGGCCGTCAGGATGCTCGATCACATGGGTTCCATCCGGAAGGGCCGCCACCAGCGTGACGATGTGCTCGCCGGGTTTCTTCTTCTTATTACTTGCCATAACGTTCCTTTTCCCGCTGCCGTGCCGCGCGTACGGAAATGATCCTCAGCTTGTCGCCTCGTGGCGTTGTGACGACGGCCAGCAACCGGCTTCGCACCATGTCGACGGTGACGAGGCGCGGCTCGCTTGATGGTTGCGCGGACCGATACGTGAAATGCCGGAGGTCCGAGAAAATCATCGCAGCGTCGATGAAATCCACGCCGTGCTTGGCGATGTTTGTCAGCCGCTTGTTTTCATCCCATTCGAATTTTCCCGCGGCTGCAAAGCGGTCGTCAAAGTTTTCCGCCATTGGTCGGCTCGCCGGGGTTTCTCATATGTATATACGAATGTATTTTCACAGGCAAGGCGCCCGGAAACCCATGCAGCATGTGGATAACCGGGAAAAGACAAGGTTCTCAGTCAAATAACGCCCTGCCGGCGCGGGTGCGGCCGTCCTGCCCGAATCAGCAGTTATGATGGCGTCGATCCTCGACCGACCGTGAACCGTCGCCGCCCGCATCCATGCGCTATTCGCCTCAATTCCTCGACGAGCTGCGCGCCCGGCTTCCCGTGTCGGAGGTCGTCGGCCGGCGGGTGAAGCTCAAGAAAGCGGGGCGGGAGTGGAAGGGCCTGTCGCCCTTCAATCAGGAAAAGACACCCTCGTTTTTCGTCAACGACCAGAAACAGGCCTGGTTCGATTTTTCCTCCGGCAAGAACGGCAGCATTTTCGACTTCGTGATGCTGACGGAGGGCGTGACCTTCCCGGAGGCGGTGGAGCGGCTGGCTTCGATGGCCGGCGTGCCGCTGCCGGCCTATTCGCGCGAGGACGACGTGCGCGATCAGCGCCGCAAGACGCTGCACGACGTCGTCGAGCTTGCCGCCAAATTCTTCGAGGCGACGCTGGCCGCGCGCGCCGGCGCCAGGGCGCGCGGCTATCTCGCCGACCGCGGCATCGCGCCGGCGACGCAACTGCAATTCCGCCTCGGCTATGCGCCGCCCGAACGCTTTGCGCTCAAGGAGCATCTGGGCAGCCACGGCATTGCGGTCGAGGACATGATCGAGGCCGGCCTCGTGATTGCTGGCGACGACATCCCCGTTCCCTACGACCGCTTCCGCGACCGCGTCATGTTCCCGATCACCGACTGGCGCGGGCGGGTGATCGCGTTCGGCGGCCGCGCGCTCGATCCCGACGTGTCGGCGAAATATCTCAACTCGCCGGAGACCCCGCTCTTCCACAAGGGCGCGAACCTCTATAACGGCGCGGCCGCGCGCAAGGCCTGCCACGACGGCGCGCCGCTGATCGTGGTCGAAGGCTATGTCGACGTCATCGCGATGGTGACGGCGGGCTTTCCGGCAACCGTCGCTCCGCTCGGCACCGCTTTGACCGAAGACCAGCTTTCCTTCCTCTGGAAGATGGCGGACGAGCCGGTGCTGTGTTTCGACGGCGACGGCGCCGGCCGGCGCGCGGCCTATCGCGCCGCCGATCTGGCGCTGCCGAGACTGTCGCCCGGCAAGAGCCTGTCGTTTGCGCTACTGCCGGAAGGCCAGGACCCCGACGATCTGGCGCGCGCCGGCGGCCGCGAGGCGATTGCCGAGGTGCTCGCGAGCGCCCGCCCGCTCGCCGACATGATCTGGATGCGCGAGACCGAGTCGGCCTCCTTCGATACGCCGGAGCGCCGCGCGGCGCTCGAAAAGCGGCTGAACGAGATCGTCGGCACGATCCGCGAAGAGGCCGTGCGCAAATATTACCGGCAGGATTTCGAGGCGCGGGTGCGTGCACTGTTCTCGCCGATCGCGGCGAACGCGCCTTACGAGCGCGGCCGCGGCTACGATCGCGGCTATCAGAGGAATGCCGGCCGCGGGGCGCGCGCCGCGCGCGAGCCGTTCGCGCCGCTGTCGCCGCGCTTGCCGGTCAGCCCGCTGGTGCGCGGCTTCAAGAGCGCGCTGCCCCCGCGCGAAGCGCTCATCCTGTTCGCGGTCATCCATCATCCCTGGCTTCTGGAAGCGCACGCCGAGGAATTCGCCGAACTCGATTTCATCCATGCCGAGGCCGACCTGATGCGGCGCGCGATCCTGGAAGCGGGAGCCGACGGGGCGGCCGTCGATTCAGCGGCCCTGCAGGCGGCGCTGATCCGGCGCGGGCTGGACAGCCTGCTGACGCGGGTGAAAACGGCCATCACCCATGCTTCCGACTGGCCCGCCCATGCCGGCGCGGCCGGGGAGGACGTGGTGCAATGGTGGGCGCATGTCGTTACCTTGCATCGCAAGAAGCGTACGTTAAATAAGGAGCTCAAGGACGCCGAACGCGCGCTCGGAGAGGACCCGAGCGAGGCGAACTGGGCCTGGATCCGGGACGTGCAGGAAAGGCTTCAGGCGCTCGAGGGAACCGAGGCGCTGATCGAAGGCTTCGGCATATTGTCCGGGCGCCCGGTTCGCAGCGTTTAGGGCGGCCTTTTTTCGGTTGTGGGCGAATTTACAGGTGGCGGTTGGGTTAAACGGGGCTTAAGGGACCGCTGACAAAAGTCCCGGTCTTGAGTCGGCGGTTTCGCCCGCGGCAGGCGGGCGGTCCGCGGGGACGGCTGCGGGGACACGGTATTCCAGGCGGTATCCCGAGAGGTGGCCCGGGACGGCGCGAGCGCGCCGCAGGAGAGAGTTGATGGCAGGCAAATCGGCGAAAGCGGCATCCAAATCGGCAGGCAAGGCCAAGGCGTCCAAGACGGCGTCGAAGTCGACCGCCAAGCCGGCGTCGAAGTCGGCCGCCAAGGCGTCCGCCCGTCGCCCTGCCGGCAAGGCGCCGGCCGGCCGCGCGCCCGCGAAAGCACCGGCGAAGACGCCGGTAAAGCCGGTCGCCGCCGCAAAGCCCGCGCCGAAAGCCCCGCCCGCCAAAGCCGCAGCGCCCAGATCCGCAACCTCCAAGCCCGTAACGCCCAAGCCCGCGTCCGCCAGGTCCGCCGGCAAAGGCGACGGGGCGGCCGCGCCCGAGACCTCTTTCGCCGCTGCCAATGCCGCGGCCATGCGCGAAGCGGTGGCCGCGCGTGCGCGCGCCGGCAACCAGAAGGAAGAGACCGCCGAGAAGGACGCCGAGGCCGGTCCCGATACGCCGCTGCCGCTGCTCGATCTGTCCGACGCTGCCGTCAAGCGCATGATCAAGCTCGCCAAGAAGCGCGGCTATGTCACCTATGAGCAGCTCAATGCCGTGATGCCGTCGGAGGAGGTCACCTCCGAGCAGATCGAGGACACGCTCTCGATGCTGTCCGAAATGGGCATCAACGTCATCGAGCAGGAAGACGCCGACCAGAGCGACGAGGAGAAAGAGGAGGAGGACGAGGAGGAAGGCGGCGATCTCGTCGAGATTTCGGCCAAGCCGCTGGTCAAGTCCGAGAAGGAACCTTCCGAACGCACCGACGATCCCGTGCGCATGTATCTGCGTGAAATGGGCTCGGTGGAGCTGCTCTCGCGCGAGGGCGAGATCGCGATCGCCAAGCGCATCGAGGCCGGCCGCGAGGCCATGATCGCGGGGCTGTGCGAAAGCCCGCTCACCTTCCAGGCCATCATCATCTGGCGCGACGAGCTGAACGAAGGAAAGGTCTTCCTGCGCGACATCATCGACCTGGAAGCGACCTATGCCGGCCCGGACGCCAAGAACATTCCCGCGCCCGTGGGCCCCGACGGCCAGCCGCTGCCCGGCCAGTCGCCGGTGGCGGGCCTCGCCCAGCAGGCGTCTCCGCCGTCTGCGCCGCCGCAGCCGACTCCCTTCCGCGCCGCCCCGCCCGCCGAGGGCGAGGAGGGCGGCGAGAAGGACCCGGCCGAAGCCGCCGCCGAAGCCGACATGGAGGAGGACGACTTCGAGAATTCGATGTCGCTCGCCGCGATCGAGGCCGAGCTGAAGCCGAAGGTGCTGGAGACCTTCGACACGGTGGCGAGCGAATACAAGCGCCTGCGCCGCCTGCAGGAGCAGGACATCGAGCTGCGCCTGAAATCGGATTCGCTTTCGCCCTCGCAGGAGCGCAAGTACAAGAAGCTGAAAGACGAGATCATCGCGGCGGTGAAGTCGCTGCGCCTCAATCAGGCGCGCATCGATTCACTCGTCGAGCAGCTCTACGACATCAACAAGCGTCTCGTCGGCCTCGAAGGCCGGCTGATGCGGCTGTCGGAGAGCCACGGCGTCGCGCGCGACGACTTCCTGCGCAACTATATCGGCTCCGAGCTCGATCCGCGCTGGCTCAACCGCGTCTCCAAACTGTCCGCCAAAGGCTGGAAGAACCTGATCGCGCGCGACAAGGAGAAGGTGAAGGCGATCCGCGGCGAGATCCATGCGCTGGCGAGCGAGACCGGGCTTGAGATCGGCGAGTTCCGCAAGATCGTGCACGCGGTGCAGAAGGGCGAGCGCGAGGCGCGCCAGGCCAAGAAGGAAATGGTGGAGGCGAACCTTCGCCTCGTCATCTCCATCGCCAAGAAGTACACCAACCGCGGCCTGCAGTTCCTCGACCTGATCCAGGAAGGCAACATCGGCCTGATGAAGGCGGTCGACAAGTTCGAATACCGCCGCGGCTACAAGTTCTCCACGTATGCGACCTGGTGGATTCGGCAGGCGATCACGCGCTCGATCGCCGACCAGGCGCGCACCATCCGGATTCCCGTGCACATGATCGAGACGATCAACAAGATCGTGCGTACCTCGCGCCAGATGCTCAACGAGATCGGCCGCGAGCCTACGCCCGAAGAGCTTGCCGAGAAGCTTGGCATGCCGCTGGAGAAGGTGCGCAAGGTCCTGAAAATCGCCAAGGAGCCGTTGTCGCTCGAGACGCCCATCGGCGACGAGGAGGATTCGCACCTCGGCGACTTTATCGAGGACAAGAACGCGATCCTGCCGATCGACGCCGCGATCCAGTCGAACCTGCGCGAGACCACGACGCGCGTGCTCGCTTCGCTCACCCCGCGTGAGGAGCGCGTCTTGCGCATGCGCTTCGGCATCGGCATGAACACCGACCACACGCTGGAGGAAGTCGGCCAGCAATTCTCGGTGACGCGCGAGCGCATCCGCCAGATCGAGGCCAAGGCGCTGCGCAAGCTGAAGCATCCGTCGCGGTCGCGCAAATTGCGCTCGTTCCTCGACAATTAATTCGGCGTCATTGCCGGGCTTGACCCGGCCATCCATCGCAAGGAAAGCGGCGGGGAAAGCCCGCCGTTTTTCGTTTGAGCGAGCCTCTCGCCGCCGCGTCTCGAAGGATGCAGGCGGCCCGGCCCGGGCCTCATGGTTCGAGACGCGTTGCTGCGCAACGCTCCTCACCATGAGGGTTAAACGGGACCGCTTTCCGGCCGCGCGCCACCTTTCGGCCGGTGCGGAAAGACAAAGCCGCGTGGCTCAGGCATATTGAATCGCAACCGAATAATTCACATCGCAAATACGGACATTATCATGGCCGCCCGCCGCCCGGTTTTCCCCGCTCTCGGTCTTGTGACAATCCTCTCATTCTGTCTGCCGCCGATGCCGACTTACGCCTCCACCTGTGATTTCCGGAAAATGATCAAGCGGCCGGGTTCTAAAACACGGGACATGACTCCGCCCCAGTTCTACGAAGCTTGCACTCGCTTCATGAGCGAAAGCGCCGACCGCAGCGCTGAAGCGCTCGACAATTGGCTCCATGCCGAAGCCAGGAGAAAGGCCGCGATAGAAGCGGCGCGGACCGCCCGGGAAAAAGCTGCGGACGAGGCAGCCCGGAAGCGGGAAATGGAACGACTGAGGGGGCCGCTGGAAGCCGAGAAGGCAAAGCTGAGAGAAATGGAAGAGCGCAATCGCAAGGCTGAGGAAGATGGCAGGCGTGCGCGCGAAAAATACGAGCTCGATAAGATGCGGCGCGAGGAAGAGAAAGCGGTCGAGCGTTTCCTGCATCCTGAGAAGTCTCCCGAAAAGCCCAAGCCGCCGACGCTCGGTCCGCTCGGCAGCACCGGCATGGGCGAGCGCGGCCCGGGCGGTATCCGCCTTGGCGTGAAGCCGACCGGCAATAACGCCGATCTCTCCGACGTGCGCAGCCGCGTGCTCAACCTGTCGCATTGAAAGCGCGCGCGAAACGTCGGCCCGCGGAGCTTGCGCGCATGAGCCTCGACTTCCTGCTGGTCTCGTTCATCGTCGTCGCTTCGCCGGGCACCGGCGTGATCTACACGCTGGCGGCGGGGCTTGCGCATGGCGGACGTGCCAGCGTGCTGGCCGCCTTCGCCTGCACGCTCGGCATCGTGCCGCATCTGATTGCCGCCATGCTCGGGCTTGCCGCGCTCCTGCACACGAGCGCGCTCGCCTACGAGGCGGTACGCTATGCCGGCGTCGCCTATCTCCTGTGGATGGCGTGGCAGACGCTGCGCGAGCGCGGTGCGCTCAGCGTGAAGCCGGCCGCCGGGCGGCGCTCCGCGCTGCGCGTTCTTGTCGACGGCATTGCGATCAACATCCTCAATCCCAAGCTCTCCATCTTCTTCGTGGCCTTCCTGCCGCAATTCATCGCCGCCGGCGAGGCGCGTCCGCTGCTGCGCATGGTCGAGCTGTCGGCGGTGTTCATGGCGATGACCTTCGCGGTGTTCGTCGTCTATGGCTTGTTCGCCGCGGCCATGCGCGAGCATGTGATCTCGCGGCCCGCGGTCATGGCGTGGATGCGGCGCGTCTTCGCCGCGGCGTTTGTCATGCTCGGGCTGCGGCTTGCGCTGCAGGAGCGGTGAGAGGCTGCTTCATTTCCGGTCGGCAAAACCGTAAAGTGTCGCGATCCCGCGGGTTTCCGCCGTGACGACTTCGCCGTGACGACATGGTGATGACCACAAAGTCCGTCCGCCCTGCAAAGAGCGCCGTCTGGTGTGGCGGCCTGCTCGCGGCGGTCGCGGCGCTCGTTCTCGCCGCGTCCGCCCCGGCGCAGGGCATCGACAGCGCGCCGCGCCCGGATCGCGTGCGTATCACGCTTGTGCCGCCCGACAATTCCGCCCATGCCTTCATCCACTGGCAACTCAAGAGCCGTGCCACGCTCGAGCGGCTGGCGAAATTTTTCAGTCCGTTGCGCCTGCCGCGCGACGTCACGATGACGGTGAAAGGTTGCAACGGCGAGGTCGACGCCTATTACGAGGATGCGGTCATCACCGTCTGCTATGAATACCTTGCCTATATCCACGAGCAGGCGCCCGCCGCGCCGCGCACCGAAGAGGGACTGCGCCGTCGCGATGCGGTGGTCGGACCCACCATCGACCTCTTCCTGCACGAAATGGCGCATGCGGTGTTCGACCTGCTGAAGATTCCGGTCTTCGGCCGCGAAGAGGACGCCGCCGACCAGTTCTCCGCCTATCTTCTGCTGCATGCCGATCCTGAGGAGGCGCGCGCGCTCATCACCGGCACCGCCTTTCTCAGCCGTGTTGAATCGCAGGAAGCGATGTCGAAGAATCCCGAGCTGCGTTATTTCGCTCGCGAGCACGGCCATCCGGCGCAGCGCTATTTCAACCTCCTATGCGTGGCGTACGGTTTCGATCCGGTGCAGTTCGCGGATGCGGTGAGCCAATGGAAGCTGCCGCCCGAGCGCGCGCGCGGCTGCGCGCAGGAATACGCCCAGGTCGAGCGCGCTTTCACGGTGTTGATCGTTCCGCATCTCGATCCGGTTTTGTGGGAAGAGGTGCGCACGCGCAAATGGCTGCGCAACTGGCCGGGCCAGAACGACGGACGCAATTAGCGGCCGGTCATTTGAATTGAAGCGCGCTCAGCGCTCCGCGCGCACGCGCAGCGGCACGGGCTCCGCGTCGTCGTCGGGGCCCGGCTCGTGCGGCACGGGCGGCCGGCCGAGCGCCATGATCGCCGTTCCCATCGCCGTGCTGCCGAACGTGACCAGGAATCCGAGCAGCAGGAGGCCGAGCGCGGTCGCCGGCGATGAATCGGAAAGGATCAGGTCGCGCGGTGAACGCGACCAGGAGGACGGCGGAGCGGGTCATCCGGCGCCGGAGCCAAGCACGGCGGGGCGCGTCGAGCAAACCGCCGCGGTC
>JAANMY010004259.1_pt1 | contig 10980 bp, 12 predicted proteins | sample 7279691 | NCBI WGS metagenome assembly JAANMY01 (sample SAMN14094543, study PRJNA606508) | bioreactor metagenome | isolation source: A lab-scale SPAN reactor treating ammonium-rich wastewater day 388 | place: Ireland: Galway | collected 2018-02-07
ACGCCGCTGTTCGCGGGCGCGGTCGGCCTTTCGCTGACGGCACTCCTGATGCTCGGCATGACGCTCGCGACCGGAATGCGCGAACTCGCGTTACGCGTCGTGTTCTGGGTCGTGCTTGGCGTACTTGCCGCGATCGCACTCTGGATGAGCGTCGTATTCGTTCTCGTATTGCTCGCCGGGATGATCTTGTGGAGCGCGTTTCAGGAACGCGGCCGCGAAGCGCTGCTCGCCTGCCGCGAAGCGATGGCGGACGGTGCGCGCCAAGCGCTCTCCGTCGGCCTCGCCTGCGCCGTCGTCGGCATCGTGATCGGCACCATGACGCTCACCGGTCTCGGCACCATTGTCGGCACCTGGATGATTTCGATCGGCAAAGAGAGCCTGTTCCTCGCACTCGTGCTGACGATGATCTTCAGTCTGATCCTCGGCATGGGCATTCCGACCATTCCGAACTACATCATCACGTCGTCGCTGGCCGCGCCGATTTTGCTGAAGCTCGACGTGCCGCTGATCGTCTCGCACATGTTCGTGTTCTACTTCGGCATCATGGCCGACTTGACGCCGCCCGTGGCGCTTGCCGCATTCGCGGCTGCGCCGATGGCGCGCGTGAGCGGATTCTCGGTTGCGATGAAGGCGATCCTGATCGCGCTTCCAGGGTTCATCGTGCCGTACATGGCAGTTTATGCACCGCAGCTGATGCTACAGCCCGTGGCAGGGCTTGAAGGCGCGGGTTACTGGCTCGCGGTCGCTTACGTCTGCATCAAGGCAACCTTCGCCGTTGCGCTGTGGGGCGTGACCGCGGTCGGCTACTTGTTTGCGCCGGTGAAATTGTGGGAGCGCGCGTGGACATTCGTCGCAGCCGCTCTGCTCGCGGTGTCGATCCCGCTTACCGATGAAATCGGTTTTGCGCTCGGCATCGCGTTCGTCGGCTATCACTGGTGGGCGACGCGCAACCGTACCGCCCCCAGAACTAAGGCTGCATGAGCATCATCTGTCTCGCTGGCGGCGGTTTAGTTGTGAAGCTCGCCGCCGCCATCACGCTTTCGTGGACTCATTCCGTCGAGAAGGTGAAGTGGGAAGAAGACTGGCGCGTGCATTCCGCCGGAATCTATATCGTCGAATCGCGAGTCAAGGGCTCCGGCGCGGGCATGGACCCGCCACCGGGCTCGAAGCTCAAAAACGGCGTCTATAGCTACCGTCCGCATCTGGCGCCCGTGAAGGAAGTCGTGCTGCGCCGCTCAGGCGCGACCGCCGACTGGAACATCTGCCAGAGCGGCACGTGCAAACCGATGAGCGACTATTTGCCCGCGAACGCGGATCCGGTGACGCTGTCGCTTTGCGAATAAATTAAGTGAGCGGGCCTTTTTTGAGCCGCTTCAGATCGAAACGCTGCATATCTTCAAGAAGAGAGATGAAAGCGCGCGCGCCGTGATCCGCGGCTTTCTCGCCCTTCTCCTTCGTCGCTGCCTTCGCGTTCCCGAGCGCGCCAGACTCTTGCAAATCCTGCGTCATCCAGCCGAAGCCGGCGGGCGTCACCGAGCGGAGATACTTGAACTCTTTCTCCATCGCGACGGTCGCCGGCACAAAATTGTCGAGCTTATCCATCCGCACTTGCTCGGGTGCAAAAGCGAGCATCAGCGACGTTTCGATCTCGCCGCCATGAATGCCGTGGATGCGCTCGGCCTCATCGAAAAGTCCGGCGGGATAACCGAAACGATGCCACGCCGTCGTCACCGCGAGCATCCCGAATTTTTCGCGCAGCTCGCCGATTACGATGTTCAGCATCGAGGAGTTTCCGCCATGCGAATTCACGAAAAGGATCTTGCGCACGCCGGCGCGATTGACGCTTTCGCCCAGCTCGATCCAGGCGCGGATCAAAATATCCCAGGAGAAAGTCAGCGTTCCGGGGAAGTCGCGGTGTTCGTCCGATTTGCCGATCTCCTGAACCGGCAGAAACGTCGCCGGAAGGCGCTCCGGCAGGAGCTTATGCACGCGCGCGAGGTAGCCCTCCGCGATCACGGCATCGACCGAGAGCGGCAGATGCGGCCCGTGCTGCTCGATCGCGGCGACCGGTACCACCGCGATCCACTCGGACGGATTTCCGCTCCGGAAATCCTGCCAGCTCATGTCTCGCCAGAAACGCTTCGGATTCATGCACAATTCCACGCCAAACCGCTGCAACCTATTGAGCGCGCGACTACGGCGCAAGCGCGGCTGCGAACTGCCCGCTTCTTGGCGTTGGCATTAACGTTACGATCGCTTATGCGACTGCCAAGAAAAGCCCCGGCCCGCTAGATTGAAAGCCATGTTGCGGAAACTGCTCGCTGTTCTGATCGCGTCGAGCGCGCTCGCCTCCCCGGCGAGCGCGGCGGACAAGGTGCGCTTCGGCACCAACTGGGTAGCCGAAGCCGAACACGGCGGGTTTTACCAAGCGCTCGCCGATGGCACCTACGCGAAACACGGTCTCGATGTCGAAATCGTTCCCGGCGGCCCGCAGATCAATAACCGCATTCTGCTCTCGGCCGGAAAACTCGATTTCTACATTTCCGCGAATTTCTTGCAGGCCTTCGCCGCGGTCGAACAGAACGTGCCGACCGTGGTGGTTGCCGCGATCATGCAGCGTGACCCGATCGCGATTCTCGCGCACCCGGACACCGGCATCGAGAAGTTCGAAGACCTGCGGGACAAGAACGTAAGCCTGCTGCTCGGTGCGGATGCGATGGTCACATCTTTCCGCTGGCTCAAATCCGAACACGGCTTCCGCGACGAACAGGCGCGGCCCTATACGTTCAATCCGCAGCCATTCCTCGCAAACAAAAACTTCGCTTTGCAAGGTTACGTCACCTCCGAGCCTTTCGTGATCGAGCAAGCCGGCGGATTTAAACCGAAAGTATTCCTGCTCGCGGATCACGGCTTCGGCGGTTATGCGACTACACTCGAGACGCGCACCGAACTCCTTCACAAGAATCCCGATCTCGTCGCGCGTTTCGTCGAAGCCTCCATTGTCGGCTGGTACAATTATCTCTACGGCGACAATAAAGCGGCGAACGCTCTCATCAAAAAGCACAATCCCGAGATGACCGACGCATTGATCGCGTTCTCAACCGCCAAGATGAAGGAATACGGCATCGTCGATTCCGGCGATGCACTCAATCTCGGCATCGGCGCGATGCAGGAAGCGAAGATCAAGAGCTTCTTCGACAAAATGGTGAAAGCGGGCGTCGTCAAAGCGGACGTGAACTGGAAGAAGAGCTTCGACACCACCTTCGTGAACCGAAAGCACGGCGTCGATATGTATCGCTTCAAATGACCCGCAAACGCGCGAAAGTTCCGGGCGAGCGCTCGCCGAAAGGCACGGAAAGCGTGCCGCTCGCAGAAATGCGCGGCATCGGCAAGACCTTCGATGGAGGCGTCACTGCGTTGCGCGACGTTTCGTTTTCGATCAGGCGCGGCGAATTCCTCTCGCTGCTCGGCGCGTCGGGCTGCGGCAAAACCTCGCTTCTGAGAATCGTCGCGGGATTGCTTGCACCTGACACGGGCCAAGTGTCCTGGCGCGACGGCAAGCGCCCGCGCGAAACCGGCTTCGTGTTTCAGGAGCCGGCGCTGATGCCGTGGGCAAGTGTGAGCGCGAACATTCGCTTGCCGCTACGCCTGCTCAGCCTCGACAGCCGCGGCGCCGCGCTGCGAACGCGCGACGCGCTCTCCCAGGTCGGACTCGAGAAATTCGCGGACAGCTACCCGCACGAACTTTCCGGCGGCATGAGGATGCGAGCCGCACTCGCACGCGCCTTGATCGTCAAGCCGAAACTGCTGCTCATGGACGAGCCGTTCGCGGCGCTCGACGAAATTTCGCGCTTCAAGCTCAACGACGAACTGCTCGCGCTCTGGCAGAAGCTGAACTGCACCGTCGTCTTCGTGACGCACTCCGTTTTCGAGGCCGCTTACCTCTCCACCAGAACGCTCATCCTGTCGCCCCGGCCCGGCACCGTCGTAGAGGAAGTCCGGTTCCTGCCCGCGACCGAACGCTTCGATCCGCAGTATCGCACGTCGGCTGCTTTCGCTGGGCGCGCGCGTAAACTCTCCGAAGCGCTGGAGCGCGCGCAATGAGAAAGCTAGAACTCGCCGCCCCGCTGGTCGCGATGGCGCTTCTCCTCGGAAGCTGGGAAGCGGCGGCGCGCTATTTCGCGATTGCGCCGCAAATACTGCCTGCGCCTTCATTGATTCTGCGGACGATCGTGGCCGACGCACCGCTGCTCTTCGGCTCGCTGCTGGTCACGTTGCGCATTACGCTTGCCGCGTTGCTTTTGGCGACGGTAGCCGGCGTTCTGTTCGCAGTCCTGTTCGCTGCTTCGCGCTTGGCGGAACGTGCGCTATTTCCGATCGCGGTGATCTTTCAGGTGACGCCGGTGATCGCGATTGCGCCGCTGCTCCTGATTTATATGGAGCCGATCAATGCAGTGCTTGCCTGCGCCGCGCTCGTCGCTTTCTTTCCGATCCTGTCGAACACCGCGCTCGGTCTCGTTTCTGCGGACCGGCAGCTTCGCGATCTGTTCGCGCTCTACAATGCAGGATGGTTGAAAACGCTGTTCTATCTGCGCTTGCCGGCGGCGCTGCCCTATTTTCTCGGCGGCCTGCGCATCGCGGGCGGGCTCGCGCTGATCGGCGCGATCGTCGGCGAAATCGCCGCGGGTAGCGGCGGCGCGGGCTCGGGTCTTGCGTGGCGGATCATGGAAGCCGGACATCGCGTGAACATCCCGCGCATGTACGCAGCCCTGCTTCTCATCGTGCTCGCGGGCGTCGCGATCTTTGCCGCGCTTTCATGGCTACAACACGCCGCGCTTCGCCGCTGGCATGCGAGCGCGCAAAGCTAAAATCAGGCGGCGCCAGTCAGCTTCCGTTCCTGACGCTTCCGCTTGAAGCGCGCCCACGCCTTTTTATAGGGCTTGCCAGTCAAGAGGTGCCGGAGCAATCCGGCATTGCGGAAGTGTTCCTGCATTTCGCGGGCGTGATCGGGAAACATGAGCCAGGCCGGATCGGCTGCCTCGGCGCGTTTGAGAACGATGGCTGCGCCGCGCGAACCGTTGTCGATCCATTCGAAGCCGGCCTTCGCCGCCATCATCCGCAGCGTCTGGTGCGTGAAACCATGCACATGCGCGAAATGAAACATTCCGGTCGGCGTGCGATCCTCTGCCATGTTCGGTACCGCGATGTAAAAGTATCCGCCAGGCACCAGCAGCGCATGCACGAGCTTCATGCTCGCCAGCGGATCGCGCAGATGTTCGAACACATGGAACGAATGAATGAGATCGAACTTACGGCCGCCGAAATCGATTTTCATCAGCGGAGCGTTGTGAACCTTTACGCCATAGGCCTTCTCGGCATAGCGCGCAAAACCAACGCTCGGCTCGACGCCTTCGACTTCGAAGCCGAGGCGTTTGGCTTCCGCCAGAAACTCGCCGCCGCCCGCGCCGATGTCGAGCACGCGTCCGCCGGACGGAATCAATTTCGAAAGATTCGATAGCCGCGCTTTCGCGCTTTTCGTGCCGCGATCGATCGTCTTCGGCGTCGGCTCGAGCGTGCTTTGATAGTGCAGCCGGTAATGATCGGTGTAATAGCGCTCGAGTTCGGCATCCGTCGGCATTGGGTCGACACGGATCAGGCCGCAATGCGTGCAGATGACGTTGTTCAGCGGATTGAGCCAACGGTCGCGCGTCGCGATCACTGCCTTTTCGCGGCTTCCGCAAAGATTGCACGCGATTTGCTCGCCCGTGTAACGAAACGGACGGTAGCCGGGCACGAGTTTGCTCAGGAAGGACATGCGAAAGTGCTGCGAATTCCTTGAAAGAGGCGCCTTCATAAAGGGGATTGCGGCCCTGTCAAACCGGTCCGCCGAGCCATGCGCCGAAAGGGCTGCCCGTATTGCGCGGCCCGGTCTAGGTTGCTCGGCCAGAAAGGTTCCCCGACACCATGCCTTCCGCCCCGCGCCCACTGCGCGAGCTTCCCGCGCCAGGCGACACCCGCGCGCGCCTTATCGGCATCGCGCTGATGTGCGCGGCGCTGTTTTGCTTCGCGATCCTCGACACCACCGCGAAATGGCTGACGGGACATCTGCCGACGCTGCAAGTCGTGTGGGCGCGATACGCGAGCCATTTCGTGATCGGCTTTCTCTTCGTCAATCCGTGGACGGTGAAGGGTCTGTTCGAAACCCGCCGGCCGTGGCTGCAACTCGGCCGCTCCGCGCTTCTCTTTCTTTCGACCGCGATCAATTTTATCTCGCTGAATTTTCTCCAGCTCGACGAAACAACGGCGATCATGTTCACGACGCCGTTCTTCATCGCACTGTTCGCGGGGCCGATCTTGGGTGAATGGATCGGATGGCGGCGCTGGATCGCGATTCTGATCGGCTTCGCCGGCGCGCTTGTGGTGATCCGGCCCGGGACTGGCGCACTGCACCCGACGGCGTTTCTCTCGCTCGCCGGCGCATGCTGTTACGCCCTTTACAATATCTCGACGCGCGCACTCGCGCCTTACGATTCGACGCAGACGACGATTACATACTCGGCCTTGGTCGGCGTGTTGGTGGCAAGCATTCCGCTGCCTTGGGTCTGGCAAACGCCGACCGAGCCGCTCGTCATCGGCGGCATGATCACGGTCGGATTATTCGGCCTGATCGGCCACACCTGCCTCATCATCGCGCACCGCTTCGCGCCCGCGGGCGTGCTGGCGCCGTTCATCTACTTTCAGATCGTCTGGGTGTCGGCGACGAGCTTCGCGGTGTTCGGGCACCTGCCGCATTTCTGGACCATCGTCGGCGCGCTGATCGTGATCGCGTCCGGCCTCTACCTCCTGTACCGGGAGAAAAAGATGAAAGCCGAAGGCTCGCTCGAAGCGCAGGCCGACAAATAAATCAGGGCAGCGAGATGAGCGTCGGCAGCAAACCGGCGTCGTGCAAATACTCAAAGCCCTCGGCGAGCGGAATCGAAAGCAGAAAAATACTCGCATCGAGCGCCGTCACGCGCACCAGCCGCGGATTCACCTCCACCTTCTCTACGTCGCGCCAGAGCGCGAAGTCCGGGAGCAGCCGCGGCACCCGCGCGACATAAGTTTCATAGGAAACGCCGAAACGCGCCGCCAACACCTGCTCTTCCTTCAAAATAACGAGCAGAAATACGAGCCAGGCGACGGCCCCGGTCGTAAGCGCAAGCGTGAAGCTGCCCAGTTGCGCGCCGACGCCGATCGCCCCGATGATCGACAGCGTATAGAGCGGATTGCGGACGATCGAATAAGGCCCGTCGGTCACCAGTGCTTCGATCTTTCGCCCGCCGATATAAAGCGTGCAGAGCATTCTTCCGCAGATGCACAATAGGATGAGGCAAAGACCAAAAAATTCTATCGCCTCATGCAAAAAAGACCCGCTTGGCCAGCGTGAATCGCCGACCAGTACGAAGGCAATTCCTGCTACGATAAAAGCCAACAGTACGATCTTACGGATCGACTGCACCGAGGTAAGATTGATAAAACCGCTCTGACTGGAAGACATGCGGCCTGCCCCCTGAAACGCCTGATCTCGGGCCCGTTTGAGGTTTTCTTTGGGCGGGCAGCCTCCCACCAATCGCAAACAAGAAACAGAAACGGAAGTTACGCCACGATGACCAAGCCAGAATTGCTGATCGCCAGCCCGATGATGCCGATGATCGAGGAGCAGCTCGACAAGCACTTCACGGTGGAGCGGCTTTACAAGACCTCCGACAAGGAGAAGCTGCTCGCCGATTTCGGACCCAAGGTCCGCGCCCTCGGCGCAACGCCGGGCTCCAAGATCGACGCGGCGCTCATGAGCAAACTGCCCAAACTCGAAATCGTGGGCTCGTTCGGAGTCGGTTACGATTCCATCGATGCCAAATGGGCAGGCCAGAATGGCATCGTGGTCACGAACACGCCGGACGTGCTGAACGAGGAAGTCGCGGATACCGCGCTCGGACTCCTGCTCGCGACCGTGCGGCAATTTCCGCAGGCCGACCGTTACGTGCGCGCCGGGAAATGGACCGACAAGCCGTTTCCGCTGACCGTTACTTTGCAGGATCGGACCGTCGGGGTCGTCGGCATGGGCCGCATCGGCAAAGCGATCGCGAAGCGTCTGGAAGCCTTCAACACGCCGGTCGTCTATCACAGCCGCAACAAGGCGGATGGCGTTTCCTACAAGCATTATCCCGATCTCAAGCAGATGGCGAAGGAGACGGATGTGCTGATCGTCATCACGCCGGGCGGCGCGGCAACGAAGCATCTCATCAACAAGGAAGTGCTCGAGGCGCTCGGGCCGAACGGGATCGTGATCAACGTTGCGCGCGGATCGGTGATCGACGAGCAAGCGTTGATTGACGCGCTGCGCGACAAGAAGATTCTATCCGCCGGCCTCGACGTATTCGAAGACGAACCGAAAGTGCCGCAGGCTTTGATCGACATGGATCACGTCGTGCTCCTGCCGCATGTCGGCTCAGCTTCGGTGCATTGCCGCAACCTGATGGGCCAGCTCGTTGTCGACAATCTCGTCGCCTGGGCAGGCGGCAAGCCGCCGTTGACCCCGGTCGCGGAAACACCTTGGCCGCCGAAGAAAAAATAACATGCGCGGAAAAATCCTCGCCGCTTTTCTGCTGATCGCAATGCCCGCGGCAGCGCAGTTCGCGCCGCTGCAACCCCTGAACCTGAAAGAAGTCGATCCTTCGATGATCGGCGACCTGTTCGGGGCGTGGGAAATTCGCGATCAAAGCGGAAAGAGGCGGTGCCGTGTCGTGCTTAAAAAGGAGCAAGCGATCGGCGGTTACGCGATCGACGTCGCGGACGGTTGCGGAAAAACCTTCCCGGTGATGGGTGAAATCGCAGGCTGGCGCCTGCTCGAAAACTGGACGATCGATCTGATCGACGCAACGCGCAAGACCCGCGTGCGCTTCTCGACGCCGGACGAACGCTATGTTGCAATTCCGGAAATCGACGGCATCGCAACGCTCGTTAAACCGCAAACCAGGAAGAAATGATCGCACTCTCCCGCGCGTTCCTTTTCGTATCGTTTGCGCTTCTCGGAGCGGGAATCGCGTCCGCGCAAGAAAATGGCGCTACCCGTGCGCTCGCATCCAACTATCAACTCGCGGACGCCCTCGGCGAGCGCAGGTGTCCGATGGTTCTGGATACGAAATCCGCGCCCGGCGGATACGCGCTGTCCTTCGACCGCCCCGCCTGCCGCGCGGCCTTCGCGCATCTCGCCGATGTCGCGGCGTGGCAGCCGGCGCCCGCGGGCGGTATCAACTTCGTCACGGCGAAAGGCGTAGTGATTACCGAATTCACCGAAGGTGTCGGCGGCGTCTACGAAGCGATCCGCGACAATGACGGCGTCTATTTTCTGACGAACCTGCGGATCGCCGACACGAACGAAACCAAAATCGACGACATCGCGGGCGAATGGAATCTTTCCCGGCCCGACGGCCCGACGATCTGCAAGCTCACGCTGACCAAGGAAGTGGCCGGCAGCAATCGTTTCGTGATCCGTGTCATGCCTGGCTGCGACGGCGCGATCACGGCTTTTGGTCCCGTAAGCTGGCAACTATCTAACGGAGACGTCGTGCTGTTCTCGAAAGAAGGCGATGTCATCCGCCTCGGCAGGAACGAGGAAGGCGTCTGGGCGCGCGTGCCCGACCAGAAGCAGAGCCGCCCGCGGCCTTTGCAAATGACGCGCTAGGAAATCAGCCGCAAGCCCTTCAGGCTCGCGTGGCCGTCTTTACCGACAATAATATGATCGTGCACTTCGATGCCGAGCGGACGCGCAACGTCGATGATCGTCTTCGTCATCTGAATGTCGGCGCGCGAAGGCGTCGGATCTCCGGACGGATGATTGTGCACGAGCACGATCGCGGTCGCGGACAGCTCCAGCGCGCGCTTCACCACTTCGCGCGGATACACCGGGGTGTGATCGACCGTGCCCTTCTGCTGCACCTCGTCGGCAATCAACTGGTTGCGCTTGTCGAGAAAGAGAACCCGGAATTGCTCTTTATCGGAGAACGCCATCGAGCTGCGGCAGTAATCGATCACCGACGACCACGACGAGAGAACTTTTTTGTTCTTGATCCTGCCCTTGGCGAGATGCTGCGCGGCGGCTTCGACGACCTTTAGTTCGGTGACGATCGCATCGCCCACGCCTTCGATTTCCTTGAGCCGGGTCGCGGGCGCGGAGATGACTTCCGCGAACGAGCCGAACTGCTCGATCAACGCTTTCGCAAGCGGCTTCACATCCCGCTGCGGCACCGCGCGGAACAGCACAAGCTCGAGCAATTCGTAATCGGCGAGCGAAGCCGGGCCGGATTCGCGAAAGCGCGAGCGGAGTCTTTCGCGATGCCCATGGTAATGCGGCGCTTCCTTGAAACCGGAACCGCGCGCCTTGGCCATGCGCGTTCAGGCCGCTTGAGGGTAAGGCGGCTTGTGAAAGCCTTTTGGGGAGAGCGTGAAAATCTCGACGCCGGTTTCGGTGACACCCACTGAATGCTCGAATTGCGCCGACAGCGAGCGGTCGCGCGTAACCGCGGTCCAACCGTCGGAGAGCACCTTCACATGCGGGCGGCCGAGATTGATCATCGGCTCGACCGTGAAGAACATGCCGGGACGCAGCACCACGCCCTCGCCCGGCGAGCCGACATGCACGATGTTCGGCTCGTCATGAAAGAGACGGCCGAGCCCGTGACCGCAGAAGTCGCGCACGACGCTCATGTGGTTCGGCTCGACCACGGCCTGGATCGCAGCGCCGATGTCGCCGGTGGTGGCTCCCGGACGGATCGCGGAAATGCCGCGCATCATCGCTTCGTAAGTCACTTCGACCAGCCGCTCAGCGCGGCGCGGCACTTCGCCGACCAGATACATACGGCTGGAATCCCCGTGCCAGCCGTCGAGAATCACGGTGACATCGATGTTGACGATGTCACCCTCGCGCAGCGGCTTCTCGTT
>JAANMY010004261.1_pt1 | contig 10973 bp, 11 predicted proteins | sample 7279691 | NCBI WGS metagenome assembly JAANMY01 (sample SAMN14094543, study PRJNA606508) | bioreactor metagenome | isolation source: A lab-scale SPAN reactor treating ammonium-rich wastewater day 388 | place: Ireland: Galway | collected 2018-02-07
CTGACTCCTGACTCCTGATGCCTGACCCCGTTGCCGCACCCGCTCCGTTCACAGCCATCGCAGGCCGGTCTTCGCCGGCCCCATGAACGGAGGCCTCCGATGGCACGATCCCCTCGCACGCTCCCACGACGCGACGCCGCCCTGCGTGCGCTCGCGCTCGCCGCCGCGCTCGCCTTCCCGCTGACCGGGTGCGCCGCCAGCCCGCCGATGGCGGCGGTGTCCACTCATCTCGCGACGGTCGAGGTCGTCGACCGGACGAGCGGCGCACCGCTGCCGGTGTATGTCTCCGGCAGCGAGCGCTGGATCATCGGCACGCCGGGCAACGAATACGCGATCCGCATCCGCAATCACACCGGAACGCGCATCCTCGGCGTCCTGTCGGTCGACGGCGTCAACGCAATCACCGGCGAGACCGCCGCGCCCGACCAGACCGGCTACGTGCTCGAACCCTACGGCAGCGTCGAGGTCGCCGGGTGGCGCAGGAGCGTGAGCAACACGGCGGCGTTCTACTTCACCGACGTCGCCTCGAGCTACGCCGCGCGCACCGGGCGCCCGCTCGACGTCGGCGTGATCGGCGTCGCCGTGTTTCGCGAGCGCGTGCCGATCGCCTGGCGGCAGCCGTCGACGATCGCGAACGATGCGAAGGACTCGGCGCGCGCCGAGGCGCCTGCGGCCGCACCCCCGCTGGCGCAGGCTCCCGCAGGGGCCGTCGCGCGCGAACTCGAGGCGGGGGCGAGCCAACCGTCCGCGGAATCGGCGGTGAAACGCCGCGACGATCGACTGGGCACCGGGCACGGGCGCAGCGAGACTTCGTGGGTGACGCGCGTCGCCTTCGACCGCGCGACCCTCGCGCCCGAGGCGACCGTCGCCATCCGCTACGACCGCCGCGAGGCGCTCGTCGCGCGCGGCATCGTGCCGGGACCACGGTATGCGACCCGTGTGCCCTCGCCGTTTCCCGCCTGGCCGGGATTCGTGCCCGATCCGCGCTGAGCGCGACATGCGCGTGAGCGTTGCCGCGTCGGGCATCCGCCCGCATACTGGGCGGATCATGCCCGACGCGACGCGCGCGCGGCCGCCCGCGGACGCCGGAGACGACGCCGGCGACGAGGCGCTGATGCTGGCCTACGCGGCAGGCGACGCCGGGGCGTTCGACCGGCTCTACGCGCGCCATCGCGGCGGCCTGTACCGCTACCTCGTCCGCCACCTCGGCAACGCCGGGCTCGCCGACGAACTGTTCCAGGACGTCTGGATGAATGCGATTCGCGCCCGCGCGAGCTACGTCCCGACCGCGAAGTTCGCGACCTGGCTCTACACGCTCGCCCACCACCGCCTCGTCGACCACTGGCGCGCGAGCGGCCGCGCGCGCGTCGAGTCGCTCGACGACGACGGCGACGAGGAGACGGGCGCGCGCGTCGACGCGATCCCCGGCTCGCGCGTCGACGAGCCCGAGACCCGCGTGGCGGCGCGCGCCGCGCGCGAGCGCATCGACGCCGCGCTGTCGCAACTCCCGCCGGCGCAGCGCGATGCGTTCCTGCTGCACATCGAGTCGGGCATGTCGCTCGCCGACATCGCCGCGTTGACCGATGCCGGCGAGGAGACGGTGAAGAGCCGCGTGCGCTACGCCTATGCAAAGCTCCGGGCGGCGCTGGAGGATCTCGCATGACGACCGCGCGGGACGACCCTCGCGACGACGTCGTCGACCGCGCGTGGCGCGACGCGATGCAGGACGCGCCGGGCGCCTCGCTCGACGACGCGATCCGCGCCGCCGCCCGTCGCGCGGTCGGCGCGAAGCCGCGCGCGGAGTCCGTCGCCGAAGCGCGGAAGCCGTGGCGCTGGTGGACGCCGCTCGCGGCCGCGGCGACGATCGGCGCCATCGCCATCGGCGTGATCCAGTCGCTGCCGCACGAAGCGATGGAGCCGACGGTGGTGAGCGACGCATCGCCCGTGCGTCAGCAGCCCCGCGTCGAACCGGTTGCGACGCCGGCCAAACCGGATGCGGCGGCACCGGCAGTCGCCGTCCCGCAGATCGCGCAGCGGAGCGAGAACGCCCCGGTATCGCCCGCGCAGCCGCGTGCGGCGGCACAGGCCCCGCAAGCGCCAGCGGCCCCGTCGATGGCGCTATCGAAGTCCGCGGCCGTCGAGCGCGAAACGCCGGCGGCGGCGCCCGCGATGGCGACGGCGAAACGCACCGCGGAGCCCGCGACCCAGGACGCCCCGAAGGAACGATCGGCGGCCGGAACGGACACCGCGCGCCCGCAGGTCGGCGCGTCGGGCAGCGCGCCACGCCGTGAACGCAAGGATGATGCTAGCGCCGCAGTACCGCGCCAGAACGAGGGCTTCGTTCCCGCCCCGCCTGCGAGTCCGCCTGCGAGTCCGCCGCCTGCAGCGGCGGTGCAAGCGGCGACTCCCGGCACGTTGCAGGCCGCTCCCTCCGTGGCCGGAGAGCGCGATGCGGCGGGACGCTCGAAGCTCGAAGCGCCCGCCACGCGTCCTGCGCCCGCGCCGGCGTCGGCGCGAAGCTCCGGAGCCTCCGCGAGCGCCGAAGTCCAGGCGCTGGCGGTCACGCCGCCCGACACCTTCATCGCCGAGATCCGGCGTCGCCTCGCCGCTGGCGACCGCGACGGCGCGATCCGCGAACTTCAGCGCTTCCGCCGCACCCACATCGACGCCGACGCGCGCTTGCCGAACGACCTCCGCGCGTTCGCCGCCGATGTCCCGCGATGAGAAGCAGCCTCAGGTCATGCAGGACATGTAGCGTTAGCCATCGCATGGGTCTCAGCGCTATAATTTCGCCATGAGCACGATTGATATCGCCGGGTTGACTGCAGAGCAGCGACTTGAGCTGCTAGAGCAGAACTGGGATAGCCTCATTGCCACACCTGAGTCAGTGCCCGTTACTGCGGCGCAGCGCAGAGAACTCGAACGGCGTCTCGACGATCTCGATCGCGATGGGCCGGCCGGCATTCCGTGGGATGACGTTCTTCGCAAGATTCGGCGGCGCTCTCCGTAATGGACCTGATTCTTCGGCCCGCTGCAGCTGCGGACGTCGAGGAAGCGTGTTCGTGGTACGAGCAGCAGCGATCTGGTCCAGGTGAAGAGTTTCTCGCCGTGCTCGATGCCGGTCTGCGCGAAATCGTGGCGCATCCACTTCGCCAAGCAATCGTGTTTCGAGATGCGCGACGCCTTTTGCTGGAGCGCTTTCCCTACGCCATATTCTATCGGGTGTATCCGAACGCTGTTGTCGTCGTCGCGTGCATGCACGGTCGTCGCGACCCTTTGCGCTGGCGCGGCCGGGTGTGATCGCGAACCTCGCGGTCAACCGGACACCGGCCTGCGGCGCTGATTCGAGCGAGCGACTCGTCGGCGCCGGTTACCTGGCACTTCAGGTCGCAGTTGTCAGGCGCGGGTCCGATTCCCCAGGAGCTTGCGGATCGGCGCGGGCAGCGCAGCGCGCGCGAGATCGGCGCGCGCGACCCACAGGCACTCCGACGGCGCAGCGGCGCGCGAGGCTCTGGCGGCGAGCCTCGATGGATGCATCGTGAGCGCGTAGTGGGTGAAGCGGTGCTCGATCGGCGCGAGCCGACCGCCGGATCGCGCGGCGATGCCGAGTCGCGCGCGTGCCGCCTCCACCGGATCCTCGTCGACCCCCGCTTCGGGCAGGCTCCACAGCCGGCCCCACACGCCGGTCGCGGGACGGCGCACGAGCAGCACCTCCTCCGCGCGCTCGATCCACAACAGTTGCACTTCGCGGTGCGGCAGGTCGCGGCGCGCGCGCCGGCCCGGCAGCTCGGCGACCCGGTCCTCGCGCCGAGCGATGCAGTCGCCCGCGACCGGACAGTCGCCGCAGCGCGGCTTCGCGCGCGTGCAGAGCGTCGCGCCGAGGTCCATCATGCCCTGCGTGTACGCGGCGACGTCGTCGCGCGGCACGAGGCGACGCGCGAGGGCCCACAGCTTCGCTTCGACGCGCGGTGACGCAGGATCGCCGCCGATGCCGCGATGGCGCGCGAGCACGCGCTTCACGTTGCCGTCGAGGATCGCGCCCCGTTCGCCCGTCGCGAACGCGGCGATCGCCGCCGCGGTCGAGCGTCCGATGCCCGGAAGCGTTTCGAGCGTGGCCGCGTCCCGCGGGAAGGCTCCGCCGAAACGCCGCACGACCGCGCGCGCCGCGGCATGCAGGTGCCGCGCGCGCCGGTAGTAGCCCAGGCCGCTCCAGTGCGCGAGCACGTCGTCCTCGTCCGCGCGGGCGAGTGCGCGCACGTCGGCGAAGCTCGCGACGAAGCGCAGGTAGTACGGGATCACGGTCGCGACCTGCGTTTGCTGCAGCATGATCTCGGCGACCCAGATGCGGTACGGATCGCGCGAACCCTGCCACGGCAGGTCGTGACGACCGTGCGCCTGCTGCCAGGCGACGACGCGTGCGGCGAATCCGCGCATCGGACGCTTTGCCGACTCCTGTACCGGGTGCGTCCCGGCGGCCGGAAGGAAGACGCGACTACCGGACGCCGAGGCGCTGGCGCGCCTTGCCCGCGGCCTCGGAGGTCGGATAGCGTGCGATCAGGTCCTCGAGCGTGCGGCGGGCGGCGGCGTTCTCGTTCAATTCACCCTGCGCGGTGGCGATGTTGAGGATCGCGTCGGGGACCTTCGCGCTGTCCGGATACTGCGCGAGCAGCACGCGCTGCGCCGCGATCGCCGCGCGGAAGTCGCGCCGCGCGAACTGCGCGTTGCCGATCCAGTACTGCGCCGAAGGCGCGAGCGCGCTCTTCGGACGCGCCTTGACGAACGCGCCGAACGACGCGATCGCGCCGGCGTAATCCGCGCGCTTGAAGAGTTCGAGCGCCGCGTCGTACTCGCGCTGCTCGGTCGCGAGCGCGGCCGCAGTCGCAGCGGGTGAGCCGGGCACCGGTACGGTGGCCCCGACCGCGGCAGGCGGCAAGGTCCCGGCGACCGGCGCGCCGGTCGCACCGGCAACGGGTTGCGCCGCCGGGATCGCACCTCCGGGCAACGCCGGAGCCGGTACGCCCGCGGGAGCGACCGATGCGGCCGGCGCCGCCGGCTGCGTCTCCAGCTTGCGCAGGCGCGAGTCGAGGTCGACGTAGAGGTCGCGCTGGCGCTTCTGCGCCTCGGCGAGTTCGAAGGTCACGACCTCGACCTGGCCGCGCAGCTTCGCGAGGTCGGCCTTGATCTGCTCGATCGACGACAGCATCTCGACTAACCCCTGCGCCTTCAACTGCTGCTCGAGCGCGGCGATGCGCGCCTCGAGCTGCCCCTGCACCTGCGCGAGGCGAACGTTGGTGTCCGCGATGCGCTTGCGCGCCTCCTCGTCGTCGAAGAGCGCCGCGTGCGCGACGCCCGCCGCCGCGAGGAGCGCGAGCGCCGCGGCGCGGCCCCCGCCATGCAGGAGTCGCGCGCGCATCAGTCGCCGGCGTAGACGAGGTCGTCGCGACGGTTCTCGGCCCACGACGCCTCGTCGTGGCCCGGATTCTTCGGCTTCTCCTTGCCGAAGCTCACCGTCTCGATCTGCGCGTCCTGCGCGCCCAGGAGCGTCAGCATGCGCTTCACCGAGTCGGCGCGCTTCTGGCCGAGCGCGATGTTGTACTCGCGCGAGCCGCGCTCGTCGGTGTGGCCCTGGATCGTCAGCTTCGCGCTGCGGTTCTGCGCGAGGTAGCGGCCGTGCGCCTCGATCATCGGCTTGTACTCGTCCTTGACGACGAAGCTGTCGTACTCGAAGTAGACGCTGCGCTTCGCGAGCGGGCTCGACGGATCCTTCAGCGGATTCCCGGTCGCGGCGGTCGAGCGCTGCTGGCCCTGCGCCGTGCCGGACACGCCGCCGCTGCCCGCGCCGCTCGTGCTCGCACCGGAGCCGGCGCCGGCGGACGTTGCCGCGCGGTCCTCGACCGGCGCGGCGGCCTGGTCGGTCGGCGTGCTCTGGCAGCCGGCGAGGAGCACGGCGGCGAACGCGGCGACGAGGATGATCGGCTTGGTCATGGAGTCCTCCTTCTGGTGGGACGGGCGAGAGTGGTTCGAGCGCGCGGGATCACTTCGGCAGCGGACCCCACGCGGGTTCGCGCACGTCGGCGGCCGGCGCGACGATGCGCTGCTTCACGCGCCCGTCGGCGGACACCGCGTTCAAGATACCACGCCCCGCGGTCTCGTTCGCGTAGAGCACGAGCTTGCCGTTGGGCGCGACGCTGGGCGATTCGTCGAGCGGCCCCGCAGTCAGCACCTGTGTCTGCCGCGTCGCGAAATCCATGATCGCGATCTGGTAGCGGTTGGCGTCGCGGCGCACGTAGACCATGCCCTTGCCGTCGGGCAGCGCCCGCGGCGAGACGTTGTAGCTGCCGTCGAAGGTGATGCGCTCGACGCCGCCGCCGTCGACGCCGACGCGGTAGATCTGCGGGCTGCCGCCGCGGTCCGACGTGAACAGCAGAAAGCGGCCGTCGGGCATGAACGACGCCTCGGTGTCGGCGCCCGGCGAAGTCATCACCCGCCGCAGGCCGGAGCCGTCGGCGTTCATCAGGAAGAGCTGCGAGCCGCCGTCGCGCGACAGCGTCACCGCGAGCTGCCTGCCGTCGGGCGACCACGCCGGCGCGCTGTTGCTGCCGCGGAACGCGGCGATCGCGGTGCGCGCGCCGGTCGCGAGGTTCTGCACGTAGACGACCGGCTTCTTCTGCTCGAGCGAGACGTAGGCGATGCGCGTGCCGTCGGGCGACCAGCGCGGCGAGAGGATCGGCTCGTCGGTCGACACGATCGTCTGCGGATCGGCGCCGTCGGCGTCCGCCACGACGAGCTGGAAGCGCTTGCCCTGCTTCGCGACGTAGGCGATGCGCGTGGAGAACACGCCGGCGTCGCCGGTGAGCTTCGCGTAGATCTCGTCGGCGATCTTGTGCGCGGTCGCGCGGAACTGGTTCTGCGCCACGACGAACCGCGTCGAGGCGAGCGTGCCGCCGCGCACCGCGTCCACCAGCGCGTAGACGACTTCCACGCGTCCGTCGGTCTGCGGCCGCATCGTGCCGACGACCACGGCGTCCGCGCCGCGGGCGCGCCAGACGTCGAGCTTCACCTCGTCGGCGCGAAACGGACGCGGCGTCACGCCGCCGGGGTCGACCGAGCGGAAGAGCCCCGAGCGCTGGAGGTCGGCCGCGACGACGCCGGAGATGCCGAGCGGGAATGCCGACTCGCCCTCGAACGGGACGATCGCGATCGGGATCGCGGTGCCGGCGCCGCCGACGATCTCGATCGTGAGCTGCGCGCGCGCCGAGGCGAAGGGAAGCGCCGTCAGTGCGGCTACGAGGGCGAGGAAGGTGCGTCGGGTGCGATGGCTCATCGTCAGGGGGAAGGCGCGTCGTGGACACTCGCCTCCCGCGAGGCAGTCGTCCCCCGAACGCGCCGCCGGTGCGGCGAATTATAGCGACAACGACAGCGGATTTCGCGCGGGGTTCACGCGATGTAACTTTTTCAATGCGGCGCGATCGAGGTCGCCATGCCGAAGGCCGCTTCGATCCGGCCCGCCGAGGCGTGCGCCTCGTCGCGCGACGCGTAGGGCCCGACGTAGACGCGGAAGAGCCCGCCCGACTGGCGGACCTGCGGCACGACACCGTCGCCGGCGAGCCGCTCCTGCACGTGCGCGAGGAACGCGCGGGCGTTGGGCTCGCTGCCGAACGCGCCCAACTGGACCACGAATCCGCCCGCGGACGCCTGCACCGGCGATTGCGCCGATGCGCCCGCACCCGCCGCGGAGGGCACCGGCGCGGCCACGACCGGCGGCGCGGTGACGCTCGGCGCCGCCGCGGACGGGCGGGCGGAGGCGAAGGTCGCATCGCCCGGCAGCACCGACTCGACGAGCACCACGCCGCTGCCGCGCGCGGCGATGCCGAGCCGGTGCGCGGCGGCGTACGACAGGTCGATGATGCGGCCGTGCAGGAACGGCCCACGGTCGTTGACGCGCACGACGACGGTGGCGCCGGTCGCGACGTTGGTGACGCGCGCGTACGACGGCAGCGGCAGCGTCGGGTGCGCCGCGGTCATCGCGTACATGTCGTAGACCTCGCCGATCGAGGTCCGCTGGCCGTGGAACTTGCGCCCGTACCACGACGCGACGCCCTGCTCGCGGTAGGGCCCGAGCGCGGTCGCGGGCACGTACTCGCGGCCGAGCACGACGTAGGGCCGGTTGGCGAAGCGGTGCAGCGGCTCCGCGCGCGGCACCGCGTCGGGCACCTGGTCGAGATCGACCGGAATGCGGTCGGGGGGGCCGTCGTCCGAGTAGTACTTCGACGAGGTCGAAGGCGGCGACGCGCCGGACGACGGACGCTCCTTCGTCGCCGTCGAGCAGGCCGCGACGAGCGCGACGCTCGCGAGGCAGGCTAAGGCTCGCATCGCGAGCACGGCGGGCAGGTGCGGCATCGCGCGGTAGCATACCGGCTCGCCGTCCGCGACGGGAGCCCGGCGGCGCCGATGTCGAATTTCACTGACAACTGTCAACTGACTCCTGACACCTGATGTCCACCCACCTCTTCGCCTTCAACCCGAAGCTCTGGAACTGGCCGACGCTCGAAGGCGACATCCGCGCGCTCCGCCGCCGCGGCCACTTCGACACCGAGTGGTCGTGCGGACGCTTCCGCCACATCGAGCCGGGCAGCCGCGCGTTCATGGTGCGGCTCGGCGTGGCGCCGAAGGGGCTGATCGGGTCGGGCGTGGTGATGACCGCGCCGGCCGAGCGCGACCACTGGGTGGAGACGAAGCGCGCGAGCGGCGCGCTCTCGCGCGCGGTCGTGCTGCGCCTCGACGAACTGTTCGATGCGCCGCTCATCGGCTTCGACGAACTCGAGGTGCCGCCGTGGCGGCGCTTCCGCTGGGGCGTGCGCGCGTCGGGCACGCGCCTGCCGTCCGCGCTCGCCGATGCGCTCGAGCCGTGGTGGGCCGAGCGCGTCCTCCGCGCGCGCGCGGGCGCCGCCGCATCGGCGCGGGCGCCGACGAAGCGCCGCGCGAGGCAACGCGAACGATGACCGCGTCGATCCACGAGTCGATCCGCGTCGCCTACGAGACGATTCCCTACGTCGGGCGGCCGTTCCACGAGACCCACCCGAACCGCCTGCTCGCGGTCGCGCGACTCCACGGCATCGCGCCGCCCGCGCGCGAGAGGATCTCGGTGCTCGAGATCGGCAGCGGCGACGGGTCGAACCTGCTGCCGATCGCCGCCGCGTATCCGCGCGGGCGCTTCGTCGGCGTCGACCTGTCGGCGCTCCTCACCGCGCGCGCCCGTGCCGCGGCGGAAGCGTTCGGCGTTCGCAACGTCACGCTCGTCGAGGCCGACCTGCGCGACCTGCCGCACTCGCTAGGACAATTCGACGTCGTGATGGGCCATGGCGTCTACTCGTGGGTGCCGCCGGACGTCCGCGACGGCCTGCTGAAACTGGTCGCGACCCGCCTCGTACCGGGCGGCGTGGCGTACCTGAACTACAACCTGCTGCCCGGCGGATGGCTGCGCCGGGCCGGCTGGGAGGCGATGCAGTTCCACGTCCGCGGCGTGACCGACCCCGCCGAGCGTGTGGCACGCGCGCGCGAGTTCATCGCGCTCCTGGTCGAGACCTGGAGTGCGGCCCCCGGCCCCGGCGCGGCGCTCGCCGCGAACTTCGCGCGCGAAGCCGCGCGCGACGACAGCGGCATCTACCACGACGACCTCGCCGCGCAGAACGAACCGGTCTACTACGCGCAGTTCGTCCGCCACGCCGCGCAGCACGGCCTCGAGGTGGCGGGTGACATCGACCCCGGCACCCGCTCGCCCGGCACCGCGAGCCCGGCGTTCCTCGAACGCATCGCCGCGCGCGATCCGGTCATGCGCGAACAGATGCTCGATTTCGTGCACCTGCGGCAGATGCGTCAGTCGTTGCTGGTGCAGAAGGGTTCGAAGCGGCTCGCGGCGCGCGACACGGCAGGCCTGCACTTCGCCGCGTCGATGCCCTACATGCAGCACCGGCTCGCCGGCGCCGCGACGTCCGACCCGGTCGGCGACCTGCTCGCCGAAGCGTTTCCCGCCGCGCAGCCGTCGGAGGCGATCGTCGCTGCGCTGCGCGCCCGCGGGGTCACCGAAGCCGACGCGCACGGCAAGCTGCGCGAATCGTGGGCGATCGGGCTCGCCGATCCCTACGTCGACGCGCTGGCCTTCGTCACGCGACCCTCGAAACGCCCGCGCGCGAGCGCCGTGTCGCGCGCCCTCGCGGCGCAGTCGGGGCTCGTCACCAACCTGCGCCACACCAGCGTGAAGCTCGCCGACGAGTGCGCGCGCGCGGTGCTGCTGCGCTGCGACGGCACGCGCACGAAAGGAGAGATCGCCGCCGCTGTGCGCGCCTCGATCCCGCCCGCGGAGGCGGGCGACCCGGCGGCCGCGGTCGCGCGCCGGCTCGGCCAGCTCGCCTCCGCCGCGCTGTTCGAGGCCTGAGCGACGCACGCGCGGGTGCATCTTCGCGCGAATGCGCGCACGATCGTCGTCGGACATGCGCCGGGATCCGTGCCGCCCCGCCCGCTCATGATCGACCGCCTCGCCGCCGACGCGACCGTCGTCGTGCACCTCGCGTTCATCGCGTTCGCGTGCCTCGGCGGCGTGCTCGCGTGGCGCGACCTGCGCTACGCGATCGTGCACGTGCCGGCCGCCGCGTGGGCCGCTTACGTCGAGTTGAGCGGCCGGATCTGCCCGCTGACGCCGCTCGAGAACCTGCTGCGCCGGCGCGCGGGCGAGGTCGGGTACACCGGCGGTTTCGTCGAGCACTACGTCATGCCGATCCTCTATCCGGCGGGACTGACGCACGACCTTCAGGCGGTGCTCGGCGCATTCGTCATCGCGCTGAACCTCGCGATCTACGCGGTCGCGATCGTTCGGCACCGGTCGCGTCGGCGCGAGCGTTTGGGCGGGGCCCGCGTCACCCCGGGCGGCCACCGCGACTGACCGGGGCTTTCGACGCGCCGCGCCCGGGCGCACA
>JAANMY010004262.1_pt1 | contig 10969 bp, 9 predicted proteins | sample 7279691 | NCBI WGS metagenome assembly JAANMY01 (sample SAMN14094543, study PRJNA606508) | bioreactor metagenome | isolation source: A lab-scale SPAN reactor treating ammonium-rich wastewater day 388 | place: Ireland: Galway | collected 2018-02-07
CCCGTGATGCCATCAATCTTGATGTCCATCTGGAGTGCGGTGACGCCCTTGGTGGTTCCAGCCACCTTGAAATCCATGTCGCCCAGGTGATCTTCATCCCCGAGGATGTCGGTAAGCACCTGGTATCGATCGCCCTCCTTCACCAGTCCCATCGCGACACCGGCAACCGGCGCGGATGTTGGCACACCCGCGTCCATCAGCGACAGGCTGGCACCGCATACAGATGCCATCGAACTGGAGCCATTGGACTCCGTGACTTCCGAGACGACACGAACCACGTAGGGGAACCTGGCCATGTCCGGCAACACAGCCGAAATAGCCCGTCTCGCCAGACGCCCATGGCCGATTTCGCGCCGCTTGGGCGACGACATAAAGGAAATCTCGCCCGTAGCATATGGCGGGAAGTTGTAGTGGAGCATGAATCGGTCGCGGTGCTCTCCGCTAAGCGCGTCAATGATCTGCGCATCACGGTCTGTGCCGAGGGTCGTAACAACAAGGGCCTGGGTCTCGCCGCGGGTAAAAAGGGCCGAGCCATGAGTCCGGGGCAGGACACCGGTCCTGATGCTGATCGGTCGTACGGTCGTATAGTCACGACCATCGATGCGCGGTTCACCCTTGATCACGCGCTCGCGCACGATACGGCTTTCGAGGGCTGAAAACTCTTCCCCAACCTGGTCAGCAGTCCAGGCCGCCTTCTCGCCTGATCCCAGCGAGGCAATCGCCTGTGCCTTCAACTCGGAAACCCGGCTGGTGCGCTTCTGCTTCTCACGGATCTTGTACGCCTCATCCAGATCCTTGCTGGACAGGTCCTCGACTGCCTTTCGCAGTGACTGGTCAACCTGTGGTGGCTTCCAGTCCCATGCTGGCTTGCCACACTGCCTGACCAGCTCCTTGATGGCGTTGATGGCAACCTGCAGCTGTCCATGCCCGAACATCACGCCATCCAGAACCACGTCTTCGGGAAGGCACTTGATCTCGGATTCAACCATGAGGACCGCAGACGCAGTGCCTGCGACCACCAGATCCATCTGTGACCTTTCCATCAGACTCCTGGCCGGGTTAAGGACATAGCGGCCATCGATGTATCCGACGCGGGCGCCCGCGATCGGACCGCCAAAAGGAACACCAGCAAGCGCAAGGGCTGCCGATGCACCGATCATCGCCGGGATATCCGGATCGACCTCCGGATTGATCGATACCACGGTGGCAATGACCTGGACCTCGTTGTAGAAGCCCTCGGGAAACAGCGGGCGAATCGGGCGATCAATCAGACGGGACGTCAGCGTTTCCTTTTCGCCAGGACGTCCTTCGCGCTTGAAGAAGCCGCCGGGGATACGGCCAGCCGCATAGGTCTTTTCCTGGTAGTTGACGGTGAGCGGGAAAAAATCCCGATTCTCACCCGCGGTCTTTTCCGCAACGGCCGTTACCAGGACCACGGTATCAGCCATGCTGACCAGAACCGCACCATCCGCCTGCCGGGCAATCTCGCCGGTTTCCAGGGTGACTTCATGTTCCCCATAGGGAAAAGACTTTTTTACCGACAGCACTATGTCCACCTGCCTTCAAATGATCTGAGAAATGCCGCTATCGCCCCTTGCGAATCCGGCATCGTCGGAATGAACAGTGACGAACAGCGACCGGGATCCGGTCGCTCAGCGGCGCAGGCCCAGCTTGTCAATCAGGGTCTTGTATCGATCGCCGTCGGTGTCCTTCAGATAATCAAGCAGCTTGCGCCGCTGGTTCACCATCTTCAGAAGTCCACGTCGGGAGTGATGATCCTTCTTGTGCCTCGCGAAGTGGTCGGTCAGCTCGTTGATACGGGCCGACAGCAGGGCGACCTGCACCTCCGGTGACCCGGTATCTGCAGCGCCACGACGATTCTCGGAAATGACCTTGGATTTCTGCTCGGCCGACAGGGACATCAACAACTGCTCCTTGGAGAACTCTCTAGATCTGCATTTGACTGTTCAAAACCGGCGACATTGTACCCTTGGTCACGGCTCAGTTACAGCCTGTCGCCGCCTCCGGCGCACGAATCAGCCGGCGCGGGAGAACCCGGCCCTGAGCGTCTCGCTCGCCAACCCCGAGGAACCGCCGGTCCGGCCCGTATAACCGAATCAGTCCGCCATGCCAGGTCGCTGGCCCGGCCACAGTCTCTAGCGCCTGGCCCTGGCGGATCCTCCCGGCCTCGCTTTCCCCCAGCTGAAGGTCCGGCAGGGCCGTCAAAGCCGCATCCAGGGGCAGCAGGAGGCTGTCCAGGGCACGCAAGGACTCCGCAGCAACCCGCCCGAGGCCTTCGAGGGTCACCATTGCCTGGCCCGAAAACGGCCACACTGCCAGCCTGCGTAGTTCCGCCACGTGAGCGACGGTGCCCAGCCGGTGCGCAATATCCTCAACCAGGGTGCGAATGTAAGTGCCCTTGCTGCACCTGACCCTGAGCACAGGTGCCGCAGGATGGAAGTCCTCGATAACCAGCTCATGGATGGTGATCTCGCGGGCAACGCGGCTGGTTACCTGCCCTGCCCTCGCCAGTCGATATAAGGGCTGTCCATTGACCTTGACCGCGGAGTACATGGGCGGGACCTGCTTACTGGCCCCGCGGAATGCCAGCAGCGCAGCGTCCAGGTCGCTCCTGGTTACCGCCTCAACCCCTCGGGCCACCGTCTGCCCCTCATCGTCCCCGGTTGAGGTGGCCAACCCAAAGACCAGCCGAACCCGATACAACTTCTCCGAATCGAGCAGATAGCCTGCGACCTTCGTCGCTTCACCCAGGCAGATCGGAAGCATGCCGGTTGCCAGCGGGTCAAGACTACCCGTATGGCCGGCCTTGCGTGCGTTGAACAGCGCCTTGACCTGTTGCAACGCACGGTTTGACGACATTCCCTCCGGCTTGTCCAGCAGCAGAATTCCATCCACGTCCCGCCGCGGCCGGCGGGAGGCCCGTGCATCAGCGTTCATGGTCGAGACGTTGCTCATCATCCACTGCCGGCTCGGGCCGCGCAGCAGAATCTGTATCCACTGCCGTTCGGATAAGCTGGTCCAGGGACTGGGCCCGTGCGATGGCATCGTCGTGCCGGAATCGCAGTTCGGGCACTTTGCGAACCCGCAACTCCCTTGCAACCGCCGATCGAAAAAAACCCTGCGCAGCATGCAGGCCAGCAGCGACCTCTCCTGCTGGCGTCGATCCACCCAGAACCGCGTAGAAAACCCGGGCCACGGCAAGGTCGCGCGACACCTCGACCTGCGTAATCGTCACGCCGGAGAGCCGTGGATCCCGGATCCGCGCAGCCAGCGCCTCGGAGAGGATGCGCTGGATTGCCTCCCCGACACGGCGACTTCGCGGAAACTCCCTCGGCATTCTTCAGCCACCTGCCTTCCGGCCCGTCGCCCGGCGAGCCCAGCAGCTCAAAGCGACCTGGCTACCTGGACCCGTTCGAAGCATTCGATCTGGTCGCCGACCTTGACGTCGCTGTAATTGCGCACGCCTATGCCGCACTCCGTCCCGGCGCGGACCTCAGACACATCATCCTTGAATCGGCGAAGCGAATCGAGTTCACCTTCGAATATCACGACGTGGTCACGCAGGACGCGCACAGGATTGCTGCGCTTCACGTAGCCATCGACCACCAGACATCCCGCAACACTGCCGAATTTTGGTGATCGGAAAACGTCCCTGACTTCAGCCAGCCCCACGATCTGGTCGCGGATCTCCGGTGCCAGCATGCCGGTCATCGCCGATCTGACGTCATCAATCGCCTGATAGATGATGCTGTAGTAACGCACATCGACACCGGTCGCCTTGATGGCGTCACGCGCCGCCCCGTCGGCTCGGACATTGAAGCCGATTATCGTGGCACCCGACGCAGCAGCCAGGTTGACGTCCGATTCCGTAATCCCGCCGACACTGCTGCCGATGACCTTGACCTGGATTTCACTTGTGGCCAGCTTGGCCAATGCATCGCGCAACGCTTCGGCGCTGCCATGCACGTCAGCCTTGATCAGGAGCTGTACCGACTTCACTCCGGACTGAAGCTGGCTGAAAACGTCTTCGAGTTTTGCTGACTGTTGCTGTGCCAGCTTAGTGTCCCTGGTCCGCGCCTTGCGCAGATCCGAGAGTTCGCGCGCCTGCCGCTCGTCAGGGAGGACCACCGCATCGTCTCCCGCCGCAGGAATTCCCGAGAGGCCAAGCACCACCACTGGTGTCGATGCTCCCGCCTCTTTGACCGGGTTGGCTGCGGCGTCGTACATCACACGTACGCGACCGTACTCCTGGCCCGCAAGGAGTACATCGCCCTGGCGTAACCGCCCACCAGTGACCAATACCGTTGCAACGGCACCACGCCCCTTCTCCAGACCGGATTCGATGACCACGCCCGTCGCCGGACCCTCGCCTGGCGCCTTGAGATCCAGCAGTTCCGCCTGCAAGAGCAGGGACTCCAGCAACTTGTCGACGCCTGCTCCAGTGCGTGCCGACACGTTTACGAACAGTGTTTCCCCGCCCCATTCCTCGGGCACTACCCCACGCTGGACCAGTTCGTTACGCACACGCTCCGGATCGGCATCAGATTTGTCGATCTTGTTGATGGCCACGACGATAGGAACACCAGCAGCCCGGGCATGCTGAATCGCCTCCTCGGTCTGTGGCTTCACGCCGTCGTCCGCCGCCACCACGAGAACCACGATATCGGTCACTTTCGCGCCACGCGCCCGCATCGCCGTAAATGCCTCGTGACCCGGCGTATCCAGAAATGCAATCTGGCCGTTTGGCGTCTCAATTCGGTAGGCGCCGATGTGCTGCGTTATGCCGCCAGCCTCGCCGGCAGCGACCTTGGTGCTACGGATAAAATCAAGCAGCGAGGTTTTCCCATGGTCGACATGCCCCATGATCGTCACTACCGGTGGCCTGGGGCGCAGATCGCCAGCCACGCCCACGCTGGCAAGAATTTCGGCCTCGAGGCCCCCGCTTTGAGCAGCCTTTGGTGTGTGGCCCATCTCCTCCACCACCAGGGTTGCCGTGTCCTGGTCGATCACCTGGTTGATTGTTGCCATGGTGCCGAGCTTCATCAGCACCTTGATGACCTCGCCACCCTTCACGGCCATCCTCTGCGCCAGTTCCGAAACCTTGATGGATTCCGGAATCTCGACCGCGCGGATCACCGGCGCGGTTGGGCGCTCGAACCCGTGACGTGAATCAACGGTCACCGCACCACCGCGACGTGCCGGCCGCTTCTTCTTCCTGCGACCACTGATGTCGCTGGTGACATGCAGTTCCTGCCGACCATAGCGGGTTGACTTGTCATCCACCGGCGCGCGCTCTGGCTCTGCCGCTACCTTCGTCCAGCTGCGAATGTCCTCGGTCGCACGCTCACGCTCACCGGTCTCGCGCTTCCTGGCCTCCTTCTGCCGCCGCGCTTCTTCGGCTGCCTTTGCCTCCTCCTCTGCCTTGAGGCGGGCCGCTTCCTGCTCGCGGAGTTCCCGTTCACGACGCTCCTGCTCGACGCGTTCCTGCTCTGCTCGCTCGAGCCGTTCCTTCTCCAGGCGGGATTCCTCTTCCTCGCGGCGCTTGCGATCGACCTCCTCCTGCTGCTGCCGGGCCTCCTTCTCAAGTTCATCGCGCTTTACATAGGTGCGCTTGCGCCGGATCTCGACGTTGACGGTACGTGCACGACCCTGGTTGCTTGCCAGGCGGATTTCGCTCTGGGTACGTCTTTTGAGCGTAATTTTCTTGGGCGCTCCGCCTGTCGAGTTCTCTTCGGCATGGCCATGACTCTTCCGGAGATGGGTCAGCAACTCCATCTTGGCATCATCACTGATGACGGCGTCAGCGCCGCTGACGCTGATTCCTGCCTCGTCGAGCTGCACCAGCAGGCGCTCGACAGGCACCTTCAGCACCTCGGCAAACTGGGCGACGGTCACATCCGACATGCGATTGCTCCGTTCAGGAAAACCCGTGATCAGGCCGGGCTCTCTTCGTTTTCAAACCAGTGCGCACGGGCGGTCATGATCAGGGAGGCTGCACGCTCCGCATCCAGGCCCTCGATGTCCGCCAGGTCATCGACCGCCTGCTCCGCGAGATCCTCCCGCGTAACCACGCCGCGGCTTGCCAGCTGCCGGGCCAGGTCGGCATCCATGCCTTCGAGCGCAAGCAGGTCATCGGCCGGCGGAGCACCGCCGGCGGTCTCCTCCGTGGCGATGGCCATCGTCAACAGGACATCGCGCGCACGGCTGCGAAGCTCATCGACAATCTGCTGGTCAAACTCCTCAATTGCGAGGAGTTCGGCAGCGGGCACATAGGCAATTTCCTCAATTGTCGAGAATCCTTCCTGAACCAGGATCAGGGCGACATCCTCGTCCACATCGAGCTGCTTCATGAACAGCTCGACCACTGTCCTGGCTTCCTGCTCGCTCTTCTCGTCTGCAGCTGCCTCGCTCATCACATTGAGCTCCCAGCCAGTCAGCTCGCTAGCAAGACGGATGTTCTGCCCGCCGCGGCCAATGGCCTGGGACAATCTGTCCTCCGCCACAGCGATATCCATGCTGTGCGACTCTTCATCGACCACAATCGAACTGACTTCTGCCGGCGACATCGCATTGATGACGAACTGCGCGGGATTGTCGTCCCAGGGGATGATGTCCACCCGCTCCCCGGCCAGCTCATTCGAAACAGCCGTCACGCGTGACCCTCGCATGCCTACGCACGCCCCGACCGGGTCAATTCGCGAATCGTTGCTCTTCACGGCGATTTTGGCCCGCAAGCCAGGATCACGGGCCGCGCCCATGATCTCTATCAGCCCCTGGCCTACCTCCGGGACCTCAATCTTGACCAGCTCCACGAGAAACGCAGGTGCCGTGCGACTCAGGAACAACTGTGGCCCGCGTAACTCCGAACGAACCTCGCGCAGCAGCGCCTTCATCCGGTCCTGCGTGCGGACCGGTTCCCGGGGAATCATGTTCTCTCTCGGGATAAACCCTTTGGCGTTGCTGCCGAGATCAAGGAACACCCCGTTCCTGTCGACCCGCTTGACGACACCACTCAGCAGCTGGCCAACGCGTCCCGCAAACTCCTCGACAACCTTCTTGCGCTCGGCTTCGCGAACCTTCTGCACGATGACCTGCTTGGCGGTCTGTGCGGCGATGCGCCCAAAGTCCACGGACTCGATCGGCACCTCGACGAAGCCACCAGGCTCGGCCGCCGCATCGATATCGACCGCATCGATCATCCGCAACTCCTTGTCGGGGAACTCCAGTTCCTTGGAGTCATCGGCAAAGACCTTCCAGCGCTGGAAAGTTTCGTAGTCTCCAGTCCGGCGATCGATGCTTACACGCGCATCAATTCCGTCACCATGTCGCTTGCGGGTTGCCGACGCCAGCGCTGCTTCCAGCGCCTCGAAGATGATCTCCTTGTCGACACCCTTCTCGTTGGAGACAACATCGACCACATTGAGGATTTCTTTGTTCATATGACCGTTTTCCGCGCCGTCAATTTTCGGCCGCTACCCTCGGTTCGGGAATCAGCCGCACCACGTCCACATCTGCCAGCGCAATGCGCCTTGCCACACCATCACTCGATACTTCGATCACATCCCCGTCACGCAGCATCAACGTGCCGCGGATATGGCGCCGCCCCTCGATCAGCCGGCGGAACTTCACCTGCACCTGCGCACCGGCGAACCTGTCGAAATGCTCGGGTTTCACCAACCGGCGATCCAGCCCCGGCGATGACACCTCCAGGCGATATTGGCCGCCAATCGGATCAGCCACATCCAGCACACTGCTCACCTGGCGGCTTACGCGCTCGCAGTCATCGACCGTGACTCCGTTGCCGGAGTCGATGAACAAGCGGAGAAAGCCCCGGCCATGGCCAAGGCTTACCTCGAGATCCGACAGTTCAAAGCCTACGCTCGCTACTGCCGGTTCGAGCAATGTCCACAGCGCCTGCCTGTTTGCCGCCATCAAACCTCAGCTCAATCAGGTACTTGTGCCTATAGAAACAAAAAAAGGGCCCTAGGGCCCATTGTATGCAGCGCAACAGAACCCCTTCCGGATTCGAGCAGGCGCCGCTCCAAAAAGAAATAGCCCCAATTGGGGGCTACTTCCGCAGGTCCTGATGCGGGAAACCACCGACCAGACGCCAACCGCCCAGCCAACGAGCCCGTACCCTGGTGCCCGGCGGGCAAGCTGCTCCGCCGAGCCCCACAAACTTCCGCCATTCTAGCCGCCCAGGCCCGGTATGGTAAACCCTGGTCTGGACACACGAGAAACGCAGCCCACGAGGGCAGGCGGGCGCAGCCAGGCAGGCCACTGGGGGCATCCCGGGATCAAGCCGATTCAATGCCATAAATCGCTGGCTGCCGGAAAAACGCATCCAGTCACCGAAAACACCGAGGGCCGCGACTTGGGCGGCCCTCGGCTCGGAGAGGTGGTAGCGGGGGCAGGATTTGAGACTTATTTGCTACGAGTTCCTCGAAAATGACACCTTTCGGACGCCCGCCCTCCCTGTGCCAGCAGCGCTTTTAAGTCTTTAAGCGGCAGCTAAAAGCGGTTCCCTTCCATAGGCCCCAATACGGCGGAGGATCCTATTTTCAGCAAGGAGTTCTTCGCGTGCCCTAGTGCTTGTATTTACTGCTCGAAGCCGCTTCGCCATACGCCGCATACCTACCGCATCGCGGCGCTAGAATGCCAGAAAGCCCCTCCACAGAGAACTAGGGCTGGGGATGATTGCCGCGACTGGCGCCGGCAAGATTTGAGACTTAATTGCTGAGCCTTTCCCGCTGTTGCCCGGCCCGTAGCCTAACCGGCCTGCGGTCAGGTCGGGGGCTCGGACGGGTCAGGGGCCCCTCTCAGGTATTCCGCCAGCGAGCCAGGTTTGCCCATCTCGATCACGTTCACGTGAATGCCATCCCCCTCACGGCGGATGTGCTGTCCTACGAAGCGCGGCAGATTCAGCCAGGAGGGGGGCGCCGGCCGCTGGCCCGGGGTGTAGGCGGACCGGGTCTCGTAAAGAAACTCTCCCTCAATCACCCGGACAAGGGCAACGCGGTGCTGCTTAGCGTACTCGATCGCACCACTCTGGAACCCATTGGTCGAAACCAATATGCCCTTTTGCGCTCCCAGCGCCCTTCGCTTGTCGGCGAGGACTTGCACAACATCGCGCCCAACGGGGCGCACATGGTCCTTGCACTCTATGAGGACTAGAAAGTCAACGCCAAGTGCGCGAAACCGCGCTGTCACATCGATCTCGAATCGCCCCTCGCTTGACTCAAATATCTCGCGATGAGCCACTTCAAACTTATCGAGGCCCTGCCCCTCATTTCGCAGAACCCTGAAGGCCATCTGCTCGAGTTCGATACCATCAATCTTCGCGCGATGGTCGCCCGTGGGAGGAGTCATGCATGACCGCAAGAAACGCTCGCCGCTCGTTCACGGCGAACCTACCCCGGAAAGCCCACGAGCTCAAGGCAACACCAGACCCTCCGTTATGTAGCCTCGCCTCACCCATTTGGGTGATGCCGTCCCGGCTGCCCTGGGGTAGAATTACCTTGCGTCATCGGCGAGCGCCGCATCCGTGGCTCTCCTGAAACCCCTTCTCGGACGCTGCCCCCGCCTAGCGGGGGCGTCTACCCAAATCGATTGCTAACAAGGTCCAGGGCCTTTCCCTGGCGCTGAGGTGCTAGCGTTGCCAGTGCCATGGAGGTTCATATGGCTTTTGACGTGTTCTCAGCCAAGCCCCCCGCCGACTGCGTGGTGGTGCTCACCCCTGGCTTGTTCGCCATCCGCGAGGGCGGCACCTGGCGCTCCTCGCCGACCTTCGGCGAGCTCACCGTTGGCGATATCGACGAGCTTTTCGATCCGGTGCGCGACCCCAAGGAATCCGCCAGGTTGGTGAGCGAGGCGTGGGCCGCGCTGGCATCGGCTGCCAACCGCAGCACGAACGCAGGAACCCAAAAGCTCACCGCCGAGGAAATCCGGCACGCGATTTTCTGCGGATTGCGCCTCGCCTGGCTCGACCGGCTGTCGACATTTCAAGGCAGGAAAGAGATCCGCGGTGAGCCCCCTAGGGAGCCGCCGTCCGGCCCCGGCACAGTCGTCCGCCTGCCAATGCGGAACGCATCCACGGACCCTACCCCGCCGCGCGTAACGCCGAGCCCGGACTTCATGGGCCCGATCCAGTGGCCGGACATGGCCAAGATCATCGCTGACCAGGAAGCAGCGGAAGCGAACAGCCCTAATAACCCGAAGGTGCCAACACCGTTTCCGGTGGATGACTAGAAGCGCTCCGAGCCAACCGCGGTCTCCCTCGGCGCCGCCGCTAGGCGCCGCCGGTCACCTTTTCCAGCGGCACGCGCCATTGGCCGTCGCCCTCGTCCACTTCGGCGAGGAGCGTACGAATTCCCAGATCATCGTGCAGCCGATGCACAAACTCGCTGAGATGAGCAACCGAGTCGTAGGCCTTTTGGATCAGGGTGTCTGATAGCGGACCGCGCCTGCAACCGCCTTCAAGCCTCTCGAAGATTCCGCTGGTACTGCACTCCTTGAAGGCCTCAAGAATCACCATAATGGCCAGCGCGCGCTCTTGGATGCCGAGCACACTCCGCTGGATTTCGGCGGCCTTAGTCTCGGCAGCGGAACGAACATTGGTAGACTTCTTCTTAGCCATGATGACCTCCCGAGGTCGTTGTGGTTAGAGGCCTGTGGGAGCTCGAACTCCCGCGGGTCTCGTTGACCTTAGCCGATCGCCGCGGGCATACAAGCCCCGCTACCAACATGCAGACCGCAGGCGTGCGACTTCAGGTATCGGTCACCCGAAGAATCTGCGCGATTCGGTCCTGGCAGAGCCCGACCAGGGTGCGCCTGCCAGGCGCAAGTGCGTGGCCTTGCCGCCGCGACATCGCGATCATGTCCTCGATCCGGCTCGCTGACTGACCCATCCAAGCCAGGTGCACGCCGAGGTAGGACTCGTAATGGAGGC
>JAANMY010004265.1_pt1 | contig 10962 bp, 5 predicted proteins | sample 7279691 | NCBI WGS metagenome assembly JAANMY01 (sample SAMN14094543, study PRJNA606508) | bioreactor metagenome | isolation source: A lab-scale SPAN reactor treating ammonium-rich wastewater day 388 | place: Ireland: Galway | collected 2018-02-07
GGCGTTCTGTGAGTGGCTGTCGAAGAAAGAAGGCAAGCCCTACCGTCTGCCGACCGAGGCGGAGTGGGAGTATGCGTGCCGCGCGGGAACGGAGTCGATCTTTCACACGGGCGACACGTTGCCCGCGGGACATCAGAAGTGGTTTGGGGAGCAGGGGCGACGCAGCCTGTACTTCCCGGACGGGAAGATGCCGCCCGAGTATGCGTGGCGCGATGGCGCGCCTTCGCCTCGCGTGGGGCAGACGGCACCGAATGCCTGGGGCCTGCATGACATGCACGGAAACGTCGCCGAGTGGTGCCTCGACTGGTATGGGCCGTATGAGAGCGGCGGACAAACCGACCCGCTGGGCCGCAGCGAGGGGGATTTCCGGGTGTTTCGCGGCGGCGGGCATTCCATGCTCGCGCAGATGCTGCGCTCGGCGAATCGCGGCGGCTGGGTTCCGGATTCCTCGCTGCCGTGGGTCGGCTTCCGCGTCGTGCTCGGCGATCTGCCGAAGGGAAAACCGCTCCCGCCGCCGCCCGCGCCGCTGAACGCGCAGCATGTCAGCCAGCAAGCGCCGACGATCGTGCCACAGGCCGCCGAGGTGCCGTTCATGGAAGGGCCCCGTTTCTATCGCCGGATTCCAGAAGGCCAGGTCGGCCCGCTCTTCGCCCGGCACAACCACAGCCCGGGTCTCGCCGAGTGCCCGAACGGGGATCTGCTCGCCGTGTGGTTTTCGTGCATCACCGAGCCCGGGCCCGAGCTGTGCAATGGCGCCAGCCGCCTGCGCTTCGGCAGCAAGGACTGGGAAGCGCCATCTTCCTTCTGGGACGCTCCCGATGTCAACGACCACGCCCCGAAGCTCTGGTGGGACGGCGACAAGACCCTCTTTCACCTCAACTTCGTGCACCACGCGCAGAACACCTTCCGCACCTCCACCGACAGCGGCGCCACCTGGTCAAAGGCGAAGCTCTTCCCCATGGGCGGGGAGTTTGGGAACAGCATCATCCGCACGCGCGAGGGCGTGCTCGCCATCTCGCTCGACGGCAGGTCGCTCGTCATCAGCCGGGACCACGGCCAGACGTGGACCCCGACCGGCAAACCACGCGGCAAGGCCGAGCTGCGCCCCGGTGGCAGCGGCCCATGCATCGCCGGCATCCATGCGCCGCTCGTGCAGCTCGCCGACGGAGGCCTCATGGCGATGGGCCGCCTCGACAATGTGGACGACCAGGAGCGCTTCGGTTTCAAGATGCCCGTCAGCTACTCCAGCGACCTCGGCGAGACGTGGAGCTATGAAGCCAGCGAGTTCCCCGCGGTGAGCAACACGCAGCGGCCCGTGCTCCTGAGGCTCAAGGAAGGCCCCATCCTGCTCTGCTCGTTCACCGACCAGGCCCGCGAGCTGAAGAAGAGCGCCGCCAAAGGCATGACCTTCCAGAGCGACGGCGGCGAATTTACCGGCGTTGGCCTCTTCGCCGCCGTCAGCTACGACGAGGGCAAGACCTGGCCCGACCGCCGCCTCATCACGCCCGGCAATGCCGCAAAGGCCGACACCAACGGCTACCTCGCGCTCATCCAGGCCCGAGACGGCCGCCTCCACTTGCTCACCAGCAGCAAGCACTACACCTTCAACCTCGCGTGGGTCAAAGCCCTACCTTCCGCGCCGAAGAAATGAAATCGATTCCAGTAATGAAAATGCCAACCATGAAACCCACCCTCACACTCCTCACCGTCCTCCTGCTCGCGCCGCTGGCCCTGGTGCACGCGGCAGACCGCTTCATCGTCGAAGACGGGCAGCCACGCGCGGCGATCGTTGTCGCTGAGAAGCCAACGCGTTCGGCGAAGCTTGCGGCGGGTGAGTTACAGGCATTTGTCGAAAAGATCTCCGGCGGACGGCTGCCTATCGTCACGGTATCGGCGGGCGATCTGCCGGTGATAATCTATGTCGGCGAGAGCGAACCGGCGCGGCGCGCGGGCGTGGACGCCGAAGGATTGGAGCGGGATGCGTTTCGCGTCGCGTCCGGTCCCGACTGGCTGGCGCTGGTGGGTAGGGATTGGGATTTCACCCCGGTCGAACCTTGGGCGCGCAACCATGGCGATTGGCAGAAGAACCGGGAGGCGGAATGGCTGAGCCTGGCCGGGCATCCCTGGCGGAACCCCGTCGCCGCGTCGCTCTACAAGGACTACAACAAGACGCTCGACATCTGGAACCTCGATCATCGCGGCACGCTCAACGCGGTTTATGCGTTCCTGCGCGATCTGGGCGTGCGATGGTACCAGATCGTTATCAACCCCGATGGCCGCGTGAGCGACCTGGACCGCGGCGTGGCCAAGGCGCGCTGGCAGGACTGGTCCTCCCAGGCGGAGGTGGCCGTGTCCCGCGACGGCGCCTCCTGGTCCGCGGAGATCCGTCTGCCGGTGACCGCTTCCGACGAAGACCCGCTGCACGAGATCATGGGCAGCATGCCCTTCAAGGTCAGCGAAAAGGACCAACAATCCGGTAAGGGGGCCAACCTGCCATGGCACTTCAATCTGTGGCGGAAGCTCGCCGGCTCCCCTGCGGAGACGATCAGCGTGTTTTCGCCGCCCGATCCGGAAACGAAAGACCTGCACGACACCCTGCGATTTGCCGAAATCTATGTGCGCTGAAGGCCCTCTCTGAAGCAATGAGACCCACCCTCACCCTCCTCGCCGCCCTGCTGCTCGCGCCGCTGGCCCCAGAAGCCGCCGATGCTCCGAAGCAGAAGCCCAACATCATCGTCATCCTCGCCGATGACCTTGGCTGGGCAGATTTGTCGTGCTACGGCAGCACGTTTCACGAGTCGCCACATCTCGACCGCCTCGCCGCGCAGGGCATGCGCTTCACGCAGGCGTATTCGAGCAGCCCCTATTGCTCGCCCTCGCGCGCGGCGATCATGACCGGGCGATATCCGGCCCGGCTGAAGATCACCGACTACATTCCCAGCAACGGAAAGACCGGCAAGTTCCTGCCGGCCGAGATGAGAATGGAGCTGCCGCTGGAAGAGGTGACCATCGCCGAAGTCCTCAAGGACGCCGGTTACGCGACCTGGCACGTTGGCAAATGGCACCTTGGCGATCTGGGCTACTATCCCGAGGACCAGGGCTTTCAGGTGAACATCGCCGGTAATCACAGCGGCGCGCCTCCGAGCTTCTTCTGGCCTTATGGCGACAAAGAGGGCGTGATGGTGGCGCGCCCGGCTGCGAGGGATCAGGGGAAGGGCTATCACGCCACTCCGGTGCCAGGACTCCGCGAGGGCGGCAAGGAGGGCGAGCACCTGTGCGACCGCCTTACCAGCGAGGCGATGAAGCTCATCGAGCGACACAAAACGGGCCAGCCCTTCCTCCTCTACCTGGCTTTCTACGACGTGCACACGCCCATCATGGCGAAGCCCGAGCTCGTGAAGAAATACGAGGCCAAAGCCGCCCGGCTCGGCTTGCCATCGGTGAAAGATGCGCCCCGCTACACCGAGGACAACCGCGCCCACGGCGGCGGCACACCGCAGATGCCTGAACAGCAGGTGAACCCAATTTACGCGGCGATGATTGAGACGATGGACACGAACGTCGGCCGCCTCATGGCGAAGCTCGACGAACTCGGCATCGCCGGCGACACCTTCGTAATCTTCACCAGCGACAACGGCGGCCACAGCGTCACCTCCAACCGCCCGCTGCGCGGTTGCAAGGGCTGGCTTTACGAAGGCGGTGTGCGCGAGCCGTGGATCGTCAAATGGCCGGGCGTGACCAAGCCCGGCAGCACCTGCGATGTGCCAGTGATGAACACCGACATCCTGCCCACCGTGCTGGAAGCCTGCGGATTGCCGACGAAACCAGAATTACACAAAGATGGCGTCAGCCTCGCCGCGCTCCTCCGCGGCGACACCCAGACGGTGCATGACGCCCTCTTCTGGCACTTCCCGCACTACGGCAATCACGGCAGCGGCCCGTGCAGCAGCGTTCGCGCCGGCGACTGGAAACTCATCCATTGGATCGAGGACGACAGCGTCGAGCTGTTCAACTTGGCCAACGACCTCGGCGAAGAGACCGACCTCGCCGCCCAACAGCCTGATCGCGTGAAAGACCTCCGCGCCCGCCTCGATGCCTGGCGCAAGGAGACCGGCGCCAACATGCCGCGCCCGAAGCCTGCCGGTCAGGCTGTCGTGCCCGACACTGCGGACGCTCAAGCCGACTTCGCTGTCGTTGCCAACGCCCGCGTCGAGAAGCTCGACACCGGCTATCGTCTTCGTGCCGAGCCGAAGCAAGCCGCCTTTGCGCTCAAGCGGCTCGAACAGCCGCTTACCGGCGCCAAGACCTTCAAAGTCCGTTGTGTCAGCGCGCCCGGCCAGGCCTTCCCGAAACATTACGAAAACGGTTTCCTCGTCCTCAGCGACGGCCCGGCACCGAAAGACCAAATCCACGTTGGCGCCTTCTTCGGCGGGCAGAAGAGCCTCGCCATCATCGAAGGCCCGCTGCAAGCCGCCGGCCGCACCGCGAAGCCTTTCACCGCTGCCGCGCCACCGCTGGAGTTGCACATCCGCGTGGACCTCGCCAGCGGCCAGATCGTCCTCGAAGCCGCCGGCCAGCGCCTCGAAATGAAGCTGAAGCGCCGGCTACAACAAGTCACGCATGTCGGCTACAGCAGCCTTAACGCCATTACCGATTTCAGCAGATGGGAGCAGCAATGAAACCCACCCTCGCCCTCTTCACCGCCCTGCGGCTCGCGCCGATGGCCCCAGAAGCCGCCGATTCATCAAAATCATGAAAGCGCCGCCAGTTTCTCGATCACTGCTCGTGTTGGTCCTCGCAGCATTCGCCCTGACTGTTCGTGCGGGTGATGCACCGCCAGCTTCCGCGCCGATGACGAGGCCGAAATGGGAGGCGCAATGGATTGCGCATCCGGGGGTGCCGGGCCATGCGTACTCGGTCCAGCATTTCCGGCGGGTCATCGAGTTGAAGGCGGTGCCGAAGACTTGGACGGTTCACGTGAGCGCCGATCCGCGGTGCCGGTTGTTCGTGAGCGAAGGGGAGGCGTGGACGGGCCCGGCTCGCAGCGATCTGGAACACTGGCCGTTCGTGACGCTCGATCTCGGGCCGCACTTGCGGGCGGGAGTCAACGTGCTCGGCGCGACGGTCTGGAACCACGGCGAGTATAACCCGTGGTCGCAGATCAGCCATCGCACGGCGTTTCTCCTGCAGGGCGACGGGCCGGCGGAGACCGCGGCCAACACGGGCGCGAAATGGAAGGTGTTTGCGGACGCTTCGTATTCTATCGTCGACAAGACGCGTTATCCCGGCATCCCGACGGGCCGGCCGGTGCGGTTCGATGCGCGGACGCATCCGTGGGGCTGGACGAAGGCGGGCTTCGACGACCGTGCGTGGGTCGCGCCGGAACTGCTCGGGCGCGGCGCGACGCGGGGCGTGAGCGATGCGGGGTCGCCGTGGTGGCTGGTGCCGCAGGCGGTGCCGGCGCTGGAGCGCGTGCCGCAACGGTTCGCCGCGGTGGCGCGTTTCACCGGACCGGTGCCGGGCGCGGCGTTTGTCGAGGGCCGCGAGCCGTGGCTGGTTCCGGCGAACTCGTCGGCATCCATTTTGCTCGACCAGAAGGAACTCACGACGGCATATCCCGAGATCGTGGTGGCCGGCGGGCGCGACGCGGAGATCCGGATGAAGTGGGCCGAGGCGTTGGTGGACGCGAAGGGGCAGAAGGCAAACCGCAACGCTGTCGAGGGACGGACGATCACCACGCCCGCCGACGCGTTCGTGCTCGACGGTGCGGAGCGCATCCTCCAGACGCACACGTTCCGGACGTTTCGCTATCTCCAGCTCGACGTGGAGACCGCGTCGGAGCCGCTGACGGTGCGCGACGTGCGCAGCGTGTTCACGGCGTATCCGTTCCGGGAGAACGCCGCGTTCAAGTCGAGCGACGCGTCGCTGGGTGACATCTGGCGTGTCGGGTGGCACACGCAGCGGCTTTGCGCCGGCGACACCTATTATGATTGCCCCTACTACGAGCAGCTCCAATACGTCGGCGACACGCGGATCCAGGCGCTCATCTCACTCTACGTTTCCGGCGACAGCCGCCTCATGCGGAGCGCCATCGCCGCGTTCTACAACTCGCGGATGCCGGAGGGGCTGACCGCGAGCCGCCATCCATCGGCCCAGCGGCAGGTCATCCCCCCGTATTCGCTGTTCTGGGTGGCGATGGTCCATGACTACTGGATGCATTGCCGCGACGACGCGTTCGTGCGGCAGATGCTCGACGGCGTCGAGGGCGTGCTGACGTGGTTCGAGCGGCGGCTGCGTCCCGACGGATTGCCCGGCCCGATCGAATGGTGGAACTTCGGCGATTGGGCCGAAGGCTGGCCGCGCGGCGTGCCGCCGGGCGCGACCGAGGGCGGCTCGGCGTTCATTGCGCTGCAATACATCCTCGCCGCGCGCCAGGCGGCGGAGCTGTATGCCGCCTTCGGCGAACCGGAACACGCCGCGCTCTGGCGGGCCAAGGCGGATCGCGCGGCGGGCGCGGTGGAGAAAGAGTGCTGGGTCGACGCGAAAGGACTCTACGCCGACACACCGGAGAAGCAGTCGTTCAGCCAGCACGTCAACAGCCTCGCCGTCGTTTCCAAGACCGCGACCGGCGCGCGCGCGAAAGCAATCGTCGGGCGAATTCTGGACGACCGGAGCCTGACGCAATGCACGTTCTACTTCCGGTTCTACGTGATCCGCGCGATGGCGGCGGCCGGGTTGGGCGACCGTTATCTGGCGGAACTGAAACCGTGGCGCGACATGCTCGCGCTGGGCCTCACCACGTTCGCCGAGAAGCCCGAGCCGACGCGCTCCGATTGCCACGCATGGAGCGCCTGCCCGAACTACGACATGCTCGCGCTGGTCTGCGGCATCACGCCTGGCACGCCCGGTTTCCGCCGCGTCCGCATCGCGCCGGCGCTGGGGTCGCTCGAATGGGCGGAAGGAAAGCTGCCGCACCCGGACGGCGAAATCGCCGTGCGCTTGAACCGAAAGCCTGGCGGCGGCATCGAAGCGGCAATCACATTGCCACCGGGAGTGGGCGGCGTGTTTGTGTGGAACGGCAAGGAGCGTCCGCTCGCGCCGGGCCAACAGACTGTCACCGTTGAGGGTAAGGGTGAACAGAACAAATGAAGCGCTTCTTCTTCCTCTTTGCGTCGTTTTGTGTTCTTTTCGGCCAAATCCTCGCCGCCGAACCGATCACTCTCGATCTCACCAAACGCACCTGGCAGGGGATTCCCGGCCGAGAACGGACGGCAAAGGGCCGCGTGTTTATCTCGTGGTTCACTGGCGGGCCAAGAGAGCCGGCACCAGAGAACGCGGTTGTGCGTTCACACAGCGACGATGGCGCGACGTGGAACGACGGTCTTTTGCTCGATGAACCCGGCCGCGTTTCCTATCCCGACGGCGTCCAAGACAAGGACGGCCTGATTTGGATCGCCTACGACCGCGATCGCGGCGGCGCAGGCGAGATCCTACTCGCGAAGTTCAAGGAAGAAGACGTGACCGCAGGCAAGAACGTCGCCGGTGCCGTCAACCTGAAGCAGGTGGTGAGCAAGCTCGACAAGCCCGTTAGTGCTCCGAGACCCGCCGTCGAAGCCACCGAGACTTCGCTGAATGCCGACAAGGCGCGGGTGGCCGCTTTCGCCCGAGCCAAGCCCGAGGTCGCCAACGCAAACAAAGCCGCCAAGCGCGCCTGGGAATCCGCGCCAGCCGAGAAGCAGGCGCTGTGGCAGCAGCAGCGCGACGCGTTGAAGCACATCGACCTGTCCGACGACACGCGGCGGCAGATCGTCATCGCGCGCGGCACGCCGGAGCCGGGCGGGTATCACGCGCATCCGACCACGGCGATGCTCGCCGACAACAAGACGATCTTCTGCGTCTGGAACATCGGCCACGGCGGGCACGCCGGCCCGATGGCGCGCAGCGACGACGGCGGCCTTACGTGGACGCGGCTCGACGATTCGCTGCCGCCGAACTACGTCAACTTCAAGAATTGCCCCAGCATCTACCGCATCACCGATCCACGGGGAAAGGAGCGGCTGTGGGTGTTTGCCGCGCGCACCTTGACCGACAAGGAAAACCCGAAACCCATCGAGGGCCGCCACCATGGCTACATGCCCCGCATCGTCAGCGAGGATGATGGCAAGACGTGGTGCGAGGAGCGGCCGCTCGGCGTGATCGGGAAAGAGGATCCCTTCCGCAATGTCATGACCTTCTCCAGCATCGTGCGGCTGAAAGACGGCGCGTATCTGGGCATGTTCCATCGCGGCGCGGCGGGTCAGGACGCGAACCTGCAGGTGCTCCAGTCCATCACCCGAGACGGCGGTTTCACGTGGTCGCAGCCGGTGATGGCCTGCGACGGCACGAAGCTCGAGGGCAAGGACCCGTGCGAGCCCTATGTCTTCCGCTCGCCCGGCGGCGACGAACTCAGCTGCCTCATGCGCGAGAATCGCCGCACCGGCACCAGCCTCGTCATGTTCAGCCGCGATGAGGGCAAAACGTGGTCGCGGGCCGTGGATGCGCCGTGGGGCCTCACCGGCGACCGCCACCACGGCATCCGCCTGCCCGATGGCCGCATGGTCATTGTCTTCCGCAACGCCTCGCCGAACGCCAAGGACAAGGGCTTCATCGCCTGGGTCGGCACCTACGACGACATCAAGCAATGCCGCCCCGGCCAATATCGCATCAGCCTGCTCAAGACCTTCAAGGACGGCTTCTACCCCGGGATCCACCTGCTGCCCGACGGCACCATCGTCGGCACCACCTACACGACCTATCGCAAAGAGGACGTGGGGTGCTCCATCGTCAGTGTTCGGTTCAAGATGAGCGAGATTGATGCGATGGCAACGAAACCTATCACAACGGCGAAACCATGAGACCCACGCTCGCGATGCTCACCGCCCTGCTGCTCGCGCCGCTGGCCGCGCTGCGCGCTGCCGATTCGGTCGATGGGAGAAAGCCCAACGTCCTCTTCATCATCTCCGACGACCTCAAGCCGCTGCTCGGCTGCTACGGCACGTCCTGGATCCAGTCGCCGAGTATCGACCGGCTGGCGGCGAAGGGAGCGGTCTTCACCGCCAACTACTGCCAGGTGGCGCTCTGCGCGCCGACGCGGTTCAGCCTGCTCACCGGTTTGCGCCCGGACAGCACCGGCGTGTATCTCAATCCGGATCAGGCACAGGACCTGCTCCGCACCCGCCTGCCCGATGTCGTGACCCTGCCGCAGCATTTCAAGAACCACGGCTATATCACCCATCCGCTGCACAAGGTCTTTGACGGCCGCACCGTGGACAAGGGGCACGACGCCGCTTCATGGACGGTGCCCTACGGTCCCTGGGAACTGGCGCCGGGTGAGAAACCCGCGCCGGGCGGCTATCAGGATCCCGTGACCAAAGCCCGGCTTGCCGAGGCAATCAAGCGGGGCAAGCCAGCCTCAGGCCCCGCGACGGAAGCCTGCGACATCCCGGACGACGCCTGCCACGACGGCGGCGTGGCGCACACGGCAGCGAAGCGCATTCGAGATTTTGCCACGCGGGAGAAGCCGTTTTTCCTCGCGGTCGGTTTCGTCAAACCGCATCTACCCTTCATCGCGCCGAAGAAATACTGGGACCTCTACGACCGCGGCACACTGCCGCTCGCGCCGTTCCAGCAACTCCCTCTGGGCAGCCCGAACGACCTCGCCTTTTACGGCAACTCGGGCGAACTGCGGGATTACTCGGACGTTCCCAAGAAGGGGCCGATCCCGGAAGCGCAGCAGCGCGAACTGATCCACGGCTACGCCGCCTGCGTGTCCTACATCGATGCCCAGGTTGGCCTGCTCATGCGAACGCTGCAGGAATGCGGCGTGGCGGACAACACCATCATCTGCTTCTGGGGCGACCACGGCTGGCATCTCGGCGAGCACGGGCACTGGGGCAAGCTCACCAACTACGAAGACGCCGCCCGCGCGCCGCTGATCCTCTCCGCTCCGGGTTTGCCCGGCGGCAAGCGGGTCACTGCGCTCGCCGAATTTCTCGATGTCTACCCGACCCTCTGCGAACTGGCAGGCCTGCCGATTCCGGCCCACGTCGAGGGCAAGAGTTTGGTCCCGCTGCTACGTGGGGAGAACCTGACCCTCCACGAAGCCGCGCTCACCCAGATGAGCCATGGCAGAGGGAAGAACGGGACGCTGGGCTGGTCCATCCGCACGCCGCGTTATCGCTACATCGAGTGGCGCCGGGCCGATTTCAGCGCGGACAAGCCGGTCTTCGGCAGCCAGGCAATCGCCGTGGAGCTCTACGACTACGAGACCGATCCACTCGAACGCGAGAACCTTGCAGGAAAGCCGGAACACACTGCCGTGCTGAAAACGCATCAGGCCCTTTTCGGCCGCCTGCTGCCGCACGTTCCAACCCGTGAATAGCGGACGAAACCCACGATGAAAGCCCTTCCTGTCCTCCTGATCGTTCTGACCGTATCCCTTGCAGCCGCTGCCGATGGGATCGAACGCCCGATCGCGCCCTTGAGCGAACCGGTTCCCGGTCTGCGCATTGAATCGCGTGCCTACCCGGAGCACGCTGCCACCGAATGGCAGCTCCGCCTCCGGGCGTCAGCATCTGGCGAGTCGCCGCTCTACGAAAACCTGAAGTCCGCCGATTTCGAGGTCGCCTTCCCGCCCGGTCCCCCGGTGATGCTGCATTGGAGCAAAGGCAGCCACTCCGAGCCGGGTGATTTCGAGCCGAAAACGAGACCGCTGGCGGCGGGCGAGCCCTTCTCGCTCGAGTCCTTCGGCGGCCGGTCCTCGGATGGCGTGATGCCCTACTTCAATCTCGCGGGCGAAGGCGGCGGGATCATCGTGGCGATTGGCTGGACCGGGGATTGGAAGGCGTCGTTCGAAATGAAGAGCAACGGCAGAGTGCGCTTCACCGCCGGCCTAAAACGCACGCGTTTCCGCCTCGCGCCGGG
>JAANMY010004266.1_pt1 | contig 10956 bp, 10 predicted proteins | sample 7279691 | NCBI WGS metagenome assembly JAANMY01 (sample SAMN14094543, study PRJNA606508) | bioreactor metagenome | isolation source: A lab-scale SPAN reactor treating ammonium-rich wastewater day 388 | place: Ireland: Galway | collected 2018-02-07
ATACCGGTTTATGACGCGCTGACGCGGAAATTTGATACTTGCATGTCCAAAGTTCATGTTATACTGCCGCGTGTTACGCGGCCAGAGCGGCGTCTGCCCGGAGAGACACCCATGCGCGCACTCGACGACATCCTCCTTCGCGGCCCACGCGATTTCGACGACGAGGACATCGACGACGAAGGCTATGACCTCGACGAAGAGGAAGACTACTACGACGACGATGACGAATTCGACGACGAAGACGAACTCGATGATCTGTACGAAGACGACGACGACTACTAAGCGTATCGGCTAATCGTACCACCCCGACAATTCGCCTGACGCGGGCAGCAGCGTCCAGCGCCGGCCCGTCTCCACGTCGGCAATCGAAATCACGGCATTCGGCACGGCCTGCGCGGTCGTCATCGCGAGGCTTTTTCCGTCTGGTGACCAGACCACCGACGACGTGAAGGGTTCACTGCCGGCGATCTCCAGATCCACGCACAGGTCGCTGACCGCGTGCGCTGCGCGGTCGGCGATGTGCAGCCGGTTCATGCCGGTCTGCGGGTCGAACACGGTAAATGCGAGGCGCGTCCCATCCGGCGACCAGCGGACGCTGCGCGCTTTCTGGTACGGCTCGAACACGAACACGTCGCTTTGCGCGCCGGAGGCCGTGTCCATCAGGGTTAGTCGTTCAACCCCGCCTTCTCGATACGAGATCGCGAGCGTGCTGGAGTCCGGCGTCCACTGCGCCCGCGACACATCGGCGCTCGCCGGGAGGCCGACCAGCGTCTGGCCGGATGCGGCGTCGATCAGCACGCGCTCGCTGCTGCGGACGGCCACCGTCCGTGAACCGTCCGGAGACCGCGTCAGCGCATCCTGTACGGCGGCGGTTTCGGGCTGCGCGCCGGCGTCGAACGGACGCACCACGACCCACCGCTGCTCCTCGGACGCAAGCCCCTCGACAAACAGGAAGCGCTCGGAATCGAGCCACTGCACAGTCGGGATATCGCCCGTAGACGTGAATAACGACCCCATCGGGAATGACGCACGCCACGGGATTCGCACAGCGATGCGCGGTACGGTCTCCGTCGTGACGATACGGATCTCTTGAACGGAGTAGCGGACATCGCTGCTGGTCACGGCTGTGATGACGCCGTTCGGGACGGCGATCACCTGCCCGTCGGGCGAAACCGACGCGCCTCGCAAGAAGTTCCCCCCAGCGAACGCCAGCACATAGGTCGTTGGTACGCCTTCACGGTAAGCGCGGACAGCATCGTCGGCGACCGTCACCAGCATACCGGGAAACGGCGCGTCCGGCGCTTCGACCGGCAGGCCGAGGCAGCGCTGTGTCACCGGCCAAGCGCCCTGAGCCGAATCGGACGGCCGGGCGGAGACGGTGAAAGTCAGGGCGATTACCGCTGGAAATATGAAAATGAGATAGAACGATTTGACAAGCCAATTCATCACGGTACACTCATCAGCGCCTTGATTAGGCAACGGTACACCAAACAGAGCAAGGAGTTTACCCCTATGGTACGGAATGCAACCCGCAATTTTCTCGTTGTAATGGCCGTTCTGGCGCTGTTGATTGTTCCAGCAATGGCACAGGACGAAGGCACGGTCGTCGTTGAGGCAGGCGATCCGGTCGTCATCGGCGTCGCAGCCGTGATCAGCGGCGAAGGTCTTGCCCCGTTGGGTGAGGACATCGTGCGTGGTGTCGAGCTTGCGCTGGACGAGCGCGGAACCGTTACGGTTGGCGACGTCGAGTTTGAAGTCACGATCGACGTTCAGGACGACCTGTGCTCGGCAGAAGGTGGGCAAGCGGTCGCCAACTACTACGTTTCCAATCCGCAGATCGTTGGCATCGTCGGCCCGACGTGCTCAAGCGCGTGCCGTGGCGCCGGCCCGATCCTCGACTCGGCCGGTTACATCATGATCAGCGCGAGCTGCACCAACCCCGCGCTGGCCGCCGACTTCGTCAGCTTCAACCGGACGGCTCCGAATGATGACGCGCAGGGTGTCGAAGATGCGATCTTTATCTACGATTATCTCGGCATCACCAAGCTGGCGACCATCCATGATGGCAGCCCGTACGGTGAAGGTTTGGTCACCAACGTCGCCGCTGCGTTCGAAGAATTGGGCGGCGAAGTTGTCGCGCAGGACGCCGTCACGGTGGGCGATACGGACTTCCGCAGCACGCTGAACACCATCGCCGCGGCAGGGCCGGAACTGATCTTCTTCGGCGGGTTCCCGGCTGAAGCGGCCCGTTTGGCCGAACAGCGCGCGGACGCAGGCCTGAGCGAAGTCCCGTTCATGGGCGCGGATGGCCTCTATTCACCGGAACTGATCAACCTCGGCGGCGCGGCGGTTGAGGGTGTGTACATGTCCACCCCTGCTCCGGCCGTCAGCGACGCGCTGAGCGAGTTCGTGGCGGCTTATGAAGAGAAGTATGGCTTTGCGCCGACCGCCGCGTTCCACAGCTACAGCCACGACGCGGTTCTGATGTACCTTGACGCGATCGAGGCCGTGGGTGAGATCGACGCCGATGGCAATCTGGTGATCGACCGTGCGGCGCTGGCGGAATACATCGCCAACTATGGCGCGGAAGAGCCGGTTGTTGGCTTGTCGGGCCTGCTGAGCTGCAATGGCGACGGCGAGTGCGCACAGGGCGGTATCGGCTTCTTCCAAGTTCAGGACGGCGAGATCGTGCGTCTTGAGACCATGAGCATGGAAATGGAGTAACGCCGGCAGCGTTTGCCGCGTGGTGGTAACACACGTCGGGGCGCAGTGATCTGCGCCCCGATTGTTGTGAGACAAAGGGCGACGCGTTATAACTATCGCGGTTCAAGGGCGGCCGCGCCTTCACATAAGGGCATCTCCAACATGTTGAAATCAATCCCCATCGCCGGGCGTTTGCGCTTTGGCAACGACCCGGTGCAGACATTCCTATACATGGCAGGCGGCGCGCTGCTGCTGTTCTTTGCGTTTATTGCCGTCCGCAATACCCTCACCGGGGCTTACGGTATCGATGATTTCCTGCAAGGTGTAGTGCTGGGGCTGGCGCAAGGAAGTATCTACGCGCTGATCGCGCTCGGCTATACGCTGGTGTACGGCGTGCTGATGATGATTAACTTCGCGCACAGCGAGGTGTTCATGGGCGGGGCCTACATTGGCTTCTTTGCGATCAACGCCTTTCACGAGTCCGGTTTCTTGGCCGAAAACACGTTGGTGGCGCTGCTGATCACGATGGCGATCGGCATGCTGGCCTCGGTGATTCTGGCCGTGTTATTGGAACGGATCGCGTATCGGCCGCTGCGCAACGCGCCGCGCCTTGTGCCGCTGATCACCGCTATCGGCGCCAGCATCACGCTTCAGCAAATCTTCCTGCGGCTGTTCGGCGGCGGCACGCGCAGCTACCCCGTGGTCAGCCTGTGCATCGGCGGCACGCTGCAAGGCACGACGTGCGAGGGCGGCATCGACATCATGCAGGGGCGCTACCAAGTCGAGGTCTTCGGCGGCGAGATCGTGATCCGTCCGCTTTATTTTGTGATCTTCTTCATCGCGCTGATCTTGATGGCGGCGCTGTGGTTCTTTGTGCAGCGCACGAAGGTCGGAAAGGCCATGCGCGCGGTGGCGGAAGATAAGAACACCGCGGCGCTGATGGGGGTCAACGTCGACCGGGTGATCGTGCTGACGTTCGTGTTGGGCGCGCTGATGGCGGGGGCGGCGGCCGTGCTGTTCGCTCTCTACAACCGGCAGGTGTCGCCGTTCATGGGCTTTACGCCGGGCGTCAAGGCGTTCACAGCGGCGGTTCTGGGGGGCATCGGCAATGTCCCCGGCGCAATGGCGGGTGGGGTGCTTCTCGGCGTCATCGAGTCGGCGGCCCCGCAGATGCTCGGCCTGCCGTCACAGCTTGAGGACGTGGTGGCGTTCGGCGTGCTGGTGTTGATCTTGATCTTCCGGCCAACCGGTATCTTCGGTGAAGTGCTGGCGAAGAAGAAGGCGTAGAGATTATGGTATTCGGACGCAGCACATTACGCCTCGGCCTATACGCAGCCCTGATCACCGTTCTGCTCGCGCTGTCGAACCTGTTCGTCGCGTTTGAGAGTCGGACGGTCTTGACCGCCGTAAAGGATGCCGCCGGTGAGGTCGTCTTTGCCGGGCTGTCATTCAGTCAATTTGCCCTGTATATCGCTCTGGTTGCGGCAGGATTTGTCGCCGCGCGGCAGATCGCGACCCGCGGCGTACTATCGGCGCTGGTGAATGGTGCCATCGCCGGGTTGATCGTCGGCGCGGGATTGGCGCTGTTGATCGTGTTCACCGAGGCGGTCGACGTTCGGTTTGTGTTCCGCAACTTTCAGCCGCTGTCGCGATCGGCGCTCTACTTAGGGCAGGCAGACGCCGGCGCGGCGATCACTTTGCTGCTGATCCTCTCGGCCGTGTTGGGCGGGGTAGGCGGCCTGATGACGCAGCTCTCGGCGCGGGTAGGGCGTGTCGTTCTCGGCGGCATATCGGCATTGGCGATCTTTGGCGTATTACAGTCCCAGATCGACAAGGTGATGACGCTGTCGGACGCCGTGACCCTCGCGCTGGCCTTCGGCGGGGCCTACTTCGCAGTCCGGGTGTCCAACACGCACAATGTGCGCACCCGGCTGTTGATCGGCGTTGGCGTCGGCTTTGGGATCGCCCTGATTATGGCGGGCCTTGCGGCGTTCACCGGCATGGAGCGCGGCACGATTCTACGCGGCGCCGGCTCGCTAGAGCCTACCCTTCTGAACCTACCGCTGCAAGGCGCGTTCCATGTCGGCGTTTTTGCGCTGATTCTCATGCTGGTCGGGGCGGCGGGCGCGGTCGCGCGTGATGCGGGCCGGCTGCTGCATGATGGAGCGTGGTACCTCATCGCGATTACGTTGATGCTGGGCGTGCTTTCGTCGCAGCGCGGGTTCTCGCCCATTACGGCGGGCGTCGTCGTGGCGATCATGTGCGCTGTGCTCTGGATCCTGCCGCCTATCGCCGGAACCCCCAACGCGCAGGGCGTCGGGACGACCTCCAGCGCGACGAGCCGCCGCACCCTATATCTGCTCGGCTTGGTGATTCTGCTTGCGCTGCCCGGCTTCATCGGCCTGTCGCTGTCAAATACGCTCAACCTGATGATGATCTACATCATCATGGGCGTCGGCATGAACGTGATGATCGGGTACGCCGGGCTGCTTGATCTCGGCTACGTCGCGTCGTTCGCGATTGGCGCGTATACGACCGGCCTGCTGACGACACCCAGTATGATTACCTGCGGCGGCATCACACCCGACGAGATCAAGAACGGCGGGCTGATTGTCAGCGAGGTCTGTACGGGCCTGCTCACGTTCTGGGAAGCGTGGCCGATTGCGATTCTCGTCAGTGCGTTTGTGGGCATGGGGCTAGGTGTCCCCGTCCTGCGCCTGCGCGGTGACTATCTGGCGATTGTGACGCTCGGCTTTGGCGAGATCATCAACCGGCTGGTCAACTCCTCGACGTTCAAGCCGCTGCTGGGCGGCCCGCAGGGCATCAACAACATCCCGGTGCCTACCCTCAACCTCTCATTTATCAATCCGGCATGGAATTCGCAGCTCGCGAGTTCGAACGAGATCTACTACCTATTCTTGTTCACCGTCGCGGTCGGCGTGCTGGTTGTGCTGCGGCTGGCGAATACACGGCTCGGCCGCGCGTGGCGTGCGCTGCGCGATGACGAGGACGTGGCGGAGGCGACCGGCATCCACCTCGTCGGCGCGAAGCTGCTCGCGTTCGGGATCAGCTCGGCGTTCAGCGGGATGGGTGGGGCGTTGTTCGGGGCGTCGCTGCAAGGGATTTATCCCAACAGCTTCACGCTCAATGTCTCGATCTTCGTGCTGTGTTTGGTCATCGTGGGCGGTATGGGGTCGATCCCAGCCGTGTTCGTCGGCGCATTTGTGCTGATCGGGTTCCCTGAAGTTGCGCGTGAATTGCAGGATTATCGTCTGCTCGCCTTTGGCGTGCTGCTGGTCGTCGCGATGCTGTCTAAGCCAGAGGGCATCCTGCCGCCGCGACCGCCCAAGCTGAGCGAACACGCTAGGCCGAAAACTGCGCCGGCCGCAGGCGATTAAGGAGGATCGCGCGTATGGCTCAAGAGGTACTTCTAAACTGCAAGGCGGTTTCGAAGCGTTTTGGTGGCCTCACCGCTGTGAACAGTGTCGATCTAACGGCGCGTCGGCAGGAGATCGTCAGCTTGATCGGCCCAAACGGCGCGGGCAAGACGACCTTTTTCAACTGTGTCACCGGGTTCTATAACCCGGAAGACGGGGACATCCAACTCAACAACATCTCGATCAAAGGGGCGCGGCCCGATCAAATCTCGCACCGTGGCGTGGCCCGCACCTATCAGAACATCCGCTTGTTCGGCAAGCTGACGGTGTTGGAGAACATCCTCGTCGGGATGCACCAGCATTTGCGCTCTACGCTGTGGGGCGCGATCTTCGGCACGCCGTTCAACCGGCACGAGGAACGGAAGGCGCTGGACGATGCGATAGAACTGCTGAACTACTGCGGGTTGGCCGATCGCGGCGATCTGATCGCCTCGCAGCTGCCGTATGGAGATCAGCGGCGGTTGGAGATCGCCCGCGCGCTGGCGTCGCGCCCGCAGCTGCTTCTGCTTGACGAGCCGACCGCCGGCATGAACCCGCAGGAGACCGACGACATGATGCACTTCATCCGTCGTCTGCGCGATGAGCTTGGCCTGACGTTATTCCTGATCGAGCACGACATGAAGCTGGTCATGGGGGTCAGTGACCGGGTGAACGTGATGAATTTCGGCAAGAAGATCGCTGAGGGCACGCCGGCCGAGGTGCAGAAGAACCCGGAGGTCATCGAGGCGTATCTGGGCAGCAGTATGGCCGAAAAGCAGGATACTGATGCGGCGAGGGGGGTAACGGCGTGAGCCTGCTTGAAGTCCACGACATCCACACTTATTACGGCAAGATCCACGCGCTCAAGGGGATCAGCCTGACGGTCGAGAAGGGCGAGATCGTGACGTTGATCGGCGGCAACGGGGCCGGCAAAACGACAACGCTCAACACGATCAGCGGAATCACGCCCGCCGCTGAGGGATACATCATCTTTGAGGGCAAGGACATCACGCGCGCGCCGGCGCATCAAATCGTCAGTTTTGGCGTGATCCAGTCCCCTGAAGGCCGCAAGATTTTCACGCGCTTAACCGTGCGTGAGAACCTTGAGATGGGGGCGTTTATCCGCAAGGACTTAGCCAAAATCGCCCGTGATATGGAGTACGTGTTCCACCGGTTCCCACGGCTCAAAGAGCGCATCAACCAGCTTGGCGGCACGCTGTCCGGCGGCGAGCAGCAGATGCTCGCCATCGGGCGCGCGCTGATGGCTTCGCCTCATCTGCTGCTGCTGGATGAGCCGTCGATGGGCCTCGCGCCGATGCTGGTCGAGGAGATCTTCAATGTGATCCAGTACCTGAACGGCGAGAGCGGCACGACGATCCTGCTGGTGGAGCAGAACGCCACGAAGGCGCTGGAGATCGCCGCGCGCGGCTACGTCTTGCAGTCCGGGTACATCACCCATCGGGGCACGGGGGCCGAGCTTCAGCACGACCCGACGATCATCGAGGCGTATCTCGGCGGGCACTAGGCGAGTAGTTGACGGTGTCGCGTGCCGAACTGGGCCACGCGGTATCACTCAATGAACACTGCGTCGTAGGAGACCCACTGTCTCGACCTTTGAACAATGACTCAGGTCAGCCAAGAACTGCTCAGGCCGAGGTGTTCGCGCACGGACATGATCTGCCCGATGTGATGGGCTTCGTGAAACTGCAAGTAGAGCAGGGTATCCGCGATGGTCGGCCCACGGAAGTCCGAGGGATCGTCCATGTGTTCCGGCGTTATGCCGTGGAATCCGATGATCGTCGCCTCGTGACTCAGCCGGTAATCGCGCACAAGGCTGTCCATCTGCATGACGCCGGGGCCGTTGGCCGCGATCACGTCTGAGCCGTTGCGATAGCGCGCCCTCTGCTCGCCGCTCCAGATCGCGGGCTGGCCGAGGCAGGCAAGGATGCGCGTGCGGCTCGAAATCAGATGCCCGACAAGCCAGTTGATGCTGTTCACACCTGCCGCTGGTTGATACAGGCTTTGTTCGTGCGTGATCCCTTGCAGGTTGAGCAGCATCAGGTCGGCGCAGTATTGATACATCTTCAGCATGGCGTCCGGCGCAATCTTCACGGGTGTCTCCCTCTAGTTTGTGCGTGACCAAATCCCGGTGCATTCGGGCAGGCGAACCCAGCCGTTTTGAGCGGCGCGATCGGCCAGCTCGTCCCCGAAGAAGAAGCGGATGAGATAGTCCGATTCCTGCGAGTCGGTGAACAGATAGTCGGTGCGGATCGCCTGCCGCACGAAGCCGTGATCTACCTCGATCCAGTCGTAGTAGGCGGCAAGCGCCGCGTTGGGAGGCGCCGGAGAGGTGCTGCCGGTGCCGAGCGTTTCGAGGATGATGAGCGTTCCGCCGGGGCGGGTGACGCGCCGCATCTCGGCCAGCGCGCTGCCGATCTCGTCGCGCCAATGGTCGGGATACCAGCCGGTCGCATGGCCGAAACTCCAGCCTGCCACGCTGGCATCCGCCCACCCCGCGCGAACCGGGATCGCGTTATTGACGGCGGTCGCGCAAACGACCTTCGAGGCGTCCAGCGTTGGGACGGCTTGCTCCACCATGTGATGCGACTGATCGAACGCGACAATCTGCTTTGCGCGAGGCTGCATGAGACGGGTGACGCGTCCTGTGCCGGCGCCGAATTCGACGATGCGCATGCCGTCGGATAGGCCAGCGGCGCGCAGGGCCGGCAGCAGATTGCCGTCGGTGTCTTCACGCTGCACCAGCAGATCGTAATCGGCAGCGCGATGGGCGTAGATTTCACGGAAGTGATCTTGAGTCATGGATTTCCTGCGTTCGTGCATCCGGGAAGCATAAGACGTGTGCCGGTGCGGATCAACTCCGGGTTGGTGATCTGCGGGTTTGCTTCGAGCAGATCCTTGAGGCTCACGCCGCGCCGTTGAGCGATACGTGACAGCGTGTCTCCGCTGCGGACGACGTAGAAGCACTCCGGCGGCGGCGTAGGGGTAAACTCGGGTACGGGCGTCGGCAGGCCAGCGGCCTCTTCACCCCACAGCATCGCGATCAGCAGCGTATCGCTCGTGACGGCATCGGTTTGGCCGTCCAGCAGGACGTTGTGGATTTCCGGCGGCACGGCGATCAGCCCGCTTTCGCTGACGGCGGCGATCAACTGCTCGTCAGGCCCGATGACGCCGCCAAACGCCCCGCTTCCGTCCACCGTCACGGTGCGCCGCAGGCTGCCGTTCGGGCCAGAGCTGAGGACAGCGACCTCCTCACCACGGGCGAAACCGGCGACAAGGAACTGCTGCACGTCGCTCGCTTGACGGCCCGTCACCAGCGGGCCGAACGGGCCGATGACGTCGACGCTCAGGCTGTGACCTTCGATGCTCAGAGTCCAACTGCCGTTGTGCAGGATCGCAAACGGAGGCAGCGTGGCCTGCACATTGTCCGGCGTTGTGGCGGCTTCCGTGACGACCGCTGCGCGCGGGCTGCCATCAGGGCCGGTCAGCGTCAAGGAGCTTAGCTGTGCCGATGGGAAACACAGAGCCGGAAGCGGGACTGCGAACCCCGAATCGACGAAGAACACGGTAGATGCGTCGGCTGATTGCGTGAGGTCTACGTCCGCGTAGTTGACGGTGACCTCCCCGATCAGCGGCGGACAGCGGCCCGACTCTTCCGCCGGGTCGCCGGGCGCGAGATCATAGGTCAGTTGACCGTCGAACGGCGCCGCCTCGGTTTCAACGGCCCGCAGATACGTCACGCCTTGCGTCGCCTCGGCAACCCATCCCTGCGCCGCGCCGGTCACCGGCCACCACGTCAGCGCGTTGACGCACGCCGCTTCGTCCACAAGGGTCAGCCGGTCGCCGGTGCGTAAGCCGGTCACAACACGGCCGTTGAAACCGGGCGCGCTGCGGGCGTTGACCTGCGAAATGACTTCGACGGTTTGCCCGACTCGAAGCGTGGTCGGCAGTGAGTCGCAGGGGGCTGCATGAACTGGGGTGGCAAGCAAGAGAGCAGGTGCCAATAATATCGCAAGAAAGATGAGCCGCACGGTGTCACTCCGGGTTCGGAAGGCGCCTGTCCATAGTGTAGTGCGAACTCGCAGGCTTGTCGATTTTGTGAGGGATGTGGATGGGCTTCGACCGTTTGGCGAGCAGTTACGACACCGCGTTTGCTGAACGGCCGGTCGCGCGCATCTTACGGGCGCGCACACACGAACGGATCGCTGCGCAGCTTACGCCGGGCATGCGAGCGCTGGACATCGGCTGCGGCACGGGGATCGACGCGGCGTGGATGGCCGGCCGCGGCGCGATCGTGACGGCGCTCGACAGCAGCGGCGCGATGCTGGACAGGGCGCGAAGTCGTATCGGCGCACAGGTTCCGGTGACGTTCGTGCAGGCTGACCTCAACGCCCTGCGCCAGTCCGCACCGTCCGGCCCGTATGACCTCGTGCTGGCGAACTTCGGGGCGCTCAACGCAGCCAGCGATCTCGCCACGGTGGGCGTGTGGCTGGCGGACTGTGTGCGATCCGGGGGATGGGTGGGCATGGCGGTCATGTCACGCTTCTGCGCGTGGGAGACGCTGTGGCAGGCCGTTCACCTGCATCCGCGCGCGGCGATGCGGCGGTGGGGCGGGCGTGCCGATTTCGGGCGCATCACCGTGTTCTATCCGTCTCAACGCGCGCTCGTCAGCGCCCTGACTCCGGCTTTCCGGCTGGAATGGCGCGCAGGATTAGGCGTGTTTCTGCCGCCGTCGGAGATGTTCGGCGTGGTGGAGGCGCGCCCGCGTCTGTTGGCGCGCGTGCAGCAATGGGACGCCACGGCGTGGCGCAGCGGCCGT